>Ga0172372_10004456_pt1 | contig 19908 bp, 15 predicted proteins | sample LakKiv5m_2_FD_114544 | JGI IMG/M metagenome (GOLD analysis project Ga0172372, IMG submission 114544) | Freshwater microbial communities from Kabuno Bay, South-Kivu, Congo - kab_092012_9.5m | ecosystem: Environmental > Aquatic > Freshwater > Lake | place: Democratic Republic of the Congo...
AAACATTTTTGGGGTTTACGTCCTCCCGCATAATCTAAAAAAATTGATTTGAATAAAACTAATTATTTAATTTTAATAATTTTTTCAACATACAATACTATATATATAATAATCAACCATACAGATGATTAATATTTTACATATCAAATTTATATATTTAATTCTTTTAGGTTTAATTTTTATAAATTCTGTCGATTCACAAACTGAAGAACCAGTAATTACATCTGAATTTCCACCCGATGTTATTGGCGAAGTTTTAAATATCTCAACCACACCAATGATGACAACTTATAATTCGAATGATACCGAACTCAGTGATTTAACACAAGGAACATGGAAACCTGAATTAACAACCGAAAATATCGATACAACACCAGAATTTTATTTCGAAAATGTTGAATCTACCACATCCTCTTTATCAAATGAATCTACCACATCTTCTACCACATCCTCTTTATTAAATGAATCTACCACATCTTCTACCACATCTTCTACCACATCCTCTTTATTAAATGAATCTACCACATCTTCTACCACATCAAGTGTTAAATTACCAAAAACACCTAATAATTTAACCGTATCAAATATTACTTCACGAGAAGCCCATTTATCATGGACTAAAGAAGATGATGATGATATTGTTGAATATCACTTAATGGTTAAACAACTAATTTCGGATGATAATTATAATTTAATATTAAATCAATCATTAAGTAATTATACTAGGAATTATCATTTAACAAATTTGACAGGAGAACAATTTTATAAAGTATGTTTACGAAGTATCTCATTTGATGATTCGGACATGACAGAAGTTAATTTTTCAACACCAAGTCAAATTCCATGTGTTCCACTTTTAAATGTATCTGTTAATAATAATACTTTAATTTTAAATTGGTCTAATGATGATTGTTTATGGGTTGGAACAATCATTGAATATGAAATTATTGTTAATGAATTACAATTATTCATTTCTGGAACTGAACGTAAAATTTTAATTGAATTAAAAGGAATCAAAAATAAAAATACATTGAATATCCAAGTTCGTGCTAGAACTTCAAGTGGATTTGGTGAATGGAGTAATTCTACATTTAAATCATCTTCTGGTTCATCAGATTCATTGACTAATCGGGAAAAAGCAATTACTGTAGTTTTCTCAGTTCTTGGTGGATTAATTTTAATTGCTTGTTTGATCATTCTTATTCCGTATGTAAATCGTCATTGTAAAAAAAATAATAAACCAGCTAATTATAATCAAGTTCTTGATCTAAATTATTCTAGCATTGATAATTTCAAATCTGGGAATAATACCCAATTATTATTATCTGGAACTACCAATGATGATTATGCAGTTTAAATTTTTCAAAATAGTTTTTCTAGAGATATTTTTTATTTTATATTATCATAAAAAAAATAATCATAAGTAAAATAATCATAAGTAAAATAATCATAAAAAAATTGATTTAAAAAGTAAAGTATTTATAAAATAGAAAAATAAAAAATTAAAAAATTAAAAAACATATATAAATAATCATATTCAAAATGACGGCTTTTAAACTTCTTACCAATTTAAATGATTATCAAAACATATTAGGGGAAAATGAATTAACAGTTATAAATTTTGGTGCTTCATGGTGTGGTCCATGTAAATTATTATCACCACAACTAGAAGAATTAGGAAAACAGAAAAGTTTCGACAATGTAAATTTTGGAAAAATTATGATTGACAATGAATTATTTGAGGAAATTGTTGAAACATTAAAAATAACTAGTGTCCCAACAACAATTATTTATTATGGAAATACAGAAATATATCGTTTTGTCGGGGCATCTGGGGCGGTTGATAATATTAAAAAAGAATTAACAAAAAAATTAATGAAAATTGACACAGAAGATAGTTTTTAATTTAATTTATTCGCACGGTTCCTATTAAAAAAAATTGATTTAAAAAGTAAAGTATATAAGAATAATATCTTTAAAAATAAATAATAGGCAAATTTAAAAAAATGACAAGCGTTAAACCTTTTGGTGAATTACTTGAAAATATCAATAAACTTTATCCTAAAGAATTGGTAAATGAGACCGAAAAAGTAATTTTAGCATATAGACAGTTGTTAGAAAATCAAAATCAAAACACATCTACGAAACCGGATTCTACGGAAACTAAAAATAAAATTATTAATTTAATGAAATCTAAGTTAGCAGAACGTGATAACGATTTTGAAGAACAAAAAAATAAATATGAATGTGAAATTAATAATCTTCGTGGAATTATTCAAATTGAAAGAGACTCTTATACTAAAGACATTTCAGATTATAAATCTAAAATTACAGAATTAGAATCACAACTCATTAAAATGGAAAATGATGAAGACGAAGACCAATTTGATATTGAACGTTTAAAACATAAACTTAATGCGACAGAAGAAGCTCTTAAATATACACGTTCAAAATTAGAGGAGAGTGATATTGAACTAACACAATTACTTGATATTAAAAGTGATTTTGATAAAATTAAGGATGAAAATGAAACCTTATTATTTAAATTAACAGAACAAGAAACAAATCATTCAAAATCGTGTGAATTAATTGAAAATGAGTATAAAATGATGTGTGAAAATGAAAAAGATAAAAACAGACTATTAAAAGAAGAGAATAATGATTTAAAACGAGAAAATGATAATATTAATCAACAATTGAAAAATATTGAAATTGTAAATCGTGATGAAAAACAAAAATTAGCTCTTAAAGTTGCTGAAAATTTAGAAAATGCTTGTGAATTAAAAGAGGAACTCGATTCTACAAACAAACAACTTGATAAAATGGGTTCAGAATATAAAAAACTTGAAATTGATTATATGAAATTAGTATCAATCAATAAGGAATTAAAATCTGAATTTAAATGTATTGAATCACAATATATTAAAGATATCAATAAATTTAAAAATGAAAGTAATGAATTTAAAGATGAACTTAATAAGACTGAAGAAGCTCTACAAAAGGCTTTAGATGGGAAAAAAGAATTATTAGATAAATATATTGATGAACAAAATAATAATTGGGATGGACAATACAATGCTTTAGAATCTGATTATAATGATATGGCTCTGAGACATAAAAATGAAATTGAGTCTATAAATAAACGTTATTGTCTTCTAAAACAGACATATGAAACACAATCTGATATGATTTCTGATTTACAAAATGAAAATTATCGATTAGAAAAATTACTAGAAAGTAATTCCAAAGAACGTTCTTCATTAATTTCTCAACTACGAAAAGAGATTTATCTTTTAGAATCTTCAATTTATGATAAATCTGAAGCATATTCCGTATTAATGAATGATTGTGTTGAACTTAAAACACAAAATTTAAAATTATTAACACAAATTGATGAATTAAAGGCATACAATGAAACAGAATATGGAGAATTAGAATCTATGCGTTTAAATAATGATAAATATATTCAAGAAAAATCAGAATTAATTATAGAAAAAAATGAAATGCTAACATTAATTAATGATTTGAAATCTCAACTTGGATATTACAAGGATATTGATGAAAAATATCAAAAAACATTATCAATTGTTGCTGATAAAGAAGACACAAATACTAAACTTAAGAATATGTTTGATGATATGAATACAAAACTTATTGAACTTGGTAAAAAATATGCTGAAACTGTACGTAAACATTGTAGTGATATGAGAGAAGCACAATTTAACCACAATGCTTTACAAAAAGAAGTTAATGCTTTACAAAAAGAACTTAATGATAGCAAGCGTGATTATAATAAATTGAAATGTCAAAGTGAAAATGAAATTTCTACAAAGACACAAGCATTAAATGATACCAAGCGTGATTATGATAAATTGAAACTTCAAAGTGAAAATGAAATTTCTACAAAGACACAAGCATTAAATGATACCAAGCGTGATTATGATAAATTGAAACTTCAAAGTGAAAATGAAATTTCTACAAAGACACAAGCATTAAATGAATTATCTTCTAAGTTTACTTCTGTATGTGAAGAATTATCTAAACTTAAAGAAAATTTCGAAAATATGAAGCTTAATTCTGAAGGTTGGGACTTTGTTGAACATTCTTCAAATTAAATCATTTTAATCTAGAATTATTAATTTTTTTATATTTTTGGATTATTAATTTTTTTTATATTTTTAAATTTTGGAAAATAGAAATTAAATCAAAAAAAAAAAGAATAATTGGAAAAAGAATAATTGAAACAGATTATTTATAAACAATCATACACATACATTTATAACTACGATATATACTAGATTCTTTAGAATATGAAATCATTTTTCCATATTGATAATTATCATTATAATTGAGAACATTAATATGATCATGATATGTATCATCGAATGATTCATATCCAGTTGATAACAGTGATGAATTACGAATATGTTCGGGTTTATATGATTCTTCGGAATCATATTTTGTATTGATTGTATCATAACAAAAATTAATTTTCCATCCAGAATTAATTAATTGTTTAACATAATCAATAAAACTTTTTGGATACAATTTATAATTGTTCAATTCATCAATGTAAAAAGGCAACATACAAATATTATATTCATCTTCATCAAAATTAACATTACCAATTTGATTATAGTTTTTGTAATTATTTAGATTATTGTAATTATATACAAGTTCTATATATTTAAAATTGTCATATCTATCATCATCACGACTTTCATCACGATGTTTATCATATAAATTATCTGGTAAGTTCTCTTTGACATATTCAATTTTTGTATTATAAAATTCATCGATAATTTTATCAATCTCATCTTTTATTAAATTAGATTGTGTATTTATATAATTAATGAAATCTTCTTGATTGGGTTTAATATCCATAATATCTTTTGCTATCTGTATTTGTGTTTGATTTGATAGAATATTTGGCAATTTTGAGTTAATACATCCTTTAATTAAATACATTGTTCCTTCTGTAATAGGTTCGCATTTATATGGTATGTTTCCGAAAATAACACATACATAATCATCTACAAATTCCGATGGTTTAATTCGATGTTCTTGTTCATCAATTTGAAATACTAAATCACCACCTTTAAAGGTATGACCGGTAATTGATTTGGGAGGATAAATAAGTATTGTAGCACATCCTTTCCAGCTAAGATTCCAATCATATAAATCGTCGACTTGAAATTGACTTTCAAAATCACCACTTTGATATCTAAATAATTTGAATGAATAACTTACACTACACAATAAACTATTTTCTAGAATTGGGATATTTGTCATCCGAATTGAACTATAGTTATAATAATTATGTATCGATTCTTTCCAACAACTAACACAATTATTTGTATTTTTTTCATATTTAAATTCATCATCCTCTAGACTATCGAAAAATTCCCTATTAATAAGTACATCTTCATTTGAATAAGAATATCCCTTTTTTGGATTTAGTTTAGTATAAAGATATCTACGAACAGCATTTGATGGTTTATCACCTCTTTCATATACATATGTAATTCCTAATCGCAATTTCTGGTTTGTTTTTTTTAACAAATCACAGAAAACTTCCTTATGAGATTCCATTATATAAGAATAACACTCGTAATTAATACATTTGAAATACTTATAATAAAAAATCAATTTTTTGGATTATCATTCAAGCTAATTACACTAAACCATGGATGATTTAGTGCTTCTTCCAAAGTGAGTCTTTCATATTGACGAACAAATATCTTACTTAAAAAATCATTTAATTCCTTAGATAAATAATCTGGCAAATAATAATTTAGATTAATTATATTTTTAAAATTTGGTTTTATTGATGATAACGGATTAACATTAAAGGGAAATCTATGTATAATTCCTAGATAAATTAATACACCAACCGCCCATAAATCACTTGTTCCAGTTAATTTATATTCGGTTATTTCATATTCTTTACGTGCCTTATTAAGCCCATTTTGAACGATTTCCCATGAAAAATATTCATAAGTTCCACAAATTCGGATATTACCAACTTCTCCTAAATAATCTGTATCAATTAATGTAATCTTTTTGGTTTCAGGTGTGTAAATGATATTTTCACATTTAATATCTGAATGTATTAAACCAATTTTATCAAGATCTTTAATAATTGAAATCAGTTCTTTACTTACATATTTAAGAAATAATTCACGTTCTAGATATGAACTTTTAGATATTGAATTTGCCGTATTTTTACTAAACAATTCACTAAAAAGATCATGACCTTCAATGAATTCTTGAACTGAAATTAACCAATATTTTGCTTCACTATTATAATCATATGGAATTTTTAAATAATTTAAATAATAATTTTTCAAATCGGCAATCTTCGAATGTTTTATCTTACTTTTATGTAATTCTAGACTTAATGCGATTTTATAATGTGGTTTAATAAATTTTATTACCACTTTTTCTCCAGTTTTAAAACATCTTCCAAAATAAATATGTTGATTTGAACCATTCATAAATTCTTTTTGATTCCTAACAATCTCATAATCAACATAATAATTTCTTAAATTAATACAATGTGGATATTTTTTGATGTCAAAACTATCAAATACAGGTATTTTCTCCATAGATAATTGTTTCTGATTATAAGTTATTGTTGTGTTCAATTTTCCTATAAAAAATTGATTCAAAATAGATAGAAATTACAAATACTATTTTAAAAAATATATTACACAAATTGAATTATATTACAACACAAAATAATATGTCTCTAAAAGATTTATCTCAAAAAGTTGTTTTAAACACTTTAAATGATCCAGAAAAAAGAAAACAAATTGAAGATTTGGGACCATTTGGAAAACGATTATGTATTAATGATAGTATTTATTTACATTTTATAGATAATAATTCTAATATTGACCAATATGACCAAATTACTACAATTAAAAAACACAGAGATAACCTTAACAATCTCAAAGAAAATAAAAAACGTGATTTTATGGAATACTATGGATTACCATTAAATAAAAAAACTACAGATATTGAAGCATCACCACAAGTTTTTAATGATTTTATGATATTTTTTGAAAATATTACTGGACAAAAATATCCTATTGAAATCGCATATTATCTTTCATTATGTAATGATGATTTTATTAAACGATATGCTAATACATTAATTTCATATTCACATAAATCAATTGAAGAATGCTTACAAAAATCAATCATTTCACAACAATTTTATAATCAAATTATAAAACGACGTCAAGTCGAACTTAATTTAGTTCAACAAGAATATTTAGGTAGTTATTCTTATATACAAGATAAAACAAATTTAACTATTGATGATACTCTAGAATATTCATTTAAATCTAAAATTTTAATTTGTTTAAAACGTTATTGTGGTATGGGTTGGACAATGCGTTTATCTTGTTTTCTAAATATTAAAAACACTAATAAAAAATGGTTCGTCCATATGTATGATGGAAGTAGTGGTATTGATATTAGTAATAATTATCAACATTTCATAAATCTTAAACATACAGATAAACGTCTTAAACTAATGACTTTCGATGAAGGTTTAGCATTAATTAATCAACCAAGGCACCCTGAGGATTTTATGTATGAAGATGGTATTACATGGTTTATGTAATTATTCTATTAATTTTATTCTATTAATTGTTTTTTGATTGATAGCTATTAAAAAAAAATTGATTTGATTTTTTTATATAATAATAATTACGTAAAACAATTTATAAAATGGAAGATCACACAAATAATAATATTCAATTTTTAGAATCACATTTAGCTAAATTACAAACAAATGTAATTAATACAATGGAAAAACGTATTCAACAACTTGAAACAAATCTTAAATATATGACTTCTGAACGTGATAAACTAAAATATGAGAATGAAAACAATTCTAAAGAAATTAAAGAATTAAAAACAATCATCCCAAAAAAATGTGTTGATTGTAATCATATTAATATTGATGCTCAAGATGCCAACGGTTGGAGTCCTCTAATTATGGCTTCTAAAAATGTTAATATATCTTTTAATTTACAATATGTTAAAACATTAATTGAATCGGGGGCAAACATTCATTTACAAACACAATATGGAGATACATGTTTATCATTTCTTGTTCGTCATTCAAAATCAATTGAACTCATCAAAGACCTCATTTCTCGTGGTGCTTTGTTTACCCATTTAACAAAAAATATTGAACCCGTAAATTATCAATATAATTATAATGGTAACAGTCTTTTACATTGGTGTGCTATTGGTATCAAGGAAGGAACTTCTACAAATGAAATCCTAAACTATCTTGAATCATTACCAATTAATAAAACATTAATAAATTATGAAGGTAAAACATACAAAGATTATTTACCAAAACCTCATAAAACTAAAAATAAATTAAACACAATTCCAGAAGAACCCAAACAAGTAAATGAAGAACCTAAACAAGTAAAGGAAGAACCCAAACAAGTAAAGGAAGAACCCAAACAAGTAAATGAAGAACCCAAACACAATAGACGTGTATCAGGTTTTAATTTGTATTGTAATGATTATGTGGATAAAATCGTTTTAGAAAATCCAAATATTTCAAATTTAGGAGTTGAAAAATATCAAATTATTGGTCGTAAATGGAGAAATGAAACTCATAATATCCGAAAAAAATACATTGATAAAGCAATCTCAATTAATAATGGAAAATATATTAAACAAGTTAAGGAAGAACCGAAACAAGTTAAGGAAGAACCGAAACCAAAAGTTTTGACAGGTTTTAACTTGTATTGTAATGATTATATGGATAAAATCACTTTAGAAAATCAAAATGTTTCAAATCCAAAACTTGAAAAATATCTCATTGTTGCTCATAAATGGAAAGATGAATCTTATGATATTAAACAAAAATACATTGATAAAGCAATCACAATTAACAATGTAAATTATCCTAAACCACCAAAGGAAGAACCAAAGGAAGAACCAAAGGAAGAACAAACAAATGATAATTATGAACGTTATAAATTTGATATTATATTAACGAATCCTCCATATGGTGATAAGGATACATGTCTTGATTTTGAAAGGCTTCGAAACAAATTTAGAGAATTTAGAGATTTACTAAATGAAGGATCAACGGAAGAACCAATGGAAGAACAAACAAATGATAATACTTCATAAATAGATTATCTTGAAAGAATAGCATGTTTCATGTTTTCAATCATTTTTTTTCTTGTTTCCTTACTATTAACAATTGGTTCGGGATATCCAAGGGATTTTAAATCATATAACTTATATTTTTCTTCCCAATTACATAAATCTTCGGATTTAACATCTTTTAATTCTGGAACCCATTTTTTAATATAAATTCCGTTTGAATCAAATTTTTCAGTTTGACTCGCGATTGACATTGCTTTATAATAATCGTTTGAATATGATTCAATACCCGCAACCCATCTCCAATTCCCTTGATTTTGAGATACATCAATATCAATAAGTTTTTGACTAAAATATTCTTCTCCATATTTCCAATGTAAATGTAAATTGTATATTAAAAATGTCGCAACAACCATTCTAACACGATTATGAATAAATCCTGTATGATTAAGTTCTCTCATTCCAGCATCAACTAAAGGAAATCCAGTTTTCCCATCTTTCCATGATTGAAGAAAAGTGTTTGAATATGACCATTTTATATTATTCATTTCTGGACGTGTTATTGATTTACTGTATGTTTTATCGGGAAAATAATATATACATGACATATAAAAATCACGCCAATATAATTGTTTTAAAAGATCATTATTTGTTCCAAGTTTTTGATATATTTTCCAATAAGTTTCACGTATTGATATAGTTCCAAATTTAAGATGTGGTGATAAATATGTGGTTGGTATTGCTGGAAAATTGCGTTCTTGATTATATTTCGTGAAATTGTTAATATTATTAAGATTTTTTAATCCTTCTTTTCGTCCTCCGAATATTAATTGTTCAGGTGCAGGATTTTTAACAAATTTGTTTTCCATTTCTTGAAGTGTAATTTCATCATTTGTAGATATTGATTTAAATTGTTTCATTTGTATTTTACTAATCGGAATAGGTTTATCAACTGGTATTTTTTTAGCATTATTATAAAATGGAGTAAATACTTTATAAGGTGTTTTATCAATTTTAAGTGTTTTTTCAAGAGGTTGTAAACTAATATTATCTATTTCTTTGACTAAAATATTTTTAGATTCTAACATTTTTTTTAATTCTGTATCTCTCTGAATGGCGAATGGTGTAAAATCACGACTCCATATAACTTGTGATACTGATAAATTATTTTTATTTGAAATTAATGATGAAATTATATTTGTTGTATCTCCATAATAAAATGTAATTTGTTTAAGTTCATCTTTTAAATCTTTTAATGAATCTATCATAAATTTAACTGATGTATCAGACTTAAATTTATTTTGTGATGAAACTTGTTGTGGTGTAAAAATAAATATTGGATAAACTATTTTTGATGTGTTTAATGCTTCAATTAAAGCTAAATTATCATATACTCGCAAATCACGATGGAAAATAAAAATTGTTATATTGTCTTTTTTTTGATTCGTTTGATTCGTTTGATTCATTTGATTCGTTTGATTCGTTTGATTCGTTTGATTCATTTGATTCGTTTGATTCGTTTGATTCGTTTGATTCGTTTGATTTATTTGATTCAATTTTTATAATAATCTTTTAACTATTATCTTTTATATTTGATACTATAAATTAATAATAAAATTAACATCATAAACAATAAAAAAAAATAATATATATCTAGAATTGTAATTTTATAAAAAACTATAAAAAAAGGAAAACCTAAAAAAGAAAAATTTAAAAAGGAAAAATTTAAAAAAGAAAAAATAAAATTGATTTAATTTAACAAATAATAAAAACAAATAATAAAAAAATAACAACATAATAAAGATGACTGATGAAGAATTACAAACCCAACCACCTATAGATTTTTCAGGATATAATTTTATTACTGAATCAGAAGAGAAATATCCAAAGATTTATAGATTTAGTTCAGAATATGATACATATGGGATTATTTCAGATTTATTAAAAAAACAAGCAATTAATGACCATTTTTATATTGTAGATTTAAAAAAGATTATTAATCAATATAATTTATGGAAAAAAGAATTACCAATGATTCGTCCATATTATGCGATAAAGTCAAATCCAGACCAAATGATTATGAAATTACTTTCTGATTTAGGATGTGGATTTGATTGTGCGAGTCGAACTGAAATTATTGAAGCTTTACAACACACAAGTTCTGACAATTTGATTTATGCGAATCCATGTAAAGAAATTACACATATTCAATTTGCGAGATCTCGAGATGTAGATTTAATGACATTTGATTCTGATTGTGAATTATATAAAATTAAATTGAATCATCCAAAGGCTGAAATAATTCTCAGAATTAAGGTTGATGATAGTTCTTCACGTTGTAAATTTAGTTCAAAATTTGGTTATGATGTTAATGAAGTTGAAAATATCCTAGGATTAATTAAAGTTCTAGATTTAAATTTAGTTGGTGTAAGTTTTCATGTTGGTAGTAATTGTACTAGTAATGGATATTTCAAAAAAGCAATTGCTGATGCTCGGAAAATATTTAATATTGCCCGTGATAAATATAATATGAATCTACATCTATTAGATATTGGAGGTGGTTTTCCGGGCTATGATTGGGAACATGGAATTTCATTTTCTGAAATTGCTTCAGAAATTAGAAATTCATTATATGAATCATTCCAAGATTATATTGATGAATGTTTTGATGATGATAAAACAAAATTTCAAATTATCGCTGAACCGGGGAGATTCTTTTGTACACAATCTCATATATTAGTATGTAATATTATTGGTATTAAAAAAAGAAAAGATTCTGACGGTAATCCATTATTTCAATATACAATTAATGAAGGAGTATATGGAAGTTTTAGTGCGACTGTATTTGATTATGCTAAACCTAAAATTGTTCCCTTTAATGAACGAGATGAAAATAAGTTATATAAATCGGTTGTATTTGGTCCCACATGTGATAGTTTTGATAAAATTACTGAAGAAGCAATGTTGCCTGAATTGGCTGTTGGTGATTGGGTATTTATTGAAAATTTTGGTGCTTATACACGTGCTTCATCTACGAGTTTCAATGGTTTTCAACCGGGTAAAGTTTATTATGTAATGAAAGGCGATATTTAATATAAACATTATTATGATGATTCATTGATATAATTTTATCTAATGAAATTTCACATTCAAATTTAGTTTGTTTATTTTTTTCATCTGTATTATTTTTATTATTTATGAGATATAGATAATCTTCTTCTGAAATTGTGAATTGATTTTTTAAATTTTTAGTTTGTGAATAAGAATGAATATTTTTATCATTAAATCTGGGTTTCATATGTTCAACCAAAGCAGTATTGAATTGTTCAAATTTATTAAAATCATATTGATTAATTGGGCTAAGTAAAATTCGATAATCTGTTTTATTACTCTTTGGATCAAAACAACTTTTCATTAAACAATATTCAGTAGTATCAGTATTAATAATTACTCTAAATTTAATATTATTTAAATATAATTTATTTGATTCAGATTCTTTATGAAATAAATATGATGAAAATGAATATGATTTTCCTACATTTTCTAATAAATTATTAAATAATCCTTTGATATCAATATCATTAGCATACATTTTAATATTTTGATTATCATTTTGAATATTTTTGTTATTGTTATAATCATAGTTTCTAGAGAAACAATCTACATTGAATCCCCTAAGAAGATTATTATCATAACATTCACTAATCCATCCTTCTATATCAAAAAGTGGTTTTCTATAAAAATTTTGTGTTGGTGTTAAATTATCATTAATTTTTAATTTCATTGGTCTAGAACTGTATAGATGATATTTTTTATAAAAACTATTATATAATTTATTATTATCAACTTTTTCAAATAATGTATCATAATTTAATGGAAATGTATGTAATTTCAATCCTTTATTTAAATGTGCGATTACTTGTGGGTCTGAAGCATATGATTCAAATAATTGAAGTGTCATTTTATGTGTAAAAGGTGTAAATCCTTTCAAACATGATTTAACAATTCGTGCTTTGGACGCAATTGTTTGTTTTTCTGGAATTGTATAATTATAACTTCTTCTAGTCATAATTGAAAATAAACAATTATGTGAAATTTCCACACTATTAGGATGACGAATTACAGCCTGATCATAATCATAATCAAATGAATTAACATTTTCTAGATGGTTATGTGTATTAACAATAATTATTTGAAAATGAACACCATATTTCAAAGAAACACATTCAATAATTGATTTTCTCGGAATGAATATCATAGTATCATTTAATTCTAGAGACTTATCCCTAAAATATTCCAATAATTTGATTAATGATTTTTTAAATGAACCATCAGGTTGGTCAAATTGTGTATGAATAAATATATCAATATCACTATTAGCAGATTCAATACCAGCTAAATTATTAATAACTGAACCACCAGCAATATATAAGAATCCATATTTATCATCTAATGAATTAACAAAAGGGAATTTATCATCTAAATAATTGTATGAAAATTCTTTGAGTGATTTCCATGTTTGTATCGGACTTCTAAATATACGTTTTTCAGATGTTTTTATTTTTAAATTATCTGAAAGTTCCTTAAATGATTTTGTCGCTATTAATTTCTCAACGAATTCTGATTTTGGTAATGGATATTCCTCGAAAATTTTTTGATAATTTACTTTAAGATCTCGATGTTTTTGTTCAAGAAATATCAAATTAATATAACTAAATGAAGGTAAAGACCAATTTTTAGATTTAATTAAATTAAAGTTTTTAATCAAAATTCCAAAATCTTTATTTGTATTACTATCTAGCGCAATATATTCATAAAATAATTGCTTTATCTTATCACAACTGTTTTCAATCAAAACGTATCCATCATTATTTTTACAATCATTTGGATTTTTTGGAATTTTATAAATATTTGGAAATTGTATAAATCTATTTATAATTAAATTGGTTAATACATCAATAAATTTTGGATTACTATTCAATGGATGTGCTAAAAGAATTGATCCAATATTACATGGATTATATATTTTTTCAAGTATATCTCTATAAAATTCAAGTGGGTAATAATCAGTGTAATTTATTAAATTATTAAATAAAATCCATGGTAATAAATTAAAATTATTAGAATAAGTATTTTTTAGACAATCATATGTAGTTCTATGTAAATTCAAATCTTTATTACTATCTGTTTTATTATTTCTATTATTTACATAATTTTCATAAATATTTTCAAGTACGTTTAATTCTTCAACCGTAAATAGAATTGTGGGTATTTTTTTACCTAATAATAAGTGAAATTTTAATGGATCATGATTTTTATTACCATTATTATATTTATTTGTGAATTGATATTTATCGATTTGTGTATCCATTTAGTATATGTTATTTTACGTATTTATATCTAGAACATATTTTAAGAATCAATTTTTTTTTATCCTATTTTACCTAAGATTAATTCAAAAAATTGATTCCAAAATAACTAATATATATTTAATTTGCTTGTGAGAGAGCAGATTTGGAGATAATTGAGTTCTAGAATAAATATGGTATTCGAGCAATTATATTATCTCCGGCTTTTTTTATACTAACACTTTTTAGGAAAAAGTGTTGGCAAAAATCACTTAACAGTTGCCTCTGGCACTAGAATTATTTTATAGAATTATTTTATAGAATTGTTTTTTAGGATTATTCTAGATGTAATTTTTTAAAACATCTAGAAATACTTTTTATTTATTTTTATTTTTTTAATTGTATTCTAAAAAGTATTTCTAGATGTTTTAAAAATATGTTTTATTTGATTTTTTTATTTGAAGTGTATTTTGTGGGGATAATTTTACAGTTGCCTATGGTATGCTTTTTTCTAAAAAGCATTGGCAAAAATGATTTACACAAGTATCCCACCGGAACCGAAGGGAATAAAATTATTGTAATGAGGTTAGAAATGAATAATAATTTATATTATAATTATTAAATGTGAATTATAATAATATAAATGAAATGTATTATATATAGAAAAAATTATACCATTACTTTATTCATGATTACTTTACATATCCTTTATATAATTATAATCAAAATACTATATGTTTTATATTCACATTCTAAAATATTTATTCCCTTCGGTACCAGTGGGTGGGATTCAAGTGCCGGAGGCAACTATAAAATTATCCCCACAAAATACAATTCAATTAAAATAATCAAATTAAAATAATCAAATTAAAAAATATAATAAAAAAATTCTTAAAACATCTAGAAACACTTTTTAGAAAAAAGTATAATCAAAAAATTCTAAAAAGTATTTCTAGATGTTTTTAAAAATTACATCTAGAATAATCCTAAAAAATAATCCTAAAAAATAATTCAGTGCCAGAGGCAACTGAAAAGTGATTTTTGCCAATGCTTTTTTCTAAAAAGCATCTCGAAGACAACTATAAAATTATCCCCACGAAATACAATTTAATAAAAATACTATCAAATTAAAATAATTAAAAAATCTATTTAGAAAAATTCTTAAAACATCTAGAAATACTTTTTAGAAAAAAGTATAATCAAAAAATTCTAAAAAGTATTTCTAGATATATTTAAAATTTACCTAAAAAATTACATCTAGAATAATCCTAAAAAAATAATCCTAAAAAATAATTCAGTGCCAGAGGCAACTGAAAAGTGATTTTTGCCAATGCTTTTTTCTAAAAAGCATGCCAGAGGCAACTGAAAAGTGATTTTTGCCTACACTTTTTTCTAAAACGTGTTTTTCTAAAAAGCATTAAACAATATATTTTCCTTCACGTTTTTGTTCAATATCTTTACTTGAACCTAATCGATTAATTCTATATCGTTTAAATTTAGAATATAATCCCATTCGAAATGTGATATTTGCCGTTTTTAGGAACATTTGTAATCCATCAATTCCATTTAATGGAAGACTGGATGATGCTTTTATTTCGTGTTCATCTAGATTATTCTCAATTTGAAAAACAATTACATGTGATTCAACATCCTTAATCAAACTAAAAGCCATCGCAATATCATGTTCAACAATAAAACCTATTTTCTGATTATGAACAAGAAAACGTTTGATTACTTTAATTACTTTAACTCTTTCTTCAATATCTAATGATGCGGAAGGTTCGTCAAAAAGGTAATATTTAGCATTTTTTCCAAGTGTAATAATTAATGCTAATTTTTGTAATTCACCACCTGATAAATCTCTAAGTAAAGTACTATCAAATCCTGATATATCTAAAGCACGAATAACATTTGTTTGAAAATTCATATCACCATATGTTTGTGGAATTAATTCAGATATTAATTCTTGTGTTGTTAAATCTTGATATTTTGGATTATTAAACATTTCTTCTGGATATTGTGGTTTAATTGAAATAATTTCATTTTGATTTGTAGATAACCATTTGAGAAAAGTTGTTTTTCCAGAATCATTTTCACCCAATATAATATTTACAGATGATGATTCGGAAAAACTACCAGATGGAACATTTAGGGTAAATTTCGATTCTGGAAATTTAATCTCAATATCCGGATATGAAATTATTTTAATTTGTTTAATAATACCCTCATTTATATTATTATCATCATCTTTATTATCATCCTTCTTTTCATCCTCTAAACTATTAACATCTAAATTTAATTGATATGAATAACTTTCCTGTCTAAATCGAACATTGTCATTTGATAAATAACCCTCAAAAAATTGATTAATTGCTTCAGCACAACTAATTGGACTTGATACAATTCCATATGCTCCAGCAACTCCATAAAGAATATGAATGACATCAGCAATATAATCCATTATTGTAATATCATGATCAACAACTAAAACCATTTTATCTTTTTCAGCAAATTTTCGAATTAATTTACCAATTTTTAATCTTTGTGTTATATCCAAATAATTAGTTGGTTCATCAAAAATATACAAATCAACATTTTGAATCATTGTTAAGAAAATCATTAATCTTTGCTTTTGACCTCCTGATAATTTATCATATGGGATTTTCAATAATGGTTCAATATCTAATTCATAATAAATTTCTTGATTATCACTTGATAACAATAATGAATGAATTGAATCTAATACTTTTTGTGATGGTTCTTCTTTTAATGATTGTTTTTTAATAGCAACTTTTATTTTTTTCTGGTATAAATCTTTGAAAAAATTATAAGTTTCGGTTCCTTTAAAATATTCTAATACTTTCTTTTCTTCATTATCTTGATATTTTATCGTTATATGTTTCTTTTTTTGTGTTTGTGGAATTGTCGGATCATTATCTAAATCAAAATTACCAAAATTCGGAATAATTTCATCAGCATAAATTTTTACAATTGTTGATTTACCAATCCCATTTGACCCAAGCAATCCAATTACTTTACCTTATTTTAAAATTGGTAATTGATATAATCTAAATGTATTTTCTCCATATTGATGTAATTTTGTTTTGTTTTCACTCGGTAATTTAACAATTTTAATCGCTTTGAATGGACATTTATTAACACATATCCCACATCCAATACATAATGTTTCTGAAATATACGCTTGTTTATCAGTTTTTTTTACTTCAATACATATTTGTTGATTCGCATTAACTGGACACGATTTTTTACATTCCTGTTGACATTTATTTGGTTTACATTTATCAGCATTTACTATAGCTATTCTTCCACTTGTTGAAGATATTTTAGCTTTTTTCAAAATATCCATTAATATTTTTTAAATGTTTGTAATGTTATTTATGATTGAATTCATAATTTAATTCAATTTTTTATAGTTTAGATTTACATAATTTTTAACCATTTTAATATATATTATATTATTATATCATTACCTGAACTTCCCAATTCACTACAAAAACTTTGTTGTGAAAATAATAAATTAGATCTATTATCATACATTCCCACAGTTTGCCTAGTTTTTAGTATTAAAATTAAAAAATATTTATATAAATTTATGTTTTAATTTTTATCTAGAACAATCCACTTCAAAAAAATTGATTTAAATATTTTTTTAAATATTTTTTGATTAAAACAATGACTAAAAATATGAAAATTGGAATTAAATATAATATAAAAAGTGAAAAAAGACAAACCTATTTTAATACATTCAATGAAATTCCAAATTATAACAATGTTGAATTATTAAATTGTGAAAATAATCAATTAAATGTATTACCTGAACTTCCAAAATCACTTCAAAGACTTTATTGTCGTAATAATAAATTAACTTCATTACCACAATTACCAATAACACTCAAATATTTATGGTGTGGGAATAATCAATTAACTTCATTACCACAACTTCCTGAAAATATGGAATTTATTAATTGTTCCTATAATAATTTAAAAACATTACCTAAACTTCCATCTTCAATTCGAGAAATTCAAATTAATAATAATCAATTAAATTCATTACCAGAACTTCCTACAAATTTACGATTTATTTACTGTGATAACAATAAATTATTTTCATTACCTAATATTCCCAATTTTATTGACACAATTGTTTGTTCGCATAATCAACTATCTTCACTGCCTGAATTACCAACATCATTATTATTTCTATTTTGTGATAACAATAATTTAACTAGATTACCAAAATTACCACATCATATAGTAAAAATACACTGTCATTTTAATAAATTAATTTCTTTACCATATTTTACAAATACACAAAACTTACAAGAACTCAAAATAAATAATAATCTATTGTCTTCATTACCAGAATTACCAAAATCAATGTATGTTATTAATTGTTACAAAAATCCTTTAATACAAAAAAATAAATTTAATTATCTAAATAAATTTATATGAAAAATCATCTAATACAAATCATTAATATAATTATCTAAATAAATAATTTATAATTCTTTTATTTCCATTTCAAGCATATTTAAATCTGATTCGTCGATTTCTTCAAGTAAATCAACTACATCAACTAATTCCCATTCTGTATCATTATTATTTTCTTTTTTAACATTCTGAAATTCAATAATTTCATATTCTAATTCTTCTTTAATTATTTCCAATTCTGGTTTACTAGTTATCATAACTTTCTCTGGTTTAGAAATATACATATTATCATCAAATATAATTTTTCTTTCTTTATATTCAATAATACTTTCTAATAATGAATTATCCGGTTTATTCTGATTATCTGTCTGATTATCTGTCTGATTATCCGATTTATTCTGATTATCCGGTTTATTCTGATTATCTGTCTGATTATCTGGTTTATTCGGAATTTTGTATTTTGATAATTTTTTAATAAATTCGCCAAATTTATTTATTTTGTCTGGATTTTTTTCTAAATATTTTGAAATAATATTATGAATATCTTTACATGGTTCATTTTTATTTGGTAGTATTTTATGTTCGCTCAATTCTCTCCATTTAATAATACTATCAAAATGACCATATTGTGCTAAATACATATATAATGTATTATTATCACATAATAATGGTTCTTTACCAACCAATTTATATGTTGGGCTATTTTTTTGAAAATATTCCCATACATCTGTGATTAAATCACAAATATATTTATCAGAATATTTACCATATGAAACAATTATCATTAAAATATATTCTAGACTATTAAATTCTTTATTTGTAAAATTAAAATCACGCATTAAATGTTTTACCAAATTACTTATTTTAATATCTGTGTCATTCGAATATTTGATTACATTAAATAATGAAATTAATAATTTAAAATTAGGGTTATATTGTGTCATATTTTGTGTCATAT
>Ga0172372_10004457_pt1 | contig 19908 bp, 15 predicted proteins | sample LakKiv5m_2_FD_114544 | JGI IMG/M metagenome (GOLD analysis project Ga0172372, IMG submission 114544) | Freshwater microbial communities from Kabuno Bay, South-Kivu, Congo - kab_092012_9.5m | ecosystem: Environmental > Aquatic > Freshwater > Lake | place: Democratic Republic of the Congo...
GACCACCGAGCCCGCCTCGCCCGTGAGCGCGATGATGGCCCACGTGTGCGGCTCGCGCGCGTGTGGCGTCGTCGTGATCTCCGACCCGGAACAGATGTCGATGCGCGTGCTCTCGCTCGTCGCAGCCGCGTTCCCCGAGGGAAGCGCGCCGCCTGCGGTCGCCTTCCGCCGCCCGCGCTGAGCCACTCGGCTGTGCGCGCCGCGCGCGGTGCCGTCAGCGCAGCGTGCCGAGCGTGCTCGTCAGCGGTCGGAGCGCGCCGCGCACGGCAGCGTCGAGGGCCGTGCGCTCGAGCGTCGCCGCGTCCGGCCCGCGTGCCCCGGCGCGTCCGGAGAGCATGAAGCGGATCGAGCCGCCGCGGGCTTCGGCGACGACGAGCGAGACCTCGCAGCGCACCTGTACGTCGCGGCCGATGGGGCTGCGCTCGAGTCGCGTCACCGAGCCGCGTACCACGTAGCGGGCCTCGCGCGTCGCCGCGACGCGCAGCGAGGGCAGGCGCGCCAATTCGCGCTCGAGCGAGGCGCGCAGCGCACTCGCCGCGTCGGGCGAGCTCGTCTGCGCGCCCGTCTCGCCGACGGCCACGATGGGCGTGTTCGCTCCGTCCGCGAGTACCGGCAGGCCGGGCGCACACATCTGCATCCACGCGACGGCGGCTGCGCAGAGCCACGTCGCGAGCCCTCGTGCTCGCTGCATCGGAGTACCTCTTCGGGGACCGCGTCGGACATCGACGGCAGTGCGCCCACGGTCTGCCTAACAGGGCCGCTGCATCGTGGTCAAAAACGCGGCGTGGTGCGCCAGCGCACGGAGCCGCGCTGCTACGCTGCGGCACCCATGACGACCCCGCCCGAGCCCGCTTCGCTGCGCGCGCACTACACGCACTTCCTCCCCGCGGAGGGCCCGCTCGCGCGGCGCATCCTGCTCACCGGGCACTCGCATCAGGCGTGGCCCGACGTCGCGCGGGCCGCGCAGCTCGAGGCCTTCGACGACGCGGCGCTCCACGTCGACGACAAGTGGGGGCGCGCGTTCGCGGCGGCCGACGCCGTGCGCGCGGCGGTCGCGCAGCACCTCGGCGTGCCTGAGTCGCATGCGGCCGACGTCGCGCTCGCCTCGAACACGCACGAGCTCGTCGCGCGCGTGCTCTCGGCGTGCGACCTCGGCGCGCGGCGTCACGTGCTCTCGACGCGCGGCGAGTTCCACACCGTGTTTCGGCAGCTCACGCGGCTCGCCGAGGCGGGCGTCGAGGTCGAACTCGTCGACGCGCTCCCGGCCGCGACGCTCGCCGAGCGGCTTGCCGCGCGCGTGCGCGACGACACGGCCGCGGTGCTCGTCTCGACCGTGCTCTTCGAGACCGCGAGCGTCGTCCCGCACCTCGCGGCGGTGCGCGAGGCCGTCGAGCGTCGCGGCGCGCTGCTCGTGCTCGACGCGTACCACCACGCGGGCGTGCTTGCGTTCGACCCCGCGGCCCTCGGGCCGAACACCTTCGTCGTCGGCGGGGGCTACAAGTACCTGCAGTGGGGCGAGGGCTGCTGCTTCCTGCTCGTGCCGCCCGCGTGCACGCTCCGCCCCGTCTACACCGGCTGGTTCGCCGACTTCGCGCATCTCTCGGCCCCGCGCGACGGGCGCCCCGTGGGCTACGCAGAGCGCGGTTCCGAGCGCTTCGCCGGCAGCACCTACGACCCGACGAGCCACTACCGCGCGCGCGCCGTCGCGCAGTTCTTCGCGTCGGTCGGCCTCACGCCCGAGGCGCTGCACGCATCCTACGCGCGGCAGTCCGCGCGCCTCGCCGCGGCCGTGGATGCGCATGCAGCGCGCGCGGGCTTCACGCGCATCTCGCCCGACGATGCGCAGGCGCGCGGCGGCTTCGTCGCGGTGCGCGTCGCCGATGCACCGCGCACCGTCGCGGGACTCCGCGCGCGGGACGTCTTCGTCGATGCGCGCGGCGACGTCGTGCGGCTCGGCCCGGCGCCGTACCTGAGCGACGCCGAGCTCGACGCGGGCGTCGCCGCGCTCGCCGACGTCGTCGCCGCGGGCTGACCTCGTCTCACACCTCTGCAATCCGCGGAGGGTGGCCCGCGATAACGCGCCCATGTCGCGAACCACGCTCCTCCCGCTCGATCCCCACTATCCCGAACCGCTCCGCGCCCTCCCGCGCCCTCCCGCCTCCCTCCGGCTGGAGGGCGTTTTGCCGCCGCTCCCACGCGCCGTCGCCGTCGTCGGCACGCGCCACGCCGACGACGACGCGCTCGACTTCACGCACGCGCTCTCCCGTGAGCTCGCGCGGGCGGGCGTCGTCGTCGTCTCGGGCGGTGCGCGCGGCATCGACGCCGCGGCCCACGAGGGCGCGCTCGCGGGCGGGGGCGTGACGCTCGTCGTCGCCGCGGGCGGCCTCGATCGGCCCTATCCGCCGGAGCACGTCGACCTCTTCGCGCGCATCGTCGCGGGCGGCGGGGCGCTCCTCACCGAGGCTGAGGACGACGTCGCGCCGCTCGCCGCGCGCTTCCTCCAGCGCAACCGGATCGTCGCCGCGCTCGCCCGTGTCGTCGTCGTCGTGCAGGCCCCGGCGCGGTCCGGCGCGCTCGGCACGGCGTCCGCCGCAAAGCGCCTCGGGCGACCGCTCTTCGCCGTCCCCGGTGCCCCCTGGGACCCGCGCGCGGCGGGCTGTCTCGCGCTGCTCCGGGGCGGGGCCGGCGTTTGCACATCCGCCCGGGATCTCCTATCTCACGCGGCGCTCGGGGGTGTCCCGGTGCTCCCCGGCGCCCGCGAAGACGACGAAAAACGCTTGAATTTCCATGACTTCGACGCCGAATCGCGCGCGGTGCTGGCCCAGCTCGGCCGCCGCGCCCGACACGTGGACGAGGTCGCCCGGGGGGCCACTCTCACGGTCTCCCGGACCCAGGCGGTCCTGCTCCGGCTCCTGCTCCGCGGGGTCGTCGAGGACCGCGGGGCAGGCCGGTACGTGATCGCTCCGCCTCCCGCCTGAACACGCGCACAAGCCGCCCGCTTCGCCGGCGCACCCCAAAGGAACCATGGCCAAGTCGCTCGTCATCGTGGAGTCGCCCGCCAAGGCGAAGACCATCCAGAAGTATCTCGGCGACGGCTACGTGGTGGAGTCGAGCATCGGCCACATCCGCGACCTCCCGAAGAACGCCGCGGAGGTGCCCGAGCGCCTCAAGAAGCACACCTGGGCGCGCCTCGGCCTCGACGTCGATCACGACTTCGAGCCGATCTACGTCGTCCCCGCCGAGAAGCGCAGCCAGGTCGCCAAGCTGCGCGCGCTCATGAAGGGCGCCGACCAGATCCTGCTCGCGACCGACGAAGACCGCGAAGGAGAGGCCATCGCGTGGCACCTCGCGGACGAGCTGAAGCCGCGCGTGCCGGTCAAGCGGATGGTCTTTCACGAGATCACGAAGTCCGCGATCCAGGCGGCCATCGCCGCCCCGCGCGACATCGACGACAACCTCGTGCAGGCGCAGGAGGCGCGGCGCGCGCTCGACCGCCTCTACGGCTACGAGGTCTCGCCGGTCCTCTGGAAGAAGGTGAAGCCGCAGCTCTCCGCGGGGCGCGTGCAGTCGGTCGCGTCGCGCCTGCTCGTCGAGCGTGAGCGCGAGCGCATGCGCTTCGTCGCCGCCGGCTGGTGGGACGTCGACGCAACGATCGTCGCCGGGCAGAACGGCCGCGACGAACGCTTCGCCGCGGGGCTCGTCGAGCTCGGCGGGCAGCGCCTCGCGACGGGCAAGGACTTCGACGCCGCGACGGGGCGCCTGAAGCCCGACGCGAAGGTCGTGCGGCTCGACGAGGCCGCCGCGCGTGCGCTCGCGAAGTCGCTCGAGGGGCGCGCCTTCCGCGTCGCGAGCACCGAAGAGAAGCCGTACACGTTGCGCCCGTACGCGCCCTTCATGACCTCGACGTTGCAGCAGGAGGCGAACCGCAAGCTCGGCTTCTCGGCCAAGCGCGCGATGAGCACCGCGCAGCGGCTCTACGAGGGCGGCTACATCACGTACATGCGCACGGACTCGACGAACCTCTCGGACGAGGCGCTCTCGGCCGCGCGCGCGCAGGTGAAGTCGCTCTACGGTGACGCCTATCTCCACGCCTCGGCGCGCACCTACGAGAAGAAGGTCAAGAACGCGCAGGAGGCCCACGAGGCCATCCGCCCCGCGGGCTCGACGTTCCGCACGCCCGAGTCGCTGCGCGGCGAGCTCGAGGACGATCAGTACCGCCTCTACGACCTCATCTGGAAGCGCACGGTCGCCTCGCAGATGTCGGACGCGCGCGGTCGCCGCATGCAGGTGCGCGTCGCGGCGACGGCCACCGACGGTCGCGAGGCGCTCTTCGCGGCGAGCGGCAAGACCATCGACTTCGCTGGCTTTTTGCGCGCCTACGTCGAGGGCACGGACGACCCGGAGGCCGCGCTCGAGGATCGCGAGGTCGTGCTCCCGCCGCTCCGCGAGGGCCAGCCGCTCACGGCCAGCCAGCTCGAGCCGAAGGGCCACGAGACGCAGCCGCCCGCGCGCTTCACCGAGGCGAGCCTCGTGCAGGCGCTCGAGGCCGCGGGCATCGGCCGCCCGTCGACGTACGCGTCGATCATGCAGACCATCCAGGACCGCGGCTACGTCTTCAAGCGCGGCCAGGCGCTCGTGCCGACGTTGACGGCGTTCGCCACGGTGGGCCTGCTCGAGACGCACTTCGGCAAGCTCGTCGACTACGGCTTCACCGCCAAGATGGAGTCCGAGCTCGACGAGATCGCGAACGGCAACGCGCAGCGCGTGCCGTACCTGCAGAGCTTCTACTTCGGTCGCGCCGCGGCGGCCTCGCCGGACACGCGCCTCGGGCTGAAGGAGCTCATCGGCGAGCGCCTCGAGTCGATCGACCCACGCGTCGTCGCGACCATCCCCGTGCCGCGCCTCGAAGGGCACGAGATCGAGGTGCGCGTCGGCCGCTACGGCCCCTTCCTCAAGCGCGGCGAGCAGTCGGTCACCATCCCCGAGGACATCGCCCCGGACGAACTCACGCTCGCGCGCGCCGAGGAGCTGCTCTCGAAGCAGTCGTCGGAGCGCCTGCTCGGCAACGACCCGGCGACGGGCCAGCCCGTGCACGCGAAGGACGGCCGCTACGGGCCCTACGTCACGCTCGGCGATCCGGCGTCGGCCGATCGCGCCTCGCTCAAGTACGCGTCGCTCTTCCCGACGGACAGCCTCGCGACCATCGACCTCGCGCGCGCCCTCCAGCTGCTCTCGCTGCCGCGCACCGTGGGCGTGCTCGAGGGCGAGGAGGTCATCGCGCAGAACGGCCGCTACGGCCCCTTCATCAAGAAGGGCAGCGACACGCGCAGCCTCACCTCGCACGAGCAGCTCTTCACCGTGACGGTCGAGGAAGCGGCCGCGATCTTCGCGCAGCCGAAGCAGCGCCGCGGTCAGGTCACCGCCGCGCCGCTCCGCTCGTTCGAGTACGAGGGGCGCGCGGCCATCGTGCTCAAGCAGGGCCGCTTCGCCCCGTACCTGAGCGACGGCACGCTCAACGCCTCGCTGCGCGGCAGCGATGGCCCGCCCGAGCAGCTCACGGCCGAGCGCGCGCTCGACATCCTCGCCGAGCGCGGCAAGCCGCCCAAGGCGAAGCCCGGTCGCCCCGTGCGGGCCGTGAAGGCCAAGGCGGAGCCCGCCGCGAAGAAGGCCGCCGCCGACAAGCCCGCGGCGAAGTCTGCTGCCAAGAAGGCGCCCGCGAAGAAGCCGGTCGCCAAGAAGAGCAGCGCGAAGAAGGGCGCCGCGACGAAGGCCGCGAAGGAGCCCGCCGCGAAGCCGCCGTGGGCCGAGGTCGAGCCGTTCACGCGGCAGTTCGACGCGACGACGGCGAAGCTGCTCACGCTCGTCAACGGCGAGGGTCGCAAGCTCGCCGAGGCCGCGCAGACGCTCGGCATCCCCGCCGCGGACGCGCTCGCCCGCTACCGGGCGTCGAACTTCAAGCTCTACGCGAGCTACCGACAGGCCCGGAAGGGCGCCTGATCCGCGCGCGCGCTACACCCGCGCCGATGTCCGAAGACCGCAGCGAGCAGGCGATCGAGCTGGAGGTCGTCGTCGTCGGCGCCGGCATGGCCGGCAGCGAGTGTGCGTGGCAGCTCGCGGAGCGCGGCCTCTCGGTGCGGCTGCTCGAGCAGAAGCCGCTGCGGCGCACACCCGCGGCGCACTTCGACACCTTCGCCGAGATGGTGTGCTCGAACTCGATGCGCGGCGCGGCGCTCACCAACGCCGTCGGGCTGCTCAAGGAGGAGCTGCGGCGCGGCGGGTCGCTGCTGCTCGCCTGCGCCGACGAGACGGCCGTGCCCGCGGGCGGCGCGCTCGCCGTCGATCGCGTCGCGTTCTCGGCGCGCGTCACCGAGCGCCTGCGCGCGCACCCGCGCATCACCGTCGAGGCCACCGAGGTCACGGAGCTGCCCGCCGCGCGGCCCTGCGTGCTCGCGACGGGGCCGCTCACCGGCGATGCGCTCGCCGCCGATCTCGCGCGCATCGTCGGGCGCGAGGGGCTCGCCTACTACGACGCGATCGCGCCGATCGTGAGCGCGGACTCCATCGCGTGGGATCAGGTGTTTCGCGCGTCGCGCTACGACAAGGGCGGCGACGACGCCTACGTGAACTGCCCGATGGACAAGGCGCAGTACGAGGCGTTCGTCGACGCGATCCTCGCCGCCGAGAAGGTCGCGCCGCGCGCCTTCGAGGACGTGCGCTACTTCGAGGGCTGCCTGCCGCTCGAGGTGATGGCCGAGCGCGGGCGCGAGACGCTGCGTTTCGGTCCGCTCAAGCCCGTCGGGCTCACCGATCCGCGCACCGGGCGCTGGCCCTACGCGTGCGTGCAGCTGCGCATGGAGGACCCGGAGGGCACCGCCTACAACCTCGTGGGATTCCAGACGCGCATGACGTGGCCCGAGCAGCGGCGCGTCTTCGGGCTCATCCCCGGGCTCGCGCAGGCCGAGTACCCGCGCTTCGGCAGCGTGCACCGCAACACCTTCGTCGATGCGCCGAACGCGCTCGACGAGGCGCTCGCGCTGCGCGCGCTGCCGGGTGTGTATCTCGCGGGGCAGATCACGGGCGTCGAGGGCTACGTCGAGAGCGGCGCGTGCGGTTTCGTGCTCGGCGTCACGCTCGCGCAGCGCCTCCGCGGCGAAGCCGTCACGCCACCGCCCGCGACGACGGCGCTCGGCGCGCTGCTCTCGCATCTGCGCCCCGAGACGCCGCGCGGCGGGCCGGGCTTTCAGCCGTCGAACGTGGTGTGGTCGATGTTCCCCGCGCTGCCCGCGCGCGAGGGCAAGCGCTTGCAGAAGCGCGACCGCTACCAGGCGCTCGCCGACCGCGCGCTCGTCGACCTCGAGCCGTGGCTCGATGCGAGCGGTGCGCGGGCGGTGCGGGCACGCTTCGGTGTGTCGCGTGACGCGAATCCCCACGTCGATGCACCGCTTGCGGGAGCGCCCGCGTGAGGCTCGGCGATGCGACCGGGCCGCTCGCGGAGAAGCGCCGTAAGGCGCTGAAAATACTGGGTATTTTGTTCACGGTTCCGTCCGTTTTTCTCGTGCTCTTCGTGTTCGGGATGATCATCCGCAACGAGCGCGCGCACGACGAGGCGCGCTGCCCGTTCGTGCGGGTCGAGGTGCGCGACGTCGAGGGCGGGCGCGTCGCCGACGAGCGCCGCCGTTGCGTCGAGGGCATCGAGGAGCATCGCTGGGTGCTCGAGCGCGGCGCGGGCGCACCGCTCGAGCTCGGGCGTCGCCGCCTCGCGAGCGACTTCTACGCGGCGGGCCGCTACACGTGGCGGCCCTTCGTCGAGCAGGGGCACGCGCGCGTTCACGTCGAGAACACGGGCGCGCCGCCGGTCACGTACCGTGAAGAAATCGCGGCCGGCGGCCCGGTGCCTGCGCCCGTCGCGCCGCGTCGCTGAGCGCAGCGCGCGGCTTGCTGCGTCGCTGCACGCCACCTCGCGCGTAAGGAATTGCGCGGCGTCACAGGCGCCGTCCTACGCTCTGCGGATGGCGGGACGCGTGCGGACGACGACGAAGCGCGGCGCGGTGCAGGACGTGGCGACAAAAAACGTCGACGCGAGGGGAGTCGGGTCACGCGCAGCGCAGGGCGATGAAGACGCGAAGCCCGCCGACGCGCTGTCCGAACAGCTCGCGGCCTTCGCCCAGTATCTGCGTGCCGAGCGCCGCGCCTCGCCGCGCACGGTCGAGGCGTACGGGCGCGATCTCGCGGCGCTGCGCGACTTCGTGATCGCGCGGAAGCTGCCGCTCGACGCGCGACGCCTCGGCGTGCCCGTGCTGCGCGCGTGGCTCGCCTCGCTCTTCGAGGGGCGCTCGCCGCAGACCCTCGCGCGGAAGACCTCGTCGCTGCGCGCGTTCTATCGCTTCCTGCTCTTGCGCGGCGTCGTCCGCGAGAGCCCGGCGGCCGCGCTGCGCACGCCGCGCACCAAGCGTCCGCTGCCGCGTTTTCTCACCGTGGACGACGCGTTTCGCGTCGTGGAGGCGCCCGCGGCGGATGGTCGTGGCGACGAGCCGCTCCGCCTGCGCGACACGGCGATGCTCGAGCTGCTCTACGGCGCCGGCATCCGCGTGAGCGAGCTCGCCGGGCTCACGCTCGCGCGGCTCGATCTCGCGGGGCGCACCGCGCGCGTGCTCGGCAAGGGCAACAAGGAGCGGCTCGTGCCGCTCGGCGGGCCGTGCGTCGAGGCGCTCACGGCGTGGCTCGCGGTGCGCGGGACGCTGCGGCACCCGCGCACGGGCGCGCAGCACGCGGACGCGCTCTTTCTCGGGCGGCACGGCACCGCGCTCACCGTGCGCCAGGTGCAGAACCTCGTGCGGCTCTGGGGCACGCGCGGCGCGGGGCGCACGGATCTGCACCCGCACGCGCTCCGCCACACCTGCGCGACGCACCTGCTCGACGCGGGCGCCGATCTGCGCGGCATCCAGGAGCTGCTCGGCCACGCGAGCCTCGCGACGACACAGCGCTACACGCACGTCAGCATCGATCAGCTGATGGCCGTCTACGAACGTGCGCATCCGCTCGCGCGCGGCGAGCGACGCTAGCGCATCGCGTCGCGCGTCTCGTGGCAAGTAACTCGCGATGCGTGTGGAAGGGCGCTGCGCAACGCGCCCGGTCTTGACTCGCGCGGGGGCGGACCGCAGCTTCGCCGGGTGCGAAAAATCGATGAATCCGAGCGTTTTCGGTCGACCACGATCGTCGCGGTGCGGCGCGGCGGGCGCGCAGCGATGGCGGGCGATGGGCAGGTCTCGCAGGGTCAGACGATCCTGAAGGCGCAGGCGAAGAAGGTGCGGCGCATCGCGAACGGCCGCGTCGTCACGGGCTTCGCGGGCGCGACGGCCGACGCCTTCACGCTGCTCGAGCGCTTCGAGAGCAAGCTCGAGGCGCACCGCGGCGCGATGCAGCGCGCGGCGGTCGAGCTCGCGAAGGACTGGCGCACCGATCGCTATCTCCGGCGCCTCGAGGCGATGATGCTCGTGATGGACGAGACGACGACGCTGCTGCTCTCGGGCAACGGCGACGTCATCGAGCCCGATCCGCTGCCGGGCACGACCGACGGCATCGTCGCGATCGGCTCGGGCGGCGCGTACGCGCTCGCGGCGGGGCGTGCGCTCCTGCGGCACACGGCGCTTTCACCGGGCGAGATCGCGCGCGAGGCGATGCGCGTCGCCGCAGAGATCTGCGTGTATACGAACGACTCCGTCGTGCTCGAAGAGGTCGGGGCATGAGCCGCGGGCCGCGCAGCTTCACGCCGCGGGAGATCGTCGGCGAGCTCGATCGCTACATCGTCGGTCAGCACAAGGCGAAGCGCGCGGTCGCCATCGCGCTGCGCAACCGCTGGCGGCGGCAGCAGGTCGCGCCGGAATTGCGGGACGAGATCGCGCCCAAGAACATCATCCTGATCGGCCCGACGGGCTGCGGAAAGACGGAGATCGCGCGCCGCCTCGCGAAGCTCGCGCAGGCGCCTTTCGTGAAGGTCGAGGCCTCGAAGTTCACCGAGGTCGGCTACGTCGGGCGCGACGTCGAGAGCATCGTGCGCGACCTCGTCGAGAACGCGCTCCAGCTCGTGCGCGCCGAGGCCGTCGAGGAGGTGCGCACGCGCGCGGCCGAGCTCGCCGAGGAGCGCCTCGTGCAGATCTTGAGCGGCCGTGACGCTGCGCCGCCGCCGCCTGCGACGCCCTTCGGCCCGTTCATGTTCGCACCGCAGCCCGCGCAGCCCGCGTCGCGCGCGCCGCTCACGGCCGACCAGCTCGAGCTGCGCGATCGACTGCGCCGCGGCGAGCTCGATGCGCGCGAGGTCGAGCTCGACGTCGCCGACAACGCAAGCCCGCTCGGTGGGCTCTTCGCGATGCCGGGCGGCGGCGACATGGAGGCGAAGCTCGGCGACATGCTCTCGAACCTCCCGGGCATGAAGGGCCGCAGCAAGCGTCGGCGCGTGCGCGTGCCCGAGGCGCGGCGCCTGCTCGAGGCGGAAGAGGCCGGCAAGCTCGTCGACATGGACGGCGTGCAGCGCGAGGCCGTCGAGCGCGCGGAGCAGGCGGGGATCGTCTTCCTCGACGAGATCGACAAGGTGGCGAGCCGTCAGCACGGCGGCGGCGGGCCGGACGTCTCGCGCGAGGGCGTGCAGCGCGACCTGCTGCCCATCGTCGAGGGCTCGACGGTCTCGACGAAGTACGGCCCCGTGAAGACGGATCACGTGCTCTTCATCGCCGCGGGCGCCTTCCACGTCGCGAAGGTCTCGGACCTCATCCCCGAGCTGCAAGGCCGCTTCCCGATCCGCGTCGAGCTGCAGAGCCTCGAGAAGGCCGACTTCGTCCGCATCCTCACCGAGCCGAAGAACGCCCTCACGCGGCAGTACGAGGCGCTGCTCCGCACCGAGGGCGTCACGCTCACCTTCACGGAAGATGCCATCGAGGCGCTCGCCGGGTACGCCGCCGAGGCGAACGAGCGCGCCGAGAACATCGGCGCGCGGCGCCTGCACACCATCCTCGAGGCGCTCCTCGAGGAGATCAGCTTCACGGCCTCCGAGCGCAGCGACACCGAGGTCGTCCTCGACGCGGCCCGCGTGCGCGCGACGCTCTCGCCCATCCTCGTGAGCGGCGACGCGGCGCGCTACATCCTCTGAACGCGCCGCCGTTCGCGTCTCGGCTCAGGCGCGCTCGGTGCGCCTGCGGTGCACGTCGGCGACGCGCCGCCAGGTCGCGCGGGCGACGCGCACCGGCGGCGGCTCGCGATGCGGGTCGAAGGCGTCGCGCACGCCGTCCGCGTGGCTGAAGACGCTGCCGCGCGCGAGCCGTGGGACGACGCGCGCGAGCGCCCGCCAGAAGCGCGGCGCGTCGAACACCGCGCCGGGCAGATAGAACCAGTCGGCGAGCTCGAGGCGCACGGGGCCGGTCGTCCGCGCGAGCGACTCCCACGCGCGCAGCGTCGCCTCGACGTCGCCGCGCGCGCCCTGCGCCCGCGCCCGCGCGAGCACCCCCTCGACCGTGCGCAAGCGCGCGACCTTCGCGAGCGCCGCTGTCGCGCGTCCCACCGCGAGCAGCTCGGCGGCGTCGGTGATCGGGCCGGGCACGGCGTCCCGCGCGGCCTCGTGCGCCGCATCCCGCACCTCGCGCAGCTCGCCTGAGCCCGGCATGAACGCGAGCGCACGCCCGTAGGCGCGGGCGGCGGCGCGTGGCGCATCGACGAGCTCGCAGATCTCGCCGACGAGCGTCCAGCCCGGCAGCAGCAGGTCGAAGCCGTTGGGGTGCTTCGTGATGGTACGTAGGGCCGGCAGCACCTCGCCGCGCAGCCACACCTCGCCGCGCGGATGCACGCCTGCGGTGTCGTCGTCGATCGCGTCCGCGAGGATGCCGCGCGCGGCGTCGAGCGTCGGGAGGCGGCTTGGCACGGGCGCTCGCGGGCTCAGCGCGTGATCTCGGTGCCGAGGCCGCGATCCGTGAAGATCTCGAGCATCATCGCGTGCTTCACGCGGCCGTCGATGACGTGCACCTTCTTCACGCCGCCGGCGAGCGCTTCGAGGGCGCACTCGACCTTCGGGATCATGCCACCGTCGATGATGCCATCGCGCTCGAGCTCGCGTGCTTCGTCGGCCGAGAGCGAGGAGAGCAGCGCGCCCTCTCGGCCCTTCACGCCGGCGATGTCGGTCATCAGCACGAGCTTCTCGGCCTGCAGCGCCTCGGCCACCTTGCCGGCGACGGTGTCGGCGTTGACGTTCAGCGACGCGCCGTCGTGATCGACGGCGACGGGCGCGATCACGGGGATGAAGCCGCCGTTGATGAGCTGCGTGACGATCTCCGGGTTCACGTGCGAGACGGCGCCGACGCGGCCCGGATCGACGAGCGCGCCGGACTTCGTGCGCATTTCCGTCACGCGCACCGCGCGCATGAAGGAGTCGTCCTTGCCGGAGAGGCCGACCGCGCGCCCGCCGTGGCTGCAGACGAGCGAGACGATCTCCTGGTTGACCTTGCCGCCGAGCACCATCTCGACGACGTCCATCGTGCGCTCGTCGGTGACGCGCAGGCCCTGGATGCGATCGGAGACGACGCCCATCGCGGCGAGCATCTCGTCGATCTGCGGTCCGCCGCCGTGCACGACGACGGGGTTGATGCCGACGTACTTCATCAGCACCACGTCGCGCGCGAAGGATCTGCGCAGCTCGGCGTCGATCATCGCGTGGCCGCCGTACTTGATGACGAAGGTGCGCCCGTGGAAGCGGCGGATGTAGGGGAGCGCCTCGTGGAGCGTCTCGGCCTTCTGGATGATCTCCTGCATGGCGGGCGCGAGTATACAGGCCCGCGGCGGCGCGCCAGACTCGTCGCCGTGATGCGGCCTCTGCGTGTTCCCGGTCCCTTCATCCGCGGTCTCTGCGGGATGCTCGCGCTCGTCTTCGGCGCGGCGTGTGGCGACGATGACGCGCCTCCTCCCGTCGATGGCGGCGCGCCCGACGCCACGGCGCTCTGCGTCTTCGACGAGGACTGCGACGACGGCGTGTTCTGCAACGGGTCGGAGCGCTGTGCGCGGAGCGCGAGCGCAGGGCCCGATGGATGCGCGCCGGCCGATGTCACGCGTTGCCTGCCGCTCGAGGTCTGCCTCGAGAGCGAGCAGCGCTGTGAGGCTGATTGTGCGCGCGGCGGCGACGCCGATGGCGACGGTCATGCGGCGCGTGCGTGCGGCGGTGATGACTGCGACGACGGAAATGCAGCGGTGAGCCCGGACGCCGCGGAGGTCTGCGACGGGGAAGGGCGCGACGAAGACTGCGACCCCGCGACGCTCGCCGGGGCGGAGGGGGACGGTGATGGCGATGGCGCGGTACGCGCCGCCTGCTGCAACGCACAGCCAGCCGGCGGGCTGCGCTGCGGGGAGGATTGCGCGGATGGCGAGGCGGCGATCCGGCCGGGCGCGATGGAGGTCTGCAATCGCCTCGACGACGATTGCGACGGGCGCGTCGACGAAGAGGGGATGACGCCCTTCTACGCGGACACCGATCGCGACGGCTTCGGCGACGCTGCGCGCGTCGTCGCGACGGGCTGCCGTGCGCCCGCGGGTGCGACCGCCGACGCGACCGACTGCAACGACGCCGACGCTTCCGTGTCCCCCGGCGCGCGCGAGGTCTGCGATGGCGACGACGAGACGTGCGACGCGCGGAGCGACGAGGGTTGCCCGACGGGCGCCGTGCGCTTCACGAGCGGTGCTGCGGGCCCCGGGACCGTCGGGAGCGGAACCATCTTCTACGATGACCGTTGTAGCGAAGGCAGCGCCCTCGTCGGGCTCGCGGCGGCCATCGACGGCAGCGGCGTGGCGACGGCCGTCGCTGCGTTGTGCGCGCCGGTGACGGTCCTCGCCGACGAGGCGATGCGCCCGTGGTCGTACGCGCCCGAGGTCGGCGCGACGGTGCGGCTCACGGAGCGCGGCGCAGCGGGCGCCGTACTCGACGACGCGCGCTGTCCGGCGGGGGCCGTGGTCGTGTCGATCGGGCCGGGCCTGACGCTCGGCTGCGCGGTGCTCGGCGTCGAGCGCGCGTCGGATGGCTATGCGCTCCTGCGCGCGCCTGCGGAGGGGAGCGTCGGGCCGGGCGGGGGCGCGCCGACGACGGCGTTCGTGTGTCCTCCGCGGGAGGTGGCCGTCGGGCTCTTCGGCTTCGCGGGGGCGGGCGCGCTCGGCATCGACGGAATCCGCTGTGCGCGCCCCGATCTCGCGCTCCGGGACTGACCCCATCCATGGTACAAAGCGCCGCATGTCCGGCGGTGTCCGTGAGCACGCGATGACCAACGAAGAGCTCGTCGCGCTCGGCAAGCGCGCGCTCCTCGGCAACTACAAGCAGCCGCCCTTCGTGCTCGTGCGCGGCGAGGGGAGCCGCGTCGAGGACGCCGACGGTCGCCGCTACCTCGACCTCGCCGCCGGCATCGCCGTGTGCGCGCTCGGGCACGCGCACCCCGCGCTCGCCGACGCCGTCGCCGCGCAGGCGCGCCGCCTCGTGCACACCTCGAACCTCTTCTACAACGAGCCCTCCGTGCGCCTCGCGGACGCGCTCACGCGGCGCACGGGCTTCGACAAGGCCTTCTTCTGCAACAGCGGCACCGAGGCGAACGAGGCGATGCTCAAGCTCGCGCGCCGCTGGCACTACGAGCGCGGCGACCGTGAGCGCGTCGAGCTCGTCGCGACGCACAACAGCTTCCACGGCCGCACCATGGGCGCGCTCAGCGTCACGGGGCAGCCGAAGTACCACCAAGGCATGGAGCCGCTCGTCGGCGGCGTGCAGTTCGTGGCGTACGGTGATCTCGAGGCCATGCGCGCAGTCGTCGGCCCGCGCACGGCGGCCGTCATCGTCGAGCCGATTCAGGCCGAGGGCGGCATCTTCGTCGGCACCGACGCGTACCTCGCGGGTCTCCGCGCGATGTGCGACGAGGCCGGCGCGCTCCTGCTCTTCGACGAGATCCAGACGGGCTACGGGCGCACGGGCGCCTTCCTCTGCCGCGAGCACGCCGGCGTGTGGCCCGACGCGACGTCGCTCGCCAAGGGCATCGCGGGCGGCTTCCCGCTCGGCGCGATGCTCGTCTCCGCGAAGGTCGCCAACGGCCTGCCGCCCGGTACGCACGGCACGACCTTCGGCGGCAATCCGGTCGCGTGTGCGGCGGGGCTCGCGCTGCTCGAGGTCTTCGAGTCGGAGGGCGTCGTCGCGCGCGCCGAACGCGAGGGCGCGTATCTGGGCGAGCGACTTGCGGCGCTCGCAGCCGACGCGGCGCTGCCCGCGGCGTGTGAGGCGCGGGGACGCGGTCTCCTGCGCGGATTGCGCGTGTCGGCGGGCTACGACCCGCTCGCCGTCCTCGCGCAGATCCGCGCCGAGGGCGTGCTGCTCTCCATCGCGGGTGGCGACGTGCTGCGCTTCTCGCCGTCGCTGCTCGTCACGCGCGACGAGCTCGACGAGGGCCTCGCCGTCGTCGCGCGCGTGCTGCGCGCGGCCGTGCCCGTCGCGCCCGCCGGGGGTGCAGCGTGAGCGCGCGTCACTTTCTGACGCTGCGGGATCTGCGCGGCGACGAGCTCGTGCGGCTGCTCGACCGCGCCGAGGAACTCAAGGCGCTGAGGGGCCGTGCGGAGCATCCGCGGCCGCTCGCGGGTCGGAGCGTGGGCGTGCTCCTCGAGAAGGCCTCGACGCGCACCCGCATCTCCTTCGAGGTCGGCATCCACGAGCTCGGCGGGAACGCGCTCGTCCTCCACGCCCGCGACATGCAGATCGGGCGCGGCGAGCCGCTCTCGGACACCGCGCACATCCTCTCGGGCTATCTGCATGCGCTCGTCTGGCGCACCTTCGGCCACGATCGCCTCGAGACGTTCTCGGCGCACGCGCGCATCTCCGTCATCAATGCGCTCAGCGACGATCACCACCCGTGTCAGCTCCTCGCCGATCTGATGACGATGCGCGAGGCGCTCGGCCCTTCGCTCGCCGGCCGTCGCGTCGCCTGGATCGGGGACGGCAACAACATGGCGCACTCGTGGATCGAGGCTGCGTCGATCCTCGATTTCGAGCTGGTGCTCGCCTGCCCCGAGGCGTACGCGCCGAAGCCTGAGATCCTCGCCGCAGCGCAGGCGTCCGGCCGCGGGCGCGTGCGCGTGGTGCGCGACGTCGCGGAGGCGTGCGCGGGCGCGCACGTGGTGACCACCGATGTGTGGGCGAGCATGGGGCAGGAGGACGAGGCCGAGGCGCGGCGCTCCGCCTTCGCGTCGTACCTCGTCGACGAAGCGGCGATGCGTGTCGCCGATCCGCGTGCGATCTTCCTCCATTGTCTGCCCGCGCATCGCGGCGAAGAGGTCGCGGCGAGCGTGATCGACGGGCCGCAGTCGCGCGTCTGGCAGGAAGCCGAAAACCGCCTGCACTCGCAGAAGGCGCTGCTCGAGTTGCTGCTCGGGGGGGCGTAGCGGGGGGATGGTGAGCGCCTCGTCGACACGGATCCCGCAGCTCGTCGCCGGCATCGACGTGCGCGCGCTGCCGCTCGGTGCGCTCGAGGGATTTCTGCTCTCGCGGATCGATGGTGCGCTCACGATCGAGGAGATTGGCGAGCTGACCGGGCTGGGTGCCGACGCCGTGGCGGACATCGTCTCGCGGCTCGTGTCCCTCGGCGTCGTACGGTGGGTGGATGCGCCCTCGCAGACGGCGCAACGGACGGCTCCGGGAGGACCGGAGCGCACCTTCGCGCGACCGCGCACCACGACTCCGAGCGGTTCGGAGCGCGTGCCCTCGGGGACCGTCTCGCGCGAGAACGTCGTGCCGCCGGGTGTTCCCCGCGCGCTCTACGACCCCAACGAGCTCGAGGAGGACGTCGACCTCGAGCGCGAGCGCCGCCGCCAGATCCTCGACACGTACTACCAGCTCGAGGTCTGGAGCTACTACCGTCTCCTCGGGATCGCCCCGGATGCGGACAAGACGGCGGTGCGCGCCGCGTACTTCGAACTCTCGCGGGTGTTTCACCCGGACACGATGTTCCGGAAGCGGCTCGGCTCGTACAAGCCGAAGATGGAGGCCATCTTCCGGCGCCTGACCGAGGCCTATCAGGTGCTCGGCAAGGCGAAGACGCGCGCCGCCTATGACGAGTATCTCACGGTGCAGTCGGTCACCGCCGGCACGCAGCGGGAGCTCGCCGCGGGAGAGCAGGTTGCCGCACGGGTCGCAGCGCAGGTCGGCCTCACGCCGGCGCGGGGCGTGTCCGTGGCCCCGCGGCCGGACGCGGTGCCGCCGCCGCCGGTCTCCCCCGCGTCCACACCGCCGCCGCCGCGGAGCGGCGCTTCGTCGAGCCACGTCGCGCCCACGCCTGCGCCCACTCCGGCCTCCGCCACGCCGACACCGCAGCCTACGGAGTCTTCCGGGTCATCCACGTCGTCCGAGCGCCCGCAACCCACGGAGGCGCAGCGGCGTCGCGCGCTCGAGTTGCAGCAATTTCGGCTCCGCGGCCTCGCGCGACCTGCTGCGGGTGAGCCGTCGGCCGCGAAGACTCCCGATGCCGCTGGACGCGGCGCGCGGCCGCCCTCGGGGCCCCCGGGGTCGCGTGACGCGGCGCGCGAAGTCGCCGGGCGCGGGCTGGTCCAGGCCCTGCACCAGGCCGCGCAACTCACGGGGGGCGCCGACCTGGTCGCGCGACACCTCGCCGATGGCCTCAGCGCCGAGCGCGACGGGAAGTTCGTCGCGGCCGTGAACGCCCTCAGCCTCGCCCACGCCGTCGCGCCCGAGCGGGACGACATCGCGCGCGATCTCGCTCGCGTGCGGAAGCGGCTCGCCGTCGAGATGGCCGACAGCTACGTGAAACAGGCCGAGTACGAAGAGCGCCAAGGCAAGTGGGGCCCGGCCGCTCTCTCGTGGGCGCGTGTCTGCGAGGGGCGTCCGGACGACCGCGAGGCCCACCGGCGCACGGCCGAGGCCATGTTGCGTTCGAACGGTGACCTCCACCGGGCGCGCGCTTATGCGCAGCGCGCCGTCGAGCTCGCCCCGGATGACGCGGCCGCCCGGACGCTGCTCGCGCGTGTGTTCGTCGCGGCTGGGCTGTCGCTCAACGCCCGGCGCGAGCTCGAGCATGCCGCGAAGCTAGACCCCGGCAGCGAAGTCGTGAAGAATCTCCTGCGCGAGTTGCGATAGCGCAGCCCGCGCTCCAGCGAAGGTCACGGACATCATGGACAAGGTCATCGGCATCGACCTCGGCACGACCAACTCGTGCGTCGCCTTCGTCGAGAACGGCACGCCCGTCGTCATCCCCAACCGCGGCGGCTACCGCACGACGCCCTCGATGGTCGCGATCACCGAGGCCGGCAAGCGACTCGTCGGGCACATCGCGAAGCGCCAGGCCGTCACCAACGCCGAGAACTCCGTGTTCGCGGCGAAGCGGCTCATCGGCCGCAAGTGGGGCAGCCCGCAGGTGGTCAGCGCGCTCGCGTCGAGCCCGTACCGCATCGTCGAGGGACCGCACGGCGACGCGCGTCTGAAGCTGCGCGACAAGGTCTACAGCGTCCCGGAGATCAGCGCGATGATCCTCCAGGAGATGAAGGTCATCGCCGAGGATTACCTCGGCCAGACGGTGCAGAAGGCCGTCGTCACCGTGCCGGCCTACTTCAACGACGGGCAGCGTCAGGCAACGCGCGACGCGGGCGCCATCGCGGGCCTCGACGTCATCCGCATCATCAACGAGCCGACGGCGGCCGCGCTCGCCTACGGCTTCGGCAAGTCCATCGACCGCACGGTCGCCGTCTACGACCTCGGCGGCGGCACCTTCGACATCTCCATCCTCGAGATCAGCTCCACCGGCGTGTTCCGCGTGGTGTCGACGGCCGGCGACACCTTCCTCGGCGGCGAGGACTTCGACGCGCGCATCATCGACCTGCTCGTGCAGGGCTTTCAGGAGGAGCACGGCGTCGATCTCCGCGAGGATCGCATGGCCCTGCAGCGTCTGAAGGACGCCGCCGAGAAGGCCAAGTGCGAGCTCTCGTCGGTGACGGAGACCGAGGTCAACCTCCCGTTCATCATCTCGAGCGCGCGCAACGAGGCGCTGCATCTGCAGCGGGTCATCACGCGTGCGCAGCTCGAGACGCTCTGCCGCGAGCTGGTCGAGCGCACCGTCGAGATCTGCGAGGAGACGCTGCGCGAGGCGGCCCTCGAGAAGAACGAGATCGAGGACGTCATCCTCGTGGGCGGCATGACGCGCATGCTGCTCGTGCAGCGCCTCGTCGCCGAGTGTTTCGGCCGTGAGCCGTGCAAGGGCGTGAACCCGGACGAGGTCGTCGCGCTCGGCGCGAGCATCCAGGGCGCGGCGCTCGTCGAAGACGGCCCGGACATGGTGCTGCTCGACGTCACGCCGCACACGCTCGGCATCATGGTCGTCGGCGGCTACTTCGAAGAGTTGATCCCGCAGAACACGACCGTGCCGACGTCGCGCTCGAAGATCTTCACGACCGTCCGCGAGAACCAGACGGCCGTGAAGATCCTCGTGCTGCAGGGCGAATCGAGGCGCGCCGAGGAGAACGACGTGCTCGGCGAGTTCGTCCTCACCGGGCTGCGTCGCGCGCCTGCGGGTCAGGTCGAGATCGAAGTCACCTTCGACATCAACGCCGATGGCATCGTCAGCGTGCACGCGAAGGATCTCGAGACGCAGGTGCAGCAGTCGATCACCGTCACGGCGTCGAGCGGCCTGACCAAGGACGAGATCGACGGGATGGTCGCTGCCTCGAGCGACCTGATGGTGACCCGGCGCAGCAGCGAAGAGTTCGAGAAGTACAAGCAGGAAGCCGAGAAGAGCATCCAAGACATCGAGCGACTCTTCCCAGAGATCCAGCTCGTCGTCGCGGGTTCGGACTTCGGACGAGCCGCGACGCAGAAGGCGCGCGGCAGCGTCGAGAAGGCGCGCGGGCCCA
>Ga0172372_10004458_pt1 | contig 19906 bp, 14 predicted proteins | sample LakKiv5m_2_FD_114544 | JGI IMG/M metagenome (GOLD analysis project Ga0172372, IMG submission 114544) | Freshwater microbial communities from Kabuno Bay, South-Kivu, Congo - kab_092012_9.5m | ecosystem: Environmental > Aquatic > Freshwater > Lake | place: Democratic Republic of the Congo...
ATCGACTCGAAAGAATTCCGGTGGGCTCTTTGGATCCCCGACAAACGGCCTCAATAGCCAAGCGAGTTGGATCGCGACGAACCAATAGATGATCAGCCAACCGCGCAGCATCCAAGCATGCCGCACATTCTCGGCAATGAGTGGCGCGTAATGTCTCTTGAGCACGATTTGCGCCGTCGCCGTCGCGATCAGAAACATCCAACCGTTGAACACCACTGCCGACGAGTAGTTCGCGGTCGACGCATAATAAGTCGCGGTCACAGGCGCTAGTGACGCGAGCACAACAGCTAAACAAGCTTGAGTCGCCGCCAATCCTCGCAGCGCACGACCAAAATCTTCGCGCAACCCAAGCAGCGTGTTGACCACAAAAAAGCTCGGCAGACTGAGCGCGAAAGCTCCGAGAGTTAGGAGCGGCACCTTGCTCGCAGCAAACAGCAGAAGTTGGCAGCGCGCCCATGCTAACCCCGAATAACTGCCCATCACCGCGCCATAAGTCACTCCACAAACCACCGCACAGGTCAGCAGCGTCCCCAATCGCAGCGGCGCAGCATGCCCTGGTCGATGACGCAGTACGTCGTCAACAACCTCCAGCCAGCGCGGCCCTGCCATATCACCGCCAGTGGCATTCGCAGTCATAAGAGGCATTCCAAGAATATGAGTCATGAATGTTGCCGCGACGAAATCTCAAATGTGCGTTTCTACTCGGCGCTGCTACGACATCATGTCGAACTCAAAACAAATTCCAGAACGCATGCCAAACCGCTTCGAAGAAACTCGACTGGCGCGGCCGGAACCATGTGAAAGGTTCGTTCGGATTGCCGATGAATGGCCGCAGAATCCAACTCATTTGCGATCCAACCAATCCAAAGACAACGACCCAAATGCGGAACACCAGCCAAATGCAACAAGTTCGCTAACGACACTCCATCTCGGGATTGTCAATCATTCATACGCAAGTTGCGTATTTACTACCGTTGTGCGCTGCGATCGGCATAAAAACTCGGTAGTGCCATTCTCGCATGGCCTCATTTGGCTCTCAGTCGATCCTAGCTGACAGTCAGAACAGGAATGCCACATCGCAAGAACAGCATTCATCATTAGCGTTCACATGTCCCCGCGCACTTACGAAAACAACGTGAACAAACCAAGTATTGCCGCCTCTCTATAAGTTGTTGTTCCGTCAGCTCTCTCTCTGCCGTGCCGATATCTCTCAGATTCGGGAACTCATGATAGATCTCTCCAACAAAGTCACCGGGAATATAACGGTAGTGTGGTTTGTGTTCCTCATCGTCGAGCATGAGATTTGACCGCACAGCAACATTGGACTTCATGGTCACTCCTCGAACAATTTCAAAGCAAAACAAAGATCATGGATCTCTGCCTCCGCAACCTGCGGGTTAATTGCTCCTACCGCTGAAATCTTCAGAACTAGATCCTCGTCGAGAAGAAAATTCGCCGTTACACGCTCGTGATTGTATGGCTTCGGAATTGAGTCACACACGGCCACCGGCACAACGCACTTGGTGACGAAATTAGCATTATTTGGTCCGAACCCCTCTTTTACGATTAAGCGTGCTTGTCCGTCGCGGTTGTCAGTGCAAAAGAGGGCTACCTTCTTAGTACAGCTTTCAGGCTTGGCCAGCGAGCCAGCCTTGAAGATCTCGTAGGGCTTGCCGTCCGAAAGCTCAATACAGATTGGCCTTGCTAAGACGGGATGTAGATTTAACGCATCGACGATAGCGGCGCCTTCGGCAATGATTGAATCCGCATTTTCAACCCGCACCATTCTTGTGCCAAACCGATCAGACATTTCCTTTTGGATCCGGGGAATTCGTGAGGTACCTCCGATCAAAAGTGCAAGATCAATGTCAGTCGAACGCAGGCCAGCTCGCTCCAAAACGTGATCTACCTTGGCCATCGCGTCATTCACATCGGCTTGAATTAGCTCTTCAAACTTCTCTCTATTGATGAATTCCTCAAGATTAAAAGGCTTGCCGTTACTGCGATAGAAATCCATCAACCCAATCATCAATTCGTCTTCTTCGGAAAGCTTGATCTTCCCCAATTCACATTCCCTTCGCAGGCGGTCTTTCGTACCGGGCTGAAGCACAAACTGCTCAACTGCTATTTGATTACGTTCGATGAATTCAGTTTTTGCGAAGTTCGCAAGTGTCTCATCAAAATGATCGCCCGAACGATTAGGAATTCCGGCTGTCGCCAATTCCGAAATGGTACGTCCTTCGATCCGAGTCACGGTGATATCCAACGTGCCACCGCCCCAATCAAAAACCAAACATGTCTCGCCTTCTCGATCAGCAAGTTGCTTTGGGCTTCGTTCAGAGCAGCAGTATCCAACGATTGCAGCGAATGGCTCATGCACGAAGGTTTTGATGTGAATTCCTGCTAGGTTAGCGGCCTTTCGAAGATCTCTCCTTGCTCGACCATCGAACTCGATGGGTATAGTGACGACCGCCTCTTCCACTTCCAGATTGTGATTTTTCTTAGCGTCCGCCTTGAGGTGGCTGAAAATCTCGGCGGCAACTTCTGTCGCATGACGCTTGGCGCCGAAAATTGAATAGGATCGCTCTTTCCCTAGTTCTCGCTTAACGGAAGAAATAAAGAAATGGCCCGTTGCGTCAGCAGATCCAAGAATATTGTCCTTGGCCTTACGGCCGACTTCCGGCTCACCGCCGACCTTATACCAAACAACTGAAGGATGGGGACTTGATTTGTCCAGTAATGCTTTAGTACGCGGCTTCGGCCTGCTCTTATCTGAGGTGGCAACCACTGAGTTTGTAGTCCCGAAGTCAATTCCGATACCGGCACTCTTTGGAATATCATGCGTTCTTGCCATCAGTTGCCTTTCTGCTTCTCAAGCCATTTGGCTATTTCGTCAAGCCTATACAACGCCAGACGAATGCTCGGAGAATCGCTATCCAGACACAATCTCGCCTCACTAATGTGATGTGTCAGATAGTCACAAACCTCAACCACCTTGCCAGCCAGACGCTGTCTACCTGAATACTCCCAATGCTCCTTATCTAAACGACGTTCCTCCTGCTCTGTTGCAATCTCACTACACTTCACCTCAATCAGACGTTCCAAATCCACGATCCGTTGATTCGCATCCGAAATTACACTCTCCATTCTCTGAACTTGCTGAGCGCGTTCATCCAATAGAGCATCCTTTTCCTTAATAAACTCGTTCGCCGCTTGAAGTTCTGCACGATCGTATTTCGCCAAAGACCGGACCGGAGCAATGAGTTTCATGTTTTCAGCAAGCGTCTTCCTTTCAACGTGCGGCTTACCAAAGATACTTAGAAGCGCGGCCTCTAAGTCTTGATCTTCAGTCTCGTCAGCCTTCAGATTCTCCTTCGGGCCTTCATCGCGCTTTAAGCATTCGAGAATTGTATAGATCGCATTAGTGCGAATTCTCCAATTCTTTATATTCATCACACAAACAATCGCCCATCGCATCCATTTATCGGTCTTCAAGTTGCCTTCGCTTGTTGAGTGATTCGACAGCTCCATACCTCTATTGATCCACTCCGCCAACTCGACGTCTTGTTGAACAGTGTGCGTTCCATTATCGCCGTTTTTGGGAAATCCAACAATTTCGCGAGCGTGCTGTATCAGAAGATTTTCCAGCCAGCATGCCATGCCACTATTAGGTGATCTCGGCTTGCGCTTGATCTTGAAATGCAAATGTAGCGTGAATTCACTGCATCGCCCCCAATCCTTTATCAGTGAAATGACCCTCATTACTTCTTGCCCATTAGTCTTGATCTTGTATTCCAAGATGTGTTTCAGCAGATTCTTCACCGCGTCCTTCGATTCATTGCTATCGATAAGCGGTTGAATCTTGGAGAGCAATTCATCGAATCGCTCTCCATGCTTCGCTTCATCGTCGTTGTTTGCGATTGGTGTGTGGCCTGCTTCTTCCTGAATCATTTCGAATTCAATCTTTTGAGGAGTCAATAATGGCTGTTTAATCTGTTGGGACTTCTTAATCACTCAGTCGAAGTGTTGAATTCTCGGCGACACACTTACTCTCGCGAATTTATAAACTCTGTCGCTTCTTCTCCAAATTGCGGATGATCGCGAAGATAACCGTAGGCTTGCTTGGACCTGTTTGTGTCGCCCAACCTGAACTGCGTCCTTGCTTCAATGAGGTGTAGTTTATCCTCGTCATTTCGGTCCCGCACCAGCCTATCTTGTTGGATTGAATCCAAGATACGCAACACGTTCGCATCGTTGTGCAAATAGTACTCCTTCACCGCTTCAAGAATACGCTGCGAGACATTGTCCAGCAGTATCGGAGTGTTATGAGAGTGAAGGGAATGCCGCGATTCGTGAGCAACAAAAGGGCGTCGGCAGAAGAAAAACTCGGCATCTCGGAACAAAGAGCCATCGCCGCATCCCCATTGACCTTCGAAGCAATTCATTCTCATCGATAGCGCACAGCGAGCGTCGTTTGCGAGATCCGTTTGGAACGGCATGAGACGGCCCATTGCCTCCTCCAGATGATCCCGAGCCAATGGGTTGTTCTGAGTTTCAAGTTGCCAGCCATGACAATATGCAAGAAGACCATCAAGGTAGCGAACTTCTAATTCGTTGAGTTCTTTCTTGTCCAAACGGCCGCGAGTACCGACGAAGTCGCCATCGCGGTCCTGTTTCATTTTTCGCATCAAGGCGATGAGTTCGTCATCGATCCGTTCGGGACAAAATTCGGGCTGCTTCCCTAAAAAGATTTGGTAGCACCGATCATGTGAACCTTCACCTTTTTGAGTATGAATTGTAATTTTCCGTTCAGATCCATTTGGAGAAATCTGCTTCATTAATGACGAAATCTGCTTCATTAATGAGGTTGTCTTGTAAATCGAGTGACAAGACGTGTAGCCATTTACATTTAACTCAAACTCAAGCGAGGGAACCTGCAGTAGCACTAGCTTGCATTTTTTGAGAGGTCGCTTCAACCAGATTATGTCACGAACAATCCGATCATTTACTTTGAGGTAGACGTGCTGTTTTCCGTGTTTTTTCGCGATATGATTATCTAGGTCGTCCTCTTCCAAATAGCCTTCGAAGCACAGAGGACAGTACCGTAAACGAGGCGCAGCCGGCGCAGCGGGAATTTGCTTGAGCGCCTGATCTTCAGTGTCCCAACTAGTTTCATGCCATCGCTCAGCGTTTTCTTCCGCGTAATTTCCGAGCGCCATAAACTATGCCCTATTCTAGATCTCAACCTTCATCTCACCAGGAGCTGTGAAGGATTGACCATCAGAACACAAATCATCTCAAAGATAAGAATGTGGTGAACCTGCAAATTACCTGCCAACGACCGATCTGCCAGCATCGGAAATGCGAGACATGGCCAGGGGCGGGAATAAAGCCACCCGACAGTGCCCGTCTAACTAGAGCTAATACCACAGAATGGCGCTATCGAACGCTTGGATGAGCTTGATGAAGACTGAGCGGACATCGGTTATGGCATCTTCGAAGGGCGTGCTCGTAACGTTTTGCTGCCGCCGATTTGCCCGGTACTGAGAAGTGAGAAGAATGCTGACATCCAAGGAGAAGATGCCGCCAAGTATAATCGCAAAGCATCGCATCGCCGATTCCAGAGAAGAGCTTGAAAACGAGCGACTTGGAGTTCGCTCGACGATTTCGGTTGATACTTTCGTCGCCGATCCTCTCACGAACATCAGCGATAGAGCTTCTCGACGTACTGAGTCACCGCCTCGGACCACAAGAAACGCTCGGCAGTCGCATTGATGCGGATGGTTGCGAACTCATCCGGTCTGCAGCACTTCATCCGAACTGCGGCCAGTGTTTTCTCTATAAAACCCATTCCCAATGTGTCCGCACTGTTACCAGTAAATGCGAATCCCGTCACTCCATCGTGTACGGTGTCTTTCAAACCGCCCGTCGCATGCACCACGCAAGGCTGGCCGGATCGCATCGCCAGCATCTGCGAAATGCCACACGGCTCAAAAGCACTGGGCATCAAAAAAAGATCTCCATCCCGATAGAGCGCCTCAGCACCAGACACACTATACCCGCTTAGGAACAGAAAATTGTCATACAGCCCTGCAATTTCAGAGAAAAACTCTTCATACTGAGGATCGCCCGTTCCCGCCAGAATATAGACAGCGTCGCTCCCGACGCGTGCCAGAACACGCTCAATCGGCGACGGCCCTTCCGGATATCGCATGAGTCGGGCCTTCTGATCAACAAGACGAGTGACCGTCGTCATGACAACTTGAGGTCGCGGTTGACGCCGCCACTCAAGCATCTTCCTGAGGGCCGCTGCATTGCGAGGATTCGTCACGGAACCCGGCCAACGCATCACTTCAGACGACAGTATCTCCAGCAGTCGCGACCAACTCACGTTGTCTCGAACAGACATCTCTTGTTCGACCGGATATTCGCAACCATTCAAAATCCCGATCAATCGACTTTCTTGCTTGGCGCGAAGCAACTCAAATTCAAGGCCTTCTCCACCAAAGAAAATGCAATCGGGATGATTACGTTTCGGACGACTCGGCAAGCAAATCTCGTCAGCATAATTGGGGGAGACCACATGCACTCGGTCTGCAAGCCGAATTCCAACCGCCATTGGATTCACGCATCCCTGATATTCCGGATCCTCGACCACAATGCGATCATAGGCGAGTCCCGGAAACCACTGCTCTAACGAGGACTCATACCCGTTGAGAGGACGAACACCTTGCAATGCTAAGTTATGAATCGAAAAGGCAGTCTTAACACTTCTCAACATCGCATAACGCTGCTCAAACTGCCGCAGGATGAAGAAGAATCCTGTATGCCAATCATGCAGGTGAAGGCGATTGATCGCTCCAAATCGCCCCAGCAGCAGTCCTTCTGCGACCGCAGCACAAAACCTCGCGAAGCGAGTGGCATCAGATGCAAATGGCTCGTCCGGCGGATCGTCACAATAAATACGATGCTTCCCAGTCGCTGGGTCAACAAACTCGAATGCCGAGTGATGAATGACTATATGGCGAACACGAGGCACCTCACGTCGCGGTTGAACTTCCAGCAATTCAGCAGAACTTGATACCCCACCGAATGTAAAATCGACGAAACCAAGAGACCGAACCGCGTTCTTTTGCAAGAAACCATATGAGGGTGTCACCACAGTGATTGACCCATTGAAACCCGGCAACTGCGCGAGCGCGAGTGGTACATCACGAATCACATCACCAACGCCGCCAACCTTTCCACCCGGTAGTGCGTCATTTTCGGCAGCCACAAACAGCAAATGCAACGGATCGTCCATAAATCGCTTTCGGCAATGATGATCTCTACCTAACCGGCCCCCGCTAGCATGACGCCTAAGTCAACGGCGATAATTTTGCGATCGGCGTCAAATGCCGCACGGGCTCCATTCTTAACAACGATTGAATAACCGCAGCCTCAGCCTGAACGGCGACCGAACTATCGAACACACGGAGTTCGAATCCGCACTCGTAACTAGCTCCTGGCGCCAGTGAAATCACTCGGCCTTGTTGACGTTCGAAGCTACGGAAATTCGGAAAATTGGTACCTGGTTCTAAACCTGTGACGTATCCATCCGCCTCCGCCTGAGGATTCTTCCACAAGGTGAAATATGGCAATTCGCGAGTTGAGTAGGATAGGCCGAAACCGCGATTTCCAGCAGCATTTACGAGCATGACTCGCGTTTGACCGCTGTCATCGGCTTGCATCTCAAAGAAGAACGCTTCCTCCGCCATGCCAGTTGTCGGACCAGGGTACATATCAAAGCCGTTGGCGCCAGCCCCGGAATGCCGATCTCTGGGAGCGATACTAGCCAGTGGGGCAACCAACTTGGCACCTTTTTCCAGAAATGGGACACCAACATTGGTATGATAAAGCATCTCAAAATCCGTCGCCTGAGCACCTAGATTAGTGACCTTGTCACGAATAATAAGAGCGTTTGACCCCGCAGTCGTGCTGACACTTGTGCGCAATCTCAATGAAGGACCGAACATCGTTGTTTCATCGATCTCGCCAATGACAGCTAATGTGCCTTGCCCCTGTTCGCAGACATCAATCTCAAGCTTGTGCGCGGGGAGATTTGCAATCTTGCCATGCAAAGTAATATCCGTTCCGCCGTCGTCTCCCGGAGGGCCATTAAACGACAAGCCGCAACGACACATCAACTCGTTGAATCCGTTGAGCCAACCGAGACCGTTTCGATCTTTCAGATTTACAAACTGCGGATGCACCAGACGTGCCACAGGTGATACCCAACCGAGAGGGATCCCCCGATAACATCCTCGCCAAAGGCCCATTCCACGCGTCGGTATTATCGACATCGACAAGTCGCCGTTATCAACATCGACAATCTCGACCCCGTGCGACAACCCGCCCTTTAGTGTTCTCTTTTGGACTGACCAATTCGCACTACCCGCCAAGCGCATCCCCGACGTTGAATCTAAGCTCCAATTCTCAATCCAAATACCGCCATCGACGTCAGTTAAAGTCGTACGACTCACGATTCGCGTCTCCTCCAGCAGGATTCCTCAAACACCAATCAAAAGAACAACTCGATCAAGCGCCACTGCGATATCTAATAAGAATGCAGCGACAGGGTGCCTCAGCAAGGCGGGAAGAGCAAGTGTCTAATCGTCGCAAACCGAACGCGCATAGCACGTTTGACCGACTTCCCCGCCCCCACTAGAACTCCCACGGATTCCGCCGCCGGTGCGGATATATGATGGTCGAACACGAGCTTTGAATTAACGCTTCTGCTGTCTTTTAGGCCTAATCTGGGTCAAATTGCAGTGGGACATCATTGTGAAGCGGTGCTGTCCCGGACGAAGTGTGCGCTCGCGACTCGCGAAATTGCCTCGCGACTGAGGCAAGGAGTTGCTCCCGATCTCTCGGGGCAGGAGAAACGAATGTCTGAGATTAACGTAAAGGACATGTTGGAAGCTGGAGTTCACTTTGGGCACAACTGCTCCAAATGGAATCCCAAAATGCGGCCATTCATTTACGGTCGCCGCAACCGCATTCATATTATTGATATTAAGGAGACCGTTCGTGGATTACTCCGAGCCAGCAAGTATCTTCAGAAGATCGCCGCGCAAAACAGTTTGATCCTGTTCGTTGGCACCAAGCGCCAAGCGTCAGAGCCAGTCGCAGAAGCCGCACGGGCTTGTGGTATGCCCTTTGTTTCCGAGCGTTGGCTGGGCGGAATGCTGACAAACTTCCGCACAGTGCGTAGTCGGTTGAAGCGACTCGAAGAATTGGAGTCCCTAGAGACAACTGGAGAGATCAATACTTACTCCAAAAAGCGTCAATCGACGCTGCGACGCGAGCTCAAAAAAGTGAAACGCAACCTTGATGGCATTCGCACCTTAACTCGCGTTCCCGACTGCGTGGTTGTCATCGACCCGAAGAACGAGAAGAACTGCATCCATGAATGTCGGCTCCTTGGAGTTAAAATCGTCTCGCTAATTGATACCGATTCAGACCCAGATATGGTTGACTTACCAATTCCTGGCAATGACGACAGTATCCGGTCGATTCGAATCGTGCTAAATCATATCAGCGACTCGATTAAATCTGGGCGTTCGTTGATCGAACAAGTAAAGGATGCTTCCCAGGATGAGTTCAAAGCAATCCCGTCAGTTTCCTAGAATTAACTCCTTACTGAAAACATAAAATAATGGCCGCATTGATGCGGTCTGGCCGTAGTTGTGAAGGATAGATTTATGGCAGATATTTCAGCCGCAGAAGTAAAGGCGCTTCGCGACGCAACCAACCTCCCAATGATGGACTGTAAGAAGGCTCTGGTTGAAGCCGGTGGCGATCGCGATAAAGCCGTCGAGATTTTGCGAGAGCAGTTTAAGAAAATTCAAATTAAACGAGCAGAGAATGCGACCACCGAGGGACGCATTTTTATTGCCACGACCGCAGATGGAAGTGTTGCGGCAATGGCGGAATTGCAATGTGAGTCTGCACCAGTGGCAGGTAGCCCGAGCTTTGTAGCTCTGGTACGCCAAGCGGCGAATCAATTACTGAACGGCCCAGGTGCAGCAACCCCTGATGAGCTACTTGACCAGTCTGCTCCAGAAGTTCCTGGACGAACTTTGCGTCAGGTTTGGGAAGAATTAGTCAACCAGATCCGCGAAAAAATCGTGCTTGCTCGAATTCTAAAAGTGAATGGCCCCGTGCAGGGTTATGTACATCACGATGGTAAGAATGCGACGTTGTTTCAAGCAGAGGGAACAAGTGGGAAACTTGAGACACTCCGTGATGTTGCCATGCACATCACGGCATTGCGGCCATTATGTACTCACCCCGAACAACTCGATCAAACCGGAGTGGTCGCTGAGCGCGATCGCCTAACGACAGAAGCAAAGGCGACCGGTAAGCCGGATAACATCGTCGAAAAGATCGTCGATGGGAAAATGAAGACCTACTTCAACGAACAGGGCGTTTTGACATATCAGCCATTCGCCAAGGACGACTCAAAAACGGTCAGCCAGGCGTTGGCTGAGGCGGGTTACAAAGCCGTTAGCTTCACACGCTGGGTGATTGGCAACTAGACTTAGATTCAAATATGACCAATAAATGAGGGGCAGAAGCTAAAGCTTCTGTCCCTCATTTCATTTATCAAGGAATATTAATCATGACCGAAGTGACGGCACAACCGGCTTACAAGCGTGTACTCTTGAAGCTCAGTGGCAATAGTTTTTGCCGTTCCGGCGAATCTGGAATTACCATGGCTGAGGTAAGTAACGTCTCAGAGCAAATTCGACGCATCCATGCGACCGGGATTCAACTGGCAATCGTGTGTGGCGGCGGAAATATCCTTCGAGGTCGTGACTTTGCTGCAGTCAGCGCCGCGATTCAAGCTCCAACGGCCCATTATATGGGGATGTTGGCGACGGTAATTAATGGCCTCGCGTTGCAAGACGCACTTGAAAATGTCGGCGTCCCAACACGACTTCAGGCTGCCATTCGAATGGAAGGGGTCGCGGAGCCATTTATTCGGCGTCGCTGTATTCGACATCTTGAGAAAAAGCGAGTTGTTATACTCGCGGCGGGAACAGGTAGTCCATTCGTAACGACCGACACTGCAGCCGCGCTGCGTGCGCGAGAGATCAATGCCGATGTCGTTCTTAAGGCTACTCGTGTTGATGGTGTCTATTCCGATGATCCCGAAAAGAATCCACACGCCATACGATACTCAGATATCACACATCAAGAAGTTTTGACTCAAGGCCTTAAAGTCATGGATGCGCAAGCAGTTCATCATTGTATGGAACAGAGTATCCCCATCGTTGTCTTCAATTATCAGAAACCTGGAAATCTTGAACGCGTCATTTCAGGTGAGAGAATTGGAACGCGAGTCATTAGCCCTTCACGAGAGAACCCGTGAGGAACTCTCAAGAACGGACGACACTATCAATGGAGTGGCACAATGCCAATGACAGCCATAAGCAGAGTTCATGCCCGTGAAGTATTTGATAGCCGCGGGCGTCCAACTGTCGAAGTTGAAGTGACTTGTGGTAATTCTCGCACAGGAAGGGCTATCGTCCCTAGCGGAGCGAGTACCGGACGGTTTGAAGCTCTTGAGTTGCGAGATCGCGAGGCAAGTCGCTTCGACGGACTCGGAGTACGGCTGGCGGTCGCTCATGTTAACGACGAAATCTCTCAAGTTCTTATTGGGCTAGATGCGAATGACCAGAAGTCTATTGATCAACGACTTCGGGAGCTTGACGGGACCACCAATCTTTCTCGTCTCGGGGCTAATGCAATACTCGGCTCATCTCTCGCGACAGCCTATGCAGCGGCAGAAGCAAAAGGCATCCCTATCGTTGAGCAGTTTCGCGATGTGTGGCAACGCGTTTATATTCATAGCGAATTCAACGCGACCAATCATCATGATTGCGGGTGCCATCTTGGAAGCCGACCACTTTTACCAGTCCCCATGGTTAACATGATATCCGGAGGACTACATGCAGGTCGAAATCTAGATATTCAAGACTATCTGATTATCCCTGTCGGCGCAGAGCATTATCGACAAGCCTTCGATTGGATCGTGTCCGTGTATCGACGTCTTGGCCAGTTGTTAGTCAGCGCTGGCTTTGAAGGAACACTTGTTGGTGATGAAGGGGGCTACGGCCCAAGACTAACTTCAAACGAACATGCTCTCGATTTTGTCCTACGGGCGATCGAAGCAAGTAATCTTATGCCTGGTCGCGATATCGCGATTGCGATCGACGTAGCTAGTACTCATTTTTATCACAATGGTGCCTATCAGTTGACAGCAACAGAAAACGCTAGACTGGATGCCGATGATGTGGTCGATATGCTTGAACGATGGGTCGACAGCTATCCCATTATTAGCATTGAAGACGGATTGGCCGAGGATGACTGGTCTGGTTGGCAAAAACTGACCAAGCGATTAGGAGATCGTATCCAACTTATTGGGGATGATCTTTTTGCCACCAATACTGACCGGCTTCAACGAGGTATCGACAATAGAGTCGCGAATAGTGTGCTGATTAAATTGAATCAAATCGGCACCCTGAGTGATACTATGGCGACGATGAGTCTAGCTCTCAATCATGGATACTCCCCGGTTGTATCAGCACGAAGCGGAGAGACTGAAGATACGACCATCGCCGATCTCGTTGTGGCTACTGGCGTAGGACAACTCAAAGTAGGTTCAGTTGCACGCAGCGAGCGGCTCGCGAAGTACAACCAATTACTACGTCTATCTGAGAACCCGGACTATGGCTATCTCGGCGGCGCGGTCTTTGGACATCGTTCCCGCTCGGTGTCTTAATACGACGACGCCCTATGATTCCGCATGCTGGAGTGGCTCTGCAGCGTTAGCCATTGATGGGCGCCAGCCGAGCCATTTCGCATTGGGGCCACGATCGGCATAGTCATGTATCAACTGCAGTAGCTTCGGCTTATTGATTGGTTTAGTTGTGTAGTCATCGCACCCAGCATGAAGGCATTTTTGGCAATCGTCAGCCATTGCATGCGCAGTAATCGCGATAATTGGCCCAGTATAACCAGCAAGTCGCAGCTTGGTCGTTGCTTCGTAGCCATCCATGACTGGCATTTGCATGTCAGAAAGGATTACATCAAACGGCTTGCCCGAGTCGCGGGAAGCGAGTGCGGCTTCCATACCAAGAAGACCATTTTCTTTGATCGTCACTTCTGCCCCTGCTTTCGAAAGTATAAAGCTTAACAACCGTTGATTATCGGGGCCGTCTTCAACAACAAGCACTCGCAACTTGAGATTGCTACTATCCATTCGAGCGTCAGGCACTACAGCGACTGTCACCGGTGCTAATTCTGAAACTAGGGGAACACCGTCGATCGTCCCGATATCGATAGTGACCGTGAATGTCGAACCACATCCGCTAGTGCTGTCGACACGAATATCACCCCCGAGCATCCGCGCGAATCCGCGGCTGATTGCGAGTCCTAAACCAGTGCCACCAAAGCGACGATTCATAGAATCGTCCCCTTGCGTGAATGCCTGAAAAAGTCGAGCAACTTGTTCACTGGACATACCTATTCCAGAGTCCTTGATAACAAATTCTAATTGACTTGTTGCCGCATTTTTGTCGAGCAACAGTCGGACTCGTAGGCTGACAAAGCCGCTGTCAGTGAATTTAATTGAATTGCCAAGCAAATTGAGCAAGATCTGCCGCAGACGAGTTGGGTCCGTTTCGATGGTTGTTGGAATCGGATTATCGAGTTCGATCGTAAATGCGAGTCCTTTGTCAGCAGATTTCTGACGTAATAAAGAACTAACATCTTCGAGAATCGGCAGGATCGGCGCTGCGATCCTTTCGATATTCATCTTTCCGGCTTCAATTTTTGAAATGTCCAGTATGTCGTTAATTACGGCGAGTAGATGCTGTCCGTTGCGACACACCGTCGAGATTGCATTACGTCGATCGTTCTCACTGAGACTCGGTTCGAGTAAGCATTCGGAGTAACCTAGTATGGCAGTCATCGGGGTGCGGATTTCATGACTCATTTTCGCAAGGAACTCGCTCTTCGCCCGACTGGCCGCTTCGGCAGCGTTTTTGGCTCGAACAAGCTCTGCGGTCCGCTGCTCGACACGGAGTTCAAGAGTATCATGAGCCGCTTGTAACTCGCGTCGCGCAGATTCGATCTGCGCAAGCATTGAATTAAAGCCCTGACACAACACTCCAAATTCATCACGGGAGACTTGCTCGACACGAAGTTGATAATTGCCTTCTGAAGAGACTTGTCGCATCGTCTCAACAAGTTTCATGAGCGGCGAGGTGAAGGCACGTTGCAGGCACTTCGATAGCAAGCCTGACAAGAACAAGGATGTCACAAGCACGCCGACGAGAATAAGAGACACGCGTTCGAATTGAGCGTGCAGATCATCGAGCTTCGATCGGACTTGAATATGTCCAATCACTTCGCCGGCACGTTCAATTGGTAACGTGACTTCTAAGTATCGATCGCCCTCGAAGTACACCGATTCGTGGGTGAGGCTCTTTGGATCAAAGTGATCAGTGACAACTTCGGGATAAGTCGCAAAGAGTTTGTTGTGTTCGTCGAGTAGAAAGGCATGGACAACCGATTTCTGCGATTCGAAAGACCTCAGCAATTGCTTGCCGGTGTGTTGATCCATGAACTCCAGCGCTGCCGCCGAACTATGTCCAATCGTGGTCGCCACTGACATCAATTGCTCAACTTTTGATGCGCGAATCATGCGCAAGTCGTTGACGATAACTGCCGCTCCAGCAACAACGAGCGCAAGGACTGTTGCGCTCGTTGTGAGTGCGTTGAGTTTGAATCGAATCGAAGCATTACGAAGCAGCCACATGGCTCGGGCACTCCTCGCATCTGACGACGGGAACAAACGGACTTCGTCATCTGCAAAGTAGTCCAGGTTTAAGAGGCAGGATGACTTATACGGCCATTCTGATTTTACGCCGTCGTCTCTCTCACCAATTAAATGGTCTATGAGGATCCGCCCAAAGCACCGTGAGTAATTCTCCCTCCAACATACGGTAAATCACTCCTTGAATTCCCAAGCCCAAAATGCAGACCAGCCGCCACATTCCACGCCAACTCTCCTACGAGTCGGAGTTACTCACGTGTGATAAACTCGTCGAGATTCATCAAAATGCGAGTGGTGGCAATCCAACTCGCAACTTCTATTTGATTCTCGCTCACACTGGGGTCGTTACTCGCGAGACTGATGGCGAGTTCGGGATGCTTCGCATACCAGTCCCGCGCAGCCGTCAGGAGCATGGTAAGTTCGTTCAATTCAGCCGATCGCGGTGGACGTGCTACACACTGCCGAAAAGCCTGCTTTAGTCGTGCAGCGTCGCCATTGGCAGGCATCTTCAGCAGGCGTTGAGCGAAAGCGCGCGCTGCTTCGGAAAATTGTTCGTTGTTGAGTGTTTGCAAAGCCTGCAGCGGCGTATTCGACGCGCGCCGTTCGACGCATGTGAGATTGGCGTCGGGACAATCGAAGATCGTTAAGTTGGGATGTGGAGCCGTGCGTTTGAAGAACGTGTACATCCCCCGACGATAACGCTCGTCGCCCTTCGAAGATGTCCACTTGAAGTTGCCGGCATAGCTCAACTCGGCGATTCCTGCCGGCAACGGTGGAAAAACGCTGGGGCCGCCAACTTTGAGTGACAACAAACCGGCAACAGAGAGGTTAATGTCGCGAACAATCTCGGCCTCAACACGCAATCGGTTCTGCCTCGCGAGCCATAGATTCTGAGGGTCAACATCACGCAGTTCATGGCTTTGTACCGAAGATTGCAGATAGGTCGCTGACATCACGATCTTCTTGATGAGTGCTTTGCGCGACCAAGCTTGGTGAGTTGAAGGACTAACGAATTCACTCGCGAGCCAATCCAGTAACTCGGGATGAGTTGGTCGTTCGCCGCGCACCCCAAAATCATTCGGCGTGCGTACGAGACCATTTCCGAAAAGCAACCGCCACGCATGGTTGACCGTGACACGCGGAGTCAATGGATTTTGAGGATGCACAAGCCAAGCGGCGAGATCGAGTCGGTCTCCGCGCGATTGGGTATCACGTGGCTTGAGCGGCGGAAGCGTGCTCAGTGCCGCAGCCTCCACTTCAAGATCAGTGAGTGGGGCCAAAAAATCTCCCCGTTTGAGTACGAAGGTTTGCCGAGGATTTGCCACGCGCTGGGCGAGGATGCGCACCGTCAACTCTGGCTTCGCGGGCTCTTTTTTCTTGATGTCAGCCAATTTCTCGACAAGTTCCTTGGTCGGGCCAACAGTACTGCTGAAATAATCGAGCAATTGCTGTTGCTGCGTATCACTCCGCTTTTGAGGCTCCACCGCGAACAACTTGACAATCGACTCAGGCAAGGAAACCGGTGCTTCCATGCCCGTCTGTAACTGGAGTTTGAAGCGACCAATTGTGTGCTGTGTACCATGTTGCTGACTCAGTTTGATTCGCACGAAATACGGCGCAGCGACTACGAGTGGTTCACTCAACGTGAAAACAGCCCAGTGCTCCTTGCCAAACTGCGGAGCGATTGCCCAACCTGAATCGAGCTTGCCATCAATGGCTTTAGACGCAGCGAACGTACCGTTGTCCTGTTCGAAGTCGGCTTTGGCGGATGCGAATTCCACGTGGCGAGCGTCCGAAAAATCAGACCGTGTCGCGACTTCAAACGTCATCTCACTCAGCACGAAGTTGCCATGAGCAACTCGTCCTGGACCTTTTGCCGGCAAACTTGGATCAGGAAGCACATCTAATCGCAGACCCGTTAATCCATTGACCTGCGTTTGCCCGGTTATGGTGTAGGTCGCGGTCGGAGGATTCGCGCCGCTCACCAACACCGAGCGATCCTTCTGAGTTGTGAACTTCATGTCGCCATCGCCAGACACCTGCAGATTCTCAATGGCGTGTCTCTTCGATGGATTAGCGGCGACTTGAGAGAACTGCTGCGGAGTATTTCGCACCCACTCGTTAAATGCAGGACCAAGTTGGCCCTGTTCGGATCTCAGCTTGGCTGCAAGCTCTGCAACTGACGCGTCGTGCGACGCCTTCGCCGCGACATACGCCGCGACATCACTGTCAGACTTAGGTACGACAGTGGTCGTCTCATCGCCGTTATTAAAGAACGCAAAGAGTTGGTAGTACTCACGCTGTTGAATCGCGTCGTATTTATGGGTGTGGCAACGAGCACAACCAATCGTCAAGCCAAGCCAGACAGTGCCCGTCGTTTCAGTCCGATCGAAACACGCTTCAATGCGCCACTGCTCTTGATCGGTGCCGCCTTCGGTGTTGGTTAGCGTCTGCCGATGAAACGCGGTCGCGAGCTTCTGCATCGGAGTCGCATTAGGTAACAAGTCGCCCGCCAGTTGCTCGATGGTGAACTGATCGAATGGCATGTCAGCGTTGATGGCATCGATCACCCAATCGCGCCAGCGGTAGGCATCCGGCCTGGCGTTATCTTTCTCAAAGCCATCGGAGTCCGCATAACGCGCCATGTCGAGCCAGTGTCGTCCCCAACGTTCACCAAAATGCTGCGAGGCTAGTAATCGGTCAACAAGCAATTCAATCGCATTCGGTCGCTCGTCCGCCACGAAGGCATCCACTTCTTCAACCGACGGTGGCAATCCCAACAAATCGAGACTGAGCCGTCGGATGAGTGTGTAACGATCGGCCATCGGTGACGGCCGAAGCCCATGCCGCTGTTGAGCGGCGAGGATGAACAAGTCAATCGGATTCTTAGCCCAGTTGGCATTCTGCACGTTTGGCAAATCAGGACGCTTCACCGGCTGATAAGCCCAATGGGTATTCTTCTCGCGCACGTCGCCGCTGTCCGGCCACTCGACTCCCTGATCGATCCAGGCCCGCAAGACTCCGACTTGCTCAGCCGTAAGCCGCTCACCTTCAGGCGGCATCACATGATCTGGATCAACCGCCGCGACGTACTTGATGAGCCGGCTCTCCGCGCTTTTGCCTGGCACGATGACCTTGCCAAGATCGCCTCCATTCAACGCGGGCATCTTGCGATCAAGCCGCAAACCGGACTCTTGCTTCTTGTCGGCGTGACAACTCCAACAATGTTTGACGAGCAATGGCTGCACGTCTTTGACGAAGTCAACTTGGCGTTCAACGGCTTTCGGCAAGTCCGCAGCAGCAAGCGGTGCAAGTCCCAGCAGTCCCCACGAGAGCAGCAATGCAGCAATGAGTTGTCGCATGATCGGCCTCAGTCAGTTTTGAAACGTCGCGGAGCAATGCGCAGAAGACGGCAGCATCTTATTGAGAAGCGTTCTTTGATTGCTGCCGGTTGTGTTCGCAAGTCGTTGAAGCAGAGCAATGCGTGAAACACGATCATCACAACATCACGAAGGCAGAAGCGATGCGCGCACCGTGACTTACTTCTTTTTGAGTTTCGGCTCTGGTTGACCTCGAGCCCATTCCCAATCGACGCTGTAGTCATCGTCGCGGCCTTGGTCGTTTGAGTCTGTGATCCATTGCTCAGTCGCAACTCGCAGTCGCTGAAGTGCAGACACATGCTCTGGATTGCGAGAGTTCGCTAAGTTGACGGTCTCATGAGGATCCGACGCCGTGTCATAAAACTCTTCAGTGGGCATCGAGGGAGCAGTGATGAAGAGCTGCGCCGGATGACTCAGCTTGCCGTCTGCGGCGAGTTGCTTCATCAAATTCCAAACCGGGTATTGAGTGATCTTGTAGTCATTCCTCAACAGCATCGGTCGATCGGGAGTGAAGTTACGGATGTAGCGATAGCGTGCATCTCGCGCGGTGCGGAAGCGGAAGTTGGTTTGATCACAGCGGTCTCGCGCACCGAACACGATGTCACGTGGCGGTTCAGCAGTCGTACCCAGGAATGGTCGACCTTGCATGGCGGCCGGTTTCGTAATTCCTGCCCAAGCCAGCGTCTGAGCGGTCACATCCAGCGAGAGCAGCAATCGATCGCTTGCTGTTCCTGGTTGAAAATCGCGCGGTGGTTTAAGTGCCGACGGCCAGGAAATAACGAGCGGCACCAGTAATCCGCTGTCGTAACAAAACTGCTTCGCGCGGACATGCGCCTGCCCGTTGTCACCCACAAACACAACGATGGTGTTGTCGGCGAGTCCATCGGCTTTGAGTTGCTGCAGAATCCGGCCAACCTTGCGATCCAGTTCAGTCGCGGCGTCGAGGTACTGCGCCCAGTCCTGCCGCACGATCGAGTGGTCCGGATAGTACGGCGGGATTTCGACTTTCTGAGGATCGGCATGCGCTGGCGCATGAAACGAACGATGCGTTTCCTGAAAGTTGACCTGCGCGTAAAACGGCTGATGGTCCTTGAGGTCGGCCCAGTTCGCTGAGTCAAATGGCTTGCCGGTGTATTTGAAATTCCAGTCGGTCTTGCCTGAACCTTTCAGATTCACCGACTCGGGAAACTCGCGGACATTGGCCGTGAAGTAGCCGGCATCGCGTAGCCAATCGGTGACGACTTTGACGCCATCCGGTAACGGCTGTTTGTCTTTTTCAGCCGTGCGGTGTTGATGCGCACCGATCGTTGTCTGATACATGCCGGTCATGAATGCGCTGCGACTGGGCGAGCAAACAGGGGCTGTCGTAAAGTAGCGCGTGAATCGCATCCCACTTGCCGCCAGTTCGTCGAGATTTGGAGTCTGCACCTCGCGAGTGCCGTAACAACCCAGGTGTTGCCCAAAGTCTTCGGCAATCAGCCACAAGATATTGGGCTTCGCTTGGGCAACTGCGGTTGCCGTCAATGCGAACCAGCTCACCAACAATGCAAGGCAGAGAATGAATGTTCGTCGCATCTACAAGGCTCCTGAAGGAAACTGATCACGAGCACTTCTTACGTTGGTGTGTGAGTTAATTGAA
>Ga0172372_10004461_pt1 | contig 19897 bp, 16 predicted proteins | sample LakKiv5m_2_FD_114544 | JGI IMG/M metagenome (GOLD analysis project Ga0172372, IMG submission 114544) | Freshwater microbial communities from Kabuno Bay, South-Kivu, Congo - kab_092012_9.5m | ecosystem: Environmental > Aquatic > Freshwater > Lake | place: Democratic Republic of the Congo...
GAGCACCGCCTCCCCGTCGCCCGCCGCGTCGGTGAGCACGACGATGCGCGCCGCATCGACGCCCCGGAGTCGCTCCGCCGCGAGCGCGACGGCCTCCCCGAGATCGGCGCGCGTGCCGCGGGGACGCACGGCGGCGAGCGCCCGCTCGAGCGTGCGCGCGTCGTGCGTCGGCGGCACGAGCACGGCGGCCTCGGGCCCGGCCTCCACCAGCATCAGCGCGCCCCCCGGCGGCAGGCTCCGGACGAGCGCGCGCGCCGCCGAGAGCGCCTCAGCGAGACGCGTCGTCGCACCGGAGCGCGCGGCCATCGACGCGCTCGTGTCGAGCACCACCGCAACACGCGCCCCGGAGGCGACGCCGCCCGCTCCCACGGGCCGCGCGAGCGCCACGGCGCCAGCGACGATCGCGAGCACCTGCAAGAGCAGCGAGACCTGCGGCACGAGCCGACGCCACGGGCGCTCGGCCCGCAGATCGCGCGCGGCGAGCGACCAGAGGAGCGTCGAGCCCACGGTGCGCTCCCGGCGTCGGCGCTTGAGCACGTAGAGCGCGACGAGCGGGACGAGCAGCCCGAGCCACGCGAGCGACCACGGGGAGAGCCAGCGCATCACGTCGCCCGCAGCCACGCGAGCAGCGACTCCTCGAAGGGCACGTCACCACCCGCGAAAACATAGGAAAATCCGCGCTTTTTCGCGTAGGCGCGCACGCCGGCGAGGAAGGCGTCGAGGCGCGCGCGATAGGCCGCGAGCGCGCGCGCATCGAGCGTCACCTCGACCTGCGCGCCGCGCTCCGCGTCGATGAGCACGAGGTCGCCGCCGGGCGTCGGCGCGAGCTCCTCCGCGTCGAGCACGTGGAAGATCACGGGCTCGTGTCGCGCGCTCGCGAGCCGATCGAGCGGGCGCTCGTAGCCGCCCGGATCGAGCAGATCGCTCATCACCGCGACGATCCCGGGACGCGGCGAGCCCGCGAGGAACTGCTCGACGGCGCGCGCGAGATCCGTCTCCCCGCCGGGCGTGAGCGCATCGAGATGACGCAGGAGCGCACCGACGCGACGCGCGCCGCGCGCAGGCGGCAGCGCACGACCGACGCCGCCCGCGAAGGGAATCACCGCGACGCGCTCGCTGCCGGTGAGGCCGAGATAGCCGAGCGCCGCCGCGATGCGCCGCGCGACGTCGAACTTCGGCGGCGTGCCGACGGCGAGCGAGCCGCTCGTGTCGAGCAGCAGGTAGAGCGTGAGGTCGTCGTCGGCGACGTAGAGACGCAGCACGAGCTCTTCGAGGCGCGCGTAGGCGTTCCAATCGATGCGCCGCACATCGTCGCCCGCGAAATAGGGGCGATGGTCCGCGAACTCCGCGCTCGCCCCACGTCGCAGCGAGCGCCGCGCACCGCCCGCCTGGCCCGCGAAGCGACGCCGCGCAGCGAGCCGCAGACGCGCGAGGCGACGCAGGAACGCGGGATCGAGCAGCGTGCTCACGCGCCGCCCTCACCCCCGGCATCGGAAGGCGGCGCCGCGGCCGCAGCCCATGCGCGGTCGAGCTCCGCGGCACGTGCCGACTGCCGCGCACGACGCGCCTCGTGATACGCGCGGGTTGCAGCGACCTTCCGCGAAGAGAGCGCCCAGAACACGAGGGCGAAGACCGCGTAGAGGCCGAGCGGCGCGAGCGCGAGCGCCGCCCCGAGAGGGTCGAGCTTCCCCTCGCCGAGCGCGCCCGCGACGAACAGCGACGACAGCGGCGAGAACTGCACGAGCAGCGGCACCGCCTCGTCGATGCCCGAGAACGCGTTGGCGTCGACCACGAGCTGCGCGATCAGCGGAAACACGACCGCGACGACGAACACGCACGCCGTGAGCACGCGCGACGCGAGCCCGCTCCGCAGCGCGAGACGCAGCCACGTGCCCACGGTCGCGACGAAGAGCACGGCGACGAGGTTCCCGATGACGATGGCGACGAGCCCCGCGTCGAAGCGCGCGTGGTGCTCGAAGCGCGGATCGAGGAAGTGGCGCACGAGCGCGGGCGCGAGCGCGACGCCGACGACCAGCAGCGTGGAGACCAAGAGCGAGAAGCGCAGCGTCGCGGGCGCACCGGGCCCGAAAACCCTCGAAAGCAAACGCGAATCGGGCGCCGCCGACGTGCGCGGCGGGAGCGGCGGTTCGTCGCTGAAGAGCAGCGCGAGCCCGAGCACCGCCGGCATCCCGAAGCCCGCGACGACGAGCCCCGCGATCCCGCGTTCCTGCGAGCGCGTCACGAGCGCGACGATGACGGCCGCGAAGAACCATGCACCCGGGAGCGCCGCGAGCGACCAGCGCTTGAGCCCCGCGCTGCGGTCTTCGGCGACGGGCCGCACGGCCGCGATGCTCGACGCGAGCAGGAACCACGTGCCCATCCCGACGACGTACGAAGGCAGCGCGAAGACGAGCGCGAGCGTGTCCCACTCGGCGTAGCGGACGACGAGCGCGTCCGTGAACCAGAAGGGCCCGGGCATCCCCGTGCCCCACGCGTCGCGCGCCACCTCGCCGAGCCCGGCGAGCGTGCTCGTGCCGAAGACCGCGACGCCGAAGCACAGCGGCGCGGTGACGACGATGGCGACGCGCGTCGACGGCATCCGCGCGCTCACCGCGACGCCGAACGCGACCGCCAGCGCCAGCGCGTAGAAGAGGCCCACGTAGCCGACGAGGACGTGCCACGGCGAGATGCCGCCGAAGAGAAAAGCGATGCCGACGACCGGCGCGAGCGCGACGAGGACGAGCGTGAACGCCGCCATGGCCGCGACGAACTTCCCCCAGACGATGCGCTCGGGGGCCATGCCGCTCAGGACGAGCGACTCGTAGGTGCGCGACTCGCGCTCGCCCGTCAGCGTCGTCGCCGCGTAGCCCGGCGCGACGAGGATGGTGAGGAAGAGCGCGGTGCCGAAGAAGATCTGGAAGACGAGCTCACCGACGTCGCCGGGCGCGAGCGGACCCGCGGCCGAGATCGCGCCCCCCGACACCACGACGATGCCGACGACGGCCGTCACGAGATAGAGGAAGCGGATGAAGAGGTTCGTGCGGAAGGTCGCGCGGAGCTCCCGCACGAGGATGGGATTCGGGTCATGCAGCGCGTCGGCGACGCGGGCGCGGAGACGCGCGAAAGCGGCGCTCATTGCAGGTCTCCGTGCGTGACCTCGAGGAAGATGCGCTCGAGATCGTCCTGCTCGGGCGTGACGCGCGTGAGGGCGAGCCCCGCGCCGACGCCCCGCGCCACGAGCGCCGCCACGACCTCGTCGCCGCCCGTGTACGCGACGATGATCTCGTCGCTGCGCCGCGCCACGGACACCACGCCCGACACCGCGCGGAACACCTCCTCGCAGCCCTCGGGCGCCCCGAGCACGCGCAGGCGCACGCCGCGATCCGGGCGGAGCTGCTGGCCGATCGCGCTCATCGGCCCGGTCGCGAGCACACGCCCGCGCTCGAGGATGACGACCGAGCTGACCATGTCGCTCAGCTCGGTGAGGATGTGCGAGGAGAGCACGATGGTCTTGCCGAGGCTGCGCAGCTCCTCGATGAGCGAGCGCATCTCGATGCGGGCGCGCGGATCGAGGCCGTTCGCGGGCTCGTCGAGCACGAGCACCTGCGGGTCGTGCAGCAGCGTGCGGGCGATCGCGAGCCGCTGCTTCATCCCCTTCGAGAGATCCGAGACGAGCTTCTCGCGGATCTGCCCGAGCTCCGTCAGGTCCATCACCGCACGGACGGTGCGCGCGCGCGCGCCGAGCGCGATGCCGTGCGCGGCCGCGAAGAACTCGAGGTATTCGGTGACCGTGACGCGGTCGTAGACGCCGAAGGAGTCCGGCATGAAGCCGAGCATTCGACGCACGTCTGCAGGCCGGTCCACCGCGTCGATCCCGTCGATCAAGATCCGTCCCTCGTCGGGCTCGAGGAGCGTGACCATCATGCGGAGGGTGGTCGTCTTGCCCGCGCCGTTCGGGCCGATGAAGCCGAAAATCTCGCCGCGCGGCACGTGAAACCAGACGTCGTGCAGCACGCGGAAGCTGCCGAAGTGGTGCGTGATGCCCTCGACGCGGATCATTCGCTCACCTCCGCGTCGACGGGCGAGTCGGGCACGACCACCGTGTCCGTGGGAACGACGAGCGGCGGCGGCGCGACGCGCGGCACGATCCGCACGAAGCGATGCTCGCGCTCGACGGCGAAGCGTCCGGCGGCGGCGTCGCGCCCCCGGGCCGCACGCCGCGCGAAGAGCGCCGGCGAAGGCGCCGCGCCCGGCATCCCGCCGAGGAAGGAGATGAACCCGCGCACGAGCGCTGCGTCGTCGTCCGTCGCAAGGCCGAGCGCCCGCGCGAAGGCGCGCGCCGAGGGATGGCCGTTGTCGCCCGCCCAGCCGAAGCCCGGCGCGGGGAAGGCCTCCGCGACCGCGGTCGATACGACGCCGCGCCCTCCCGCAGGGATGTCGCCGACGCGGTAGAAGGCGCCGCCCGGCTCGACGACCACCGCCCCGAGCAGCGGCTCCGCGAGCCCGTTGCGCACCGCCACGAGCCGCGTGTCGTCGCGCTCGAACGTGACGGTGCCACCGAGCGGCGCGACCGCGTCCTCGCGCGCGACGAGCGTCTCCCAGAGGCGCCCGCGGACCTGCGTGAGGCGTATGCGCTCGCCGTCGTCGAGCCCCATGGGCGCGACGTCGCCACCGGCCCCCGGCACCATCGTGAGCGCGCCGCCCGACACGCCCGTGAGCGGGAAGGCCGCCGGCCGCGTGAGGAAATAGCCCGTGTAGCGACGTGCGACCGCGCGCGACTCGCCCTCGACGGCCTCCGCCAGCTCGACGGCGCGGTAGCGCATCCGCAGCCCCTTCCCCACCGCACCGACGGCGAGCATCAGCACGAGCCCGATCGCCGCGAGCGCGGGTGTCGTCACGAGCGCGAGCACGGGGCTGCCGCGCCGTGCGACGAACGTGAAGTTCAGCGGCCCGACCGCGAGGACGTAGAGCACGAGCAGCAGCGACGCGATGACGAGCCCGACGCGGTAGTTCTCGTTCGGATCGAGCGCCGCCCGGAGCGCCGTGAAGTGCACCCCGCGCTCGACCCCGGAGAAGAACGACGGCTCTGAGCTGCGCTCCTCGTGCGCGCCGTGCGCGAGCAGCGTTGCGGGCGAGCGCGACGACGACGCCTCGCTGACGATCGCCTGCACGAGCGCGCGCACCTCGGGCGACGTCGCCGTCGAGGGCGCGTTCAGGTCGTACGCCGCGACGACCACGCGCCCGAAGCCGAACGGGCGCACGCAGCCGAACACCTCCGTGCGCTGGTCCGCGCCGCAGCGCAGCGGCACCACGGTGAGCGCCTCCGGGACGAAGGGCGAGCGCGCCGCGCTCTGCAGGGCCGCTCCGCGCGCGACGTCGCCGAGCAGGCCACGCAGCGCGGGATCGCGCAGATCGCCATCGCTGCGCGGGATGACGACGAGGCGCCCGCCCGCGCGCAGCCAGTCCTCGAGGGCACGGCGCTGCGTCGCCGACGCGCGTGCGAGCAGCGGCGCCTCGGCGACGAGCGCGCTCACGTTCGCGTAGGCCACGCTGCGCTCGGGCAGGAGCGGATCGCCGGTGCGCGCATCGAGCGACGCGACGCCGAGCGGCACCGTCACCGCGCGCGTGACGCCGGACTGCGGCGTCTCGATGTCCACCTGCAGATCGAGCAGCCCGCCCCGGATCCGCGGCGACTCCGCGAGCAGCACCACGGCGCGCGCCCCCGACGCATACGCCCCCGAGAGCGTCCCCGCCTCGTAGCGACGCCCGTCGTACTCGAAGCGCGCGCGCACGAGCGAGCCGCCCGGGCCGACGAACACGGTGAACACGGCCCGCCGCTGCGCCCGCGGCGGCAGATCGAGCGGGAGCTCGTGATGCGCGCGCGCGCCGTCGCCGAAGGACGGCGAGACCTCGACGATCGCGCGGCCACGCAGCGGTCGCGAGGTGCGGTTCTGCGCCTCGAAGAGCACCGCGCCGTAACCATCCTGCAAGAGGGTCGCGTCGCCGAAGAGCCCGTGCGCCGAGACCTCGACCGGCGCCTGCTGCGCGTCGGCGCGCGTGGCCATGCCGACGACGACGAGCAGCGACGCAAGTCCGAGACGCCATGCGCCAGCCGCCCGCCCGTGACGTGCGCGTACGCGATGAAGCGCGCTCATCCGGCGATCGCCGCCACCGAAGCGGGGACCTCCGGCACCTCGTCGAGGAGCCGCGCGACGATCATGTCGGTGGAGATGCCGTCGGCCTCGGCCTCGAAGCCCGGGATGAGCCGATGTCGCAGCGCGGGCAGCGCCACGCGGCGCACATCCGCGAACGACACGTGCGCGCGCCCGGCCAGCAGCGCGGCGACCTTCGCGGCGAGCGACAGCGACTGCGCGGCCCGCACGCCCGCGCCGTAGCGCAGCAGCGCCTTCGCCGTCGGTGCCGCGCCCGCGTGCGACGGATCGCTCGCGCGGACGAGGCGCGCGACGTAGCGCAGGATCGGCTCGGCGACGGGCACATCGCGCACCCGCGCGCGGATCGCGAGCAGCCGCGGCCCGTCGATCACGCGCGGCGCCACGCTCCGCTCGCGGCCCGTGGTGCGACCGAGGATGCCGACGAGCGCGTCTTCGTCCGGCTGCGGCACGAGCACCTTGAAGAGGAAGCGATCGAGCTGCGCCTCGGGCAGCGGATAGGTGCCCTCCATCTCGATCGGATTCTCCGTCGCGAGCACGAAGAACGGCTCCTCGAGCGCGTGGCGCGTGCCCGCGATCGTCACCGTCTGCTCCGCCATCGCCTCGAGCAACGCGCTCTGCGTCTTCGGCGTCGCGCGGTTGATCTCGTCGGCGAGCACGAGCTGCCCGAAAATCGGCCCGCGCGCGAGCTCGAAGCGCTTGCGCCCGCGCTCGTCCTCGACGACGACGTTCGTGCCCACGATGTCGCCCGGCATCAGGTCCGGCGTGAACTGGATGCGCGAGAAGCGCAGCGCCATCGCCTCGGCGAGCGTGCGCACGAGCAGCGTCTTGCCGAGCCCGGGCGCGCCCTCGAGCAGCGCGTGTCCGCCCGCGAAGAGGCAGATCAGCACCTCCTCGATGACGGCGTCCTGGCCGACGATGACCGCGCCGAGCGCCGCGCGCAGCCGCGCGACGTCCGCGTGCACGCCCTCGAGATCGTCGTTCGTTCCCGTCATCATCCCTCCCCGCATGCGCGCGCCGCAGGCATCACGGCGCCTCGAAGAATCGTCGAATCTGCGCCTGGTATTCCTCGGGCACGCCCGCGCGCTCGACCGCGCCGACGTCCCCCGCGACACCCTGCCCCGTCGCGCCGCCGCCCGCGAGCCCTTCCGGCAGGGCCTGTCCCTCGGGCGACTCCCACATCACCACCCGCGAAGACGGCAACGCTCCGGGATCGGCGAGGGGGCGCACACGCACGAGCGGGCCACCCGTGTCCGCCAACACCCGCGTCTCACCACCGCGCGGCCCCGGACCATCGCCGCCTCCCTGACCGTTGCCCTGACCGTTGCCGTTGCCCTGCCCCTGACCGTTCCCCTGACCCGCGCCCTGGCCCTGACCGTTCCCCTGACCGTTCCCCGCGCCCTGACCCTGACCGTTCCCCTGGCCCGCGCCCTGCTGCGCGAGCGGGATGCCTCCTGCGCCGGTCGAGGCACGCGCGATCTGCGCGCCCGTGGCGTCGAGGTTCGCGAGTGCCTCCCGCAGCCGCCGTTCGAGCTCGTCCGCGCTGAGCGGCGCGTCGCTCGCGGCGGCCGCCTCGTCACGCGCGACGTCGTTCTGCGCGACCTGCATATCCCGCACAGCCTCGGCGAAACGGCGTCGCTCCTCCGCCGAGAGCCGCGACCACGCCTCACGCATCGCGTCGACGGTCTCCCGCGTGAGGTCGTCGCCCTCACCGTCGCGCTCGAGCCGCGTGAGCGCGCGCTGCATGCCCTCCGCCCGAAGTTCAGGCATCGCCTCGAGCAGCTCCCGCGCGAGCGCGGCCTGCCGGGCGCGGCGCTCGAGCAGGGCGTCCCGGCGCAGGAGCGAACGCTCGAGCGACGCATCGCCCGCCGCAGCGGCCGCGCGCGCCGCCGCCTGGAGCGCCTCGCGGGCCCGCTCACGATCGGCCGCTTCTCGGCGCGCCGCCGCACGCTCGACGGCACGGTCGAGCGCCTCGAGATCGCGCGCGGCGAGCGCATCCCGCAGCGCAGGCTCGGTCGCGAGCGCCTCGACCGCCGCATCGCGCGCCCGGCGCTCCGCGGCCGTCTCATGCGGCCGCGCCGCCTCGAGCTGCGCGCGCAACGACGCGACGCGATCGAGCGCATCGCGCGGCTCCATGCCCTCGTGCAGATCGTCGGCGAGCGCCCGCGCCTTCCGCGCTGCGTCATCGAGCGAACGACGCTCTTCGGGGGTGCGCGCCTCCTCCGGCAATCGCTCGATCCGCCGCAGGGCGTCGACGTTCGCGAGCCGCACGTGACGCTCCTCCGCGACACGCGCCGGCGCTGGCCCCGGCACGACGAAGACGAGCGCCCACACGCCCGCCGCGAGCCCGAGCAGCCAGCTCGAGCGCGCGAGGATACGCGGTCGAATCTCGCTTGCCTCCGCCGTGCCCAGCGCCGCGAGCGCAGCCCTCAGCGTCGCCAGCGGCGTCTCCCGCACCGCGCGCGCGCACTCCCACGCCGTGACGAGCGCCGCGCCCGCACCGAGCCGCTGATCGAGGTGCAGCACGATGTCCGCTTCGCTCGGCGCATCGCGTCGCGCGCGCACGATGCCGACGAGCGGCCCCAACACGAGCAGCGCAAGCCACGGCGCTCGCGCGAGCCCCGGCAGCATCGCCGCCGCGACGAGCACGGCCACACCCGACGCGAGCGCGATCGGGCCCGATGCACGCACGATCGCGCGGGCGACGAGCGCCCGTCGAACCATCGCGATCAGCGCCCCGAGTCGCTCCACGTGCCTGCGCCCACTCTACCCAACGCGCGAGCGCGCCGGAACCTTCCCCGACACCTCACGTCGTGAACGCAGACGAGTCCGCGACGCCCTACTCCGCCCTGTTCGCACCGCGACAACGCCCGATCACGAACGTGGAATCACGAATGCAATAACGCGAATCCCGAATCAGCCATCCGTGCCGGGCGTCGCAGGCCCCGTCGGGGGCGTGTCCACGGTCCCACCGCGCTGCGCACCGTCTGGCGTTGCAGCCGCATTCGAGCCGAGCGCGCGCAGATAACGCACGAGCGCAGCGACGCCACGCGGATTCACCTGCTGCCCGAACGCCGGCATCGCACCACGCCCCTCGACGATCACCTGCGCGATCGCCTCGTCGGTACGCGACGCCTGCCAGGCGGGATCGGAGAAGCGCGGCATCGCCATGCCCGGTGCGCGGGCCGGGCCGTCGCCATCCCCGCGCGGCCCGTGGCACGACGCGCAGATCACGCCGTACAGCTCGGCCACCGCGCGCGCATCCCGCGCCTCGGGGCTCTCGCCGGGATCGGCCGACGTGCCTCCGCCCGCCGCGCCCGGCGCGTCTCCCTCGGGCGGTGCCTGGCCGCCGGGCTCGACGGGCCCGGGCTCGGCATGGTCGCTCGCGCGCCACTCCCGCACGGGCCGCTCTTCACGCCCGCACGCCGACGCGAGGACGACGAGGGCCGAGAGCCACGCCGCGCGCCCGATGCAGTCGTACGGCGCCGCACCCACGCCCCTCGCAGCCGGTGCGCGCTGCATGCGTCGCTCAGCTCGCGAGCTCGGCCGTGCGATCGGCGAGATCACGCGTGATCTTGTCGATCGTCTCGTCCTCGAGGCCGAGCAGCGAGCGCCCGATCATCACGAGGACGTCGACCGCGACGGTGTCGAAATTGCCGGTGTAGAGCCCACGCTGCTTGCAGATCGCGTTCGCAAAACGCGTCACGTTGCCGATGCTCAGGCGCGCGGTGGGGTCGTAATCGTCGCAGCGCTCGATGGCGTCGAGCACCTCCTCGGGCAGGCCCCACTTCCGCGTGAGCGCGCGCCCGACAGGGCGGTGGAGGTCCTGCACGATGGTCATCCACTGATCGGAGTTCATCCACTCGAGCTTGGCCTTGCCCGTCATCGTCTTCTCGGCCTCGAGGAGCATGATGGCGACCACGGGCTTGCCGACGTCGTGGAGGAGGCCGACCTGGTAGGCCGCCTCCGGGTCGAGCTCACCGAGAGAGAGCGACAGGTCGCGCGACAGCAGCGCGACGGCGATCGAGTGCTTCCAGAGGCCGCGGAACGCATCGCCGATGCGGCGATCACGCGACTGGAACACCTGCCGCACGGAGACCTGCATCAGGATGGTGCGCAGCTTGTCGAGGCCGATGCGGTTCACCGCCTGCAAGAGCCCCGCAGCCGGCACGCGCGCGCCGAGCGCCGCACTGTTCGCGACCTTGAGCACGCTCGCGGTCGTCACCGGATCGCGCTCGACGAGCGCGACGATGTCGCCGATGCGGACGTCAGGGACGCGCGTCAGCTCGATGCAGCGCGCGGCGACGGCCGGCATCGCGGGCAGGCCGAGCCGGTCGCCCTCGATGCGCGAGAGCATGATCTGCTGGAGCTTCGCCTTGAAATCGTCGATGTTCATCGCGGTCGCGACTCAGTTTCCACGCGCCGCGGACAAGGACTGGAAGAAGCGCACGTCAGCCGTGTCGGTGAAGCCCTGCATGAGCTTCTGCATCTCCGCCGAGCCGATGAGGCGCGTCTCCATCCCCAGCTCCGCAGCCGACTTGCGCATCTCGACGATCAAGCGGACGGCGCGATCGGCCTCGCGCGGCATGTCCGTGACGTCGACGAACACGGCGTCGTAACAGCCCTGCGCAGCCGTCGCGAGCGACTCCTTCACGGCCGTGCGGACACGCATGAAGTAGCGGTCGATGCCCGTGTCGGCGGCGCACGCGGCGAGCGTGAGGACGTCGCCATCGACCCGGACGAGCTGCTGCTTGCGGCCGATCTTCTCGAGGAGCTCGGCGACGGCCTCGGGCTTGAAGGGCTTCGGCAGGTAGCTCTGGCAGCCCGAGCGCGTGACCTCCTGACCGACCGTCTCGGTGCGGAGCGCGATGAGGACGAAATGCGCCGCGTCTTGCAGCACCTTGAGCTGCCGGACCACCACGCTCGGCTCGGTGTCCGGGAGCGTGTTGTCGACGAGGATCGCCGCGTATTTCTTGCGTCGGCAGAGCTCGAGGGCTTGGTTGACCGTCATGCACCAGTCGAGGACGACGTCGTTCTCGGGGAGCAGCGTCTTCAGCTTGGCCGAGACGTTTTCCATGTCGTCGATGCAGAGGATGTGCGTCGCGTCCTCGTTGCCCTCGGGCGCGGCCGCGTCGACCACGGCGGGCGGGTCGATCTTGAGGATCTTGCAGACCTTCGCGCGCAGCTCCTCGGGCTTCATCGGCTTGAGCACGTAGTCCTGCAGGCCGAGCTTCATCGCCTCGCCGATGATCGCGGACCCGGACTCCGCGGTCAGCATGATGACCGGCGTGCGGTTCCCGCCCTCACGCATCCGACGCAACATCGTCGGGCCGTCCATCACGGGCATCGTGACGTCGAGAAGCACGAGATCGAAGGGAGTCTCGCGCAGCTTCTGCAGACCCTCCTCACCATGCTCGGCCTCCTCGAGCTCGAGCTCGAGGGGGGCAAGCTGCTTGCGCACCATCACCCGCAGGGCCTTGCTGTCATCGACTGTCAATACACGCGGCATCGTCAGCTCCTCTTCCGCCTCTTCACCCGGTCACCGCCACCCAGAACCGCACTTCGGCGCTCCCGCTCCGCATCGTCGCGCTGCGCCAGCCGTGATCGACCACGCCTTCGCCGCTCGCGCGCAGTATCCGCGGCAGGCCGAGCGGCTGATCGACGCGGAGCAGACGCTTCACCTGACCGCCCACGATGTTGGTGAGCTCGCTGAGCGCGTCCTCGATCATGGAGGGCTCGAGCTCGTCTTTCGTACACGAGAACATCGCGGAGCACAGCGCCTCGGCGCCAGCGTGATCTGCCGAGAGGGCGACCGTCAACGGGCGCGCGCCGTGGATGGGCAGCACGGCCGTGTGCCACGTCTGCGCTTGCGACCACGGGGTCGTGGCGAGCGGCTCGGAGAGGCTGAAGGTCATCCCGAACATCGTGCTGGTCACGCCCGACACCAGCTTCGCGAGCGTCTCGGGGCTCGGCAGGTCGCTCATCGTCTTCCCCGCTCTCCTTCAGGACTCTCTCACGAACCAGCCCGGGGCGATCGCACGACCTTTGATCACCTCGGTCGAACCGACCCCGACGAAGACGCCCGGCGCCCCGGCGTCGAAGAGCTTGCGCACGACCTCCGCGCGGTCCCGGTCTCCGAAGTAGATCAGGGCGTTGCGACATAGCACGACGTCCTGCCGCAGAGGATGGGGCGCCGCACCGAGGAGGTTGTGCACCTCCCAGCGTACGGCACGGCGGAGCCGCTCCTTGATGCGGTAGCCGCCGTCGCAGGGCTCGAAATGCCGGGCGAGACGATCCGCACCGAGGCCGCGACTCACCTCGAGCGCGGTGAAGACGCCCTCCCGGGCGCGCTCGAGCGAAGGCTCGGCCACATCCGTCGCGACCAGCTCGAGCGCATCGAGCGCGGCGGGGCTGCGCTCGGCGAACGCCATCGCCACGGAGTAGGGCTCCTGACCGGTCGAGCAGGCCGCCGACCAGACACGAATCGGCGCGGCGCGGTCGCGCATCACGAGGCGGGGCAGAACGAGCGTGTCGAACGCACGCCAGAAGGCCGCGTCGCGGAAGAAGAACGTCTCGTGCGTGGTCATCGCCTCGACGAGCCAGCGGGCATGCGGCTCGCCCGGGCGCTCGGCACACGCCGCATCCACGAAGGCGCGCACGCTCGAAAATCCATGCTGCTTCGCCACTGGGCCGAGGCGTGCGTCGAGCAGATAGCGCTGTTCGTCGCTCATCACGACGCCGCACGCACGCAACATGAAGCGCTGCACGAGCGCCCAACCGTCCGCCGCTTCAGCCATGCGGGGCACCGCGCGACTCGCCGTCAGCGACGTCGCCGTCACCGCTGAGCGTGTCGACGCGAAGCCCGAGCACGATCTGCCCCGCGAGCGGGCAGATCCCGAACACGAACACGCGGTGCCGCGCGCTCAACGTGTCGGGCGTTCCGCGCCACGACGCGGCCGGCAGCGTGAGCACGTCGCCGATCGCGTCGACGAGCAGCCCGACGAGCTCGCCGGCCGTGCGGATGACGACGACACCTCCCGGCTGCACACCGGGGTCCGACGGCACCGCCATGCGCGCACGCAGATCGATGGCGGGCACGATGTGGCCGCGCAGATTGATGAGGCCGACCACGTGCGCAGGCGCGAGCGGCACCGGCGTGAGCGGCTGCGGCATCATCACTTCCTGCACGTGCTCGACGGGCACGGCGAAGAGCTCGCCCGCGAGCCGGAACGTCGCCCAGATGCCGCTCGGCGACCAGGCCTCCGCGTCGATCGTCAATTCGCCCTCCGCTCTTCGGGGCCGCGGCGCTGCAGCCCGATGCCGAGGATCTCGAGCTCACGCAGGAGCTGCTCGCGCTCGAGCTTGTGGATGCAGGCCCGCGCACCGCTCGCCAGGGCGCGCTCGGCCCACATCGGATCCTGGTGATACGTCCACACGAAGACCGGCGTGTGCGGGAGCTCGGTGCGCAGCGTCGCGAGCAGACCGAAGCCGTCGATGCCCGGCATCTCGAGGTCGGTGATGACCGCGTCGAAGGCGCCGCGAGTCTTGTCGCGCAACACGTGCAGCGCCGCGTCGCCGTCGGGCACGTCGACGACGTCGAGACCGAGGCCGCGCAGATAGCCGGCGAGCGCACCGCGCATCGCGTTGGAGTCGTCGGCGACGAGGACGCGACCGCGCCGCGAAGGGCGACGCCGCTCGCGGACGAAGTGCGGCGCGAGCTCGCGGACGATGCGGTAGACGTCGACGAGGAGCGTCGCGCGCCCGTGCACCACGGTGCGGCCCAGCGTGAACGCCCCGGCCTCCTCCGGCTCGTCGTCCTCGGCCGGCGCCTCGACGACGTCGAGGATCGCGTCGACGGCCATGCCGATCATCTGCCCGAAATCGAAGACGACGATGGCCTGATCGCCACCGTGCGCGCTCGCCTCCCCGAGGGGCAGCAGCGACTCGGGCCGCACGATCGGCATCAGCCCGCCGCGGTACTGCACGAGCTCGGTCCCGGCGACGCGCTCGAGGTTCGCGCGCGGCACCTGCTCGAGCCGGGCGACCATCGCGAGCGGGACGGCGCATTGGGTGTTGCCGACGCGGAAGAGCAGCATCCGCTGGTGCGCGCCGACCTCGGCCGCAGCGTCGGCCGCGGCAGCCGCTCGCTGCGCCCCGGGGTCGATCCCCGAGAGCGCCGCGACGCCCGCGACGTCGAGGATCAGCGCGACACCACCATCGCCGAGCACCGTGGCCCCCGCGTAGGAAGGGAGACGCTTGAGCTGCCCGTGGAGCGGCTTGATGACGATCTCCTCGGTGTCGTGGATGGCATCGACGAGGATTCCATAGCGGCGCGTCCCGATCGCGACGACGACGATGCTCAGCGTCTGCGGCGCGGCGCGCGCTGCGTCAGCCGGCCGCGCGAGGCGGAGCACCTCGTCGAGCCGCACGATGGGCAGCATCTCGCCGCGCAGGCGGTGCACCTCGGCACCGCGCACGTTCTCGAGCGCGCCCGCGGCGGACGTCTCGTCGAGATAGACGAGCTCGAGCAGGCTGACCTGCGGCACGGCGAAGCGGTGCCCAGCGACCTCGACGAGCAGCGCCGGGATGATCGCGAGCGTGAGCGGCATCTTCAGGCGGATGCAGCTCCCGCGGCCGACCGTCGACTCGATCTCGACCTGGCCGCCGGCGCGCTCGACGTGCGTGCGCACGACGTCCATGCCGACGCCGCGCCCCGAGATGTCCGTGACCTTCGCCGCGGTGCTGAAGCCCGGACGGAAGATCAGCTCGAGGGCCTCGCGATCGCCGATCTGCGCAGCCTCCGCCGTCGTCATCAGCCCCTTCTTCACGGCGTGCGCACGGAGCGCGACCGGGTCCATGCCGCGGCCGTCGTCTTCGACTTCGATGAGCACCATCCCGCCCTCGTGCGACGCCCGCACGACGACCGTGCCGCTCGTCGACTTGCCCATCGCGCCGCGGGTCGTCGGGTCTTCGATGCCGTGGTCGATCGCGTTGCGGACGATGTGCATCAGCGGGTCGCGGATCGCCTCGACGAGCGCCTTGTCGATCTCCGTCGTCGTGCCCTCGATCCGCGACACGACGCGCTTCCCCGTGCTGTTGCAGAGGTCCCGCACCATGCGCGGGATCTTCTCGAACGTGCGCGCCACGGGCTGCATGCGCGTCTTCATGATCTGTTCTTGCAACTCTGTTGTAACGACGTTCAAGCGGTTGAGCGCCACCTGCGAGGGCCCGCCGCTCTCGCGACCCGGGGCCCGCGAGCCCTGCACGACCTGGTTCCGCGCGAGCACGAGCTCACCGATGAGATTCATCAGCCGATCGAGCACCGCGACGTTCACGCGCACGGTGCCGTCGGCGCCATCGGCCTTGGCCGCAGCGTCGCGACGGGCGGCCTCCGCGGCGCGGTCCTGCGGCTCGCCTTCGGCATGACTCGACGCGGCAGGCGCCTCGGCCGGAGGAGGCGCGAGCGAGGGCGCGTGAAGCGGCGCGGGTTGCGGGAGCGGCGGCGCGGCCTGTGACCCGCCCTGCAGATCGGCGCGGATCTCCGCGATGAGCGGCTCGACGTCGATGTCGCCCTCGTCGTCGGTGTCGCGGACCGAGCAGATCATGGTGCGCAGCGCGTCACACACCGAAAGCAGCCGCGCGTAGAGCATCGGCGACGGCGCGAGCGAGCCATCCCGCAGCTTCGCGAGCATGTCCTCGGCGCAGTGCGAGAGCGCGAGCACGCGATCGACCGAGAGGAAGCCCGACGTGCCCTTGATCGTGTGGATGTCGCGGAAGAGCACGCCCATCAGGTCGGGGTGCGGATCGCCGCCTTCCGCCGCGAGCAGCAGTCGCTCGTCGCGCTGCAGCGCTTCGAGCGACTCGTCGATGAAAATCTCGAGCGTCTCCGGGTCGCGCTCGACCTTCGGCGTCTTCTTCCCCTGGCTCATGGGCGCGACTCCTCGTGGCTCGACTTCCATCCGCTCGTGCGCGAAAGCACGAAGGCCGCGAGTTCATTGCCCGGAACGATGGCGTCCGCGGCATTCGCCGCTACCACCGCGCCCGGCATCCCCCATACCACGCTCGAGGTCTGATCCTGAACCACCACCGGCGCCCCCGCGTTGTGCAGCGCAACGGCCCCGGCGGCACCATCGATGCCCATGCCGGTCGCCACGACGCCGACGCTGGCCGCCCCGCAGACCGCCGCCACGGAGCGGAAGAGCGGGTCGACGGCGGGCCTGCAGTGGTGCTCGGGTGGTCCGTCGTCGAGCAGCGCGACGAGGCGCTTTCTCTCGCGACCGACGTGCAGATGCCGCTCGCCCCCGGCGAGGTAGACGGTATGCGGCTCGAGCACCATCCCGTGCGCGGCGAGCCGGACGTCACGACGGCTTTGCTGCGTGAGCAGCGCGACGAAGAACTCGATGTGTGCCGCCGCCATGTGCTGCACGATCACGACGGGCACCTCGAAGTTCGGCCCGAGATCCTGCAGGAGGCGCACGAGCACGGGCGGCCCGCCCGTCGATGCACCGACCGCGATCAGCTCGCGCGGCAGCGGTGCGACGCGCGCAGCCGCGACCGCACGCGCACTCGCCCCGGCCGGCGGGACGAGCGGCGACTTCACGGGCGAGGCGGGCGGTGGCGCGACGCTCGCGCGCGTGGGCGGCACGACGCTCCCGCGGGCGGCGGGCACGACGCTGGCTGGCCGCGGCGGGACGATGCTGCGCGGCTCGGCGCACGCCGACTCCGACAGCTCGCGGTCGAGTGCCTCCGTGAGGCGCGCTTCAGCATCCGGCCCGCTGGGCTTCGTGATCAGGGTCGCGCCGAGCAGCAGCGCCTCGATCCCCGTGAAGGTGGCATCCGCGCTGAGCAACACGACGCGAATGTGCGGGTGGTGACGACGCACCCAGTGGAAGAGGTCGAGGCCGCTCTCGCCCCGCAGCGCGATGTCGAGCGTGATCGCGTCGACGTCGCCGCGCTCGATGCGGTCCCGCGCGAGCGCCAGCGTCCCGACCGCGCCGACGACCTCGAAGCGCGGGTTGCGCGCGAGACAGCCGCTCACGAGGTGGCGAAAGGCCGCGCTGTCGTCGACGACGAGCACCCGGCGCGGGACGAAGGTGGCGAGGGGTTGCGACATGCGTGCGGCGCACCCGCCCGCTCGCTGCGCGCGCACCGACAGACCGGGGCGGGGCGATTATCGACGGTTTCGCCGCATCCCTGAAGGGGCACCGCGCCGCAGCCGTCCCGCAGGCGCCGCGCTGCCGCATCGCCGTCGCCACCCGGCCGCCCCGGAGACGACACCCCAACGCCGATGACAATGCGCGGCGACGCGTGCGACGCTGCGCCGCGCATGCAGCTCCACCCGCTCGTCGAGGAAGCGCTCTCCATCCTCGCCCTCCTCGTCGCGGTCGCGATCGTCTACGCCCGCCTGCCGCGCGTCGACGTCGGCCACACGCCGGCCTATCTGCGGCGCCGCTTCATCAACTGGTTCCCGCTCGGCCTGACGTACGCGTTCCTCTACATGGGCCGCTACAACCTCACGGCCGCGAAGGGCGCGCTCGACGCGCTCGGCCTGATGTCGAACGCCGACTTCGGCACGATCAAGTCGGTCGGCGCGGTGGTGTACGGCTGCTCGTTCCTGCTCAACGGCCCGCTCGCCGACAAGCTCGGCGGCCGCCGCACCATGCTGATCGGCACCGCCGGCGTCGTCGTCGCAAACGTGCTGATGGGCGCAGCGCTCCTCTCGGGCGCGTTCACCAAGCTGCGCGTGCCGTTCACGGTGCTCTACGCGCTCAACATGTATTTCCAGAGCTTCGGCGCGGTCTCGATCGTCAAGGTCAACGCGAGCTGGTTCCATCTGCGCGAGCGCGGCGCGTTCGGCGGCATCTTCGGCATCCTCATCTCGCTCGGCCTCTATCTCGCCTTCGACCCGACGCGCCTGCTGCTCGCGAGCTTCCCGCCGGCGTTCGCGTTCTTCCTGCCGGCCGCAGTGCTCTTCGCGTTCTTCATCGTCGACTACCTCGTCGTACGCGACACGCCGGGCGAAGCAGGCCACGCCGACTTCGACGTCGCCGACGCCTCGAGCGCCGACGACGGCCCTCCGCTCGGCCTCGCAGCGGTCGCGAAGAAGATGCTCACGCACCCCGTGATCCTCGCGATCGCGCTCGTCGAGTTCTGCAGCGGCTACCTGCGCGCGGCGCTCATGGACTGGTACTACATCTTCGCGCAGCAGACGGGCGCGATGGAGCGCGAGTACGTCCCCAAGCACTGGGGCCTCATGCAGTGCGTCGCGGGGATCCTCGGCGGCGTGATCGCGGGCGTCATCTCCGATCGCCTCTTCGCCTCGCGCCGCGGCCCCGTCGCCGCGCTGCTCTACGGCGTCTGCATCGTGGCGAGCGTCGGCGTCTCGCTGACGCTGCTCTCGCCCGCGCTCGGCTGGGTCGTCGTGCTCATGATGCTCGCCATCATCGGCGTGCACGGGATGCTGAGCGGCACCGCGAGCATGGACTTCGGCGGCCGCAAGAACGCCGGCCTCGCCGTCGGCATCATCGACGGCTTCGTCTACCTCGGCGTCGCCGCGCAGGCCTTCCTGCTCGGGCGCCTGCTGCCCGAGAAGGGCCACGGCGCCGAGGACCCGACGCGCTGGACGGCGTGGCCGTGGGCGATGATGCCCGTGGCCGTGATCGGCTTCATCATCGCGCTGCGCCTGTGGAACGCGCGCCCCGCGTCGAAGAGCACAGCGGCGCACTGAATCAGCCCTGGCGCACGGAGTCCGCCGCAACGCTCTGGGTCCGCCGCGCGACGCTCGTTCAGGCTCGCCAGACCTGATTGACGCAGCGCGTCAATCGAGTCGGAAGTCGCTGATCGTCTCGACGCCCGCGTCGGGCGGCGGCGCGCCGGGGACGCGCTGCGTGTCGAGCACGACGCTCAGCACGTGCGGGAAGACCTGCAGCGCGACGTTGCAGTTCGCTGGCTCGTTGTCGAAGAAGGCGAGCACATCGCCGATGCGGAGCAGCGAGGGGAGCGCCCTGCGCTTGAAGGCCTCGTCGGGCAGCGTCGCGTCGGGCTTGAGCACGCACTCGGTGCCGGCGATGCCGATGGGGAAGTCGCAGTCGCGCAGGCTCGCGACCGTGCCGAGGAACATCCCGGGCACGTCGCGGCCGGTCATGTAGACGACGACCGCGCCCGCTTCGTGACAGGCGTGCACGTAGTCGCGCGCGCCCTCGAGCGGCACGTCGTAGCGGCAGTACTCGTCCGTGAAGAAGCGATCGCGCCAGTAGGCGGTGACGTCCTTCACGAGCTCGGGGTGCGTGAGCCCGCAGCCGCGGAGCGTGTCGCTCAAGAGATAGTGGATGTGCGAGGCCTCGAGCGTCGCGAGGGCGTCCGCGACGTCGGGGAACTCGGCGCGCACCTCGGCGGCGTACTCCTCGAGGATGCGCAGCGTGCGCGGGCGGTTGTCGTAGAGCGTCGCGTCGAGGTCGAAGACGACGACCGGCGTGCGCGCGCCCTCGGTGGCTGCGCGCGTGACGCGGTCGAGGACGTCACGGAGGACGGCGAGCTGATGGGGAAGCGGCGGGGGGCGCACGGCGCGGACGATAGCCGAGGCCGCGCGCGCGGAGCAATCGCGGCGCGACGCGGTGCCGCGCCCCTTGCGGCGGAGATCGTCGAACGCAGACCCTTACAGCGACGAAAGCTGTCGCGGCGCGTGGACATCCGCCCCGCGGGAATCATTGGACCGCTCGCGCGTTCCC
>Ga0172372_10004462_pt1 | contig 19895 bp, 22 predicted proteins | sample LakKiv5m_2_FD_114544 | JGI IMG/M metagenome (GOLD analysis project Ga0172372, IMG submission 114544) | Freshwater microbial communities from Kabuno Bay, South-Kivu, Congo - kab_092012_9.5m | ecosystem: Environmental > Aquatic > Freshwater > Lake | place: Democratic Republic of the Congo...
AGACGCCTCAGCATGGCCGAAGCGATCGCATGGAAAGGACGTTTTTCGCTTGGCGCCTAGGACATTGCAATCAGGAGGCGATGTCCCCGGATGGGGAGCAGTATCTCCAGCAGGCCCCAAGACCGGCTTCAGCCCAGCTCGTAGCTCTTCAGCTTGTTGTAGAGGGTCGCCCGATTGACCCCCAGAACCCGCGCCGCCTCGCTGCGGTTGCCTTGCACGTCCTGAAGCACGCGCAGAATCAGGGCACGTTCCATCCCTCGCAGAGAGCGATCCTCGCCGGCCTCGGCGGAGCGGGCAGCAGCCTGCGGTGGCTGACCTGGAAACAGATGTTCGGGTTGCAGCTGCGCCTCGTCACAGAGCAGTACCGCCCGCTCCATCGCGTTGCGCAACTCGCGAACGTTGCCCGGCCAGCTCCAGGCAAGCAGGCGCTGCATGGCAGGCGTAGAGATGGTCAAGCTCGAGCGTCCGAGCTCCGTTCGGAACTGCTCCAGAAAATGCTCGGCAAGCAGTTCAATGTCCTCGCGGCGATCGCGCAAGGCAGGCACGCGGATCGACATGACGTTCAAGCGGTAGAACAGATCTTCGCGGAATCGACCGGCGGCGATCATGTCTTCGAGTGACCGATTCGTAGACGCGAGGATGCGCACATCCATCGGTCGGTCTGAGGACGCTCCGATGCGGCGGTACGAGCGCTCCTGCAGCACGCGCAGAAGCTTGGCCTGTAAGTCGAGAGGCAGTTCGCCGATCTCGTCGAGAAACAGCGACCCGCCTTCGGCCGAGGCGAACAGACCTTCCTTGCCTTTGGGCAGGGCCCCCGTGAAGGAGCCGCCCTCGTATCCGAACAGCTCGGCCTCCAGCATGCCCTCGGCCAACGCAGCGCAGTTGAGGGCCACAAACGGGCCTCCGGCGCGCGCTGAGCGGTCGTGGACGGCGCGTGCCACGAGTTCCTTGCCGACACCGGATTCGCCCAAGATGAGTACGGTCGTGCGCGGAGCAGCGGCGACTCGCTGGATCGAGTCGAGCACCTGCAGGATGGCTCGGGAGCGGCCCAGAACCGGCCCGGAGCAGAGTCTCGCCAATTCAAAACGCAGACGGTCCCGTTCCCGGCGCACTGCGCGGCCCTCGAGCAATCGAGCCGTCGACAGCTCGAGTGTTTCGAGCGGGATGGGTTTCTCGAGGAAGTCGCCTGCTCCCGCGCGCATGCAAGCGACAGCGGTAGGCACGTCGCCCAGTCCGGTCAGCAGGATCACGCCCGGCTGCCCGGGCAGTGCCAGAAAATCGGCAAGCGCTTCCAGCCCGCTGCGACCTGGCAAGTGCAGATCGAGCAGAACCAGATCGATGGGGGAGCGTCTGCCCACCCGAAGTCCCTGCTCGGAGTCCTCAGCTTCGTGGGTCTCATGGCCCAAGGCGCGAGACAGCGCTCCCAGGCTGGCGCGCGCGCCACGGTCATCATCCACGATCAGGATCGAGGCCATGCCTGCATTCGATCCTCTCGCGGTCGGGGAATAAAGAGGCAAGCGACTTCTGGAGTGCCCGGGAAGCTTTTTCCTTCGTCCGGCGGCCGGGTCGGAATCCGGGGAATGCCGCTCATGCGACCGCGAGGCCCACCGAGAACCACGGTGTCCGCGCTTTACCGGGGCAAGGACAACCTCAGCGAACCACTAGAGACCGGCAACCAAAGGACTTGTCATGGGACTTCGTGTCAACACCAACATCGCATCTCTCACTGCCCAGAGCAATCTGGCGACGGTGACGGGTCGACTCCAGGGAAACTACAGTCGACTCTCCTCGGGTCTTCGGATCGCCACGGCCGCGGATGACGCCGCCGGCATGGGCATCTCGGAGCGCATGCGCTCGCAGATCCGCTCGTACGACGTTGCCAGCCGCAACGCACAGGACGGCATCTCCCTCGCGCAGACGGGAGAAGGCGCGCTCAATGAGGTGAGCAATGTGCTCAGCCGCATGCGGGAGCTCGCGATTCAGGCCTCGAGCGGCACGCTCAGCGCCACGGACCGGATCACGATCGACACCGAGATCGACCAGCTCATCGAGGAATTGGACCGCATCTCCACCTCGACGGAGTTCAACGGCATCACTCTGCTGGATGGCACGAACGCCACCACGACGATCCAGGTTGGTATCAACACCACCGACACGATCGATGTGACGCTTCAGGACACCTCGACCACCAATCTCGGCGTGGACGTGGTCGACCTGACAACCGCCGGCGGCGCCTCGACCGCGCTGGGCCTCATCGACACGGCGATCGATACGGTCTCCACCGCGCGCGGAGAGCTGGGCGCTGCCCAGAACCGCCTGCAGAGCGCGGTCGCCAGCATTGCCAACGCACGGGAGAACCTCTCGGCGGCGGAAAGCCGGATCCGCGACGTCGATGTCGCCCGTGAAACGGCTGACCTCGCCCGCAACTCCATCCTGCAGCAGGCCGCCGTGTCGGTCCTGCAGCAAGCCAACACACAACCGCAGATAGCCCTGTCACTGCTCCAAGGCTGACGGACGTAGGCCTCTAGTGCCTATTCGCTGAAGGGGAGGACCGTCACGGGACGGTCCTCCCACCTGCAGCGCACCAACGCTCTTTCTGATCTCACACCATCCCTGAAGCCGGCGCCTCGCGTCGCCAGGGAACCGCAATACACCCCGAGTCTGGTGGATGTCGAGCGGGTCGTGCACACCCGGGAATGCCATGTCATCGTGCCAACACATGCGCAAACCCGCGACCCTGCTCGCCATCCGGTATACAACCGTCTCCGGGGCTCATCAATGTGTGCATGTACCGTGATTCTTTTTCCAAGGAACGCAACATGGGACTTCGTGTCAACACCAACGTCGCTTCGCTAACCGCGCAGCGCAACCTCGGCTCGGTGACGGGCCGTCTTCAGGGCAACTACGCCCGCCTTTCGTCGGGCCTTCGCATCGCGTCGGCCGCCGACGATGCCGCTGGCATGGGGATCAGCGAGCGCATGCGCTCGCAGATCCGCTCGCTCGATTCGGCCGGCCGCAACGCTCAGGATGGAATCTCGCTGGTTCAGACCGCTGAAGGCGCGCTGAACGAGGCGAGCAACATCCTGGGTCGCATGCGCGAACTGGCGATCCAGGGTGCGAACGGCACGCTGGGCACCGACGATCTGGACACGATCCAGACCGAAATGGACTCGCTGACGGAAGAGCTCGATCGCATCTCGACCGCCACCACCTTCAACGGCATTCAGCTGCTCGATGGCAGCGTGGCCACGGCGGACATCCAAGTGGGTGTCAACAGCGGCGACACGATCTCCATCGCGCTGCAGGACAGCTCGACCACGACGCTGGGCGTCGACGCCATCGACGTAACGGCTGCCGGCGGAGCCGCGGCTGCGCTGGCGGACATTGATGGCGCGATCGACACGGTCAACACCGCGCGCGGCGACATGGGTGCTTCGCAGAACCGCCTCACCTCGGCTTACGCCTCGATTGCGAACGCCCGTGAGAACCTCTCGGCCGCCGAATCCCGCATCCGCGACGTCGATGTCGCCCGCGAAACGGCCGACCTGACCCGCAACTCGATCATGCAGCAAGCCGCTGTGTCGATCCTGTCGCAGGCCAATGTCCAGCCGCAGCTCGCCCTGAGCCTGCTGCAGTGACCCCAAATCAGGCGACCCAAGGTCCCCTGAATCACAACGGGCCCCGCTTCGGCGGGGCCTTGTTGTTTGAGGGGACGGAACTCTTTTCCACCATGCGCTTTCTTGCGAGCAAAGGCGCTTATCCCGAACCACTGCTCATCCGATAACCGGGAGGAGACCTCTCATGGCCATCAACGGAACCGGCATCAGCTTCAGCGGCTTGGCAAGCGGACTCGACAGCGGGGCCCTGATCCAGAAGCTCGTGCAGCTCGAAAGCCTGCCCATCAAGATCCTGGAGACCAAGAAGGAGATCCTGAAGGACAAGCTCTCCGCTGTCGGAACCTTCAAAGGCCTCGTCAAGGACCTCCAGACCAAGGCCAAGGGTCTCTCCACGAAGAGTGATTTTCTAGCCTTCCAGGCCAGCGCGAGCCTTGAAGGCTACGTACAGGTGAGCGCGAGCGGCAATGCAACCGAAGCCTCGCACACCATCACGATCAACAAACTTGCCGCCGTCGATCGCTGGGCTTTCAACGGCGTGGCCAGCAAGACCGCCAATCTGGCCAGTGCGGACGGCGAACAGCTCAGCTTCAGCGTGGGCGGAACCAGCATCAGCGTCACAACCGTCGCCAACGATTCCAGCCTCGAGCAGATCGCTGCCGACATCAACTCGGCCGGACAGGGCAAGGTGGTGGCCTCGGTGGTCAACGCAGGCACGAGCGCGAGCCCGTCCTACCAGCTGGTGCTGACGTCCACCGAAAGCGGGGAGGACAACCGGATCACCGGCATCTCGAACAACATCGCGGGGCTCAGCATCAACACGGCCGGTCCGGATGCTTCCGGAGTCGCCCAGAGCCCCAACAACATCACGGTGGGCAGTGATGCCGAAGCCGTGATCAACGGGCTCACGATCCAGCGCGAGGACAACGACTTCGGGGATGTGATCCCCGGGCTCCAACTCAAGGCCCAAGCCGCCGATCCCTCGAAGACGATCATCGTTTCCGTGGACACCAACACGGAAGCCATCAAGTCCAAGCTCAAGGACTTCGTGGACACCTACAACAAGGTGGTCGAGTTCGTCAACAAGCAGAATACGTACAACAAGGATGCCGGTGCCGGCGGTGATCTCTTCGGCGACTCGATACTCAAATCGGTCATGGCCGAAATCCGCGGCGCTCTCTTCGGCGTCTCGCAGACCACGGTGGCCAACGACACGGAAGGTTATTCGATGCTCGCACTTGTGGGCATCAAGACCAAGACCAACGGCACGCTGGAGATCGACAACGCCAAGGTCGACAGCAAGCTGGCAGCGAACATCGATGCCTTCGCGGATCTGTTCGTCGACAAAGATGGCTTTAGCAACGGCGGAGCCGCATCCAACACGCCTGGATACTACACCGACGTGACCACAGACAGTGGTCTGGCCGCGACACTCGACCGCGCCATCGACAAGCTGATGAAATCGTATACGGCCCAGAACGGATCGGTCTACAAGGGCCTGTTCGATCTGCGCAGCGACACCTACAACACCTCGATCTCGAAGATCACGAAGGACATCGCCACCAAGGAACAGCAGGTCTCCAGGTTCCAGGAGACGCTGGCGATCAAGTTCGCGAAACTCGAGGAAGTCATGGGCGGACTGAACTCTCAGGGTGCATCCCTGCAAGCCGCTCTGAACAGCCTGATGTGAGCCCCCAATCATGAATGCACAGACCGCTGCCAACGCCTACAAGCAGGCCTCCATCGAAAACGCGCCGCCCGTCAAGATCCTCCGGATGCTCTACGAGGGCGCTCTGCTGTTCATCGACCGCGCGGAGCTCGCCGGCAGGGAGGGCAATCAGACACAGCGCGCTTACTGGATCGGGCGTGCCGAGGCGATCGTGTCCGAACTGCGGGCCAGTCTCGACCTGTCGGTGGCTTCCGAAGTGGGCGCGGAGCTCGACCGCCTCTATGAGTACTGCCACCACGAGCTCTCACAGGCCTACGTGAGCACGCAACCGGTGGATCTGGCGCCTGTGCGCGCGGTCCTGCAGTCCCTGTTGGACGGTTGGAAGGCTCTGGAAGTTCACGAGGGACCGAAGCTGTGAGTGACGAACTCGACCGACTGCTCTTGAGGCATCAGCGCGATCTGGCCGAACTGCTGGAGCTCATCAATGAGGACGATGAGATCAACCCTCGCGTGGAACAGATCGTGGACCGCTGCTGCGGCCATGTCGTGGAGCTGATTCAACTGCTGGAGGCACGCGACCCGGCGAGCGCGATTCCTGAAGGAACCAGGCAGTCCATCACCAAGCTGATGCAGTTGCAGGCGCTCAGCGAGGATGCCGTGCAACAGGAGCATGAGCGCCTGGCACGCGAGATCCGTCTGGCCCAGCAAGTGCGTCAGCATCTGCTGAGCAACCTTCCTCAGCAGCCGGACAGCGACTCCTGCGATCTGCGGGGCTAGTGTCGAGAATCTCGACAGCTGTCGACTCCTTCGACAGGAGCATCCCGAACTGAGGCCGAAAAGGGCCTGTTTACGCGGGAATCAGCGCTTGGCATGACCCTTGCTTTAGGCCTGGGGTCATGAATCTCCCTCCGGTCCTGATGCTGATGTGGCAGCGCGAGGCGCCCGTCGCGCTCTCGGGCAACGGCCCCGACCTCACTCGCTACCTGCTGGTCTGCGGGATGCTGCTGCTCGCCATCCTTGGCCTCGCATGGGGCTTCAAGAAGCTTGTTGGCGGCGCTCTTCGTGCGCGAGCCGCCTCCCGCTCGCTGCAAACCCTCGACGTCATGCCTCTGGGAGGCAAGCAGCGCCTCGCTGTAGTGCGCTGTTACGACCGCGTCTTCGCGCTCGGGCTCGGCGAGAAAGAGGTCTCCCTGATCGCGGAGATCGACCGCGTCCATGCAGAGAACAAGGCAAGCGCCGAGCCCAAGGCCAGCGACAAGCGCGCCTTTCTCGAGGCTCTGAATCGCGCACGCCAAGGCTGGATTCGAACGGAGTCGCGCACATGAAGAACGGTCTTCTCATCCTCGGGATGCTGCTCCTGATCTGCGGACATGCCAGCGGCCAGTCGCTTCCGGCCGACGGTGGCGGTCTGCCGGGGGGCATTCCGTATGCGCTTCCGGAAAGCTCACGCGCTGCAACGGCGGTCGAGATCGCCGTTCTGTTGACGATCCTCACGCTGCTGCCCGCGGTGCTGGTGACGATCACGAGCTTCACCCGCATCGTGATCGTGCTGTCGTTTGTGCGTCGGGCCCTCTCGGTCAACGAACTGCCACCCAACCCCGTGATCCTGGGTCTCGCCCTCTTCCTGACTACCTTTGTCATGGCTCCGGTGGGAACGCGCATCTACGAGCAGGCCTATCAGCCCTATCAGGCTGGACAACTGACACTGGAACAGGCAGGCGAGAAAGCCTGGGACCAGCTGTCGGTCTTCCTCGTCGCCAATACACGCGCCAGTGAACTGGAGCTCTTCGCGGACATGGCGAAGACAGAAATGCCGGAGCCTGGAAAGGAAACGGAGCTTCCTGCGCGGGTCATTGTCCCGGCCTTCGTCCTTTCTGAGCTGAAGACGGCGTTCCAGATGGGCTTCCTGCTGTTTCTACCCTTCCTGGTCATCGATCTGATCGTGTCCAGCATCCTGCTCTCGATGGGCATGTTCATGCTGCCACCGGTGATGATCTCCACACCATTCAAGATCCTCGTATTCGTTCTGGTCGACGGCTGGCATCTGGTGTGCGAATCGCTGGTGACATCGTTCATCACAACCTGAGAAGCCCGAAACCATGTCTCCCAACGGAATGGATCTCACGATCACGGAGCTTGCCCGTGACATGATCGTCACGGTCCTGCTCGTCGCCGGACCCGTGCTCTTGGTCGGATTGGTCGTGGGTATCGCGGTAAGCCTGTTTCAGGCGCTCACGAGCGTGCAGGAACAGACATTGAGCCTCGTGCCCAAGATGCTGGCCGTGTTGCTCGTCTGCTTGCTGCTGATGGCTCCGGCACTGCGCATCCTCGTGGAGTACACCCACGGAGTCTTCGCCAAGCTGGTGAGCTTCGGACTGTCATGAATCTCGACTTTCCGCCCGGAACACTCGAAGCCTTCTGCCTCTACCTGGCGCGAACCAGCGCTTTGGTGGTGTCCTCGCCGCTCTTAGGCATGCAGACGGGTTTCGCGGGCTGGAAGGTCGCGTTGATCTTCGCGGTGTCGTTTCTGCTCTACGGCGCGGGCGGGATGCCGTTGGATCATTCCCCGATGCCGGTCGAATTCGGCTGCCTCGTGCTGCGGGAGATACTGATTGGTCTCTTCCTCGGATTCACGCTGCAGGCCGTGTTGGTGGCAATCCGGGTCGCAGGTGAGCTGATCGGCCAGGACATGGGCTTCAACATGGCTACCGTGGTCGACCCCAACACGGGAACCAGCACGCCTGTGGTTACTCAGATCTACGAGGTCTTCTTCTACCTCGTCTTTCTAGGCCTCAACGGGCATCACCTGATTCTCCTCTCGCTTCAGTCCTCATTCGAGCGCGCCCCGATCGGGAACCTGCAGCTTTCGGGAAACCTCGCCTGGACGGCGCAGGCGTTGTTCTCCCAGACCTTCGCAGCCGGAATCGCGTTCGCCGCGCCGGTGATGGTGCTGCTGTTTCTGGCCTCGCTGATGGTCGGCATTCTCGCGCGCTTCGTTCCGCAGCTGAACATCATCGATGTCGGCTTTTCCATCCGTATCGGCATCGGCTTGCTGGCGATGCTGATCACGGCTCCGTTCCTTGCTCCCGCCCTGACGAGCCTCCACAAGCAGCTCATCACGGGCATTGAAGGCGTCCTTGACGTGCTGGGGGCCTGATCCATGGCCGATGAACCGGATCGCGAGGAAAAAACCGAAGAGGCCAGCCCAAGGCGCCGCGAGGAGGCTCGCGAAAAGGGCCAAGTGGCTCTCTCGCAGGAGGTCGGCTCAGCGGCTGGTCTCGGCGCCGCCGTTCTGGCTCTGCTGGTTGCGGGAGCATGGATGGCGCAGGGCGTTGGAGTTCTCGTCTCCCATTCGCTGACCCAGATTGGCCAGCGAGGAATGGCGGAAGTCACGGTCTCGGAGTCGACGAACCTGATGTTCGGCGCGTTCCGTCTGATGAGCTGGCCGGCGCTGGCCCTGATCGTGCCCCTCTTCGCAGTGGGCCTGCTCGTGTCCTACGCGCAGATCGGATTCCAGATCACGCCGAAGGCGATCGAGTGGGATCTCTCGCGAATCAACCCGGTTCAGGGCTTCAAGCGCCTGTTCAGCATGCAGTCCCTGGTGCGCACGATCGCCGCGTTCCTGAAGATCCTGCTGATCTGCGCGGTTGTCTGCATCGTGGGCTGGTATCAGCTGCCCTCGATCGTTGCGCTGCATGATTCCGAGATCGGTCCGGTCCTGCGCGCAATTGGGATGGTGCTCCTGCGCTGCACCTTCGCAGCCTTGATTGTCGTCGCCGTCATCGCGCTCGCGGATTTCGCCTGGCAGCGTTTCCGGCACGACAGGGACCTGCGCATGACGAAGAAGGAGGTGCGGGACGAACTCAAGAACACCGAAGGCGATCCCCACATCCGGGCGCGCATTCGCGCCCTGCAGCGTGAGCGGGCCCGCAGCCGCATGATGCAGGATGTTCCGAAGGCGACGGTGGTGATCACCAACCCGACCCACTACGCAGTCGCGCTTGGGTACGACAAGGATGGAGCAAGACAGGCCGGCGGCCGGGGAGCGCGCAGCGCACCCTATGTGCTTGCGAAGGGCGTCGACGCGGTCGCCCAGAAGATCAAGGAGGTGGCTCGCGAGCACGACATCCTGCTCTACGAGGATGTGCCCCTCGCCCGAGCGCTGCATGCTCAAGTCGACATCGGCGAAGAGATACCGGAACAGTTCTATCAGGCAGTGGCCGCCGTGCTCGCCTATGTCTACCGAGTCAAGGAGGAGGGCGTTTCACAGCCCTGAGTGACGGATGAGCGACCCAACCAACATATCTTCCTCTGCTCAGGTCGCAGGCAACTTCCTGCGGCGCTATGCCGACTGGCTGATCGGTCTTGGCGTTCTCGGCCTGCTCGTGACCTTGATCACGCCCGTGCCTCCGCTGGTGCTGGACATCCTGCTCGCAGCCAACATCACCATCTCGCTTCTGCTGCTGCTCGTGACGATGAACGCGCGCGGGGCGATGGAACTTTCGACGTTCCCGACCATTCTGCTGTTCACAACGCTGCTGCGTCTTGGGCTCAACGTCGCCAGCACCCGCCTGATCCTCACGGAAGGTGAGGCCGGCAACATCATCCACACGTTCGGCGAATACATGGGCGGGAACAGCCTCGGCGTGGGGCTGGTGGTCTTCCTGATCTTGATCATCATCCAGTTCGTCGTGATCACCAAGGGCTCCGGGCGCATCAGCGAAGTGTCGGCGCGCTTCGTGCTCGATGCCATGCCCGGGAAGCAGATGGCGATCGATGCCGATCTCAACAGCGGCATCATCGATGCCAACGAAGCGCGCGACCGCCGCGCCTCCGTGGCGAGGGAGGCCGAATTCTACGGGTCCATGGATGGTGCCTCGAAGTTCGTGCGCGGCGACGCCATCGCGGGACTGATCATCACCGCCCTCAACCTCATCGGCGGCATTTCGATCGGGGCTTTCGGCGGCATGGAGATGGGCGATGCCGTCGACAAGTACTCCAAGTTGACCATTGGCGACGGTCTGGTTACCCAGATCCCTGCCCTGCTGGTTTCGACGGCTGCCGCGGTGCTGGTGACCAAGAACACCAGCGACAACTCGCTTGGAACCGATCTGGTGCTGCAGGTCTCCGGCAGCCCCCGCGCATCCCTGATCGCAGCCGGCATGATCTTCTTCATTGGGCTGCTCCCCGGCATGCCGATGATCCCGTTCGCTCTGATCGCGACTTTGCTGCTCGTCATGTGGCGCCGCGGACACAACGAGGCGAACGAGAAAGCGAAGACTCTGGCGAGCCAGGATCTGGCTCTGGCCAGGGCCGCGGAGAAGACCGCGAAGGAGGAGCCCAAGCCCGAGGAGCTGCTTCAGGTGGACCGCATCGCTCTGGAGATCGGCTACCGGCTCATTCCGCTGGTTCAGGAGCAAAACGGGGGGGGCATCCTCGATCACATCGGCCAGCTGCGCAAGCGCTTCGCGACTCAGGAAGGAGTCGTGCTGCCGCCCGTGCGGGTCAAGGACAACATCAGGCTCGCCCCCGGCGCGTATCGGGTGCTGGTGGGCGGTCAGGAGGTCGCCCGCGGCGAACTCGAAGTCGGCCAGTTCCTCGCGATGGACGGCGGCGCTGTCACGGGCAAGCTGAAGGGCAAACAGACCACCGATCCCGCCTTCGGACTGCCCGCACGCTGGATTCCGGAATCCTCGCGAAGCGAAGCGGAGTTGATGGGATACACCGTGATCGATCCGGTCAGCGTGCTCGTCACGCACCTTTCGGAGACCATCCGCAGCTCGATCGGCGACATCCTTTCCCGAGACGATGTCAAGGAGATGGTCGACCAGATCAAGAAGACCTCGCCGGCTGTCGTCGAGGAGTTGATCCCGTCCAAGATGGGTTACGGCGATGTCCAGCGAGTGCTGAAGTCGCTGCTCCGCGAAGGGGTTTCGATTCGCAACCTGCCGGCGATCCTTGAAGTCCTCGCGGACAACGCCACCAAGATCAAGGACACGGATCAGCTGAGCGAACTCGTGCGTCAGCGCCTCGGTCGCACCCTCTGCGAGATGTACGCGGATTCGGAAGGCGCCTTGCACGCCGTGACGCTCGATCCGGAGATCGAAAACCGGCTGGCAGCGGCCGTGGGAGCCGTGCGTGATCCTGAGGCCAAGCCCGTCAACCCCGCCTGGCTCCAGAGCCTCATGGAACGCATCGGCGCGGATGTAGCCAAGGCTGGCAAGGGTGGCCGCAACGTGGTCGTGCTCGCCCGATCGAACGTGCGCCGCTTCCTGAACGAGCTCGCGCGGGCCTCGCTGCCCAAGGTTCCGGTTCTGTCCTACAACGAAGTCGTGCCCGCCCGTTCGGTGGTGACGGCTTCGGTGGTCCGCATGGAGGAATGAGATGCAGATACACCGTATTCGTGCCGCTTCGCTGAAAGAAGCACTGCTTCGCGCCCGCCAGACCTACGGCGAGGACGCCGTGGTCATCAGTCAGGAGACTCTGGCTGGGGGAGAGGTCGCGCTGGCGATCGCGCAGCGCGATGCCGCAACCGTCAGTAGCGCCGTATTCCGCAACCCGGAACGCAAACCCAAGCAGGCCGCCGTGCTGCGCGAACTGGATGCGCGGCTCGCCAGACAGGGTACGAGCCCGGAGTACCGCGCTGAGCTGTGCTCCGCCGTGGAGCGGCGGCTTTCGCAGGGAAGCCACCCGGTGGATCTGGCGGCCGAGGACATCGCGAAGCATTTCGCGCCCGCGAGGCTGACGCGGATCCCCGGCAAGACACGCGTGCTGACGCTGGTAGGTTCGACAGGCTCAGGCAAGACCACGACGCTCGTGAAGCTCGCGCACGGAATGCTGCAGGCTGGTCGTAAGGTCGAACTCGCGACCCTCGACAGCCATCGAGTTGGCGCGGTCGAGCAACTGCGGGCCTTCGCCCAGCAGCTCGGCATCCCCATGACCGTCCTCAAGCGGGGCGTGCGCATGAACCCGAAAGTGCTAGCAGCCGGAGGGGTCGACATGCTGCTGCTCGATACGACCGGACACGCCCTGCAGGACGTTCCGATGCTTGCTCAGATGACCAAGTCGCTTCAGCACGCACCGGTCGCGATCGACGTGCATCTGGTGCTGCCGGCCAGCACCAGCGCCCGGGCGCGGGCGGAACAGCACGAGCTGTACGCACCGCTGCAGCCAGCCGGTTGCATCGTCACCAAGCTGGACGAAACCGGAGACAAGGCGAGCGCACTCGAATTCGCACGCAGCCGGCAGTTGCCCGTCTCGTTCCTGTGCGATGGAACTCGCATCGAACATGATCTGCACAGGGCCACCGGCGCGAGCGTGGCCGACCTCTTCCTGATGGGGAAGCTCTCATGATCTCGATGCTGACCCAAGCTGGGAGCCACGCGACTCTCGCTGTCCACCGCGCTCCGCAGGTGTACATCACCGGCGGCAAGGGTGGTGTTGGCAAGAGCCTGATTGCGCTCAACCTGGCCCTGGAACTGGGTGCGCGCGGGCTGCGCGTGCTGCTGGTCGATCTCGACCTGTCACTTTCCGATCAGCGTTCGCTGCTCGGTATCGAAGCCTCCGCCAGCCTGGAACACTATTTCTGCGGCGAGGCCAGCCTAAGGGACTGCTTGCTGAGCGCGGGTGTCAACGTGGAGTTGCTGGCGGGTGCCAACGGGAATCACTCCATGGCACAGCTCTCGGACCGCGCACGGGCTCGCTTCCTCGAGGATCTCGCCAGTTTCGGCGAGTCCTACGACCTGATCCTGTGCGATGGCGCAGCCGGCATCGGAGCTGACACGCTTCAGTTCGCCGCTCAGGCCGATCACGTGCTGCTGGTGACGACTCCGGATCCGACTGCGCTGACCGACGCCTACGGTCTGCTGAAGGCGCTACACGCCATCGGAGAGAGCGGAACACGCGAAGTCCCGACTCCCGAGGTGTTGGTGAATCTCGCCGGCAGCGTCGAAGAAGCCCATGCCTGCGCCCGCCGACTCAGCTCGGTCGCCGAACGCTTTCTGGCACGCTCTCCCAAGCTGGCGGGCTGGATGCCCCGCTCGGCCGCCCTGGCCCGTAGCGTGCGGGAGCACCGTCCCATCGGCGGGAGTGATCGAGCCCCGGCGGACGCCATCCTGCCCCGCAGCTGCCTCCAGAGCCTCGCCGGACGCCTGGAACGCCTGTGCGGCCGCTCTCCGACGGCTCAAGGAGTCGGAAAGAAAATCCGATAGGCCGAGGGAATGGGGAATCTCGACGCCAGCTGGTTTGGTTTCGGGCGCAGCCTTGCGGTTGCGGTCGGAGCGCTGCTCGCCCTGATTTCCCTGTATTTTCATGTGCCTGTCTGGATGGCGGCGCTGCGCGGCGGGCTGGCCTTTCTGGGCCTCTGGGCCCTGATGCGGGCCATGCAGGCGCTGCTCTCCGCCGTCGAGGCGGATGCCCGGCGCACCCAGCAGAAGAAGCGCACGGAGCCCTGAGGTCGACTAGATGAACCCTCAGAACGCCAACCGCAGTCTCGCTGTGACGCAATCGAGCGGCGTTTCGCCGGCCGAGCGGGAAGCGCTCATCGTGGAACACGTGGCTCTGCTCAAGCACATCGTGGGCCGCATGTCCGTCCCGGGAGGCATGGACCGGGACGATCTCTACGGTTTCGGCATGCTCGGCCTCCTGGCCGCTGCCGACAGCTTCGATCCCGCGCGCGGCCATCAATTCTCGACCTATGCCTACGTCCGCATCCGCGGCGCCATTCTGGACGCGCTGCGACAGCGGGACGTCCTTTCGCGCGGCATGCGCGAACGCATGCGCGACATCGAGCGCTGCATCCACGATCACGAGCAGGCCCATGGAATGACGCCGCAGCCCGAGGAGATCGCCTCGGCGCTGGAGCTCTCGACCGAGGATGTGGACGAGGTGCTTGCCTGCGCGCGTCAGGCTGCCTGCGCCTCCCTCGATGACGAAGCTGCTCACTCTCGCCTCGGGAGTCTTCTGTGCGATCCGCGCTCGGAAGACCCCTCCGACGTGGCGGAGCACGAGGAGCTGAAGCAGCGGCTCTTCGAGGCCATCTCGGGGCTTCCCGAGCAGGAGAAGTCGGTGATCACCCTGTACTACGCAGAAGGCCTGCTGTTGCGCGACATCGGCGGGATCATGGGCGTCACGGAATCACGCGTCAGCCAGATCCACAGCCGGGCGATCTTCCTGCTCAACCGGACGCTGCGAGGCAAGGAAAGCGACGAGTCATGAACCACGGAATCATCAAGAAGGATCGCGTTCTGATGCCGGGCGCCACGCAGCCTGCGGCTGCGATCCCCGCCGGTAAGGCTGCCGCGTGCGCCAAGAGCGTGCGCACGTTGAGCAGCGACCATCGCGTTCGAGCGATCGAGATCACCTGCTCCTGCGGCGAAAAGACGCTGGTCGAGCTGGATGTGGAGGAGAAGAGTTCATCATGAAGAGCCTGCCCCTGTTTCTCTCGTTGCTGGTCGCTTCCTGCGTTTCCCGAGCCCCTAAACAGGAAGTGAGCGCGCAGGCTCAGCCGGTCGGCACTCCGGTGCTCTATGGACGCGACGGAGCGCCCGTATGGACCTCCGAAGCCGGCGGAACTCAGGTTCGCAAAGGACCCACCGGCGAGGCCATCGCCGACGGCAGCCGCGTCTACCTGCTCGAGCTGTACCAGCAGGTCATCGACGAGAAAGAGCGCCTCGGCATCGAAGTCAAGAGCCTGACAGCCTCGTTGGAGCGTCTGCAGGCCGATCTCAAGAGCAACACCGAGAAGCTGGAGCAGAGTGCCGCCGAGAGCGCGCGGCTCCAAGGCGAGCTCGAACGCTCCCGGCAGGAGAATCTGGAGCTCGCGGGAAGGCTCGTGACCGCCCAGATCCGCCGGCTGGAAGCGGAGAAGCTCTTGCTGGAGTACAAGATCGAGGCTGCCCGCCTGGCCGCACAGCCCAACCCGGACGCCATCACCAAGCCGGCGCCCAGACAGGAGAACCCGTGAAGACGGGATGGGCCCTGCTGCTGGTTCTGCCGCTGACAGCCTGCGTTTCAGGTCAGGGTTCCGTGCCCAACCTCGCGCGGGCGAGCATCGCCAGCGATGCCAAGTCCTACCGACTGCAGCGCGTCGGCTTGCTGCCGTTCCAAGGTGAGGGAATCGATCCTCAGGTTGCTCAGGATCTGCAGTCCGCCTTCGGAACTGCGGCTGCCCGGCACGCCGGTTTCGAAATCGTCCCGCTGAGCTACGGTAGCCTCGAGGAAGTGCCTTCGAGCGAGCCCTTCCGTCGCGGCCGCATCGATCCGCGCACGATCCTCAGTCTGGCGCGCCGATACCAGCTCGACGCCCTCCTGATGGGAAGCGTCAGCGAACGGCGAGTGTACGCTCCCCAGCGCCTCGGTCTGGAAGTCGACCTCTTGGCGGCGGAAACCGGCATGCCCATCTGGAGCGCCAGCATCCTGCTGGATGCTTCCGACGAGCGCGTGCGCAAGGCCGTGGAGGCTTGGCATCTGCATACGCGTGGCGGCGAGAACTCGAACGAGCGCGTGGACATCTATCTGCTGTCTCCAGCCCGCTTCGCCCAGTTTGCGGCCTCGCAGATGGCTGAGCTGCTGCGCTGAGTCATTCGCCCCGCATCAAACAACACCGCCCAGTACCAAACAACATGGCGTCGGGACAGGATATCGCTCTCGATACCTTGTCCAGACGCCGTGTGCGGGCGTTCTGGGGATGGATCAGTTGGAGGTCGGGGGCGGCTGATCGCGCAGGATCGACTCGGCGGCGCGCATGATGCGCTCCGGCGAGTTGAGACGCCCTTCGACGTACGCATCACGCAGCTCGCTGACCTTGGCCTGGCGGGTCGCTTCGGCGAGCTCCGCGTCCGCTTCCGCCTGCTGGGCGAGTTCCGCCGTCAAAGGCGAGATTTCGAGGGAGTCCCGCTTGTCTTGGGCTAGCTCGACCGACTTTCGAACGATCTCCCGGTTCGGCCGGGTGATGTCGATCAGCGGTTCGGACTTGGTCCGACGGCCTTGGATGTTGTTGTTGTTGTGGATTTCCATGGTGTGCCTCCGGATGGGGTGGCATTGGTTTCCATACTGGTTATCGGCGCCCCTTGAGAGCGCATGAGCGCGAATCCCCAAAATTGCGGGAAAAAAATGCGGACCGGGCCGCTCTTGCGACCGGCCGGCCTTCCGGGGATGCTCGGAGGGGCATGGGATTGTTCCTCCTGCTGGCAGCCCTTCTGACCCCGGTCCACTCCCAGAGCGTCAGTGACCTCGTTTCTCGGCCGGACTACCGGATCGCCGTTCGCGTGGAACCCGATCAGCGCACGCTGGAAGGGAAGCTCAGTCTGGAATGGGCCAATCCCAGCAAGGACGACATCTACGACCTGTGGTTCCACACCTACTGGAACGCCTTTGCGAACAACCGCTCCACCCACCTGGTCGAGTCTGGAGGCGAGTTGCGCGGCGTGAAGCTGGCGGATGAGTGGGGCTGGATCCGCATCCGCGCGATCCGGGTCGGAGGCGGCGACTCCACAGGCCAGATGGAGTGGATGGCGCCGGATGACGGCAACAAGGACGACAAGACGGTCTTCCGCGTCAAGCTGAGCGAACCGCTCAAGAGCAAGGAGCGGGTCACCGTGGAGATCGACTGGGAAGCGAAGATTCCGCGGGTGCGCCGCCGGACCGGCCAGAAGGGCGACTTTCTGTTCATGGCCCAGTGGTTCCCCAAGCTGGGCGTCTACGAGACTGGCAACGGCTGGAACTGTCACCAGTTCCACGCCAACACCGAGTTCTTCGCCGACTACGGCAGCTACGACGTCACCATCGACCTCCCGGAACGCTATGCGGGAAAGATCGGAGCCAGCGGCCGCGGGGTCGGCGAAGTCCTCGAGCAGGGGCGCGTCAATGCACGCTTTCTGGCGCCATCCGCAGCGGATCAGACCAGCGTGGATTTCACCGGGCGTCCGCTGGTCGTCCACGATTTCGCGTGGACTGCGGATCCCCGCTTCGTGAAGCAGGAGTACACGTTCTCGTGGAAGGAGTGGGCCGAGCGCTTTCGAGGAGAGGTCATGTCCACGGGCCTTGCCTTGGGCTACGGAGAGGATCGGCTCGCGGGTCGCGATGTGGCGATGACCGTCCTGCTCTCTCCCGAGCATGCCGCACAAGGGTGGAGGCACTACGACGCGACCTGCACGGCGCTCTTCTTCTACGGACTCTGGTGGGGAGCCTATCCCTACGAGCACATCACGGTGGTAGATCCTCCGTGGGGCGCCGGAGCCGCGGGCGGGATGGAGTATCCGACGCTCTTCACCTGCGGATCGCGACTCTTCACATTTCCGACGATGCGTTCGCCGGAAAGCGTCACGGTGCACGAAGCGGGGCACCAGTTCTGGTACGGGCTCGTGGGCAACAACGAGTTCGAGGCGGGTTGGCTCGACGAAGGCTTCAACACCTACACGCAGAACGAGGCCATGCTGCGCCGCTACGGAATGACGGCGATCGCCACCGACATCGGTCCGATTCCGATCGACGCTGTGCCGCTGGCGCGCACCGATGCCGAAGGGCTGGCAGCGTGGCTGCGACTGGAGCACGGCCCCCGATTGCTGGGCCGCGAATGGGCTCCGCTGGTGCGCTCCGGGCCGCTGGACTTCTGGCAGGAGTTGCCGCTGGTGACCTGGGGCAGGTGGCGTGACGATCCGCGCGCAACGGATCGCAACGGCTATCTCGCGGATCCCGACAGCGATCCGATCGACACCCATGGATGGCGCCATGTCGACGCGCAGAGCTACAGGGTCAACAGCTATCGACGCACGGCGACGATGCTTCGCACTCTCTGTGGGCTGGTGGGGCGCGAACGGTTCCTGAACGGGATGCGACTGTATTCAGAGCGCTGGCGCTACCGTCATCCCTACCCAGATGATTTCTTCCAGGCCTTTCAGGAGGGCGCCGGGGCGAATGTCGCGTGGTTTCTGGAGACAGCGTTTCGATCGAATGCCACCGTCGACTGGCGTGTTGATGTCACCGAGAGGAAACACACCCCGCGCAAGGGCTACTTCCCCGGACCCGATGGCATCTGGGCGCGCGGCGACGAGGAAGGCACGCAGGCGCTGCATGAGGCGGAGGTCGTGTTGCGTCGAGACGGCGGCTTCGCGCTCCCGCTCGAGATCGAGATCGTCTGGGATGATGGCACCAGAGAGCGTTTGACTTGGGCGCGAGAGGAGCAGGAGCGTCAGGCCTGGTGGAAGCCGCTGGCAGGGCGCGCGCCGGACTCGCGCAAGCTTCAGAGCGTGGTGATCGACCCCTCGCAGCGCTACTGGCTCGACACCGATCTCTCCAACAACGCCTGGTATGCCCAAAAGGACGCGCGCACTCCGCTGCGCTGGAGCGAGCGAGTCTGGTCGCAGTTCATGCAGAGCTTGCACTGGTTCGGAGGTGTCGGTGGCTGATCCGGGAAAGCAGCATCCGCTCCTGTGGAGCTGGAGGGCCGTTCACTGGTGGGGTCTCGCCGGCGCGGCCCAGCTGTTTCTGGCGCTCCCGATGGCGCTGGCATGGCATGCGTGGATGAATGCAGCCCTCGGCAGTCGCTACGAGCCCGGCGAACTCTTCGCCAACCTCTCGACGGCCTTTCGATTCGACCATCGAACGGAACTGGGTCAGCTGGCGAGCCACAACGCGGGCATGGGAGCCGCGCTGGCACTGCTCGCCATGCTGCTCGGCATGTTTCTGGCTGGAGGATGGGCGGCGATGGCCTTCGGTGGTCGGCGCGACATGCGCGCCGCGATGCAGGGAGCCTCGCGATTCTTCGGCCGCTATCTGCGCGTCTGGCTGTGGAGCTTGGTGAGCCTGGCCATATGGTCTTGGGTGATCTTCGGCACGCCCTGGCGCTCCGGCGTGCTGGGACTGGGCGCGGGATTGCCCGAAGGCGACTGGGACCGCATGGAGAGTTTCACCTCCGAATGGAGTGCCGTGAGCCTGCGCCTCGGCCAAGGCGTTCTGTACGCGCTCGGCGTGGCGCTCGTGCTGGCTGTCGGCGACTACGCGCGCCTGCGCGTGGCTTGGCGCAATGCGAGCTTCGTCACGCAGGAATACTTCGGTGCTTGGTGGCTTGTGCTGTCGCGTCCGTGGAGCACGCTGAGCCCGCTGGCGCTGGTGGCGCTTGCGGAAGCGGGACTGGTTGTGATCGCGGGCTACGGCGCGCGCAGCATCGAGGGTCTGGTGGGAACCAACCAATCAGGTTTGGGTGGGGTGGCGACCTTGGCGGCCATCAGCGTGCTGCTGCTGTTTCTTCGCTGCTGGTGCCGGGGCGCACGCTATGCCTTGGCAGCAGGCGTGGTCGAGCGGGAAGTCGGGCCGCTGGCGAGACCGTTTGCGTGGCGGAAAGCAGAACTTACCCATAAGGGATACTGATCCCCTTCCGGGGACATCGGGTTCGGATTGCAATCTCCTACTACTTCAACGAAAAACGTCCTTTCCAGGCGATCGCTTCGGCCATGCTGATGCGTCTAGGCACAAGGCCCAGCTTGCTGGCAGCGCTGGGGCGGTGGTCGCGGTTGGTCCTCGGCCGGATGTAGTTCTTGTAGCCAGCGTAGATCCAGAAGTGATCTTGTTTGCGCTCGATGCGCTTGCTGTAGCCCCAGTTGCGCCGCACGAGG
>Ga0172372_10004463_pt1 | contig 19889 bp, 22 predicted proteins | sample LakKiv5m_2_FD_114544 | JGI IMG/M metagenome (GOLD analysis project Ga0172372, IMG submission 114544) | Freshwater microbial communities from Kabuno Bay, South-Kivu, Congo - kab_092012_9.5m | ecosystem: Environmental > Aquatic > Freshwater > Lake | place: Democratic Republic of the Congo...
AGATGGGGAACTAAAATTCCCCATTTTTCTTTTCAGCTATATTTTGGTCTTGCACCAGAAGCACCACCACCCACTTTAACAGCTTTAGCTTTAAGATTAACACCGACATTCAATGCCTTTTGTTGTTTTTTATCTTCCGCTATTGGCTTATCATTGCCATAAGGTTTACCATCATCTATAATACTTTTAGCTTTTAAATGAAAAAATTCATGCTGATATATCCTAGCTTTAAATCCAGTAAATCTTTCTTTGCGCTCAACGAAGCTACCATCCTCTTGTAGCTCCCACCATGTAGCATCTATGGTCTTCCAACGGGATACTGTAAAAGGAAGCCCAGGAACGCTTAAACAGCCCTCTATGCCCTCTTCCTTGCCTTCTTCGGCTACTGCCCTCCACTCAGGATTGAAATAGGCTATAAAGCTTTCTAGAGGCTTATTATCCCCATCCATTTCGCGAATAATAAATACTTCTTTGAATACATTTATTTGTGGAGCAGCAAGACCTACTCCATCATCTAATAAGCAAGCTTTAACCATCTTTTGGAGCAAAACTTTTGTTTCTGTTACATTAACCGGTTTTAAAACATTATAGCCGATAGATTTGGCTTTAATCTTATTAAAAAGAAGAATTTGCGGAATTTTTATTTCTGAACTTAATTGTGAACTTAAAATTTTCATACTTAATGAGGATTTTTTAATTATAAATTATGTATCATATGAATTAATAAATTTATATTAAAAAATAAAGAAATATTATTTCTAATTAACAATAGAGGTGTTGTATGATTATACCAGCAAAAGTTCAAAAATTCATGGAAGACATTGTATATCCTGTTAATCCAAAATTTGTTATAAAGAACAAAGCACATAAGACCGGATTATATGCTATAGCTAGCTTTTTTGGAAAAATTTTTAATCCAGAGTTAGATACAAGATATATAACGGTTTCATTAGGCGAGTGCTGGTATCCCGCACACTATTTTGACACTTCAGGAAATCTAAAAGAAGACAGAGCTAATGAAGTAATAGAAATTATGGCTCATGAAGTTATACATGAATATGATAGAAAACGTATTGGTACGGTTCCATACACAATAGCATATGCATTCCCTCAGATATTGGCAGTATTTGCTTTAGGAGCTATAGGAGCAATATGGAATCCTTGGTGGTTGTTATGTTTATTATTTCTTTTACTTCTTGCTCCTATTCCAGCTCCAGGTAGAGCATGGGCTGAAATAAGAGGATATCATACAAACATGATGGTTACACGTTTAATAGGACATGACCCTAAATACTATGCCGAATGGGCAGCAGATACTCAGTTTTGCAGTCCAGCATATTATTTCATGTTTCCATTTCGTGACTATGTTATTAACAAGTTAATGGAGACAGAATATGAAAAGGAAGAAATATATATAAAAATTAAAAATTGGCTGGTTGCTCAAAAAGAAGCTGAATTACAGGGCTTGCCATGGACGAGTGGAAGCCTACCCTAGTATAAGAGTAGAAATCTTTATATAATACATATATTCTTTTTAACTCCTACTCTAGACTAGAGTAGATGGAAACAGAAGCTGATATAAAAGATAAAATTATTCATTTTATTGTTAAAAATGATCTCTATATGTTTCCTTTGCATTCTATGCAGGATGAAGTTTGCACATGCGGAAACTCTTCTTGCAGTTCTCCTGGAAAACATCCTTTATTAAAATATAATTGGAAATTTTCTGCTACCAATAAAATTGATAATATCAGGAAATGGTTTAACAAAACTGGAGTTAACTATGCTGTAGCTACGGGTCGTTTATCTAGCGCAACAAATAAAAAATTAATTGTTGTAGATATCGATAATTCAAAGCATGAAATTATTAATCGTTTACCTAAAACTTTTCGTTATCAAACTGGAAGCGGCGGCTGGCATTATTGGTTTTGGAGCAAGTATTCAATCCCAAATTCAGTTAGTTATTTAGCAGACAAGGTTGATGTTAGAGGAACAAATGGATATGTAATAGTTCCACCTAGTATTCATAGAAGTGGAAATAGATATAATTTTGAATTTACAGAATCTATTGAGCAAGAAATTTTAGATTTACCTAAAGAATTTATTGATATTCTCTTTTCTAAAAAGAATATCGATATACCTAGCAAGGAATCTTCAAATAAAAAAAAGCAAAAAAAGCATGTAGTAACAGAAGATTTGAGATCTTGGTCTCAATTCTCAATTAAAGAATTAAGAGAAATAATATCTTCTGGAGAAAAGATACCAAATGGTGTAAGAAATACCAGTATTCACAGACTTCTATCTTCTGATAGAGCTAACGGCATTATATCTTATGCTAAACTTTATTCAAATGCTTTAAAATATAAAAGTTATTGTGAAAATGAAGAAAATATAACGAAAGAAGAAATTAAATCTCTTCTTAAGTCAGTGTGCAAATACGAAAGTAGAAATACTTCGCATACAAAAGTAAATGAGTCATATTTTCATTTTATGGAAGAAAAGAAAATTATTCTTTCTGAAGAAAGAAAGAATCTAATTCTAAAATTAGATAAAGATTTCTTTAATGGATTATCTGTAGCCACAGATAAATCTTCTTATGTTGGAATTGAAGATATACAGCAACAGAGAGATAGATTGTTCAAATCTAATGGGTTAAAATCATATTCTAAATATCCAAATCATTTGCTGGCTGCAAAATTAAGAGAAATGGGATTTGAAAGAAAAAGAACAAAAAATAATAATCTTTGGAATGTAAAATATAATATGTTTATATTCTCTGGTTATCTTGATAATATAGAACAAACAGAACTGCAAAACTTAAACATGGAGTCGATGAATATGACAATGAAGGTTGTGGAAGAGCAGACTATTAAGATTAAGAGAAAGAATCATCCTAATGAGCACAAGTATCCTGGTCGTGCTTCACAGGAAACTTCAAATGCAATAATGAAGCTTATGGGTATTCTTGAACCTGAACAATTGTCGGAGCTAGAAAATAAGTCATTAGTTTTAGATGAGGAATCTACTGCTCAACTTTTTGACTCTATTCTTCCCGGTGATATTGTTGGAGTTGGACAATTTCAAGACGGCAAGGGTTATGTTGCCACCAAAATGAAGATTGAAAAGATTGAGGATGATATCCTATATGGCAAGGATGTCTCAAATATGAAGAATCAATTTGATATTGAAATTACTTTTGAAGATGTTTCAATTGCTAATTCTATTGGATTTGCAGAAATTCTAATGAGAGATGATAAGCCTTATGGTGTAGATCTGGAAGTAGAATATAAGGTTAGACTGGTCGAAGAAGAAAAGTCTGATCCTACCGAAACTCAAACCGAAGGTACTGCTTCCAATACTGAATCTTCTCCTCAAGAAGAAACAAATACTAATACTGAGATTAATAATGTCTAAAGAATATTTTATTCCATCAAATACAGAAATTATATTTGTTGCAGATTTATATTCCAATGAATATATCGGTGGAGCAGAATTAACAACTGATGCAATTATTTCATATGGCAAACAGAAAATTTTTGGATTGCATAGCGAATCTCTAACACCAGAATTAGTAGAAAAAAATAAAGATAAATATTGGATTTTATGTAATTGGAGCCAATCTCCGATTGAAGGTAGAATTCAATTAGTCCAATCTGGATGTAAATATTCAATAATTGAATATGATTACAAGTATTGCAAATATCGTTCAAGTCATTTACATAAATTAACAACAAAAATGGATTGCGACTGTCATGCAGACAAATATGGAAGATGGGTTGCTTCTTTCTATAAAAGAGCAGAACATATATTCTTTATGTCATCAGGACAGATGAATGAATATTGCAGATTGTTTCCAAGTTTGAAAGAGAATTCAAAAGTTCTATCTTCAGTTTGGGAAGAAAAAGATTATCAAAAACTCCTTGATATAAGAAGCACAAGAATATCAAATGGCAAATGGGCTATCCTTAAAGGTGGTTCCTGGATTAAAAATCAACAAGCTACAGAATCATATGCCAAATCAAAAGGATTAAGCTATGAACTTATTGGCGGCTTACCTTATCAAGAATTTATAAAGAAGCTTGGTGAATATGAAGGATTGATATTTCATCCCGCTGGATTCGACACATGCCCCAGAATAGTTATCGAAGCAAAACTTATGGGACTTCAATTAGATCTAAATGAAAATGTTCAACACAAAGATGAAGAATGGTTTAATACAGATAATATAAATGTTACCATGTCTTATCTACGTAATTCTTACAATAGATTTTGGAAATTAATCAATAAGGAATGAAATATGTCTGATAAATTTTGTAAAGAATATTCTAGTCTAGGTGATCTAGATTATAAAGATGTTTATATACTTCCACAGTATAGTGAAGTAACTTCTAGATCTCAAGTCGATACTTCTGTCCACATTGGAGATATAAAAATTAATGTTCCTGTCATTTCCGCTAACATGGATACTGTCACCGCTGGTGAAATGGCTCTTGCTATGGCAGAAGGTGGGGCTATTGGTGCTATCCACAGGTTCATGGACATACAACAAAATATCCGTGAGTTTTATATTGCCCATGACTCAGCAAATCCTTGTTTTGTTTCTATTGGCGTTAATGAAGAAAGTCAGACAAGAGCAGTGGCACTATATAATGCCGGTGCCAGAAACTTTGTTATTGATATTGCTCATGGTCATTCCCGTATGATGCGAGATATGATTACCTGGCTTCGTGGTATTTATCCAGACGTTTATATCATGGCTGGAAATGTAGCTACCGGCAAAGCAGTTATTGATCTTGTTTCGTGGGGTGCCAATGCGGTTAAGGCAGGCGTCGGGCCAGGTTCGGCCTGTTCTACAAAGAATGTTACTGGCGTTACCGTTCCACAGTTTAGTGCTGTAAAAGAATGTGCGGAATTTATTCGTTCTATGCCCAACAATAAACCACTTCTTGTCGCAGATGGTGGTATTACCGAGATTGGCGATATTGCCAAGGCTCTTGGAGCCGGTGCTGATCTTGTTATGTGTGGCAGATTGTTTGCTGGTTGCCGTGAGGCTCCTGGCGAACGTGTAGGCGGTAAGAAAGTATATCGTGGCATGGCAAGTCGGGATGCTATGTTGACCATTCGCAATGCATCTCAGCTTCCTACGGCAGAAGGTATTTCTACTCTTATTGATTCAAGTGAACATAGTGTCATTGATGTAGTAAATCAGATTAAGGGAGGATTGCAGAGTTCTTTCTCTTATTCTAACTCTCGTAATCTATGCGAATTTCAAATGAATGCAAAGTTTGGGATTAGACATACAGCAATGAAGTGAATATAAGCCTGCGAAAGCAGGCTTTATTTTTATGTAATCTCATATTTTTGGTCCCTTCTAGAAAAACATTATCTTATTAAAAGATAATAATCTTTCAGAGAGTTAAAACTCAATTTTTCTTGTGTTATTGTAGATTTTATGCAAAAAAAAGAACTTCCAGTATTAAATGAAAAGTATAATTTACCAACAAACAAGCAGCATATTTCATATTCGGAGTTATCAGAATGGCTGAACTGCTCTTTTTTCCATAAACTAAAGCATATTGATAAAATTAGCTTAGACAAGCCAAGCATTCATACAGAGTTTGGCTCTACTATACATGATGCATTAGAAAATTTTCTAAATACTAGAGAGCCAATTACAGATGAAGCTGTTGAAAAAGCAAAGATTCAATTTTTTGAATCAATGAATAAATTGAAAGAAATTGATGAAAAGCTTTATAAAGAAGAGGAAGTATTAGAATTTTCCGAATCTATTGGACCTCTTTTAAAGCAAGTCCCTGAATGGCTGGAAACAGAATTCCCAGGATGGCAACCTGTTGCTGCTGAATGGGCATTGTATGAAGCTATTGAAAAACAAAAGGATAAATATTTTAAAGGATTTATTGATTGCATTATTAAAGTTCCTATTAAACAAAGAAAAGCTGCGAATAAAAATTCTCCAATGAGACTCTCAGAATTAACTGGAGATAATAATTCTGAACAAGAATATCAGACAATTGTTCTAGATTGGAAAACAACTGCATGGGGTTGGACAGCCGATAAAAAAAGAGATTTTCAAAAACAATTACAGCTTGTTTTATATAAACATTTTTGGTGTAAAATTAATAATTTGGACTTAAAACAAGTAAAAACAGGTTTTGTCTTACTAAAGAGAACTCCTAAAAAAGATGGTTTGAGATGTGAATTTGTTCCTGTGTCAGTTGGACCTAAAACAGAAGAGAAGGCTCTTGAGATAGTTCAAAATATGATAAATCAATTGCAGCAGAGAAGGTTTGTAAAGAATAGAAGTAGTTGTATGTACTGTGTATACAGTGGAACAAAACATTGTTTATGATGAATTTTTTTCTTCATTCATTAGTTGTGATATTGGCTATAATAATTTTTATAAAAACGATTAGATTGTCAGGAAAATAAAATGAAGATAAGCGGATATACAACAATAAGAAATGCGGTTGAAATGGATTACCCATTTGAAGCCACTATAAGGTCATTAGCGGACTTTTGTGACGAGGTAGTGGTGGTAGACTCATCTGACAAAGAAGATGGCACTATGAGCTGTTTAGAGTCTTTAATGGATGAAGTTCCACAATTAAGTGTATATCAGCTAGATATACCATGGAATGCTCCTAATCATGGAATATATGATGGTATGACAAAAGCATTTGCTCGTGAGCAGTGTACTGGAGATTTCCTATGGCAAATGGATTGTGATGAAGTTGTACAGCCAGGATCAAGAAAACAAATAGAACAAATTTTAGAAAAAACAAATTATTTAAAAGATGTTCCATTGTTAGCATTACCAGTTGTTGAATATTGGGGTGGAATAGACAAGGTAAGAGTTGATATAAATCCATGGAAATGGAGAATATCTAGAAATGATCCCCAAATTACTCATGGTATTCCCTCTTATTTGCGATGGAAAAAAGATGGATTACTTTATTCAAAACCTGGAAGTGATGGTTGTGATTATATCAATAAAGATTCTGGATTATTGATCCCATGTTTAAATTTTATAACAAAAGAAATAGATGAATTAAGAGTAAAAGCTATTCAAGATTTGAATGCTGCTCTTGAATATGAGAAATGGTTTAATATTACAGTTGAAAATTTGCCAACTGTATATCATTTTTCATGGTGGAGTATTGCTTCAAAAATTCAAAAATACAAATATTTTTGGAATGACTCTTGGCTTTCTCTTTATGGAGAAAAATCTAGCAAACCAGAAGGATGGAATCCATTTTTAGATAAATCATTATCTAATGTTTCCGATGAAGAAATAAAATCAAAAGCAAAACAATTAGCTACGGAAACTGGTGGACATATATTTCATAGTTCATGGACAGGGCAAAAAACAAATAGCATTAAGATTAATAAAACATTACCAACCTTTATAGATGAATGGGCAAATGCTCACAAAGATGTATGACTAAAAAAATATCTATAATTCTTACAAATTATAATCATTCAAAATATATTGAAACAGCTATTGATTCAATACAAAATCAATCTTATTCTAATATAGAATTAATTGTAATTGATGATTGTTCTACTGACGGTAGTAAAGAAAAAATTAAAGAATTAGAAAAGAAAAATTATAAGTTTCCATTAAACACTATTTTATTAGAACAGAATAAAGGCAAATGGAATGCTTTAAATGTTGCTATTAAGCAAGCCTCGGGCGAGTTAATAACTTTGCAAGATGCAGATGATGCCAGTAGTCCATATAGAATAGAACTTCAATATGAAGTTTTACAGCAAATGAAAAGTTATCATAACTTATCTGGATTTGTTCATTGTTATTCCGACCAAGACATCCAGAGATATGAAAACGCAGATAAGGTTTTAAATCCAAAAGTTATGGATCATTCTACTGTAACAAAATTTGTTCATACAGGATTTAAAACTCCTGGAATAAATCATTATTATGTTGGTCCAAATTTTGAAGCTCACGGAGCCACATGTCTTTTCTATAAACAACTATGGGAAAATGGCATGAAATTTTTACCAGGAAACATGGGATTGCGCTGTAATCGTGCAGAAGACAGTGATTTTAACACCAAAATGACATTGCTTCTACAAAAAACTTCTATAGTAATGGAACCACTATATTTTTACAGGAGAAATACATCTACAAATCCAGCATGGCTGGAAGATTTGTGATTAAAGGATTAATATGATTAATATAATAATCTTTAGTAAAGATAGGGCTGCACAACTGGATCTTTTATTAAGAAGTTTAAGGCACTGTTTTAAAGAATATAAAACTTGTAAAATTCATGTTTTGTATGATGCAAGTGAAGATGATTATTATAAAGGATATCTTCGATTGTTAGAAAATAAAGATTTATGTAAAAATACAGAATTTATATCTGATAAATTATACGGTTCATTTAGAGAATCATTGTTAAAAATTTTAAATTTAAAAAATGAATTAACCATGTTTTTGGTAGATGATATTATTTTCAAATCTTCTTTTTCTTTGTCAGACCCAGAGATAACATTTGTAAAAAATAATGAAGAGATTATAGCTCATTCTTTGAGACTTTGGAATGGTATTAATCATTGTTATGCTACAAATAAGCCAAATTCAATTCCTACATTTGTAAAAAAATGTATTTGGAATTGGGTTTCTTCCGAAGGAGATTGGGGTTATCCAATGTCTGTAGACGGCAACATATACAGAACTAAATTTATATCAGAAAAGATAAATAAAATAAATTTTAAAAATCCGAATCAATTAGAAGCAAATTTAGCTGCGACAGCAGATCGTACAAAGCAATATATGTCTTGCTATGTACAGGAGAGCAAGTTGCTTAATATTCCAGCAAATATAGTTCAGACTACTTTTTCTAATAGACACGGAAACATTATTGATGTTAAAGAATTAAACAATAAATTTCTTTCTGGTAATGAATTGTCTTTCCAACACATGTTGAACTATACAAACAATACTGTACATGTAGAAATTCCATTTAAATGGATTGGAGAATGAAATGTTGATTCCAATAAAAGAGTGTATAAAAACTTATAATGAAAAAAATAATGATAAACTAAAGGGTGCAATATATTTTGGTAAAAATCTTGGCAAAGATGGTTCCTTATTTGTAGAATCTGGTATTGGTAATATTCTTTGGTTAGAATCGGAAAAAAACAGAATGCCAGAATTGTATAACATTACTAAGTTTTTACCATTAAGACAGCATTATGTTTGCGATACATTTTCTAATGTAGATAGAAATGGTCAAAGTACTAGGTTTGATTCTTTTTATAAGAAAAATTTATCATTAATTCAATTAGAAAATTATAATTTAATAATAAATTTAGTTGATTTTGGGAATGAGCTTGACGTTTTGGAAGGGTTTGGAAGTTATTTAACAGACCCAAGACATTCAGATTTTAAAGCAATTTATACAAAAATTCGTGGGACAAAAGAAATGGATGAATTATTAGCCAAACATGGTTTTACAAGAGTTCTTGTTAGAGAGGAACATGAGACTTGGGGAGAAGCTTTTTATATAAAGCTTTGATATAAATTATGCTTATAAATTTTAAAAAATGTATTGAATTGTATGGAAATCCGATTGGTGGTGTTGTCCATATTGGCGCTCATCATGGAGAAGAAATAAAAGATTATGCTGAGTCAAATGTAAAAAATGTAATTTGGTTTGAAGCAAATAAAAAATTAATGAAACATTTATTTGACAATACTTGCAAATATCAAAATGTTAAACAAGAATATTTTTGCGAAGTTCTATCTGACGAAGATGATAAAGAAATTGAATTCAAAATTACAAACAATGGACAATCAAGTTCTATGTTGGAGTTAGGAACTCATGAAAAACATTATCCTTCTATTAAAGTAATAGAAAAACAAATCTTAAAAACAAGAAGATTTGATACTTTTTATAACAATAAAATTGATTTGATCGATTTAAAAGAAATTAATTTTATAAATCTTGATGTTCAAGGAGCGGAATTAAAAGTATTAAAAGGTTTTGGAGATATTTTTGAAAATTTTAAAAATATAAAAGCAATATATTCTGAAGTTAATTTTGAAGAGGTTTATGTTGGTGCTTCTCTCGTTCAAGAAATTGATGAATATTTGAATAGATATAAATTTACCAGAATACTAACAGTTGATACCCCTTATAAATGGGGAGATGCTTTATATTTGAGAAAATAAAATGTCAAAACCAATTGTATTATTGTATAATAACGAAAATCATAGAGGACCAGGAAAAGTAATAAAAAACCTTAAACTGGGGTTAGATAAAAATAATATCCTGTATGGCAATGAAGAAATTTTGAAAAAAAATATAGATGCAAACATTGGTATACTGCAAACAGTTCATTCTTGGAATGAATGGTCTTCAAATGCTTTACTTGGTCCAAATTTATTTGTACTACCTTCAGAAAATAAGATTTTATGCAAAAGATATACAAAATTTATTGTACCATCTGAATGGGTACTGAATCTTTATCGTCAATTTTCTGAGTTAGATCATGCAGATATTAATATTTGGACTGTAGGAATTGATACAGATAAATGGACCAAAATAAATAGAGAATCAAAAAATTTAAGATGTCTTTTGTATTATAAAAATCGTTCTAAACAAGATTTATTTGTAGTTAAAAAAATATTAAATAGATATAATATTGAATATAAAGAATTGCATTATGGAAATTATCTTGAAAATGAATTAATTGATTGTTGTAATTGGGCAAATTTTGGAATTTTATTAACTAATACTGAATCTCAAGGAATAGCGTATATGGAAATGCTTTCTACAAATTTACCATTATTTGTGTTTAATAAACCAACATGGAACTATGAAGGAACATATAAAGATGTACCAGCTACTAGTGTTCCATATTTTGATAATAGATGTGGTGAAATAGTAGATAATATAAATCTTGTTAAATTTGAAGAATTTTTAGATTCTTTAAAAAAAGAAAAATATTGTCCTAGTCAATATATTACAGAAAATTATACTTTAGAAAAGTGTTCTAAAAATTATATTAATTTATTTTGAGGTTTTATGCAAAAAGTAGGAAATGTTACGGTAATTCTAAACGGATACAGAAGACCACATGTTTTAAATGAGCAATATAAGGCAGTAATGGCTCAAACTATTCAACCGGCAGAAGTTTTCTTTTGGAAGAATAATTCTCCATATCCTGCTGTTTTTCCTCAAAATGTTATAGATAACTGTGTTTCTTTTATTGGGAATAATAATTTAGGCGTATGGGCAAGATTCTCTATAGCACTAATGGCTAAAACAAAATATGTGTGTGTCTTCGATGACGATACAATACCGGGACCAAGATGGATTGAAAATTGTATTATTTCAAACAAAAAACAAAGAGGACTTTATGGGACAATTGGAGTTGTATTTGCTAATGAAATCGGATATGATGGAAAACAACACAGAATAGGCTGGGATGCTCCAAACACTTCGATTGAAAAAGTTGATATTGTAGGGCATTCTTGGTTCTTTGAAAAAGAATTACTTACGGCTTTCTGGCGAGAATTACCCGATCCAAAATTTACAACAGCAGGAGAGGACATACATTTTTCCTATAGTATCCAAAAGTATCTAAATTTAAATACATACGTTCCTCCCCATCCCCCAGACGATAAAAGTCTTTGGGGAAGTGATCCTATATTGGCAATTAAATATGGAGGAGATGCTAATGCAACTGCTCCACATGCAATTCCATTAATGAATGAATATGTAAAAATTTGTCGAAGCAAAGGTTTTAAATTTCTTTTTGAAGAGGAAAAATGAAAATATTAATTTGCTATGGAACAAGACCAGAATTAATAAAAATAAATCCTCTTATAAATGAATTTAAAAAAAGAAATATAAATTTTTCTACTTTGAACGTTAGACAACATACAACTTTAATAAATGAAAATGCTGATTTTGTTTTAGAAATAAAGGATGCTAAAAATCTAAATCGTTTAGATTCCATAATTTCATCCATATCAGAATTTGATCAAAAATTTTTTGAAAATATAACTCATGTTCTTATACAGGGAGATACTGCAACAGCATTGATGTGTGCAATTGCTGCATTTAATAGACAGATACCTGTTATTCATTTAGAAGCTGGGCTTCGAACATATGATAATAAAAATCCGTATCCTGAAGAGGTCTATCGCCAAATGATATCAAGGATTGCTTCAATACATTTTTGCCCAACAGAACAAAACGCTTTTAATTTAAAAAAAGAACAAATAACTGATTCTGTTTACGTTGTTGGAAATACAGTATTAGATAATCTTGTTCATTTACGCAATTGTGTATCATATGATAATGAGGTATTAATAACTTTACATCGAAGAGAAAATCATGATAAAATTGAAGAATGGTTTAAAATAATATCAGAAATTGCTACAGCAAATTCTAATCTTTTATATACATTACCAATTCATCCAAATCCAAATGTAATGAAATATAAAGATATATTGAAAAATGTCAATGTTATTTCTCCGTTACCTTATGAACAATTTATAAAAAAATTAGTTACTTGTCGTTACATACTATCAGACAGCGGGGGAATTCAAGAAGAAGCTAGCTTTCTTGGTAAAAAAGTTATTGTTTGTAGAAAAGTTACAGAGCGACCAGAATCTGTAGGAATTAATAGTATTCTTTGTTTTCATCCTAATAAATTAATTGATATAGAAAAACAAATAATAAACAATTATAAAATAGAACCAAATAATATTTTTGGAAATGGTAATTCTTCTGAATTAATATCTTCTATACTAGAGAAATTAAGAAATGAAAACATTTAAAGACGAATTTAAAAAATTTTTAAATAAAATTAAAAATAAAGAAAATTTCTCATTTCAAAGATTCGCAGATGGGGAATTGTGGATGCTAGAGGGAAGAGAATTTTCTTTAAGTCCAACATCACATGGATATAAAAATCCAGAAGATTGGAAATATTTTAACCCAATAGAGCATTCTAAACAAAGAGAGCATTTATTTTCTGCTTTGTCTTACAAGCAAGAGAACTATTATACTGGTTTAATTGTAGGAAATTCTGAAAACAATAGAAATTCTACTAATAAATTATATAAATTATCTAAACAAGATTATGAACATGTTACCTATGCAAATTTGTTTGTAAATTCAAATTATATTGATTATAGAAATTTTTTTGTACCAGAATATAAAAATTGGGAAACAATAATTGTTTGCAACGAAAGATCAAATATAAAATTATTACCATTTCCAATTAAAAAAGCATTTTATGTTGGTTCTAATTGTATAGTAAACAATTATGATTTGGTTGAATCTATATGTGAATACACAAAGACTAGCAAAATTAAAAATCACTTATTTTTATTCTGTTGTTCTTCATTGGGAAATTTTTGTATTAGAAACTTAGCAGAAGTAGAACCAGAAAATACATATATTGATTGTGGCTCTACATTAAATCCATTATTAGGATTAAGTTTAGATAGAGGTTATTTATCAATTGCAGAAAATATTCTTTATCGTGGACAAAAATTAAAATCAAATGATTTAGAAGAAGTTGAAGAAAATTGGCCATGGAAATAAAATAAGTTATTAAATATTTTAAATAAAAATATACAATAAAAATATGATCAAATATCAATTAGTTAAAAACAAACCTTTATATTATGAATTTATAAGAAAATTAAGAAATGACGAAAGAGTTCAGCGAGGCTTTATTGAAGTTGTTAACATTACGCAAAAGCAACAAGAAGCGTATATGAAAAAATATGGTGACTGCTTTTATATATGTCTTTTAAGTGAAACTGATAAGCCTGTAGGATATATTGGAGTTATAAATGATGATATCCGTATTGCAACACATCCGGATTATCAAAACCAAGGAGTTGGTTCCTTTATGATCCAAGAAATATCTAAAATTTTTCCAGATGCACAAGCTAAAGTAAAAATAGACAACGATATAAGTATGAAATTATTTAAAAAAGCAGGATTTAAGATAAAATATTATCTTTTAGAGAAAGATGAGTGATATGTTGCATAATCCATATAAAATAGTAAGAATGTTTGAAGAAGAAGTTGCAGAATATACTGGTGCTCCATATGCCGTATCTGTAGACAGTTGCACAAATGCTCTTTTTCTTTGTTTAAAATATCTAAACGCAGAGGAAGTTATAGTTCCAAGAAAAACATATCTTTCGGTTCCGCAATCTGTTCTTCATTCTGGAGCTAAACTGAAATTTTCAAATGAAGATTGGCAAGGAATATATCAGCTCAAGCCATACCCAATTTGGGACTCAGCAAAACGTTTTACGAGCCAGATGTACATACCTGGGAATTATATGTGTCTTTCTTTTCATATAAAAAAACATATCAAAATTGGTAAAGGTGGTATGATATTAACTGATAATAAAGACGCAGTAGAATGGTTTAAAAAAGCTAGATATGAAGGTCGTAGTGAAAAATTCTATAAAGAAGATGATATTGATATGCTTGGATGGAATATGTATATGACTCCGCAACAAGCTGCTCACGGATTAGCACTTATGCAAAATGTTCCGGAAAAAAATCCAGATTTAGACGAGCATGGAAATGGATATCGTGATTTAAAAGAATTTACTATCTTTAAAGATATAGAAGTTATATAGAGATAAAAATGAATAATTATATTGAAATTTTTACAAAATTTTTTGAAGTAGGTGGTTGGCGCGGACCAGGTGGAGAATCTGTATCAGGAATTGGCTCTTCTCTTGCGTATACAGAAAATTACAGAAAAAATCTTTTAAAAATAATAACAAAATATGATATTAAAAATATTTTCGATTGTTCTTGTGGCGATTGGAACTGGATGAAAGAGATAAAGGAACAATTACCAATTTATGTAGGTAATGACGTTGTTAAAAATTTAATAGAAAATAATAATAAATTATATAAAACAGATAAAATTTCTTTTGTCCATGGAGATATGATCTCTACATTACGTAATTATGAAAATAAAAAATTTGATTTGATTGTTTGTAGACATACGTTTGAACATCTTCCGGAAGAATATTGCATTGAAGCAATTAATGAATATAAAAGAGTTGCCAATTATGCAATAATAACTACAAACAATTCTTTAAATGTATCAAATGTAAATATAAATAAAGTTGCTAATGGAAATAGCAGAGGGATACATTTGCATTTATCTCCTTATGTTCATTTATTAAATGAACCAGTTGAAAGTTTTTATGATTCAATTGGAGAACATCAGACATATGGATGTTTTGGAAATTTATATAAATTTTAAATCATGATTACATTTACTAAATTAGGTCAATATGGTCGTTTGGGAAATCAGCTATTTCAATATGCTGCATTAAAATCAGCAGCATTACGCAATCAACTTGATTGCAAAATACCTAATCCAAATAAGCAAAACTGGCATGGTCAACAATGTATGTTGAATAACTTTAATATAGAAGTTTCTTATCTTAATGATAGTGATTATAATTCTTTGAAACATTATATTAGTGATGAACATGTATTAAATGGAACATATATTCCAATATTAAACAATGTTTCTGATAACACAGATTTGTGTGGATTTTTTCAAAATACAAAATACTTCGAAGATTATAAAAAACAAATTATATATGAATTAACTCCAAAAAAAGAATTATTGGAAAAAAGTTTATTAAAAATAAATAAATTTAAAAAAAATCGTAAACTAGTATCTCTTCACATACGTCGAGGTGATCAAACGGATGGGACAAATTCATATTATAACAAATATTATGGAACAGGTCCATTTGATACAAAATGCTTAGTTGGTAAATATATTGTTGAATCTTTATCATATTTTAATGATTGCGATGTTTTAGTTTTTACTGGCGGATCTCGTTCTGGAAATGATATTGAAGATATAAGATGGGCAAAAACATATTTTACTGATCAAAAATTTATAGTATCAGAGACAAATAGTGCAATGCAAGATTTTGTTTTAATGTCTTTATGCGATCATAACATCATCAGTTTTGCTTCCTCTTTTGGGTGGTGGGCAGCATATATAAATCAAAATCCAGATAAAATTGTAATTGCTCCACAAGATTATCATCTTGATGGAGATCATGTGAAAAGAGATGGTTTTTATCCAAAAAATTGGAAATTGTTATGAACATATCAGTAATAGGAATTGGAAAATTAGGGCTTTGCTTTGCTTTGACTTTAGAAAAAGCAGGATATAACGTTTTAGGGTTGGACTTAAATTCAGATTATGTTAAAAGCATTAATGAAAAAAAACTGAAAAGTACAGAGCCAAATGTAGAGACTTATTTGAGAGATGCAAAAAATTTTAGAGCGACAATAAATCTAGAAGAGATTGTTAGTCATTCTGATATTCTTTTTGTCGTTGTTGCAACTCCATCCCTTTCTAATGGAAGATATGATCATTCACAAATTGATGGGCTTATTGCAAAGTTAGAGAAGATGGGTCATTCTAAATCCCAGAAGCATTTTATTGTTTGTTGCACAACTATGCCTGGCTATTGCGATTCCATCAAAGAAAGATTGAATGCAATAAATTATACGGTTAGTTATAATCCGGAGTTTATCGCACAAGGTACAATATTAAGAGATCAAGCTTATCCGGACATGATATTAATTGGCGAAGCCAATCCTGAAGTCGGTCAAATAATTGAAAACATTTATATTAAGCATACTTTGAACGAACCAAGAATATGTCGTATGACACCGTTAGAAGCAGAGATAACCAAGCTTTCGCTTAATTGTTTCTTAACAACCAAAATTGCATATGCCAATATGATTGGAGATATTGTTCATAAATCTGGTGGGCGACCTGACATAGTATTATCTGCAATAGGAGCAGATAGCAGAATTGGAAATAAATATTTGCGTTATGGTTATGGTTATGGTGGACCATGTTTTCCAAGAGATAATAGAGCTTTAGCCATGTATGCTGAAGATATAAATTTGCCAGCAAAAATTAGCAAAGCAACTGACGAATCAAACGCCTTACATCTTTTATATCAAGTTGAAACATTTAAACAACAACATCATATACACGAATCAATACTTTTTGATACAGTAACGTATAAACCAGAATCAACTCTTTTAGTTGAATCTCAACAGCTTAAGTTTGCAGTTGCTATAGCTAAAGAAGGTTATAATGTAATAATAAGAGAACATAGTTCAGTTATTACAGAAATTAAAAATGAATACGGAGATTTGTTTTCATATGAAGAAAGAAATTGATTATAATAGTGTTGTAAAACAAATAGCAAACTGGCTTACCGAATATAGTAAAAATTCTGGGTTACAAACGTATATTGTTGGAGTTTCTGGAGGTATAGATTCTGCTCTTGTTTCTACTTTGTGCGCTTCTACCGGTCGTCCAACTCACGTATTCAATATCCCAATTAAATCTTCTGAAAAAAATACTGCACTGTCAACGTTGCATTGCAACTGGTTGGCATCACGTTATGAAAATGTAGTTGTACATAACGTTGAATTATCAGGAACGTATGATAAGCTTATAGAATCGATTAATGATATTTCTATTAATCAATTAGCATGTGCCAACACAAAATCTAGATTAAGAATGGTTTTATTGTATCATTATGCAACGTCATTGAATGGATTAGTTGTTGGTACAGGAAACAAAATAGAAGATTTTGGTGTTGGCTTCTTTACGAAATACGGTGATGGAGGAGTTGATCTTTCTCCAATAGCAGATTTGACAAAAACTGAAGTTAGAGAATGTGCCAAAGTTCTTGGAGTGTCGGTTGATATTGTCAATGCAACTCCTACCGATGGATTATGGGATGACGATAGAACAGATGAAAGTCAAATCGGTGTTACATATGAAGAACTCGAATGGGCAATGGATTATATTGATAATTCAAAAAACTATGCTTTAAATTCTACGCAGCAAAATGTTATTAACATATTTTTAAATTTTCGAAATAAAAATAAACATAAAATAAATCCAATTCCAATTTATAAACTATCCTGAAAACAGGAGTTTGATATGAAGAAAGCTTTAGTATGTGGAGCCGGTGGTTTTATCGGAGGACATTTAGTAAAAAAATTAAAAAGTTTAGGATATTGGGTTCGTGGAGTAGATATTAAAGAACATGAATATACAAAGATTCGTGAAATCGCTGACGAATTTGTTATTGCAGATTTAAGAAACCCAGTTTTAGTGCGTGAAGTAATGTGTTTGCAAAAAGATTATTCCGAAGGATTTGACGAAGTATATCAATTGGCGGCAGATATGGGTGGTGCTGGGTATATCTTCACAGGAGAACATGATGCAGATGTAATGCATAATTCTGCAACAATCAATCTTAACGTTGCAGACACGGCTATAAAATTTAAAAATCCACCAAAAGTTTTTTATTCATCTTCAGCATGTATGTATCCCGCACACAATCAAGAGGATCCAGAAAATCCTAAATGTTCCGAAGACAGCGCCTATCCCGCAGCCCCAGATAGCGAATATGGCTGGGAAAAGCTTTTTAGTGAACGATTATATCTTGCATATAATCGCAATTATAAATTAGATGTAAGAATAGCAAGATTTCACAACATATTCGGACCAGAAGGTTCATGGAATAACGGAAAAGAAAAAGCTCCTGCTGCACTTTGTAGAAAGGTTGCAGCCGCTCCAAATGGAGGAACTATTGAAGTATGGGGAGACGGAGAGCAAACAAGAAGCTTTCTTTATGTGGACGAGTGCGTAGAAGCAGTATTGCGTTTAATGGAATCAGATTTTACCGGACCCGTAAACATTGGTTCAGAAGAAATGGTTAGTATAAATCAATTTGTAGCGATGATTTCATCAATAGCAGGTAAAAGAATAAATATAAAACATATTCCAGGACCAATTGGAGTTAGAGGAAGAAATTCTGATAATAAATTATATGAAGAAAAAATTGGTTGGAAAGTTTCGCAACCTTTAAGTTTTGGTTTGGAAAAAACGTTTAATTGGATCAATTCTCAATTATTGGATAAAAAATGAATTTAAATAAAAATATTTTTTTAATTACTGGAGGAAATGGAATGCTAGGTAATGCGTTAAAATCAAAATTGAACGCAGACAATAAAGAATATTTAGCTCCAAATTCTCAACAATTAAATCTTTTGTTACAACATAAAGTTGATCAATATTTGATTTTAAATCAAAATATTTCTTGTGTATTTCATTTAGCAGCTAAAGTTGGTGGAGTAAAGGCAAATAATGATTCTCTTGGAACATTTTATCATGATAACATAGTAATGAATACAAACGTATTAGAAACATGTGCATGGCTTAAAGTGCCAAAAGTAGTTTCTGTTTTGTCTACATGCGTTTATCCAGATGCTCCATATGTGCAATATCCTCTTACAGAAGAACAATTGCATATGGGTCCACCACATGATAGCAACTTCGGATATGCATATGCCAAAAGAATGTTAGACGTTCAGACCCGAGCATATCGTAAACAATATGGAGTTAACTACGTAACTGTAATACCCAATAACTTATTTGGCGAACATGATAATTTTCATTTAGAAGACAGTCATGTTATCCCAGCTCTTATGAGAAAAATTTGGGAAGCCAAACTTAACAATAGTCCTACAGTAGAGATATGGGGCGATGGGCATCCACTTAGAGAGTTTACTTACTCTAGAGATGTTGCTCGTATATTGATTAAAGTGGCTGACGAATATGATGAAGAAATGCCGCTTAATATTGGCAACACAGAAGAACATTCTATTGCCTCTGTAGCAAACAAACTTGTTGAATACCTTGAATATGATGGCAAATTAGTATTCAATACTAGTAAACCTTCTGGTCAGTTTAGAAAACCAAGTTCTAACAAA
>Ga0172372_10004464_pt1 | contig 19889 bp, 14 predicted proteins | sample LakKiv5m_2_FD_114544 | JGI IMG/M metagenome (GOLD analysis project Ga0172372, IMG submission 114544) | Freshwater microbial communities from Kabuno Bay, South-Kivu, Congo - kab_092012_9.5m | ecosystem: Environmental > Aquatic > Freshwater > Lake | place: Democratic Republic of the Congo...
CAATGCGGCCATGTTGACCACTTTCAATGAAATTGACATGACCAATGTCATGCAATTGCGCGCAAAATACAAAGATCGCTTCAAAGACACGCATGGCATTGGCTTGGGATTCATGAGCTTTTTCGTGAAGGCGGTTGTTGAAGGCCTAAAGACGTTTCCTGAAATCAATGCCTATATTGAAGATGACGACATCGTCAGTCTCCATTATTATGACATTAGTATTGCCGTCAGTACCCCGAAAGGGCTTGTCGTGCCCGTGTTGCGCAATTGCGACAAGCTTAGTTTTTCTGGCATTGAATCGGGCATCTTGAACTATGCACAACTTGGCCGTGAGGGCAAGCTCAGTACAGACGACATGCAAGGTGGCGGGTTCACCATCACCAATGGTGGTGTATTTGGAAGTTTGTTGAGCACACCTATTTTGAATCCACCGCAAAGTGCTATTCTAGGTTTACATAAAATTGAAAAAAGAGCCGTCGTGATTGACGATAAGATTGAAATTCGCCCAATGATGTACGTTGCAGTCAGTTACGACCATCGCGTTGTCGATGGCAAGGAAGCAGTGTCCTTTTTGGTGAAAATTAAAGAGTGCATTGAAGATCCCGCCAAAATCATGTTGGAGTTATAGTTTATCAAATGTCAGAAACCTCTTTCGATCTCATCGTCATTGGTGCAGGGCCGGGCGGCTACGTTGCGGCTATACGTGCAGCTCAATTGGGCCTAAAAGTGGCTTGCGTTGAAAAACGCAAAACATTGGGAGGCACGTGTTTGAACGTCGGCTGTATTCCATCAAAAGCTCTGTTGCAATCATCAGAACATTTTGCCAACGCTCGCGATCATTTCTCAGAACACGGCATTGAAACTCAAGCGTTGAAATTTGATCTGTCTAAAATGATGATGAGGAAAGCTGAGATTGTTGAAAATTTAACCAAAGGCATCGATGGGCTGTTTAAAAAGAATAAGGTCACTCGCATAGAGGGCCTCGGAAAAATCGTCGGCGAGGGTAAAGTTGAAGTTGTTGGAAAAATATACTTCGCTAAAAACATTCTGTTGGCGACAGGTTCAGAAGCAACGCCCTTGCCATTTTTACCTTTCGATGAGGAAAAAGTCGTTTCGAGTACAGGTGCGCTCTCTTTGAAAAAGGTTCCACAGCATCTCATTGTCGTCGGTGGTGGAGTGATTGGATTAGAGCTGGGCAGTGTCTACGCTCGCTTAGGTTCAAAAGTTTCAGTTATCGAATTTCAAGACTTGATTTTGCCGGGCGTGGAAATTGAAGTGTCCAAAACCATGCAAAAGATTTTAAAGCAACAAGGCATGGAATTTTATTTGGGTACAGGTGTTGTTGAAGCAAAAAAAGATGGCGATAACCTCGTGATCAAGGCCAAAAATAAAAATAATGAGATCCTCGAAATCAGTGGCGACATTGTTTTAGTTTCGATCGGACGACGCCCTCATACCGATGGGTTAGGGTTAGATTCAGTTGGAGTGATCACCGAAAGGGGGCGTGTCGTTATCGACGACAAATTTGAAACCAATATTTCTGGTATTTTTGCCATCGGAGACATCGTGGATGGCCCAATGTTGGCACATAAGGCCGAAGAAGAAGGCGTGGCCTGTGCTGAAATCATTGCAGGGGGGCATGCTCATGTCAACTATATGGATATTCCCGGTATAGTTTACACTTGGCCTGAAATTGCATTTGTCGGTCTCACTACAGAAGAGTGCAATGATGCGGAAATTCCTGTCAAAACCGGAAAATACCCTTTTATGGCCAATCCTCGTGCGCGTTGCATGGGCAGTAAAGATGGTTTTGTGAAGATCATTGCTCATGCCGAAACCGATCGAGTTTTAGGCGTCCACATCATTGGTCCGGGCGCAAGTGAGCTGATCACCGAAGCTGTGACAGCTATGGCTTTCGAAGCTTCCTCAGAAGACATTGCTCGCATTTGCCACGGTCATCCAACCCTGTCCGAAGCTATGAAGGAAGCGGCACTCGGTGTATCTGGCAGGTCGATCCACATTTAGTTCAATTGTAATGGGGGAACCCCTCGTGTTGCCTAAACTTCACTATCGCGAGAGTGGAGTCGAAACGGCGCCTCCCTTATTTTTATTGCATGGCTTGTTCGCTTCTTTGCAAAATTGGCAAAGTGTGGTTAAATTATTGAACCATCAATTTAGAGTCATCAATGTCGATCTTCCCAATCATGGTGGTTCACCGCATACCTTAAAATTTAATTTTCAAGAAAGCATCGATGCCATCATAGCTTTAATGGATCAGTTGCAGCTAGAGAAAGTAACCATGATTGGACATAGCTTAGGCGGAAAAATTGCCATGCTTTTGGCGCTACAATACCCACAGCGGGTTTCAAACCTGATTGTTGAAGATATAGCTCCCAAAACTTACCCACCATGGTTTTCCACAGCCATGCGTGCGATGCAAGAGTTGAACTTAAGCACCTTGACCTCTAGAATGCAGGCTGATGAAAAACTGAGTTTGACGATTCCAAACAAAGAGTTGCGTTCTTTCTTACTCACCAATCTTCAGCGCAGTGAACATGGGTACAAGTGGCGTGTCAATCTTGAGGCTTTGATTGCAGGTGGGCCCGAAATTTCAGGTTTCCCAAAGGTGACGAATTCTTATAGCGGCCCAACTCTATTCATAAAAGGTTCGCAATCTGTGTATATCCATTCTGATGATCGCAGTCTTATTGAAAATTACTTTCCACATGCAACGATTGAAACCTTCCACGGTGCCGATCATTGGGTGCATACCAGAGACCCTTTGATGTTTGCTCAACAGATCATTTCATTTGTGACAACTTAGAGAAAGCCGAGTTCAAATGGAAATCATCTTTTCCTGTAAACCGAACCTACTCCTGTATTGATGTAATCAAACAGATCTCTATGTCCTGCCATTCGTTCAGAGTGACCTACAAAAAAGAACCCGCCATCTTTTAACTTACTATAAAAAAACTCATAAATTTTCCTAACTTTTTTCTCGTCCATGTAAATAGTTACATTGCGACAAAAAATAATGTCAAACTTTGCCAGTCTAGAAATGGGATCTAACAAATTTTCAATTTGATAGGTTATAGGGCTTAGGTAAGGTTCCTTAAGCATCCAAGCATTTGATTGCGATTGAGTTTCAAAATATTGAGTCAACTGCTTTTGCGTTAAGCCGCGGTCAACTTCTAGTTTTGTGTAGCATGCTTGCTTGGCGTAGTCGATGGCTGCCTTTGAAATATCAGTAGCTATAATTTGATATTTAAAAGGGCTCATGGAGTTTAATTCAAGATATTCCGACAAGGTCAAGGATATGCTTATAGGTTCTTGCCCACGACTGCATGCGGCGCTATAGATATAAAAATCTTTTTTGCCTTGATTCAACAATTCAGGTAAGACATACTCTTTTAGGATTTGAAACGGAGAGGTGTCTCTGAAAAAAAGAGTTTCATGCGTGGTCATAATGTCGATAAAATAATTCTTCTGTTCCAAGGAAATTTTTTGCCTTTTATCGCGCAGGTGATTGACCAACGCCATAGTTGAAGTAAACCCGAATTCATTGGCCATGCCTATCAATCTGGTTTCAAAAAGATATTTCTTGTCGTCACTGAAAGTTGAACCTGTCAATATTTCAGCATACTCTCTAAGAAAATTAAAGTCCACCGTATTGAGTTCAGTGCTCATTTCTTATTGCTCTAGGGGTGATCATGTACTTTTCAGCTTCAGCCATTAAAAAACAAGGAGCTAAATGAGCTGAGCTGATATTCAATAGATCTACAGCTCGAGGCATTCCGTAAACAACACATGTTTCTTTAGATTGCGTTAGCACAGGGACATTTTTTTCATGTAATTTCAAACATCCCTGGGCTCCATCTTCACCCATTCCCGTTAATATCATCGCAATAGCTTCTTTTGAGTGCAATTGTTTGGCAACAGACATGAAGGTTACATCTACAGAGGGTCTGCAAGAGTTAACTGGAGGGTCTTGAGTTAGATGACACGTCCATTGATTCGATTTTTTATATAAAATCAAATGACCTCCACCTGGAGCCATCACAATATCTCCTTTCGCTAATACCATTCCCTCGGCAGCTTCCTGTATAAGATAACCTGTATATTTAGATAAGTTATCTGCTAATTGTGCCGTAAAGATAGGCGGCATATGTTGCACAATCACCATGATATAATTCCGATGATCTTTGAGCGGTTTCAAGAGCTCTCGCAGAGCTTTCGGGCCTCCAGTTGAAGCTCCGACGAGGACGATCTCCACTGCTGTAGGAAGGGCTTTCTTGCCAGAAGCTAAAGGTGCTTTAACAAGGTCTTTTTGTTTGGAAACGATGGTCGACCTCACCTTCACCTGCATTAAGGATTGCATGTTTGAAATTTTCGATTGGATTTCTTCAATAAGAAGTGATTTTTGATTTTCTGATAACCCGAAGGCCTGTTCTTTTGTAATGAAATCTGAGGCTCCTGCGGCTAGAGCGGCCATTGTTTTTTGTGCTCCTTTAGGTGTTAAGCTAGAGACCATGATGATACATACATTTGGATTGGTTTTTAATAAATGTGGAATAGCATCAATGCCGTTCATCACAGGCATCTCAATGTCGAGTGTGATCAAATTGGCGGGACTTTCTTCATGCAAGCGCAGAGCTTCTTTGCCATTGCTAGCTTCGACAACTGCGGTGACACTGGGAATGGCTCTTAATGCCTTTACGATGGCTCTCCTATAAAGGACTGAATCATCTACGACTAATGCTTTCATCACTTCCCTCTACGCAAAGCGTAGAGGGGTTAAGTAAAGTTTCATCCTATGATTGCTTTTTGACTAGAGCCGTCAGTTTTTCAGCCATCTTGCTCAAATTTTTGCCGGCTTCCAAATTTTGCTCGACACCTTTGGATATTTCAGTCGCTTGCTTCAACAAACTAATCATGCTTTCAGCTACTTGAGAAGCACCGCCATTGGTTTCTGAAATAGCTTTAGACATTTCATTGGTGGTGACCGATTGTTCTTCGACGGCACTAGCTGTATTGTTGGCAATTTCACTCAAACGATTGATGATTTCAGTGATTTGTCCAATCGATTTAATGGCTCGATTGGTGTCGTTTTGAATCTTCTCAATTTTCTTGGTGATGTCTTCAGTGGCAGCTCGAGTTTCTTTAGCCAACTCTTTGACTTCAGAGGCAACCACAGCAAATCCCTTGCCTGCTTCTCCCGCGCGAGCAGCTTCAATGGTGGCATTGAGTGCCAAAAGATTGGTTTGTTGGGCCACTGAACTAATCGCTTTAATGACGTTGCTGATTTCAGCCGAACTCTCACCTAAAGCGGAGACAATTTTGTTTGCTTCACTGGCATTAGCAACGGCCTCATTGGAAATTTTGGCAGCTTCTTGAGCGCCACTGCTAATTTCATCAATCGCTGAGGCCATCTGTTCGGTGGCACTCATCACCGAATCCATCTGTTGCCGCATGAGATCGCTCAAGTGAGTAGCGCTATTTACCTCTACGATCATGGCATTTACATTGCCGCTCATCTGCTCACCTTGCGCATTGAGTTCGGTTGATGAACTTGAAACCATGGAGGCATTTTCAGAAACGCCTTTAGCCACTTCTTCCTCGCGTTTGCGCGCGGCCTCTTGCTCAGTGATATCAACCCAAGCTGCTTGTATTCCAATAGCCTCACCATTTTGATTGCGAAGAATATTTGCAGTTAAATTCAATATAAGCCCATGGTAATCCAATATGGCCTTGCGAGGAAAATTACGCTCTGGATCTCTTAGCAAATTTTGCTGAAAATTTGGATCTTTGTGGAAGATATCAAATTTGCTGCCCACCATTTTTGAAACTTTAACGGGCAATTGAGATTCAAATTTGATTAAAGTTTGAATCGAAGCTGGGTTCAGGTAGGTGATGGTGCCTGTTAGATCACATGTCATTAGATTGATAGGAGCGCTTTCAATCATGGATGTTTTAAGCGCGGCTTCTTCTTGCTTAGCTATTTTTTCTGTCGCAACCGACCATACGGCTTGCAAACCTAAGAATTTTCCATCTGAATCTGATAATGAACTGGCATACAAATCCAAAATCACCTTGTCACTGATATGAAGAACCGCTTGCCTCGGGAAGTTTTTGTTTGGGTTTTTCATCAATCGCCTTAGATAGTCAGAATCTTTGTGAAAAATATCAAAATTCTGACCGACGATCTCACCTACGGGAACTGGAAGAATATCCTGAAGCGATTCTAAGGTATTCATCGATTCTGGATTCAGATAAATGATCGTGCCATTCTTATCGCAAACCATGATGTTTTGAGCGGAATTCTCAATCATTGATTTGTACATTGCAGTGTTATTTTCTTCTGACATTCTTTTTCTCTCTTCGCTATTATTAGTGGTTTTGACAGCCATTACTCTATTCTCGTTATCATATCACAATCAAGGATACTCAAGAGTTTCTTTTCTAATTTACAAATGGTCAACACGTATTTTTTTAAGCCTGAACTCATTGTTTCGGGTGGTGATTCTTGCTGACTCTCTGTCACCTCCATCACGTCGCCCACTTCATCGACAATAACAGAACACGTTCCATGCGCTGTGTTTAGAATCAAGTTCATGCTTTGTTCGGTGATTTTGACATGTTGACCTGTTAATCTGAATTTTAAATCAATAGCCGTTACTATTTGACCACGTAGGTTGATTAAACCCAAAATGTAATCAGGAGCATGCGGAACAGGTGTCATCTTCTGAAAACGGACGATCTCTTGAACCTTTAATGCATCCACACCAAAGATTTCATCTTCAAATTGAAAGGTTGCAATCAAGCTCAATTTTTGAGCCTGATGTATCCCTACGCCAAAAGTATCCACTGTTGCCAATTCATTGCTCATACAAGCACCTCTTTATCCACAAACGATTGAACTTTTTCGAGCAATTCTTCCTTGTCTATTTTAACCAAGTAACCATCGGCTCCCATTTCTAGAGCCAAATCTTTGTCTCTCTTACTTGCAATCGAAGAAAGTACCACTATTGATATATGAGCTAAGTTGGGATTCTCTTTCACTTTTTGAATGAATTGAAAACCATTGATTTCAGGCATCTCCAAATCCACTAACAATAGGTCAAACTCTCCTGACTGTACAAGCTCTAAGGCTTTGACGGAAGAAATCTCAGTCGCGGCATCATACCCTGCTTCTTCTAAATATTTTTTAACCACTTTCAAGAAAAATGAACTATCGTCGACATAGAGTATTTTGAAGTCGACACTTGGATGAGGCTCTTTCAGCACGGGCTTAAAAGCAAGATCAATCATTTTAATGGTGTCAAGTAACAAATAGGGTTGGTCGTTCACCATCATAGTGCCTAAAACGCAGGGTTCATCAATAATAGCGGTATTAAGCTCTCCTTCAAAATCAATAGAATCTATAATTTCATTCACTTTGATGGCAACCTCTTTGTTATGGTAGCCGACCACCACTAGATTTTGAACGTCACCATCAGTCTCGTTATGATCAATTTCCATAACTTCATGTAGTTTGATCAAAGGCATGATTTCACCGCGAGATTGAATCACCTCTCTTGGCCCAGAGTATTCGATTTGACTTTTGCGAATTTCCTCTAAACGACGCACTTGAGAAAGTTGTATGGCAAAGATCTCCGTTGCTCCAACATGAAATAAAAGAGCCGTACTGGCCGTTTTAGTTCTAAAAGCTGTCGCTTCGAGTACAGATGAACTGTCATTTGGCTTGATGTTTTTTTGTGCACCGACACTGATGATATCTAATATTAAAGCTATGTCGCCATTGCCTAAAAGAGTGACGCCCATAAAAAGTTGTGTGTTTTTAAAATGCGGCGAAAGAGGTTTTACCACGATTTCCTCTATATCTCGAATTTGATCTACGAGCAATCCAAAACGTTGATCACCACAAATGAGAACTAAAACAAAATATTGTTCCGAGTTAGTAGACTCCACACCAATCAAATCTCCAAGGCGAATGATCGGTAAAAGTTTACCGCGCAAACGATAGGTTTCGACATGCTCGATGGACTCTATTTTCTCAAATTCATCTTTTTCAAGACAGATCAATTCCTGCAAATGACTTTGCGGAATAGCAAAAATATGACGATTCACTTCTACTGTAATAGCTGGAATTACAGCTAATGTCAAAGGAATGTGAAGTTTAAACACTGAGCCATGATCGCCTTTAGACTGAACCGTCACCTGACCACCAATCGAGCTGATATTAGACTTTACAACATCCAACCCAACGCCTCGGCCACTGATTAAGGTTGCTGTGTCTAAAGTAGAAAAACCTGGCCAGAATATATTTTGTAATACTTCATCTTCACTGAGCTTTAAAAGTTCTATTTCTGGCATTAGACCTTTTTCAACAATACGTTGCTTGATTTTTTCGACATTGAAGCCATGCCCATCATCACGCACTTCAATGACCACTTGTCCACTTTCATGATAGCTGTTCAGTACGATTTTGCCCTCTTGAGGTTTGCCTTTGAGTTTACGCTCACTAGGTGACTCAATGCCATGGTCCATGGCATTGTTGATTAAATGTGAAAGCGGATCTTTTAATTGTTCTAGCATGTTCCTATCGAGCTCTGCATCTTGATTTTCTATGACCAAATTAACTTTTTTGCCGAGGTTTTGAGATAAATCTCTCACCATACGATGATAGCGATTGAACAAGGTGCCTACTTGCAGCATTCTTGTGTTCATAACACGTTCTTGTAACTCTGAAGTGATCGTCGATATTGCCCCAACGGTCGTCTGCAAACTAGGATTGTTTTGAGATTGAGAAAGTTGAATGAGTTGGTTGCGACATAATACCAACTCTTCAACCAGATTCATGATTTTGTCTAGACTATCGACATCTATTTTAACGCTAGGTTTTGCTGGCATTGAATGTGTCAGTTCTAGGCTTTGAGTTTTAGGCGCGATGTTGGTGATAGAAGACACTGCGACAGGAAAATCTTTCCAATCGTCTGCGCTGTCCCAATCTTGTTCATCTTCGTTAGGAACATTTATCGCTTTAGTAGCCGCGCCCATTGCGGTGAGTGTTCCTTCGGAACACAACTTCAAATCTTCCAGTAAGTGCTCAAAAGCACAAGCATTTTCCTCCTGATGCTCTGCAAGGTGATAGGTTCCTGAGCGTAAAGCATCTGTGCCTTTTAATAATAGGGAGATGATGTTTGAATTGAGAGTCGTTTCATTGGAACGGACTTTTTCAAGAATCTCTTCCATGCTATGAGATAGTTTTTCCAAACTGCCAAAACCCATCAATCGAGCGCTACCCTTTATCGTGTGAGCTGCTCTAAAAATATTATCTATGATTTCGGCAACAGGTCCTTTTTGCTCCAATTCCAGAAGGCCCGATTCCAGCTGTTCTAGGCTTTCGTCACACTCCGTGATAAACAACTCTAGATTTTCAAGATTTTGACTCATCGTCGCTCAATTATAAGGAAACTGACTTACATCAACTTATTTTTAGGTATGAATCACTTTAAGAAAAATATCTTTATTTTCTCTACCTTTTTGTATAGAAAATAAAGATCCTGTCTACGAACCTTCTCGTTGAGTTTTTACAACAATCTTAGCGATAGGTATGTTTTTATATTTGATTTTTTGTCTCAATTAATCGTGATCTAATCTTTTTAATTATTTAGCATTGGCGCGAGGAAGCGTGAAATTTCAGTGCCGATCCTTTTGTGGCATTGACTTTAAATTCATCCCGTAAGGCGTGATGTCTCTTTTGTCACCAAATTTTTTCTAAAAAAACTTTCGATGTAATTTAAGTCAACTACACCCACTAATTTTTCTTGATACGACCAACTTTGGTGGATGCCAGGTAAATTCAAATCTCCCATGGTATTGATCTTGCCATTGTACATATCTATTATTTTAGATACACCAAAGGCCAATGGACGTCCACAGATATTTATAATGAGAATCGATTCCGGTGATTCATTTTCCTTTAAACTGGTGGCTATGCCAAAATCAGAGAACTCAAAATAGGGCAGCAAACCTAGTATTGAATTATAAGCGCGCTTGCGTTTGATCACTTTAAATGAGGTGGTGTTAAAATTGTCGATTCTAAAGACGGATGCCATATCGATAGAGAGTGTTAATGTATCCGCTGATGGTTTAAACACTAAGGTATTGCGGAGTTCATAACTTGATTGATTCGATACTAAACTATGTGAAGTCTTACTTTGGCTAGCTTTGATTTTTGATAAGCTCAAGGTTTTCTCTAGTGATAACATTAAGCAAATGGAGCCATCCCCTAAAACAGAGCCGCCTTCAAAAGGTCCCTTTTCAAAATGCCCCTCTAATAAATCTTGTACCACTTGTGTTTCAAATTCATCAAGTTCATCTACCTCGATAACAAATCGCAATTGATCGAGTTTCATAATCACAAAGCAACGCTCATCACTAGATTTGATCGACTTAAGTCCAAATACTTTATCGAGATAAATGATGGGCAACAGCTGATCTCGATACGGGAAAACCTCTATATTTTTCTCAACGGTAGGCAACTTTTTTGAATTATTGTAGACAGCTAGGTATTCAATCTTATCCATTGGAAAACCAAACCACGACTCTCTGACGCGTACCCTTAGTATCGAACGAGTGGCTAGGGTTGCCGATTTTGGCAATTCAATTTCAACTTTGGTGCCTTTTCCCAATACTGAGTCAAGTGCAAATGAACCGCCTGTTTCTAGAATTTTGCTTTTTACAACATCCATACCAACACCACGTCCACTGATTTCAGAAGTTTGTTCCTTGGTACTAAAACCTGCCATAAAAATTAAAGCTTGTTTTTGTTTAAAGCTCATGCTTTCTGCTTGTTCGGGTGTTAGTAAGCCTTTTTTGACAGCCAAGCTTGCGACAAAGTCACCGTTGATGCCTCGACCATCATCACCGATGCTCAAATGAATCGTATTGCCTCTATCTTCTGCACTAATTGACAACTTGCCTGCAGGTGGTTTGCCCACAGTCAAACGCTCTTCGTTCTCCTCAAAGCCGTGGTCCATTGAATTGCGCAAGATATGAACCAAAGGTTCCTCTAAGTTATCCAACATGCTGCGGTCGATCTCAACATCTCCGCCAATACATTCAACTTCAACGCGCTTGCCCACGACTTGGCAAAGCTTATAAACGATTTTAGGTATCTTTTTAAATACGGCGTCTAGCTTCACCCTTCGCAACATCATGAGGTTTTTTTGCAATCGTTCTGAACGGTCTTCCAAGGTGCTAAAATTGTCTTTGAACATTTGAATCTCATTGCGATCCATTTTGGATTTTTCCAAAATAGCAATTGAATGATTGAAGATATGTGCCAAATTAATGAGCCCGCCTACTTCATCTAAAAATTTATCTAAATACTCTTGTGAAATGCGTATCGAGGAATCTTTTTCTGAATTCTCATCTGAATTTTCCACCATTTTAATGGTTTCTATCGAGCGTGATAAAATGGCTTTGCAACTGTAGAATATTGGAGCAAAGTTGTCAATTTTTAGCGTTAATTTAATGGGGGCTTCCCTATCTTTAAGCATACCATCCAAGCGTTGAAAATGCTTTTTGATCCAAGCATTGCCCCTACTCATAAGACCGATCACCTCTTCATCGACGCGCAATTTGCCTTGTCTTGCTCGGTCTAAAACATTCTCCATCTCATGTGTGACATGAGAAATAGGTTCAAGTCCGAAAAATCCGGCAGCACCTTTGATGGTGTGATAGCCGCGAAACAAGTTGTTGAGCATAGTGATGTCATCAGCTTTTTTGATAAGTTTCGGCAAGCTTTCATCTAAATTCTCAATATTTTCAATCGACTCAGAATTGAAAGACTTCATGCTCTCTAAATCTTCGGTGGTTAGGAATTCTAAATATAACTCACTGTCTTCTTCGGGCACGAGATCAGCAGATTTTTTGACTGAACTTGGTGGGTTTAAAATCTCGAGTAAAGGCGTATAAAATTCAAGCAAGCGTTTCTCATCAATACCTTCGGCCATATCTTTTAATAAGGACACATACTTTTGAAGCAAAGCGGAGATGCTGTCAAAATTAACCTCATCGAGCATGGCCATATCCATCAATGCTTCAGCGCCGGGATAACCCTCGGGAAACTTCAGACCTTTTTCAAGATACGAATTTTCAAGCGTGCTTAGTTTTGCGCCAATATCTACAATATTGGGAGGCGAACTGTCGTTCCAATCGACTTGTTGGAGTTCTTCAAAAATAGACACGGTCGTGGGATAAAAGTCCTAATAAATTCCTAGTTCACTATAAGATCATTGTTTTTTTAATCCAGCAAAAAAATAAAAAAACGGCTTTGCGAGAGTTTCATAAAGTGCCTTTAAGCTTCAGATAGGAGATGATCAGAGTTTCATTTGGACTGACCCAGATCGCGAAGCCCCTCTATTAATTGAGCCGAATCCAACGTTTCTTGATAGTCTAAATTTTTGAGTGCAATCTCATCCATGCTCAAAATCGAGGTTCCGATTTTGAGATCTTTTGAGAAAGCTTTCACTTCATCAACATTCACCGTTGAACTGGTGACCACGATATCGATCACTTTTGCCTCCATCAATTCTTCCGCTTCAGTTTTGTTAGAAACTTCATTTACCTCATAACCTTGGTCGCGCAAGCGTTGTGCGTGAATATGACGACTGCCCTCGGCGTCGTCCCCAAGCAAAACACGCTCTCGGTCTTTTATAGGAGGTCTCAGGATGCTTTTGGCAAGATGCTTGAGATTCAATATAGTGACAACTTTTTGAGCTACAATCGAACTGCCAAGGTAGCGTTCATCAAAGACAATGTCTGTGACAATGGGATGAGTCAAAGGCAAAGCATCTTCAATAATCCCGACCATCAAACCGATTTCTCGTCCTTGCTCTATGAACACGATGATATTGACATCTTCGGGTAAGCTTCTGCGTTCAATATCCAATGATTGCCAAGATGAAATCAAAGGCAACACTTTGCCGCGATACTGCAAAAACCATTTCCCGCCAAGGCTCTCGACACGAGAGCTTTTAACATTTTCCAAGCGATACACACTATTGAGCAATACGCCGTAAATTTGATTTGGCGTCAATCTAAAACTCAACAATTGACCAGCTCCCTCAATAGGTCGTTGTGATGAAGTTAACGAATTGTTTTTGCTTGAATCTCCATGGCGGGTGTCGAGTTTAAATTTTTCAGAAATCAGCGTGGTGTCTAATATCAATGAAATAGACCCGTCTCCAAGTATGGTTGCTCCAGAAAATAGGACGTGATCTTCCAGAAAGTAGTCCAATGTCTTAACTACAATTTCTTCCATGTCGTGTACGGTTTCGACGATCAATCCAAACGGATTGCCGCTGACATTCAATACGATCACGTAAAGGATTTCCGGTTCATGCTCGGGGAGGGGAAGACTCAGTAAATCGTGCAGTCTTACGGTAGGTAGTAAATTGCCTCTGAGTCTCAATACCGTAATGCCATTTATTTTTTCAAATTTGTTTTCGACGTCGTTGGCCTTGATCAACACCATCTCAACCAAACTCTCTTGTGGTATGGAGTATTTAACACCATTGGCTTCAACCACCAAGGCCGGAATAATTGCCAAAGTAAGTGGAATTTTAAATTTGAACACTGCGCCTTTGCCCCAATTGCTGTCTAGCTCGACATGCCCGCCTAAAGTTTCTATGCTAGATCTAACGACATCCATGTTTACACCACAACGGTCTACCTCTGAAATTTGATCGCTGCTATTAAAGCCTGACATGAAAATAAGCTGACAGATCTCTTGCGCATTCATTTTTTCAATTTGATCAAGCGGTAAAAGTTTTTTATCAATGGCCTTGGATTTTATTTCTTCGATATTGAGGCCTCGTCCATCGTCGCTAACTTCAATCACCACCATACTGCCTTCATGGTAGACTTTTAATTTGATTGTCGCCTCTTCAGGTTTGGCGCTTTTAATACGATCCTCATGAGGTTCGATACTATTGTTGAGTAAATTGTGTAATACGTGTGTCAGTGGATCTTTAATGCCATCTAATACCGAGCGATCCAACTCCGTTTCTTGACCTTCTATGGCCAACATCGTTTTTTTGTTGAGCTTTTTAGAGATTTCACGCACCACATGCGACAAGGGCTTGAGTACGATGGATACAGGTTGAAGACGGGTCTTCATCACTTTATCTTGTAGTTCTGAAATAATTCCAGAAATATTTTGAGATATTTCACTCAGTTCATTTTTTTCAGTCTTATCGGTGTAAGACTTCAATTGATTACGACTCAATACGAGTTCACCCATCAGGTTCATGATTTCTTCTAAAAGCAATACTTTAACGCGAACCGTGGCGTCTTCTTGAGCCATATTTTTGGCAATGTCAATTTTGGAAACAGAGGCTTCTTTTTTTATTTCTACTTTGGCAATAGCTGCTTCAATAGCGAATTTTACTTCGTCGATGCTTTTGAATTCATTTGCCTGTATTCTCTGTAACAACTTTTTTAAATCATGACTTGTTCCCTCTGAGAAATCTTGAAAACTCATGTCAGACATTGCTCGATCCTAGTGTTTGTGTATTTTGACGAACTTGGCACCGTGAACATCTTTGTCCTGATACACAATGAATGCAACGCCACTAAAAACCACTTTTTCTGCCGAACTGACGTCAAAGCTGATTTCATCGTCTACATTTAAATTAAAACTCGATTCAAATCTAAATCCGCTTTCCGAAACGTCCAATAGTTTTGCTTCAAGCGTATGTTCGCGGTGCTCTAATGGAGCATGGGCTTGCGTCAAATTGAAAAACAAAGGTGCTTGCAAATGACGACGCAACCATTGACGTGCTTCTTGATCTATTCTAGACATACAACAATCATAGGCAGTATGTCTAGAAAATAAAGTATTTTTATTTTGGCTTAAACGTTTTTAGTCTAAGCCATCTCACCTAAACCAGCTTGCATCCACTGTTTCATAAAAGCAAGCAATTCTGGCTTGGAAGGAGAACGTGCCTGTCGTACATAAAAGCCTGATGTGCACACTCCCGTGTAGAGAGCTTGCTCTGGACTCAGTCCCGAAAGTAAACCGCTACAAAAGCCACCGTTTAAATTGTCGCCTGCACCTGTCGTGAGCTTTGGAGTGGGAGTGTAAGGCCCAGCTATGTTGAAGTATTCATTGGCTGTAGCAACGCTTGCGCCATTGACGGGATGGACCATCACTATTTCAAGCTGCAACGCATCGCGAATGGCTTTGGCGCGAAGTCCCAAATCGTCTGAAATTTTCAAATTTAAAACATCGGCAACTTGTCGTGATTCAGCCTCGTTGAGTCCTAAAATTGTGGTGGCTACGGTTTGAAATTTGGTCAATAAAGCCAAAACTGTTTTTAAGTCATGAGTCGTTCTCTTCTTAGGATCGGTCAAGTCTACAAAAACACTTTTTCTTTGCTTTGAAGATTTTAGGATCTCAAAAAAACCTTCTAGAATTGTGTTCATTTGAGTCAACATGGTCCAATTAACAGTGGCAATCATGTCCGCACCTTCAACCACTTTTGCTATTTCAGCAAGACTGACTTTGAGCAGCAACTGTTCCCAATTTACTTTTGAAAGTCCCGAATGTTTGCCCATCATGATTTTTCCATCAAAAAACTCCAAGGCATCGGTGTGGCCAGGGTCTGAAAAAGAGATGACTTGTTCGCATTTGTCGACAAAATCCTTAAAGACCGGATGAATATCATGTTCGCCTAAAGCGCCCATATAGTTGATTTTTCGACCTTGAGCCACCAGTGCATTGGCCATGATGGGGCCATTGCCACCTAGCTTTGCTTGTTGAACCACCATTTCTATGTTGCAGCTTTTTCCAGCTGCGGCATCAATTCTCGTAGCTAACTCTTTCATATTTTTAATTCTGGTATAGGAGTCGACGGATTGGCGTTCATCGACGAGATGGATGATCTCATCAATAAAACCATCAAAGCCGACAATCACCCTTGAAACTGTTTGGTCCGCTTCAAATGCTGCAATCGCACTTTGAATGATTTCTTTAGATGCCATGTTTTTGTCCTAAATTTTGGGTGGACTATGCTAATCGAAGCCTGAATTTCTAAAGAGTGAGTTTTTTACGGAAGTTATTGATTTTCGCGGCCCTTGCGCATCAAATCTTTTTCTTCCATCAATCTTTGTTTGTCGCGATTTAAACTTCGAATGTGAAAGTGAAGCCGTAAATTTGTAATCACCAAATAGAAAAAGAGTAAAAAAGTAAATGAAACAATAAAAAAAACGAACCAGTAGCTTAGATCTGGATGTCCGTTCAGCCACCCCAAGAGTTCAAGGTAGTGAGTTTTGAGGTTAAACTTGGAAAAGTCCATTCCAGACCAAATTGCTTTTCCTAAGGCTGAGGCGGCTAATATCAACTGGATCATTATCCCGAGCTCGAACTGTCAACGCATAATTTTTAACCCATGGCGAGTTGTGAACTCTATTTAGACCATGCCGCCACAAGCCCGATGAGCTCAAAGTTAGCTTCGAGCTTGATGCGCTATCATTTAGACTATCCCTATAACAGTGAAACAGTCTATGAATGGGGGCTTGCTGCGCGGCGGGTTTTAGAAGAAGCTAGAGCTGAAATTAAAGTGAGCTTAAAGTGGCAGCACGAGTTAGTGTTTACCTCGGGTGGCACGGAGAGCAATAATTTGGCTTTAAAAGTGTATGCGGCAGAAACAACGGGGGTGATTTGGTACTCGCAAACAGCGCACCCTTCATTGACCAATCCCATTAAAAGTTTAGCTTCACAAGGTTGGACGTTGGTGCCGCTGCCATTGTCTAAAGGCGGAGTCATAGATTTAGAAAAAGCAATAGATTTGCCAAGTCCTACCATTGTTGCGATGGAATGGGTCAATAGTGAGGTTGGTTTTATTCAACCGGTGGAAACTTTTTCCGCTTGGTTGAAACAAACGCATGTGAACGCAAAATTCATTATTGATGCGGTACAAGGGGTTGGAAAATTGCCCTGTTTGAATCCAAAAAATATAGATGCATTGGTGTTTTCTGGACATAAATTTGGAGCGCCAATAGGGGTGGGAGCCCTAGCGTTTAAAGCACCAAAACGACAAACCCCTTTGCAATATGGTGGTGGGCAAGAATCTGGATGGAGAAGTGGCACGGTGGCGATTGCCAACATCCTTTGTTTGCGTGATGCCTTGGTCGATGCATATCAAGCGATAGAAAAAAAATCAAATGTGACAGAGCTATCAAGCGATCTCTTTTATCGAGTCGAAGGTGTGGCTTATAGTCCCTATATTGCAATGTTGAACACTGCGCCCGTCGATGGCGAAGTGTTGCTGCATCAACTTGAAGCAAGGGCAATAGCGGTAGGTTTGGGCAGTGCATGTCAGGCTTCTAAAAAGAAGCCTTCCCAAACATTGCAACTTTTGGGTTTTCAAGCTGATCAAGCGCGTAAAACATTGAGGATGAGTTGGACGCCGCAGACGTCACCAGATAAAGTGCAGCATGCTTTGGAAATTTATCGCGAATTACATTTAAAATCTATAAGATACTATTCATGAAAGTTTTGTATATTATTCGTTACGATGAGATTGGACTTAAAGGCAGTAACCGCTCAATGTTTGAGAAGCAATTGTGCAAAAATATTAAAAAGCAAAGTCGCAAAACAGGTATTTTAACTCATCGTATCGAAGGCCGCATCTTAGTTGAAGTGGATGCCGAGTATGAGGCTGAATTGATTGAAATATTGAATTTAACCCCAGGGATATGCAGTTATTCTAAAGCCAAAGAGATAAAAAAAGATTTAGAGGCTTTAAAGATACACTCGCTAGAAACTTTAAAAGCCTGTTGGAAAGGAGACACTCCTCTCAAGTTTAGAGTGAGTGCCAAACGGTCGGATAAAACCTATCCCATGCGATCGTGTGAGATAAATACCGAAGTGGGCGCCTATTTGATAACACACTTTGGAACTGAGTTCCTTAAGGTCAGTTTAAAAGAGGCTGAACTTGAAATTGGACTTGAAATTCACTCCAACAAAGCTTTGGTCCACTCCCAAGTGTGCAAAGGCTTAGGCGGTTTGCCGGTTGGAACAGCCGGCGAAGTGCTGTGTTTGCTAAGTGGCGGTATAGATTCCCCTGTTGCTGCTTATCAAATGATGCGTCGAGGTTGTCGGGTCCACTTTGTGTTTTTTGAAAATAGAGTGTTCTTAGGAAGAGCCGCTTATGAAAAAGTTTTAAAGCTGACTAAACGTCTATCGAAATATCAAGGTTATTGCCGCTTGTCAGTCGTTCCCTTTACCGATATACAAGTGGCTATACGCGATAAATGCCGAGAGCGCAACCGAGTGATTCTTTATCGACGCTTCATGTATCGAATTGCCGAAAGGTTGCTAGAAGATCGAGGTTATTTAGGTTTGGTCAATGGCGAGTGTTTAGGCCAAGTGGCCAGTCAAACTTTGGAGAATATGAAAGCCGTCAACGATGTGGTGAGAGCACCTGTCTATCGACCCTTGATCAGCATGGATAAAAATGAAATAGTGACCATAGCCAGAAAAATTGACACGTTCAATATCAGTGCCGAAGATGCCCCGGATTGTTGTTCGGTATTCATGCCTTCACGGCCTGTAACTAAAGCAAAACTTTCATTATTGATCGAAGACGAGGCCATGCTAGAGGGTGATCTGTTGATTCGGCAAGCCCTTGAAAAAATTGAATTGATTGAAGTTTGAGCGATGCCAGACCTAGATAAATCCAAACTGATTCAGATTGAAATAGAAAAGATACTAACGACTTTAGGACTGCCCGATTCAGAGTTTAAACAAACGGTATTTTCTTTGTTGAATGAAGAAAAAAACGCTGCCTACACAAGTATCATTGCTTATTTTATTTCAGACACGTTAACATTAGTGCAGTCGCAACTGTTTTGGAAACAATTGCTCGTTTATCGCGAGGAGATGACTCAGGCTTATGGAGACAGAGTCACGTTGCATATCGCTTGTTACCATTTGACTCGTGACCCTGATGCGTTGGAATCTGTCGGTTTGCCAACATCAATGCGCTGCACGCGTGAAGCGCAATCATTAGCGGTGCAAGAGTTAAAAGATTGGTGGGAACGGAGTAGTGATTCAGGAGCGCATCTAAAAGAGGTGATGGACCAACAATTGGAGCGAATGGTCTATCGTGCTCAAAAAAACAATCAGGTTTTGAGTTTTGTGTTGATAAAAATCATTTCCAAAACTAGGACTGTCATTGATGGAAAACTGCGCAGCGCTTTTGCAAGACACTTGATGGATTCGTGTAGATGTCGCGATATTGTAGGTCATTATGAAGGAGATCTCTTTGCCATTATTTTTCCACAAACTCCGGCAGAGGGCGCAAAAATAGCTATAAGTCGTGTTAGTTCGAGTTTTCACAATCACTTTGACGCCAAATGTTTTCGTTGGAATGTGGCGATTGCAACATGTCCGATCAATGGCACCAAAAGTCATGAGCTAACCTTGATGGCTGAAGATAAGTTGACTTCGTTTAAACATGCCCATCAAGATCAAGTGGAGAGCTGTGAAGGCAAGGCCAGTGCGCTTTACTTGAACTATGTGAACTGGTTTAGGAAGCCCTGCACTCAAATTTTAAATTCTCCTTTTAAAACCGCGTTGACTTTGATAGTTATTTTGGCAGGCATTGCTGCAATGTTTCGAGTCTCTAAAACAGAGTACTCCAATTGGGAGATTGTTCATGAACAAAAGCTCAATGAACAGCAGGTGTTTCCTGAATGGGTTTGGGGCAGAGGAGACTCACAGCCTTTCAAACTTGAAGCACCAGATGGTTATATTTCACATAGCAATGAATTTATACTTGAGCATCTAGGCGACCGCTGGCTGTCTTTACCAG
>Ga0172372_10004465_pt1 | contig 19879 bp, 33 predicted proteins | sample LakKiv5m_2_FD_114544 | JGI IMG/M metagenome (GOLD analysis project Ga0172372, IMG submission 114544) | Freshwater microbial communities from Kabuno Bay, South-Kivu, Congo - kab_092012_9.5m | ecosystem: Environmental > Aquatic > Freshwater > Lake | place: Democratic Republic of the Congo...
CCAATTCAGCGTATAGTTTTGGGAACTGGCGGCAATCGAATTGCCAATATAGGTTTCATTGATGGCATTCGACACCTCGGCCCAAACAGAGTCAAATGAACTGGGCGACCAACTCAGCATGCCTTGAAAGGCCGGTCCGCTGCGGGTGGCATACACCGGATCCTCGAAGGTGCGGATCTGGTAGCCCACCTTGGCCACCGCGCGGGTCTTGGCGGTCGCCACCCAGGTGGCGCCGGTGTAGACACGGTACAGGCTGCCGTTCAGGCTGGTGCCATTTGTTTGCAGATTGTGGTAATCCAGAATCGAATCCTGCGCCTCGAACAGAACCTGGGTCTTGGGCAAGACTCGCCAGAGAAAGGCGCCGCCGATATTGTAATTATTCAGGTTTCGTTGGTAGGTGATGGTCGGATTGTTGGTGTATTCCCGGTTATCCATGGAAAAATTCATCAGGAGGTTGCCCTTGGCGCCATCTCCCCCATAACGGTAGGCGGCATCGAACCCATAGCCGTTCCAGTGGTTGGGCTGCTGGAGAATATTGGCGAGTGAGCCCTGACTGAACATTGTGCCCAGAGGATCCTGTGCGGAGGCCCAGCGAGCGGAAAGAACCAAGTGATTGCGGTGATCGAATTCAATGCTGGTGCTGCCGTTCAGGTAGTTGCCTACGGTATTGGCATAGCCCACATTTTCGTAGACATTGGCCCGAAGGGAATAATTGAGCGTGGTGAACACCTTGTCCGAGCCGAAAGGCATGGTCAGTGAGGGCGTCAGGGCCGTGCCGAAAGAGCCGCGCCGGTTCAGGTTATTAAACAGGACGTTATCATCATAGAAGCCGGCCACGCCGATGTTGGCCAGTATCGGCAGCGTGAAGTCGCCGAACAGGTCGGTCCAGCGGTCATCGTCACCGACATCCACCTTGTCATAACCATAGAAATTGTTCGTGCGCAGGTAGGGATTGTCCAGCACACTGGCGTCGTAATTGAAAAGCCCCATGGGCGTGAAGGCCGACAGACCCGCCGACCATGCCGGCGCGCCATACCCAAGGGCCAACGCAACGGTCAGTGCCATTGTCAAGGGGTTTGCTGGCGCTCCCTTGGCATCGCCCCTCACGATCTCCGCGCCCAGGGAACCCCGCTTGGCGGCGGATGCTGGCTCATCCGCCTTTGCCATTCCGCGCGGCATACGGTTACAGAGATAAAGCATCTTGGGTAGCCGGCGAGCGCGAGCCTCGGCGTCGACTACGACGGCGTCGCGACTGGCCGAAGTCACGCCCGTCGGCTTCAGCGTGGGCGGCGACCCTTTTCTCATCGGAGGTCTCATCGGGGATATAGCGGGTCAGCCAGCAAACGGACAACATGAACACGAACATCAAGGCATTGGCGGGAATTTGGAGGTTAAAGTCTACCAGCGAATGGATCAACAAGGATACTATCGCCATGACGGCGGCGAAGGACATGCCGCGAATGAAGATATGCTCGGTGCGCCGTAGCGCCTGTATGGCCACCCAGAGAGAGGATAGCACCAGCAAAGGCAGCGCTAACACGCCTACGCCGAGTTCCCCCAAAAACTGCAGGTATTCATCTTCGGCATTGGTATAAACGACATGGAATGCTTCGTTGTAATAGCTGGAAAATGCCCGCCGGAAGGTGCCCAGTCCCGACCCAAAGGGTAGGAAATCCTGGACATAGGGGTAGAGCAAGCTGCCCAGATCCACCCGTTTGTCCATTTCCGCCACAGTCGTGGCTTCCAACCGCTCGCTCAACTCCCGCAAACCGAAATAGCTGCCGAGCAAGGCAATATCCAAGGCCAGTATGCTGACCCAAAGCAGGGTCAGCCGCAGCCGGAAAGTCCCCTGGGACAGGAGTAAATACAGCAGACCCACTCCAGTCAGTGACATCATGAAGGCGGAATTACCCATCCGCGAGCGAGAGAGTATCAGTCCCAGCGCCATGATCAATACCCCGATGCGCAGCATCGATTTCTCGCTGAGCATGAAGCGGATGCCGCCCCGCAGCCAATCGCGCCAACCGTGGGCATCGGAAGTCAGTCGGCGACCGCCCGCCAACATCCCGATGCCCATCGCCAAGGTCATCTCCAGATGGCCGGCAAAGTGATTGCGGTTGATGTAAGTCCCCGACGCCACCTCGATCGAACCGTCGCCCAAAGCGCTGACGATGCCATAGGCCGATTGCAACACACCCCCGGCAACCAGAGCATATCCGGCTATCCTGAGCCGTTGCTGAGTCCGCACGAGCACCAAGGATAGGCAAAACATCAAAGCCAGCGCCAGGCTGAGCCAGGCGGAGGACAGTGTCTTGTCCGGGTCGGTGCTGATGGTCGCACCGGCGTCGATGCCGGCCAAGCGCGCGGCCTCCTGCCATTCCCCGCCGCGCGCTGTCCAGTCGGCTGGCCAGGGGACTGTCGCCTGCATGAAGACATAAGCGATCAGCAGCCCCCACAGACCAATGACCCCGCTCGCCTTGCGCAAGGCGCGGGTCATCGTGGCGCGGTCGTGGGCCAGCAGAATCAGCCAGAGGGTCCCCAGTCCGAACGCCATGGCCGCGAGCAGGCCTGAAGAACCAGCCCGGTTACATCCCAAGGGTAGCGGCGCCCAGAGCAAAATGGCCAGGTACAGGACGAACAGCCCTTGATCTTTCATTTCCTTGTCTTGCAATGGCCTGTTCATGCTGACTATCTACTCGTCTCGATGGATTATTGACGGATCAGAATCAATGGCGAAGGTCCGGAATTCAAGCTTTCCGATGTTGACAGCCATGACGCCATACCGATACCGGATGGCGGGATACGGCGCCCGGCAGATTCTCGACCCCGTAACCGAAGCCGGCATTCCCTGAAGGGATGCCGAGTTCCGGGCTTACCAAATGAGAAATTTCTGAATACTGAATGAATAACGATGTAGAATAATCGCGGTTGTGAAATTCGTAGACCTGACGCGGATTGTCAGTGCAGGTCGGGGTTCAAGTTGATGAGTGTAACGTTTTTGGAGGTCAAGATGAACAGTTCAAGCAAATCCATCGTTAATCTGGCGCTGGCGACATCGCTTGTGCTAGTGAGCGTAACCGGGTGGTCCGCGGAAGAAACCAAGGCGGCCAAGAAGAAGTCCGCGAAGAACGCGGTCGCCTCGCTGCACGCGGGCACTTCATCCAGCGACGTCGGCATGAAGCCCAGCGCTTTCAGACGTCCAATGGATCAGGCAGGGGCAGGAACCAATGGCTTCGGCCTACCTGACGCGGTGGGCACGCAAGATATCATCATACAGACCGGCGGCGGCACCGGTAACGTTGTCGGCGGTAACGAGGGCACAGGCTCGCAAAACCCTGGAGAGCAAACCAGCGGCGGCACCGGTGGCGTGGTTGTTGACCCTACCCCCGAGGGATCGCCTGGCTAAGCGGCTAAGGTCGGTATGAAATCTTCATTTTGAATCCCCCCACCCCTGCCCTGCAAGAGGTTGTGGGGGTGTATCTTTGACTACGCTGGGAGCGTGATGTCGTCAATTCGGGATTCGTCAATCCTGAAAAAACAGGTCACCCGCGCAGCGGCAAGACCGGGATTCTTCTCTGAATGGCGTGGAGTCGAGACCCGACGGGGCTTGCCGTGAGCGGCGTCGACCGGCAAGCCAGAAGTGGCCTATCGCGGCGGGTTGGTGTAGAGGCCGGTGGGTAGGCAACTGGATTACTTCGCTTTACTCGCAATGACGATTTTTTACTGCGTCCAACTTCCGCAGCGGATTTTGCAAGCGGTTCAGCAAGTCTTTCCAGTTGATACATAAATGGGGATGCATCAGTGCATCCCCATGAAGTCACCCCCTTATTGATGACTTGATTATTTGGCTTCTATGGTCATCACGGTGTAGGGTGTGGTGAACTGTCCCGCCAAGGTCGGCTTGACCTGATCCTGAACTGTGATATAGCCGCGCGACCTGCTGCTATTTCCCTGCAGATCGAACCTGCAGAAAACCAGACCGCTTCCGCCCGAAGCGCCCGCCAGCCAACGCGCCGTGTTGGGAGGCACGCTGCCGGATATCTGCTGAATCACCGACCCATCCGCGGCTTGTATGGCCACTGACACCGCATTCCTGGCCCGCCTGTTCAGATTTTGAGCCACGCACCAGACTGTTCGCGTAATGCCCGCATCGGGAGCATTGACCGCGACTGGCGCCGTGTACTTGACTACCGCGGAGGCATTCATCGAAGCCGCCGCCAACAGAAAACCACCTATCATTGCTTTACCACGCATCACATTCACCTCGTAGGTCGATTAAAAAAACTGGAGCAATTGCATGTCGCCTAGCACCCTTAGAACCCGTTGCGCCGATATCCGCAAGGATTCCGCCACGGCAAGACGGTCATAATCAAATACCCACAGTGGCAAACGATACCATTAAATCAATGGTCTGTGGGAGTCGTGAACGGGGCCATTCCGTATAATGATTGATCAATATTGGTAAACCCCTGATACAGCGATGTCATCTACCCCCCAACTGCGTGTCCCGACCCTTGTCTTAATACTCCTGGCCATCCTTTCATGGTTGCTTTGGCTCTTCTACGGTGGCGCATCACACGATACGCCAAACGGCCCCGTAACGGAGATGCCGGGGCGCCAAGGGATATCATCCCCACCCCCCCTAGGAAGCGATGCGCGGGAAACTCCAAGGCCTGTCTTGCCTGTGAGTCAGCTACCGTCACCACCGTCAATTTCTGAGCACCGGTCGGAGGATCGCCCCCAACCCGTACTCCCACCGCCAGACCCCACCGAAGCCGAGCGGCCCCGACCCGTAGCCCCCCCCCCAGACCCCACCGAGGCGGATCGTCCCCAGCCCGTGGGCGGCATCATACAACCCCCGGCCTTTTCCATGCCCTTGCCAGCCACGGAGCCCCCGGGGCGTTAGAAGTGGCCCGATAGCGGCGTGTTTTCATCTCCTCCCAGGATGCAAACTTGATCCTGAATCCGGGAGTTGGAACGCGGAAAAGCCGTTCGTGCTGAGCACAACGTCGAAGCATGAGCGGCTTTTCCGCGTTCACCCATGGGGTGCGCTTCAACATCCCGCTCATCCCATTCGACTTCGCTCAGGGCAGGCTTCGACCGGCTCTGGGCGAACGGGATTTTAATCGCTCAACGGCCGTTTTTGGGTTTAACTATAGCAGCCGGATCTGCCTCGCAAAGAGACCACTCGACTGCTTGGGTCTGCCCAGCTATAAGGCTTCCACTTCGGTCGAGTCGCCGTAGGTCTCTATGCCCAGACACTTAGCCACCTGCCGCGCGCGGGCGTCAATCATCGGCGAGATCACGATCAATCGCTGCGCCTGACGCTGATGCCGCCGCTCATAAAACCGCGCCTTGCGCTCGAAAATATACATGCCCGCCTTGTCGATCGACGACTTCAACTCACAGATCAGCAGCAAACCATTCTTGATGACGACATCGAGTTCCACCTGATCGGGCCGGCCGAAAACCACACCCTCATCGTCATACTCATTGACGTTCAGTACCCGCACGCCGAAGTTCTTCTCCAATATTCCGGCGAGCGCGTCGCGGAAGGCCTTTTCCGATTGCAGGCCCCAGCGCGATCCCAGGGCTCCAATGCGACGGTCATACTGTTGCGCCTGGGCCATGATTTCTTCGTGCAGGCGCTGCAATTCGGCTTGGTTGGCTTCCCATTTGGCGTTGTGCTCTTCCCCCAGACGTTGCAACTCGGCCTGATTGGCTTCCCATTTGACGTTGTGCTCTTCCCCCAGACGCTGCAACTGGGCCTGATTGGCTTCCCATTTGACGTTGTGCTCCTCCCGCAGGCGTTGCAACTCGGCCTGGCCGGCTTCCCACTTGGCGTTGTGCTCCTCCCGCAAGCGCTGCCACTGGGCCTGGTTGGCCTCCCATTTGACGTTGTGCTCCTCCCGCAAGCGCTGCAACTCGGCCTGGCTGGCTTCCCATTTGACGTTGTGATCCTTCTCCAGGCGCTGCAACTGGGCCTGATTGGCTTCCCATTTGGTATCCTGCCGCTCACGATCACGGCGCAGTTCGGCCAGGAGTTCGTAAAAACGGTCCTGGGTCTCGGTGCGATTCGCAAACTCACGCCGAGCCAGTTCCAGGACGTACTCACGCAGGGCCGGATCCTCCCGCAGCAACCCGGGGAGTTCCTGTCTGATCGATGCTTTCAATGTTTCTGTATTCACTGCGTTCACCTCATGGGTATGGAGCCAGAGGGGCAAGTCTGGTTCCAAGGCCTGGCATTCCAGCCAAATTCACCCGCCGATCATCTTGCCATCGCGAATGCTTCCGGTCCCCTCACGCTGTCAGGGTTTCCACCGCAAACTCCACCACCGCGCGCCGCTCGCGGCTGAACTCGACCCCAATCAGATGGATGGGAGTGCCTTCCGCGCGGTATTTGTCGGCATAGCCCCGGTCCTTGATTTGTTGCAGGGCACTGCCCTCGGGCGTGATCTCCACCACCTTGAATTCGAACAGATAGACCTGCCCATTGAAGCGCACCGCCATGTCCAGCCTGCCGTGGCTGGAGGCGTCCTTCAGCACGATGTCCAGACCCAGCGCGGCGAAGTGACTGTAGAACACGCTGGCATAGTAGCCCTCGTAGCGGGCGATGGGATTATTGCGGTACCAGTCGGCCGGGATGCTTGCGAAAAGCTGGGTGAAATGGGCCTCCAGACCGGAAAAGTCATTGGCCAGCAGCCGATCGTAAAGGCGGCTGGTCTGGCGGCTGGCCAGACCGGGGTCGCCCAGATAGGCCTTGATGAGAGCATCGTTGAGGGAACTCTCCACCTCCATGTTGGGATAGCCCAGGGTGTATTCGGTGTGGGCGGCCAGTTGCCGGGTGCCACGGAAGGTGAGGTAGCCGGTCTGCCAGAGCAGCGCCTCGGTGGCGATATGTTCGACATCGAAGGTCGAGAGCAGCGATTCGTCCGCGACCAGCCTTCCCAAGAGCGGCGAGTCCACCCCACGCCGCGTCAGGAGGTCAATCAGAAAGGTCGGTGTGCCGGTCTCGAACCAGTAGGGACGGAACTGGCGCTTGTCGAACAGCAGCAGCAGATCGAACGGGTTATAGACCGCCTCCCCGGTCCAGTTGTAGCCGTTGTACCAGTCGCGGATGGTCTGCCGGTCCAGACCCGCCAGTTCCGGGGCGAACACGGTATCGACATCGGTTTCGGTGTAGCCGCAGATCGCCGAATAGGGTGCGTCGACGGTAATGTCATTGAGGTTGTTCAGCCCCGAGAACAGGCTGACCTTGCTGAATTTGGAAACACCGGTCAGCATCGCGAAACGGATATGCGCGTCCTGGCCCTTGATGACGGAGTAGAGGTTGCGCAGGCCATCGCGCATCGCCCGGGCGATCTCGGGTTGCGTAATGTTGTCGAGAATCGGTTTGTCATACTCGTCCACCAGCACCACCACGCGCTCACCGGTGGCGGCCCGGGCCTGCTGTATCAGCGCGGAGAACCGACCCGGAATGCTGGCGTCCAATCGGCCTTCGAGACCCAGGCGCCGTTCCTGCTCGTCGAGCAATTCACCGATCCGCTGATCGAGGGCCTCCCGATCGGCCAGCACCCCCTCGGCGAAACTGATGCGGATGACCGGATAGCGCCGCGACCAGTCCCAGCGGTCGTGCACAGATAAGCCCCGGAACAACGCCTCGCTGCCGGCGAACAGTTCGGCCAGGGTGTCCAGGAACAGCGACTTGCCGAAGCGGCGTGGGCGCGAGAGGAAGTAGTGCGAGCCCTGCTCGATCAGGCGCAGGGTAAAGGCCGTCTTGTCGACGTAGTAGCAGTCCTCTTCGCGAAGCTTGCGGAAGGTCTGGATACCGATGGGGAGTTTTCTGCGGGTCATGGCGGATGTTGGATAGCGTGTACGGCATTCTACGCCCGTTCAGCGTTGGGCGGGCCTAACCCCCGAAACCATCACCGATAGCCAACATGGGGCGCGGCGGACTATGGGGTTTCGGTGCCATAACCCTCGGGGATTCAAGGGGTTCATCGGCTGTCACGCCATGCGCGGCTTATTCAAACAGACTTTGGGACAAATCCCATCGTCCACGTCAGACCTTGCCCTGGGGTAATTCCGGGGCAGCCAGATGAACCGGCGGCGGGACGTGCCGCAGGAACGGTCCGGGCGACATTACACGCAGAAGAGTCACAGCCATTTTGTTAGCCGTTCGCTGAGCGAAGTCGAAGCGAATTGACCACAGGCTTGTGATTCCATGGGTGTCGACTCCGCTCAAGCCCACGGAACCCGACGCTTTGCACTTCCTAACATAATGGCAGTTACACCGAGGCATGGGAGCAATCAATGTCTGAACGTCGCCCTATCATCCGCTAAACGGATTGAGCCTACCCAGCTATAAGGCTTCCACCTCGGTCGAGTCTCCGTAGGTCTCTATCCCCAGACGCTCAGCCACTTGGCGCGCGCGGGCGTCGATCATCGGCGAGATCACGATCAGCCGTTGCGCCTGACGCTGATGCCGCCGTTCATAAAACCGCGCCTTGCGCTCGAAAATATACATGCCGGCCTTGTCGATCGACGACTTCAATTCACAGATGAGCAGCAAGCCATTCTTGATGACAACATCGAGTTCCACCTGATCGGGCCGGCCGAAAACCACACCCTCATCGTCATACTCATTGACGTTCAGTACCTCCACGCCGAAGTTCTTCTCCAATATACCGGCGAGCGCGTCGCGGAAGGCCTTTTCCGATTGCAGGCCCCAGCGCGACCCCAGGGCGCCGATGGTGCGATCCACCTTTAGCGCCTGGACCATGATTTCTTCATGCAAGCGCTTGAGTTCAGCCTGGTTCACATCCCATTTGCGGTTCTGCTCATCCCACTTGCGGTTTTGCTCGAGCTTGTGTTCCTCCAGCGCACGGTATTGGTCCTCCCGTATCCTGGCTTGTTCGTGCTTGTACTCCTCCAGCGCGCGGTTCTGGTCCTCCCGCAGCTTGCTTTGCTCGAGCTTATACTCTTCCCATTCGCGAGCCCGGGCTTCCCGGTCGCGACGCAATTCTCCCAGGAGTTCGTAAAACCGTTCATCCGTCTCGACGCGCCCGGCGCATTCACGACGGGATACATCCAGAACAAACTCGCGAAAAGCGGGATCTTCGCGTAACAAACCGGGAAGTTCCTGTTTAATCGCAACTTTCAATGCTTCGGTGTTCATCCCTAAATGCCTCATATCGGTGATAGCCCCATCCTCAACGGTTTACGCCAAGGTGTCGGGCCACGAGAGTGGATGGGCCGCGGGTAGCCCGAAACAGCCCACATTAGAATCCAATCCGTCCAATCGCAAACTCTCGATCATGGGTTCGCGACGGGCAGGCAGCCGCCAGGCGCCCGAGGCCTCGCGGATATCCGGAGGAGGGGAGAGATCCGGCCTGGTCCGCGCCAGACGGAACCACAGCCGCCCGTAAAACTGGACGGGTTTCAGGTACTTGAGGGTATGCCAATACCGAGGCAGGTCACTCAGGCGCAAGATTCGGAAGGCTCAGTGAGTTTCAAGGAATTCATCAGGCGAGATACCTGCCTGTTTCAGAATCGCGCGTAAGGTACCTTCAGGCATGTCACCAGAATGATTGGGGATAGTGGTATAGAGACCGGTATCCTGATTGAACCCTATCTCATGACTGCCAGCCGCTTGGCGATCAAACGCGAATCCCAGCTTCTTCAATCGCCGGACGATCGCCTGGTAACGGAAACCAGCGAGCCTACCCATACCGCTACAAGCCGACGATCAGGGGATAATCGAACGAGGTTCCCATATCTTTCAGAACCGCAACCGAGTGACGCTCGGCTTGGGCCTCCAGGAGCTTTCTGGCAACATCCCTGGCGATATCCAGGGTTTCCTGCACGGTTCTACCCTGTGCGACCAAACCCTGAACATCGTCCGATATCGCCAGATAGCCGCCTTCTTCCAAAGCCTCGATATGCACATTGATGATATGTTCCATAGACACCTCAACTGCTCACCATGGATGCGTAAATTCGCCCCGCCACCTCGATGGTCACCTGGCTGACCTCCAAAATCTCGTCCAGCGGGATCGCCGCCGGGCCGCCTTGCTCCACCGCCCGTACAAACGCCGCCGCACCAGATTGATGGCACCTCATAGCAATCCCAGAGTTGTTTCAGAATACTCAATCTTCCAGACCAAGATGCTTTCTCACTTCAGCCGAGGAAAGGACTGGCTCCTCACCTTGTCGCACCCGTTCCAGACCCTGGCTAGTCTTCCCCCTCCTCCAGGCCCCGGCTAATCACTTGCTGGACATAATAATCCTTCGTGCGCCCGGTACGGTTAGCCAAGGAAATAAGCCGCCGCCCCACTTCGGTCGATAATTCAATAGAAGTTGCCATGGATAGACTTTCACCGCGCTTTATGCCAGTAAACCTGTTGCTCACGCTCAGCGGCATAGGTCAATACCGCGATGATATCCTCCTCAGTCAATTCAGGAAAATCCTCCTGAATCTCCTGATGGGACATCCCGCTCGACAACATAGCGAGTACATCATAAACAGTTATACGCAATCCACGGATACACGGTCTGCCGCCGCGTTTTCCGGGTTCCAGGGTAATCCGTTTGGTCATGGACGCCTCCTCAACGGCTGTTTTCCGATACGCAAGGCTCGTAATTCCGATAAAAAATCTGCCGGCACCTGTTTTTGATGATGACCGTACTTCCGGCTCGGCTCAGCCTGACAGTGGCGTATCCAGGATGTGCTTTCCCTGTGTTTCAATCGTTCCCACGCGCCGCGCTCATCGTTATATACATCTCACTTCAAGAGACGCCATGGCCTCCAAGGCGATGACAAAATCGCGCAGGCGCTACCACCCGATCCACATGGCCTTGGGGCCGGGAGGGCCGTCGTGCTTACGCCCGAAGTAGCCGCCCAGGCTCGCTACCAGCGCGACGACCTCGCCCAGGTGTGGCGGCGTCACGGGCGGCGGGCAGCGCTATCATCGTACCCACGCTCCGCGTGGCCATGCAGCCCGGGGCGTTCCAGCGCCCCGCTATTCTAAATACCCGGCGCCTGCACCACCCCATGAGCGTAAAGCCGCCGCTCGCATGCAGGACGGGGCCCAGTCAGTCGACCAGAGGAATCGAGCGGTCGTACAGAGTCTCAGGGGCGATGTCGATATTACCCGGCCAAACTACCGTACCGTAATCCACATGTGCGCCAAAAAAAGTATTGGATGCCTTAAGTCGATTGAACGGTTTCTTATCGATCAAGGTGGACATATCAAAAAGCCGATACTCCCCATTCTCAAACCTCAATTTCAGCAGGTAGCCTGGCAAGGCCTGAACACTGACAACATCAAGCAACATATCCATATCAGTCTCACCGCAGTGGCGGAATACGGAAGGGTTCCTCACCGTTCAGGGCTAACTCCCAATCCGCGAACAAATCGTCGCGATGCAACTCAACCCATGCTTGAACGAGCCTCAATTGTTTGGGTGGAAAGCTGCCCGCCAACACCCGACCATCTTCAATGGCAATCGACGCTTTAAAGTTTTGATAACGAACATGAAAATGCGGCAGGTGATGCCGCTCATTGTCCTCATACAGAATGCTGACAAGGATTCCATAAAACATGCTAACTGTTGGCACAACATCCCTCTACAAATTCGGTAACGATCTGATTTTAGCAGCGTCCCAGGACACGTTCCCATGCGGACCGTGGAAACCGCACTATTCTCCACGTAATACGTCGCCCTATCCTTCGGCCACCCGTTGGGCACGGTTATCGCCTTTGCCCCAACCCACACCCCGAAGACCTGAAAGGTCTGGCTCCGATGGCTCCCACGTTGCCCATCGCTGCCATCAAGTGGCCCTGAATCAGGCGACCAGCCCTATGCAAACGTTCGCTCCCCCCTCCCGCTGGGAGGGATAGGGGGAGGGAAACTTCTCGTCACTGCCATCAAGTTAACCGTCCGCCAAGCTTCACCGTTCGCTGAGCGGAGTCGAAGCGAACCGAACCGGCCATCAACCTGGGCTTCGACTCCGCTCAGCCCGCGAGAGACCCCGCTTAGCCCGTGAGAGACCCCGCTTAGCCCGTGAGAGACCCCGCTCCGGCCACGGAACCCGTACCTTGCAGCGCACCCCCGCCCCGCGTGGGTATGCCCCGGGCGCACCTTCTCGCAACGACAGACGGGAAAATCTCGTCATTGCGAGTGCAATAACCTCTAGCCGTAAGGGTGTGCCTGTGGCGGGAAGCAACTCATCGTACCCACGCTCCGCGTGGGCATGCAGCCCCGGGCGCTCCAGCGCCCCGCTAGGCCTAACGCCCAGCAGCGAGCCTGTTCAATCCTCAGCCCAGCCATGCGCGGAAGCTCACCGAAGGCCGACGGCAACCAACCCAGACATACTGGACGCGGGAGCGTCCCAGGACCCGTTCCCACGCTCCCGCATGGGAGCGCTCCCGCGCCTCTTCATATTGCACGGCTTGGGCCTTTCACCGATAGACCTCGCGACGGTGCCCTAAGGTAACCACGAGCACCCGTAAATGCTCATCCTCTATGGCACAGATGAGGCGATAATCGCCCACTCGATACCGCCGGAGGCCGCCGAGTGGACCGGTGAGCGCTTTTCCGCATGAGCGTGGATCATTCAGAGTCGCCACGCGGCGATCCAGGTAATCCATAATCCGTCGCGCATTGGGTTTGTCGAGTTTACCTAGCAGTCCCAGAGCTGTTTCGGAATACTCAATCTTCCAGACCAAGACGCTTTCTCACTTCAGCCGAGGAGAAGACTGGCTCCTCACCTTGTCGCACCCGTTCCAGTACCTGGCTGGCAAGGTAGTAGTCCTCCACCTCCTCCAGGCCTCGACTGATCACTTGCTGGACATAATAATCCTTCGTGCGCCCGGTACAGTTAGCCAAGGCAGCGAGCCGACCATCAATCTCGGCAGACAATTCAATAGTAGTAGCCATATACAAACTCCTAATCAACACACGACTCTTCGCACTGGATCGTACCCAAATTCCAGCTTGGTAATTGAGTTTGCGGCATCCCGAGCAGATCGTTCCCACGCTCCAGCGTGAATGCAGTGAGGGGCGCTAGCGCCCCCTACCCGGCTTCTGGACGCCGGAGCGTCCCAAGGCGGCATTCCCGCGCCGGGGCGGGGGAACGATCCAATTTAGCGTGCATTTCGCGCAGCTTATGCCGCCCAGCTAAGGAGCTCGACTTCAGCCCCTTCACGCAGGGCAGTTTCGGCCATACGCAGCACTCGATCGGTCATATCCGACGACAGGTAATATTCCCCGCAGTTGTCACAGATATCCGCCGGTACCTGCTTGATGATGACCGTGCTCCCGGATCGGGACAGCATGACCGTGGCGTATCCAGGGCAGGTTTTTCCGGTCTTGCAAATGACGCAGTTCATTCGGTTCACCTCGATGTGAAATCCGCCGACCAGAGGATCGGATCGGGGGGATAAGCCGTAACCACAAAACAAATCATGCTTTCCGGGTCTTGCGCCACTACCACATGAATGGGGCGGGTTCCAAGGTAGGCCAGCAGCAAACGGCTGGATAGGGGCGATCTTCAAGGTAATCGGCGATGACGCGCCCCTGCAGAATGGCTGTCAGCACGTCGTCCCTGGAGAAGCTCCGCTCGAACATGCGGGACACCGCGTGTTTGCTAAAACGCACCTCGACACAGTCCATCATGCGGCTATCACTCCCCGCGACCGACTACATCCACCAATTACCGTACCCAAAACTGCCCCAACTTCCCCACATTTTTCAACATCAAGGCCCCGATACCGCCTACCCGGTTCTCCCGGAGCGCCCGTAGATCCTCCCATGATTTCCGCAGAATAGGCCCAAGGGAACGATTACTCACGCCGCCGACGCGCATTTTGACCAGCACGGCGTGCATGTGCACGGCCCGAAGACCAGGCTGGGTAAACAAGCGCAGCATAAAATCGCAATCCGCCGCAATCCGGTAACGGGTATCAAATCCGCCCAGCCGGTCATACACCGACCGGCGGACGTAGAGCGTCGGATGCGGCGGCATCCAGCCATGCTTAAGCCGGGCCGGCGAGAAAGGGGCCGTGGCCCAATGCCGGATGACCCGATCAGGATGATCGCGACCGACATACTGCAAATCGCCATAAACCGCTTCCACCGTCGGATCGGCAAAGGCCGCCGCCACCCGGGTCAGCACCTGATCGTCGGCAAACACGTCATCGGCATGCAGAAAGCCGATGACATCCCCCCTCGCTTGGGCGATGCCCTTGTTCAGCGCATCATAGATGCCCTAATCCGGCTCGCTCACCAGCAGCGCCAATTGCGCGCGCCGGGCCTCCAGCAGCGCCAGGGTGCCATCCGTGCTGGCGCCATCGATGACGACATGCTCGCGATGCGGCCACGTTTGCGCCCGCCACAGAGGCCAAGCAATCGCCCACCGTCGCCGCACAATTTCTGGTGACGGTAATAACGGAAATTCGCACATTCATCCGGGTTTTATCGTTAATAGGGGAAAGCTGGAACGTAGGCCTCTCGCGCTGGCAAGCCGGCTGGAAACCGGCGCTCCGTCCGCTGACGCCGCGCTAAGCGGATTTACGCGGGCTGTCGATGGCTGCCGGCGCAACGCCATACGCCGCATGGCAAAACGCCACCCATCTTTCATGCGTTGCCCATAATTCGGGTGTGGCCCCGAGCATTTCCGTAAAGAACCGGATGAGCCGGGTTGCGTCTTCTTCGTACTCATGATTCAGGGCGTTACGAAGTTCCCGGAGTATCTTCCAGCGTTCCACGGATTCCAATACCCCCAGCTTCTACATAAAAGCCAGTACCGAGCCAAAGCGTTCTACCGAAATTTCTTCTTCAATGGCCACGGCGCGCATGGTTTTTCCCAGAGGCTCCTGAAATTCATTGAAACGCACCCGAAAGGCCGCGAGTATTTCATGCTGCTCAAAACCCAGTGACTGCCCATTCGTCACTGGAAAAATCGCCTGACAGCGTTCGGCGGAATAGGCGAGATAGCCTCGCATGCGCTGTAAATGATCGAGTTGTCTGGCGATTAACCGCAAATGCTCCGTCATAACAGCACCCCGGTCTGTTTAGCGATAGCATAGATGGGTTTATCATCGCCTCGATCATTAACCAATAAATCAACCTGCATATCCAAACCCTCCTCAATGGCCAGCTTGCAACGTAAGGCCGGCATCAGGTTATCGGCTGGGCGGGTCTCCACATACAAATCCACATCCCCGCCGCGTTGCCTATCATCCACCCGCGAGCCAAACAGCCATACCTTGGCAAACTCACCAAAGTATTGGCGCGTAGCGTTGAGGATGCATTGCTGCTGGGAGGCGCTGAGTCGCATCAAGGATTCTCTGATTAGGTATACAAACACAATAACGCAAGAGTCCGTAGTCTGGGGTTGGCGTTGCTCCGCCGTTACCCGGCGTTCCAGACCAAGACCGCCGGCGTTGCGCCGACGGACCGGCTTGGAAGCCGACGCACCCATTTCCATGCGTTCGATTACGCTGGCGCTAAGGGGATCTGCGCGGGCTGCCCACCGGCCTGGGCTCCATGGGCTTCGACTCCGCTCAGCCCACGAACCCGAGCTTTTCATCGTTCCCACGCTCCGCGTCACTGCCATTAAGTTAAGGCGGGAACGGCAAAGCCTTGGGTTCCGTTGGCTGAGCGGAGTCGAAGCCAACGGAACCCAAGGCGGTGGTCAGTTCGCTTCGACTCCGCTCAGCGAACGGCTAACTTAATGGCAGTGACGCTCCGCGTGGACATGCAGCCCTGGGCGCTCCAGCGCCCCGCTACGTTCAAAGCCCGGCGCCCACCGCGATCAATCCGCGGCCCAGCCAAGAGCGCAGCCGCATCAAAGGCCGACGTCAGCCAATGCCAGGCACACGGGACGCGGGAGCGTCCCCAAACCCGTTCACGTGGGAACGATCCAAAAATCCCCGTCATGGCGAGCGCAGCGAAGGCATCCATCAAAGCCAATCAGAAGCCTTCGAACAAAAAATCCAGTGCGGCGGTGATCTGGTCCCGCTCCTGAGTGAGAGAGGTCACCGGCGACGTCAGCACCCGCTGGGGCACAGCGCCCAGCTTCGGGGTTTCCAGCAGGAAAGCTTCGCCTTCGATAGTCAAGACTGGCGTCAGACGGGTCGACAGCTTGACCTCCGGGAAGTGCTTGAGGCCACGCAGCGGAATGACCATCCGACTGTCCAGACCATCGAGCAGATCGCTCTGCACATCCAAGAGGTAGGGCGTGGTGGCGGCGTGACTACCCGGGTTGGCATAGACATCGAAGCGCGCCATCAGAAGCTTCGCCACTCATCCAGTGGCAAACCTTCGGTCTCGATGGTGGCGTTGTAAGCCGCAATGAAATCCGCGTGATCCTCGCGCCATTGGCGTTCCTGCTCGCGCCGCACCACTTCCCGCAGGTAGTTGTCGCAGACCTGCGAAAGGTTGATGTCGAGGCGCTTGGCGGCCTCCAGTACATCGCAGCTCAAGCTCAGATTGGTAGCGCGTTTACCGGACAGGCCGGTGCGCACGCGGCGGGCGGTGGGTGTGGCTGGCATAGCAGTCTCCATGCGCATAGTGATGCGCGCATACATTAACCCGCATTCGTTCTTGAGTCCATTGCCCCGGCCGGTGTTGCAACGCCAGGCAGTGTCATGCGGGTTCCACTGGGTTCTCACTGCGCGGGCGAACGGCTGGCTCAAGTACTTGCAACCCGGCGGCTAGGGTATCGGGACCCAAATCCTGCCCATCAGGCCAACCCACCCCGGCAAAGAAGGGCCGCACCTGCCTGAAATAGGCCTCCTCTTTAAGCGCTACAAAGAATTCGGAGGTCATGTACGGATTCACATCGAAATAACCCCGGCGGCCATCCGCTAATTCAACCAATAAATAGCCATCGGGTAAGGGTGTAGCCTGGATGATCTTATTCATGGGATAACACCTGCTTATTCAAGGGGTCTTATTTTTTGCGGAGGCAACCCGCGCACCGCGAGGGACCAGTCAGCCAGCTCCGCTTCACGGTGAATTTCCAGCCAGGCCTGCACCAGTTTCATCTTATTGCGCGGCAACTCTCCTTCAAGGATGTCGCCATCCTCAATGGCAAGCACGGCCGTAAACTCTGAATATTCGACATGGATATGTGGTTTTTTATGTTTCTGCACATCGTAGAAGTACATATAAACCTCCACACCATAAAACATAGAAATAATGGGCATAAGCTTCAATAAGGGTTATCTAAAGGCCCAATAAAACTGCGTCGCATGATTGACCCAGGCTTTTTGAATCACCCGCGCCCCAAGCGCCCGGGCAATCGCCAGCGTGGCATCGGTCGAGAAGCAATCCGCCACCACGATACGATCCGCCACGCCCTGAAGGCTCTCGATACAGCGGGCCAGATGCCGTGCTTCGTTGAAGGTGAGGATGACGGCGGTGAGGGTCATGGGAAAGTGTTTTAGATCAAGAGGATCGTATGGGGGCAGGCACCAGCGCCCTGAAGCCGGTCAGCCCGTCAGATCCGGGCCCGACGCTTTGGCCACACTGACCGGTCCGCGAGGATCCCGCGGTATCAGTTGCCGACGCGCCGAATCCACCAACAAGTCCATATCCTCCAAAGGAATCGATCCCAGCAAAACTTCATCGCCAAAGACCATCGCCCCGACATAACATTCTCGATCACCGACTTCCACGCGTATGGGACCCACATAGGGCGCTTCCATCGATCGCCCATCGGCATAGATCACACGTCGAAATCGCTCGAGTGATAAATCCATCTGACGGGCCAATGCCTCTGGCACACACAGATGTAATGCCTCGGTATCCACCACCGCCGTGGTGTGCAAAGGCGGACTTTCCATGCGAGGATTGCTCAACGTCACTTCAACATGAACAAATCCCATCATGCACCTCCAAAGTGAATAGGCTGTTGAAAAAGGCCGGATTCATGCAATACCCCTGAGCGATTTCCAAAATTTTGGGAACTGCGTCTTGCCAGCTCCGGCTGGTCGGTGACGGACCGCGGCCGGCGCCGGAAAGCAGGAGCTTCCCGGCCATTAGGTTCCCAAGCGGAGAGGTTGTGAAAATATTCAACTAAAGTTTCGGGGTTCAGAAATGTCCGATCATGTTCTGTAAGATACTGAAGAATATGAGAAAGGAGGTCTCCTGAAGGGTAAAATAGTGGGTGTCTTGCCAACAGCCAAAGCTCCACATCGGGAGACCGTAATGAATCGTGACACAAGTCAATGGGCGCTGCCAGCCCTGACCGTCGATGTGCTTCGGGACAGTGGTCTCCTCGTCGACAACCGGTTCGCCGACTTGTGGAAGCAGGTCGGCATGAAGACGCTGCTCAATCGAGCGGGGTTTAGCCAGCGTTCAGGCACGCCAATGGCAGCGTTGATGTATTGTCTGGTGCTCTGGGTGTGGCTGAAAGCGGGCTCAGTGGGCCTGTTTGCAAGGGAATCGTTGCACCTGTTTGCCGAGGCGGAAAAAGACGCTTTGTCTGGGGTGATGAATCGCGAAGACTTGGCTTGGCGTCGGCTTCACCAGAGGGTTGCGCTGCAAGCCATTGGCGCGATGAAAACCGCTCGAGGTCCGAACGCTTTAGTGCTGGATGACTCAATCAAGACACGCCACGGCAAGAACATGCCAGGGGTGTCCAGTCACTGCGACCCTACCTCGGGCCGTCATGGGATGGGGCAGCTGGTATTGACGTTGGGGTTGAGCGGCGCGGAAGGGTTGGTGCCACTGGACAGCGAACTGTTCATCAGCGCGACGAAGGCGCAGGCCTTGCATCAGCCGTTTCGGGACGGTCGGAGCGTGGTGGCGAAACGCTACCGCGTGGCACGTGATCAGACCCAGCCGGAGATGGCGAAAGCCATGATCCGTCGGGCGCTTCGTGTCGGTATCAAGGCCGATGATCGGCTGGCGGATGCGTGGTTCGGCACCCAACCCATGATCCAGACCGCAGAAGACGCGCTGTTGACGCCGCTCCCGCGGATGAAGAAAAACACGATGAAATACCGGGTGACCGAATTCCGGCAGGGGCAAACCTCCCCTCGGGAGATGGACGTGAAAGGCCTTTATCAGTCCTGCATTCGGGGCCAATGGGACACCATTCCGGGGCAGCCCTATCCAGCGAAAGCCTGCGATGTCGCGCTGAACCTGGCCGACTCACCGCCAGCGCCGGCACGTTGGATCACCGTGCGCTGGCTGTTCGTGCGTGGCACGGTCACCAGCGAGAAAGCGCAACCCGGAAAGCACGATTGGGCGGTGTTCCTGACCACGGACAGGCACCTTGAACCCCAGCGTCTCCTAGAGCTCTATGCGTTGCGCTGGGCCATCGAGGTGTATTTCAAGGAAGCCAAGCAACCTCTCGGATTCCTCAAGGAACAATCGAACCATTACGCCGCCTATGTCGCATCGATTCATCTGAGTGCCATCCGCTGTTGCCTGTTGTCGATCGCGCAGTCCACACACCCAGCCAGGGGCATTGCCGAGATCCGCAAGAAGCTGTCGGACAACGCCCAGCACATCCGTTTCGCCGCACCGCTATGGTCGGTGTTTCGGGCGGTGATTACCGGCGCGTTGGATGAATTGAAAACCCTGTTGGGGGATGCCGTTACTCTCATCATGGAGACGATAGACCATCACGTCCAACGCTTCTTTGTGCAAGTACTTCAACTTGACCCCCACACCTTGCGTATGGAAGCCAAGTAATTCAGAGCCTTGAGCAATATTCCCGGCGGAAATGAACCCCGAAACGTTAGTGCGTCAAGCGAAGCTTGACGCTTCTTGCCGGGTGAAAGTCCCGGTCGGGCAAGGGCTAGCCACCCACCCGTATCGAGTCTTGCGCGGCTGGCGGAGCGGTGTTCGCGGATACGTC
>Ga0172372_10004466_pt1 | contig 19879 bp, 14 predicted proteins | sample LakKiv5m_2_FD_114544 | JGI IMG/M metagenome (GOLD analysis project Ga0172372, IMG submission 114544) | Freshwater microbial communities from Kabuno Bay, South-Kivu, Congo - kab_092012_9.5m | ecosystem: Environmental > Aquatic > Freshwater > Lake | place: Democratic Republic of the Congo...
CACAGGTTGCGGGCTATCCGAAGTGCCCAGGGTAAAAACTTACCTTCCTCTGTATATCTTTTATTTTGAAGGGTGTCAATGATTTTGATGAATACATCCTGAAAAAGATCTTCCGCCAGATAATTGTCCTTTACATAAAAAAGAAGCGATGAGTAAACTTTGTCTTTATATCGGTTGATCAGAACTTCTACTGCATAGCCATCCCCTTCCTGGAAGGCTTTGATCAGCTCTGTATCCGAAACCAGACTCATTTCTTTCTTCATTGCTCTGCGGTTCTAATTGATAAAAAAGAGAAATTAATAGAAGGTAAACTCACTTAATTGTTTCTTTTTCAAGTACAAATTATACATCTTTTGATGTGTTCAATGGGTTGTGGAAAGAAGTTAAATCAGGTAGAAGGTTATTCACATGCCATGGGATCCGGGAAATATACATTCAGGATGGGGAAGGGGGTCAAAAGTCAACAATGGCAGGATTTATATGTTTAAATTGCACCCTTATGGCCAGGCAAATTTCAAGTTCCCCCCCCATTCAGCGCAAAGCGGTTCCTGATGATATTGAAATCAAAGGTGCAAGGGTACATAATTTACAAAATATTTCGGTACGTATTCCCCGTGGTAAACTGGTAGTGGTAACCGGTGTATCGGGAAGTGGAAAATCTTCTTTGACCATTGATACCCTCTTTGCCGAAGGTCAGCGCCGCTACGCAGAGAGCTTGAGTGCCTATGCCCGCCAATTCATGGCGCGGATGGAGAAGCCCGATGTAGATGATATCAAAGGACTTTGTCCGGCCATTGCTATTGAACAAAAAGTAATTACCCGAACCCCTCGCAGCACCGTGGGTAGCATGACAGAAATTTATGACTATTTACGGCTTCTGTATGCAAGAGTTGGGAAAACAATTTCTCCCATCAGCGGAATGGAAGTAAAAAAGAGTGATGTTAATGATGTGATCAATGCTATTACCTCTCAACCTGTTGGAACAAAAATCTTTTTACTCTCCGTTTTTCGACAACATCCCAAACGCCTTGCAAGGGAGGAATTAAATATTCTAATGCAAAAGGGGTTTTCCCGAATGTATTGTAGAAAAAAAACCGGATCTGTTTCGGTGAGAATAGAAGAATGGCTGGAGCTTACAGATAAGGAAATTGATAAAGAATTAAAATCTTCCGGTGGGGAGGTTTATGTATTGGTGGATAGATTCGTCTCTAAGGAATGGATGGAAGAAGATATTCACCGAATAACAGACTCCATCACCACTGCATTTTATGAAGGAGAGGGCAGGGTTTGGCTGGAAACAGATCGAAATAATTTTCTCTCGTTTACAAATCAACTGGAGGCCGATGGAATAAGGTTTGAGGATCCTGTGCCCAATCTTTTTTCTTTCAATAATCCCTTCGGTGCCTGTTTGCTTTGTGAAGGATTTAGTCAGGTGCTGGGAATTGATGAAGATCTGGTGATCCCCAATAAACAATTGAGCCTTTATGAAGGTGCGGTAGCCCCTTGGAAAGGAGAAAAGCTGGGGTGGTGGAAAGATCAATTCATCAAGGGAGCTTCAACCATTGGATTCCCCATTCATAAACCCCTGGCAGATTGCACCCCCCAGCAATACAAAATGTTGTGGGAAGGTGCCGGAAAAGTATATGGCATCAATGATTTTTTCAAGGAAGTAGAGCAGAATCTTTATAAGGTACAATACCGGGTTTTGTTGAGCCGTTACCGCGGCCGCACTACCTGTCCATCCTGTTCGGGATACCGCTTACGGAAAGAAGCTTTATATGTAAAAGTAAATGGACACCACATCGGAGAGCTCTGTACCTGGCAAGTGAAAGATTTGCAGCAATGGCTGCAGCAAATCAAATGGACCGAAAGTGATATGGCCATCGCTCGCCGAATTCTTCTCGAAATCGAACAGCGCTTACAAACCATGCTAGATGTGGGTTTGGGCTATCTTACCCTGAATCGTTTGGCGAATTCTTTAAGTGGGGGTGAGAGCCAACGCATACAACTGACACGTAGTTTAGGAAGTAACCTGACCGATTCATTGTACATCCTGGATGAACCTTCCATCGGATTACATGCAAGGGATACGGGTCGGCTGATTCGGGTTCTTCAATCTCTTCGTAACCTGGGAAATACTGTTGTCGTAGTCGAGCATGATGAAATGATGATGCGGGAGGCAGATCACATCATTGATATGGGGCCTCTGGCTTCTCATTTGGGAGGAAGGGTAGTAGCAGCCGGTAATTACCATGAAATCATACAGAACGAGGATAGTCTTACCGGTGCATATCTCTCAGGAACTAAAATAATACCTGTTCCCCGTTCAGTTAGAAAATGGAACAGCAGCATCTGGGTAAAGCAGGCACATCAAAATAACTTGAAAGGTATCGATGTTCAATTTCCGCTGAATATTCTTTGTGTAGTAAGTGGCGTCAGCGGTAGCGGAAAAACAACCTTGGTGAAACAAATTCTGGTGCCTGCATTGCGGAAACTAAAAGGTGAGGGAACAGAAAAGCCCGGAGCCCACAAAGAAACCTGCGGTGACATAGACCAGATTGATCATATTGAAATGATTGATCAGAACCCCATTGGTAAATCTTCACGCAGTAATCCGGTTACTTATATAAAAGCATGGGACCCAATTCGGGACTTGTATTCTAAACAACCTCTCGCAAAAACCAGGGGCTTCCTGCCCAAGCATTTCTCCTTCAATGTAGATGGGGGTCGTTGTGATACCTGCAAGGGGGAGGGGGAGCAGCTCATCGAAATGCAGTTTCTGGCTGATGTTCACCTTTTATGTGAATCCTGTCGCGGTAAACGATTCAAAGACGAAGTGTTAGACATTACCTTCCGGCAGAAAAACATTTTTGATGTGCTTGATATGAGTGTCGATGATGCCCTGCAATTTTTTGAAGAAGAAAAAAATATTGCTACCGCCATAAAGCCCTTACAGGATGTTGGTTTGGGATACATAAAGCTCGGACAAAGCAGTGATACCTTGAGTGGTGGTGAAGCACAGCGCGTTAAACTAGCCAGCTTCCTGGGCAAGGGCAGGGGCGCAGGAAAAATTTTATTCGTATTTGATGAGCCCACCACCGGTCTTCATTTTCACGACATTCATAAACTGCTGAATTCATTTCATGCCCTTATAGAACAAGGTCATTCTGTACTTGTAATAGAACATAACCTCGACGTGATTCGCTGTTCTGACTGGGTCATTGATCTTGGTCCGGAAGCAGGCGATGGAGGTGGTGAATTAGTCTATGCAGGAATTCCTGGAGGAATTAAAAAAGTAAAAAAAAGTTTTACTGGTCAATACCTTTAAATGCATTAACCGGACTAATTATCTTATCCGGTTCACGCTTTTAACCAGGTATTCGTCTTTGTAGATACCGCGGATGGCCAGGAAAAAAAGAAAAGGTATCACCATTACGACCAAAGCAGTCAGGTCTAGTGTTCCCTTCCCCGGAAGGAACTGAAGACTTTCTCTATAATACAAAAAGATTAAGCCCACAGATAAAAGCAGTCCGGCCAACGCTACCCGCATTTGAATACGGCGGTTATTGTACAGAAAGATAGATATCAGCCCAAGGAGTGCCATGAGAACGGTTGCTACCAACAATATCCAATTACTCATACCCGTAAGCCGGGCATAGGATGCTTCGGGTTGAACTGCAGCATCAACGGTCAGCTGCTTTAAACCACTGAAAAAACTTGTTTGCAAGCTTACGAATGAGAGAATAGAAGCCAGCAGCAACCAAATTGTTTGTATGCGTTGTATCATAAGTCAGGGGGTGTACATGATTTATTCTACTTCCTTGAAATGATTTCAGCCCAATTCTGGATATAGGGGAAATTGTGACATGAATTCGTTTACTTCCTTTTTAATACCCAGTATGGCGTTCTTGTCATCAGCATTCATTAGTACCCTGTCAATGCTGTTTACCACCCATTCCATGTGTTCCTCCTTCATACCACGGGTTGTAATGGCCGGAACACCTAATCTGATACCAGAAGTAACAAATGCACTTTTGTCATCATAGGGCACCATGTTTTTATTCGCTGTGATGTCTGCTTGAACAAGGGCTTGTTCTGCTTTCTTGCCGCTGATGTCTTTGTTACGCAGATCAATTAAAACCAGGTGGTTGTCGGTTCCGCCGCTGATGATCTGGTATTCGCGGCGATTGAGGGCTGCTGCCATTGCTTGAGCATTGTTTACCATCTGTTGGGCATAATTTCCAAATTCTTCTGTAAGTATTTCCCCGAATGCCACCGCTTTAGCCGCAATAACATGCTCCAGTGGACCACCCTGGATGCCGGGAAAAACTGCCAGGTCCAACAAGTTACTCATGAGGCGCAGATTTCCTTTTACATCTGTAAGACCAAATGGATTTTCAAAATCTTTTCTCATCATGATGATTCCACCCCTGGGTCCACGAAGTGTTTTATGTGTTGTAGAAGTAACGATGTGACAATGATCGAAAGGATCATTCAGTAATTTCTTTGCAATAAGTCCGGCAGGATGCGCAATATCAGCCTGAACAAAAGCACCTATTTCATCTGCAATTGCCCGAATACGGGCGTAGTCCCAATCACGGCTATAAGCGCTTGCCCCACAAATGATAAGACGGGGTCTGTGCTCTCTGGCCTGTGAGGCAAGTTGTTCATAATCGACCAGTCCTTCTTCCCTAGTTACGCTATAAAAATGAGGTTGATACAGTTTGCCACTGTAGTTCACTGCGGAACCATGTGTCAGGTGACCACCCATACTTAAATCAAGTCCGAGAATGGCATCCCCCGGTTTCAACAATGCCAATGCCACTGCTGCATTCGCCTGAGCACCACTGTGGGGCTGCACATTGGCATATTCCAGGTTAAAGATGGCTTTTAATCTGTCGATGGCCAGTTGTTCGGTTTGGTCAACGATTTCACAACCGGCATAATATCTTTTACCGGGATAACCCTCAGCATATTTATTGGTCATCACACCACCCATGACCTGCATTACTTGTAAGCTGGTAAAATTTTCCGATGCAATTAGTTCAATGCCGTGCCTTTGTCTTTCCAATTCTTTTCTTATCAGGTCAAAAACCACCGTGTCTCGCTGCATGTTTTCTTTTTTTGCAAAGATAGGCAGTGTTCATCCTTTCGGGTATTGTAATTGCATTTAGCAGGGATGCGTGGAAAAGATGTACCTAATTCGTGGGAAAACCTACCACAAAGACATGAAAAATCATAGAGGTTAAGGGATTTTCCTATATTCGTAACCTTATTTTCAATTTGCCAGGACAGGAGAGTTGTATCGACTTCTCTTTCAACTGAAAGTTGTTTTATGAAAGCTATTATTCCGGTAGCAGGTGCAGGAACTAAATTACGCCCCCATACCTATACACAACCCAAAGCACTGATTCCGATTGCAGGAAAAACCATCCTCAGTTTTATTGTCGATCAGCTTCGTGATGCGGGTATCCATGAATTCATTTTTATTGTGGGACACATGGGAGAGAAGATTCGCGACTATGTGCAACAGACTTATCCGGATATCACTTCTCATTTCGTTTTTCAAAATGAGCGACAGGGTACCGGACATGCCATTGAATTGACAGGCAACATCGTGGGTGGGGATGAAGTCTTTGTCGTGTTGGGAGATACCATTTGCGATTACGATGTTCGTGAAGTATTGGATAGTCCTTTCAACATGCTCGGAATAAAAAAAGTTGATGATCCCCGCGGATTCGGAGTGGCATTGGTTGGCGAGGATGAATTCATTGAGCAGTTGGTAGAAAAGCCATCCATACCTAAAAGCAATTTGGCATTGGTAGGACTCTATAAAATCAAGGAAACCGCTATTTTATTCGAATGTCTTCGGCAATTGTTCAGCGGCACTCCCGGAACGGATGGTGTATATCATCTTACAGATGCCCTGGATTGTATGATTCAACGTGGTGTCCGCTTCAAATCTTTTAAAGTAAAAAACTGGTTTGATTGCGGTAAAAAAGAAACACTGCTTGAGAGCAATGCGATATTACTTAAAAATTCCGGAGGCAATACAGGAACTGATCACAGCTATCCCAATACCATCATCATACCTCCGGTAAGCATAGCTTCCGGTTGTGATATTTCCAACTCCATCATCGGGCCGCATGTGGCCATTGGTGCCAATGCCCGTGTGCATCATTCCATCGTTCGCGATAGCATCATAGGTTCCTTTACCCATTTGCACGAAGTGGTTCTTGATCATTCTTTGATTGGAAGCGATGCCTCAGTTAAAGGATTAAGCCGGACGCTGAACATTGGTGATAATACCGACATTGATTTTGGGTAATCAAAAATCAGGCAGGCATGGAATTATTCAACAACAATCCTGTTACTCGGCTTTTTGGTATTCAATTTCCCATCGTTCAGGGGGGTATGGTATGGGCCAGTGGATGGAGATTAGCAAGTGCGGTGAGCAATGCCGGCGGACTAGGACTTATTGGAGCAGGGAGCATGTATCCGGAAGTTCTGCAACATCACATTCGTCAGTGTAAACAAGCCACGCAGCACCCTTTTGGTGTCAATATTCCTTTGATGTATCCGGATGTGCCGGCACTGATTCAAATTATTTTAGAGGAAAAAGTACCCATTGTATTTACAAGTGCCGGAAATCCGGCATTGTACACACAACAGCTGAAGGATAAAGGAATCATTGTGGTGCATGTGGTGAGTAGCAGTCAGTTTGCAAAAAAAGCTGCTGCAGCAGGATGTGATGCGGTTGTAGCAGAGGGATTTGAGGCAGGTGGTCACAATGGCAGAGAGGAGACTACTACCATGGTCCTGGTTCCATTGGTTCGGGCTGCTGTTGAAATCCCCGTGATTGCTGCCGGCGGTATTGCTACCGGCAGACAAATGCTCGCATCTTTCGCATTGGGAGCAGATGGAGTTCAGGTTGGTTCCCGATTTGTTTGCACACCGGAAGCCTCCTCTCATCAGGCATTCAAAGATGCGATTCTTGCTGCACCGGAGGGCGCAACCTTGCTGTCACTTAAAAAATTAGCACCGGTAAGACTAATGAAAAATGATTTTTTTCTGCAGGTGCAGGAAGCTGAAGGCAGAGGGGCATCTAAAGAGGAACTACAAGAACTACTTGGAAGAGGCAGGGCAAAAAAAGGAATGTTTGAAGGCAATCTGCAGGAAGGCGAACTGGAAATAGGACAAGTCAGCTCGCTGATTCAAGACATTCGTCCGGCGGGAGAAGTTGTTCAGGAATTAGTAAAAGAATACAAGGTAGCTAAGGAAGAACTTCTTTCTTCCGGTAAATAAAACCATCAACTATTTGTGCAAATAGAATGAATTGGCTTGTGCCTTACAAGTAACCACCAGTTCATTGATGCATACATGTTCCGGGAGATTGACTGCGTAATAGATGATATCAGCTACGTCTTCTGCCTTCAAAGGTTGGTAGCCCTCATATACAGCAGCTGCTTTTTGTTCATTTCCTTTGAAGCGGACTACTGAAAATTGGGTCTCTGCTGCACCGGGATGAACAACTGTTACTTTGATACCAAATGAAAGCAAATCTATGCGCATGGATTTGCTAATGGCATCAACGGCATGCTTGGTTGCACAATACACGTTTCCATCTTTGTACACTTCCACTCCTGCTGTTGAACCTATGTTGATGATGTGTCCTTTTTTGTTTTGCTTCATTAGGGGAAGTACTGCACGAGTTACATACAACAACCCCTTCAGATTGGTGTCTATCATAGTTTCCCAGTCATTCATGTCTGCCTGATCGAATGAATCTCTTCCCAATGCCAATCCGGCATTGTTGACCAATACATCCATGTTCTTCCATTGTTCCGGCAGTGAAGATAATTGCTCGTCCACCGCTTTTTTATCCTGAACATCGAATACCAATGGAAGTACCTGTATGTTGTATTGGCTGGTTAATTCCTTCGCAAGCAGCTCCAATTTTTCCTTGCTACGGGCTGTAATGATACAGTTCCAGCCTTGCGAAGCAAATTGTTGTGCAGTGGCTTTTCCGAATCCGGAACTGGCACCGGTGATGAGAATGATTTTGTTCATGAGAAAGATTGAATGCTGCAAAACTAATTCATCCTCACCGGTAATTGGTTGGATCAGAGTAATTATCTGATGAGTACGATGGTACCTTTTCTGAAGATGGTATTGCCTCTATAATCGACTCCCTCTGTCTGATATACATAGGTACCAGGGGATTGGTCTTTTCCTTTGTATTTGCCGTCCCAGCCATCACCGATGGTGGATGTAGTGAATATAGGTTCACCCAGGCGGTTAAAAATGGTAAAGTATTTGAGTTGGGCAATACCCGGAGTAATCGGACGAGCAAGATCATTCTTGCCGTCTCCATTCGGCGTAAAGCCGGAGGGCACAATGATATCAGGCCCAAGTTTGGATACACGGATAGTAATCAAATCAGATCTTACACAGGGACCTTCCGCAACATACACCCGATAAACTACTGAGTCAACGAAATTGTCTAGCGTTACAATTGGATTGGGAATGTTGACATTGGATAGTCCGGTGGAGGGTGTCCAGAAATACCTTGAGCCGCCTGATGCTTGTAACTGGTAGGGTTGCCCGGGTGCGATAGTTGTGTCTCTTCCCGCGTCTGCCATAATTGGTTTCAGTACATTGATTTGTACGGTATCCATAACGACTTTTGGACAACCGGTGGTATCAGAAACCATTAAAATATATCTGGTAGTATCTGAGGGACCTGCCAGAGGGGTGAGTGTTTTTTCATTGAGAAGACTTAAGGTGGGTGTCCAGCTAAATGCGGATCCAACTACAAGTGCACTCAGGGTTACCCTGCTTCCAAAACAGATTGTAGTGTCTTGTCCGACATTAACTTTAGGATAAGGAACTACTTTCACCCGTATACTATCTACTGCCTGGCACTTGCCTAAATTGGCAGTAACACGGTAGAGCGTATTAGATAAGGGTTGAATCTCGGGATTTTTTACCTGATCTACAGTTTCTCCCGTGGAGGCCGTCCACAGGTAACTCAACGCATCGCTAATGGGAGATAAAGTCATTTTATCAGTTTGACAGATAGTTGTATCCAAGCCTAACTCAACGTCTATAAATTGAAGCACATTGACGGTCACTGTATCTTGGCTGATGCAACCATTATCTTCTACCCTTATTACATAACGGGTGGTGTCTCGGGGGTAGACTAGTGGACTCGTAGTATTCTTAAAAAGGATACGATTTTCATTGGGACCCGCAGTGGGAGTCCAGTTGATGATACCTGAACCTATGTTGGCAGAAAGCCGAAGCGTATCAATGCTGCAAATGAGCGTGTCTTTAAACCCAAGGGATAATACAGGCTTATCTAGAATCGAGAGTGTACGGGTCACCGAGTCTGCGCAACCGTAAGAATTTTTTACATACAATTTTACCTGCACCATTCCGGAATTGCTGTATGTCCAGGCAGTATCTTTTGCAGAGGCAGTATCGCTGCTGGATGTGTTGTCTCCAAAATCCCATCTGCGCTCTATAATACTTCCATATTTGTTAATGGAGACATCCTTGAAAGTATAGGGGTTGAGAAAGCAATTTCCCGAGGCAGATAAATTTACCCTGAGTTCAGGATACACTTTTACAATGGTGGTAGCGGAGTCTTTACATCCACCAGAGGTGGCAACCACTAGTTTAACTGTATAGGTACCACTGTCTTTTCCACTATTGAGAAAGTCATAGGTTGGTGTAGGAGAATTTGAGGTATCTGAATTGATACCGGGAACACCAAAGTCCCAGAAATAAGAAGTGATGTTACTGTTGCTGGATTCATTCTGGAAACTGAGGGTGGTACCATTGCAGGTAATGTAGCTGGGTTTCAATGCAGCAGCGGAAATTGAACAGCCGGCAACTGTGATATGTATTTCTTTTTTAGTACTTCCTATGAGAATTCCTCCCCTGTACTCATTTGCACAAACGGCCACTACATACTGTCCGGTAACACCGGGGGCGATGCCACTGATTATTCCCGTATTTGGATCAATAGTTACATTGTTTCCTAAAGGGCTGCCACCGGGATATGCTGGATTATAGGGAACTGATATGTAAGGGGGACTCGAAGGTGGGTTGGGTTGAGCGCCACTTCCACCGGTGCCACCTCCAATTAATCCGTTACAAAAACTATAAATAATCTGATCACCATCTGCATCTGAAGCACTGAAATCAAAAGTAAATGGTGAATTAAAACAAACAATAGCTGTGTCTCTTTGGGCGAATACCGGACTGCTATTTTTTGAATAATCTGTTCCATTGATAACACCGGGAATGGTGTTGGTATAGCTGACACCTATATTAGCCGAGTTACCTGATACATTGACTATTCCGGCAATTCTACAACATCTTTGAACAGTTAGCGTATAGCCATCCGGATTGTCAGGAAGGTCGGTCACCAATTCATAACGTAAAATCAGAAAACAGACCCGGGGAGGTAAGGATAGACAGGGACTGAAAGTGTTTTTATCTAATATTTCCTCTTGATTAAAGGGTCTTGGGATCTTTTCGGTTTTTAAAAGAGCCCCTGTTCTTGAATTAAAAATTCCAAGAAAAACTGCGGTGTCCTTTTGACCTTGAGTGGAATTACAATCCATGTATTGACGAACAGTAATCTGATAACGGGAGGTATTTGGAGAAGCCCCCGGCCCCTGATAACTATATTGAATCCAGCCTCCTTTGAGGTGGGCTGCCTGAGCGGCAAAACCACTGAAAAAAAATAAAACTACCAGGAGCCGATATCTCATGAAATGGGAAATTAAGGAATGTTACCCGGGTATTCCACTTATGAAGATAAATACTATCTGCCATTCGTTGCCCGAAAGCATTGATTTAAAGAAGATTTTAACGGAAAAAATGTATTGACCCCCTAAAAAAAGGGAAAGAGTTCTAAAAACCCATTATGTTAAGTAATTAAAGGAATCATGTCAAGAAAAAAAGAAGAAGGTTCTCAACTTCAGCAAAACTAGAAATTATTAATGAAGTGGATCAATTTGGCGTAACCGTCACTTTTCGGAAACTTAAACCTATTTTCATCGGTCTTTCGAATGTGGATAGAATATTTTAATGAAGGAATGGAGGCTAATTTTTAATCATTCATTATGTTGCGTAATTTTGAAGTTGAAGCACTGGAAGAATAATTCAGTTTGGTGAAAAACGTCTTAGCTAAGCAAACTATTTATCTTGAGTTGGGGAAAGAGCTTTTAAAAAAGTCAATACCAAGAGCAGCGTCGGTTGAAGTAATCAGACAAATTGAATTACATCCTATAGTAAATAAACATGATTTTTAGCATGTTAAGTAGTACCTTGTTTCAGCTTAGATTACAAGACGACGAGACTGTATCAGGGGATGTAATCCTATTTAAATGGCTATTACTTAAGAGTGATTACTGATTAGTAATGCAGTCGTTGTAAAAGAAGTAGAGTCTGCACTCTTGCAAGAATTCTGTTATTAAGGGTGCAGGTACATCTTGGATGAGCGAAAGCAAATTGGATATATAATAAGAAGGTCGATAGCATAATAAAAGATCATCAATTGTAGTTTAAATTAACAGTAATGGCTCAATTCGACTTTCGAGACATTTTGTTCGATTTAGAAAAATGGCACAGAAAGGCCACATGAGCGTCTTTTCAATTATATCAAATATTTCAATATTCATGGCGCACAATTTAATGTGTTACTACTGACCTCGATACTCGCTTCAGCCATAAGGTAATGCCCCACATACTTCGGGTTAACATCAAAAACGAAGATGTGATTATGCTGCTTTCACTTCTGCTAATGGAGTTTAGAATTGAAAGTGTTAAACTTAAGAACAACAATGGTTTTCAATTAATTACAGCAGCAGTAAAGCAACTTTTTAAAAAAATACTTGTAAGTAAGACTTCGCCCATGTGGCTAAGCCTTAAAAAATACTTTTGTTGAGGAATTTCACAGAAATGTTGTGCCGGTGATTGTTCAACGTTATGAACTTGAATCAATTTATCATGCACAAATATTCTTTAACCGTAATTATACATGGTGCAATACTCTCCGTTGGCATAAAGCACTGAGAAGAAAATATCACGAATAAAACGTATATTCAAAAATTTTTAAAAATTATAAAGCATACAAGTACCGAAATTGTGTAAGTTTTTTTAACTCCATTTTGCCCAAGAAACAATTAGTGGGTTGATACAAAACCCATTTACACTGACTGATTAAAGATCCAATATGCCAAGATGTCAATGAAAAAACACCTATCCAATTGAAAATCAATCTAATTTAACCAGACTTTAGTTTTTTATATAAAACAGATTTTTTAAGTAAATTTTTTTTGAAGCTATTATTTTATTAATTTAGTGGTGTATGATATTTATTTTGCAGTAATATTTACTTATCATCCATTTTTTACCTGTTAATTGAATAATTTATGACAAATTTTAAAAAACTTTTCAAATATTTTTTTCTTTTAATTTTTGTTTCTGGGTGCCATAAAGATGATTTTATCTTTTCCTATTCAGTTCCAGAAATACCATCAACTGCTGCTGAGTTTGATTGTAGTAGACAATATATGAATGCTCATGATTTTAATACTGGGAGACGATTGTGGAATACACAACAAGCCACATCTATTGACGGTAGGACAAAGATTGTAGTAAATACATATATTGCAACAACTCATTTTATTAATCATATTTCAGATGGGAAAAATGCAAATCATCTTAGCGTTACGGTAGATCCTGATGAAGTATTGGTTGGAGGGGGAGGATCAGTATTTCTTTATAATGAAGATGATTTTATTTGGTCAAACAGCTTTTATAACGAGTATCTTCCGTATTACGGTAAATGGTGGCAGGATAATGTTAAACCTATCAAACTTGTTCCGGCATTTTTATATTCATCTTACCCAGTTGATAATCATTCTTTTGATACATGGGCTGCAGATTCCAAAGGTCAGTATGATGGTTTTGAGAATAAACACCATTTAAAAGTTACTGCAGTGGGAATGAAGGTTTATTATGATGGAATATTAATTCCAAGTGCTAAATTAAAAGAAAACATGGATATTTCTAGCAAGGAAAGCTCTTTGGGTAATTCCAGTGGCGAGGGTACTGGATTATCCCCTGTATTATCTAAATGGGTTCCACTTGCAGTTGGGGTAAAGTCTTGCTGGACAGAAGATGGCGATGGTTGGATTTTGTCCACTATATCGATAGAGGAAGATAATACAAAACAAGAGGGTTGTATTGCGAGTGGGGTTGTGATACGTGAACAATTTTCTCAAAAATATTCAAAAGCAACTTCCATATTAAATTGTTTGTCTTTAAAAAATATAAATCCTAATGACAATTCTAAGCCACTGTTTAAACATGCTTTCACAAAAATGTTTACTGGTAATAATCAAAACCCAGATAATCGAAACGGACTTACACAAAGATTTAGGGTTAGTCCAACAGATTTCTCTCAACTTGTTCTATCAGCATTTGGAGGTGAAGATTTTGCTCCTTATTTACGCCTCGGTATTTGTAGTCTGACACCCTTAAGTTATGGTGATTGTTGGGAATCGGGTGCAGAACTCGTTACTAAAAATAGATTATCAGAAATAGTTGGAAACCAGTTTTCAAAGCTACCTCATTTAAGTCTTCTTGAGATTACACCAAATTAGAATTATATCTAGCCATTTCCACGATTAATGTGATTTCTTTCTTTTAATTTTTATATAAGTTCAAAATCATTGAGATATAAATATCAAATATCACGGTTTAATTTAAGTGATCTGATATGATTATAAATTAATCAATTATACCCTTTTTAAAAATATAATTTTAATCACTATTGTCCGACTAAATTAAAATAAAACTGGCAAAAAAAAGGGCAGTTCCTAAGAACCGCCCATAATCGTTAAGTTTGGTTTACCACAACTAAACATTACGATGAGCGAAGTTAAAAAATTTGTCGGACAGCCGGTATTATCTCAGATTTTAGATGTAATACCCAGTTCTTTGATACAGCAATCAGGCAGGAAGCACCAAGCCAACCGCTACTATAAGCGTTTGCCTTTTCGGGTACATTTGGTAAGCCTTTTATATGGTGTGTTTAGCTATTGTAATGGCCTGCGGGAGCTTAGTGAGGGCTTATTGGCCTGCGAAGGGAAGTTGTCGCACTTGGGTCTGGATAAGGCTCCGGCACGCAGTACTTTATCCGATGCGAACAACAATCGCGACTACCGAGTCTTTGAGTCAGTTTACTATGGTTTACTCAATAAGTATCATAGTTTTATCTCGGACAGCCGGTTAAAAGGGTTGAGTATTAGGAACTTAAAGATTATTGACAGCAGGTAAGCACCCCACCAATACCCTTATGTTTTAGCAGTATATTATCAGCATTATTACACCCCAATTAAATATTTGGGTGTTGCTTCCAGTTTTGAGGTAATAGTTCTTGTATTTTGTTAATAGGATAACTGGCAATGCGTGTTAAAATATCCTCCAGCCAATCGACTGGATTCACTTGATAATTTTTACAAGTTGCTAATAAACTGTAGAAAATTGCTGATCGTCCGGCTGCTGCATGGCTACCAGCAAAGAGATAATTTTTTCTTCCAACAGCAACAGGCCTAATGCTGTTTTCCACTGCGTTATTATCGATATTTAAAAAGTCGGTGGTCGCATACAGGCTTAGTTTATCCCATCTGGTTAAGCTATAGGCTATGGCTTTACCAATAGCACTGCTAGGTAATACTTCGGTGTAGGCTTTCTGCATCCATACCCCCAATTCATTGAGGATTGGCAATGCTTTTTCTTTTCGGTATGCAAGCTTGTCCTCACCTGTGATATTGTTCTGGGTTAGATATCTTTCGATAGCATAGAGTTTTTGCATTTCTGTCAATACATGCTCCGCCCTTGATTTGTCATTAGGTAATGCTTCACTGAACTTACGTCTGGCATGTGCCATGCAGTTTAATACAATGATAGCTGGATTGTTATCAAAATCTTCATAAACAATGTACCCATCTGTTTGCAGATAGCCTTTGTAATCCCGTAAAATACTTTGTGGTCCTTCTCGGCCTCTGCCGGTTCGATAATCAAAGAGTACCAGCTTATTGGCATTGCATTGATAAACCCAATAGTAACCTTGATGAGTAGCGTTCTTTTTATCGCTATCCATTACTTTGATAATGGTTTCATCGGCGTGTAAATAACCACTGGCTAATACCAGTTGCTTATGGGCTTCATACAATGGTTTTAAATAAGCAGCACTGGCTGCCACCCAATTACCTATCGTACTATCGCTGATAGGATACCCTAGTCTTGCAAAACGCTTTATTTGTCGATCTAGCGGAAGATGGTCAACAAACTTCTCAATGATGATCTGTGCTACTAGGCTGGGATCCACATTGCTTCTTTCAAAACAGCGCTCAGGGGCTAAGGCTTGGTGGATACTATTAGTAGCTGTATCCAGATATTTAGGACGAATCACTTTTTTTACAAACAGCTCTGCCGGAACATACGCTAGTGTTTCAGTAACAGACTCGCCAATTCTTTTAACCAACGTCAGGTCTAGGCCAGTAGGGTTGACTACAGTTTCTACCCTACGCAGTTTCTCAGGGAAGCTATTGCGTCCAGGATGATTGGGTCTTGACTGCTTGGCTGGCTTTTGGTAACTAACGGTGATTGGCTCTAAAAGTTCAGTTATTGTCGGTATATCAAAAAGGGTGGGCGCCATTTGTGCATCAGCAGAAATAAACTTTTCGTGGCGGCTACCAAATACCAGCTTCTGAAGCTGGGCTAATTGGAAGGCAAGGTCCTGGTGTTTTAATGCTAGCTTTTCATTAATCGCTAGTTGCTCATGGTAAGCTTTTTTGTAGTCGATATAATCGTTGTTTTGCTCCATCATTTTGATGGTGTAAAACTCGCTCTGTAATTGGGTTTTAGCAAATAAAAAGGAACCTTTATTTGCCCACAAAAATCATCGTATAAAGGTGAGTAACCACACCCTTTTTTAAAGTTTCAAAAAAAATAATGTGCATAACTATACTATTTTATTTTGATAAGATAAATCGCTTTTGTTTGCGAACAGATTTAAGAATAATACCTTGCAAAATAAGTTGTAGGTGAACAGCATCTATTGTAGCAGAGCCACTATTGGCAGAAATGGAGGGGAGCTCATAAACACCTTTTTCTAATCGTTTATAGTAAATGGCTAGACCATCGCCCTCCCAAGTAAGTAGTTTTATTTGGTTACGTTTCTTATTTACAAAAATATATACACCGCCCTGTAAAATATTAGCCTGACCATGTTGGCTTACCATGCCACAGAGCGCATCAAAACTGCACCTCATATTAACAGCACCATGATACCAATAGTAAACAGTAGAAGTATTTAGATGAAGCATAATCAATCGAGTAATAACTGCTTTACAAAACCAATAGATTTTTCCGTTAATGAAACCTCAAGTTTAATGCCACTTACGCCGATAATGGTTATATGCTCATTACTTATAGACGACATAACCTTCACCGGTAAAAACAATCCGGTCTCTGTTTTCTTTTTTCTGTACAAACCATACCAATAATGAAAGGTAGAATAGCCAATCTTTTTTGCAGCACAATACGTTCTTTGATTTAGACCACTAGTTTGCCAATCATCAATCATAGCCATCATTTGTTCGCGCTGAACTTTTTTGTTTTGCATAATTAGTTTTTTGCAAAAATCGATAGTCCTATGCAACTCAACAATATGGTATCGGTGGGAGGCTTACGACAGCAGCACGATTCAGCTATTCAGTGATATTTTACGGGGTGTTGGTCGTAACAGACTGGATGGGGCAAGGAAAAAAGGAGGCTTCAAGGTTCATGCAATGATGGATGCGTTCAGTGGTGTGGTGGAGTTTGCCCGGATTACTGAGGCCCGTGAACACGACCAAAAGTTCTTGCGCCATCTGAAGCTAAAGCCAAACAGTTGGATTGTATTCGATAAAGCGTACACCACTTACAATCAGTTTTCTAAATGGACCAAAGACAACATTTGGTTTGTGACGCGAGAAAGGAAAAATGCAGACTACCATGTGACAAAGGTGATGATTGATAAAACCAAGAAACGCAGAGCCGGAGGCGTAATGAAAGAACAATACATCACGGTGGCCGTAAAGCAAAATGGCAATGCGATAGAACGACTAAAACTCAGGCGTATTCAGTATTTGTCGGATGATGGCAAGCAATATGTGTTTGTAACCAACAATTTTACATTGGCGGCAAAACAGATTGCAACCATTTACAAAAATCGCTGGATGATAGAGCTCTTGTTCAAGCAAATCAAACAAAACTTCCCGTTGAGATACTTTTGGGGAGAGAGTTCAAACGCCATCAAGATGCAGGTTTATTGTGTATTGATGGCTCAGTTTTTGATGGTGGTGATTAGAAAAAAGGCGGCAACTAAGAAGTCTTTTGCCAACATGATTACGGTGATAAGGCTTCATTTGATGAGCTATGTGGGGTTGCTAGAATTTATCAAAGACACGTACAAAGCATGGAGAAAAATGCATGGCCCACCCCTTGCTTTTTCGCCATAAAAAGTAAGGGGGTGCTACCCCCGATTTTGAAACAACTGATTTTTGGCTTGTAATCCTTTGCTGCAAGAGGTTATAGGCTATTTAACCCCGACTTTAGTCGGACAACAATGAATTTTAATATTAATTAAGATTAACTATATTCTAACGGTCATCGAGGAAAGTTTTTTTGTGTGTTATGCTAAGGTATATTTTCAGTTGAGTGTAATTGATCTAAAATCATGTCCGGTTATCCAGTTCAAACTTGCTTTAGAACAAAATTGTAAAAGTTTAACTACTAGTTAAAGTGCAGGAAATCCAAATCTGAGCCATTCTGGATGTAAGCAACAGCCTGTTCTCTTTTCTGAAGTCGCTCTTTAGAATCGGCATAGGCAGTTGAATGAATGAGACCCATACCTTTCAACAACCCGGGGAACAATTCCGCCATAGCCAATGCAATGTAACCTCCCATGCTATGCCCCAGTATGATACAGGAAGATACCTGCTCCTGATCTAGCATCGCTTTCATCGCATGGGCAAGTGAGTCGATGGAGAAAGGAGATGTTGTGGGAAGCTCTGATTTTCCTGAGCCGGGCAGATCAGGTATCAATAGCGTTGCATGTTGCTTCAGCTCATCAATGATTGACTCAAATACGGAACCGTCTTCTCCGAAGCCATGTAACAAAAGCACGGAGAGACCTGTGCCTGACTTTCTGTAGAACAAATTGCTTCCCTCGTAAATGAACTGATTGGTTGTCATCTTCTCGCCCAGCGTTTTTTCAGCCACTGCCAGGAATGCCAACTCAAGGCAAGCACTGCCATGAATGACATCAGATAATAGATCCAGTCGCCTGCTTTTGCATAAACGCTGACATGGTCTGTAACAGGCACTGCATATTTCAGAGCTCCGGCTTTTGCCCAAGGAAGATTTTGAATGATATTTCCCTGCGGGTCAATAATGGCAGAGATGCCTGTGTTAGCAGAGCGTACAACCCATTTGCCTGTTTCAATGGCGCGTAGTCTGGCAAGCTGCAGGTGTTGTCTGTGTCCGGGCGTATTTCTCCACCAGCCATCATTAGTGATGACTGTAAGTAAATTAGCTCCTTGTTTCACATATCCACCTGTGTACTCTCCGTAAATGCTTTCATAACAAATAATGGGTGCAGACTTGTAGGGGCAATCACTGTTTTGTAAAACGACCGGATTTGTAGATTTTCCATAACCACCGGATGTTCCGCCAAACTGTTCAAACTCAGGTGCCAGGAAACGTAAAAAAGTCGGCATGGTTTCTGATCCGGGCACCAATTTGCTTTTATAATAAAACTGAAGGGGTTGATTGGCTTGTGCGAGTACTGCTGCGTTCATTGCATCATAATAATTCCCCTTGGCATCCATGCGGGCTGTGGGAGATGTCTTTTCTTTTCCATAGTTGACAAACAACTCTATGCCACTCAATAAAGCAACTTTAGGATAGCGATTCAGCAAAGCAAAGATGGGCTGGTAATAACTATTCAAGTTAGTATTGTCCTGCCAATCAGCTGCACTCATAGCAGTCTCTGGCCAAACAACCAGGCGGGTATTGCTGTCAATCTGCTGTTCTGTCAATGTAACCAGTCCATTGATTTGTTCCCCCAATGTTGTAATGGAAAATTTTTGATAGGGATCAATATTGGGTTGTACAACAACTACATTTCCCGGTGAAGTTGTTGAAGGAGTCGGCGATAATTCACGATACCTGTTATAGGAGAATAAAAAGGAAAGCAATACTATAAGGGTGAAAAGAGCAGGGCGTTTCGATAGGATGGGTTGTTTTTGCAGCCATGCGCGGAACACATCAAAGAGACAAATATTGATGATCAATACCAGGAAGGTACCACCTCCAATACCGGTAATTTCATACCACCGAACCCAGGAAGGATGCATGCAAAATACATTTCCCAGGTGTAGCCACGGCCAACTGATTTGCCAGTTCAGGTGAATCAATTCAAAAGTCATCCAGAAAAAAACCAATGCACTATAACCGGCTCTTGTTCCATATCGGCGCATGAAATTCCTATAACCAAGCCAGGGCACACACATCAGTAAGCTGTTGGCAATAATGGCAGCAATGCTACCTACGTCGGTTGAATTCCAAATCCACCAGGTGGTGCCTGTATTCCAGATCAGCATCGTTAAAAACACCTGAGCAAACCAGGTGATTTTACGGGTTGGTTCACCCGCTAAAAAAAGCAGCGGAATCCAGGCGACAAGTATGAGCCAGGTAAATGGATTATCAGGCCACGCTGCTATCAGCAGGAAACCCGAAAGACAAC
>Ga0172372_10004468_pt1 | contig 19874 bp, 12 predicted proteins | sample LakKiv5m_2_FD_114544 | JGI IMG/M metagenome (GOLD analysis project Ga0172372, IMG submission 114544) | Freshwater microbial communities from Kabuno Bay, South-Kivu, Congo - kab_092012_9.5m | ecosystem: Environmental > Aquatic > Freshwater > Lake | place: Democratic Republic of the Congo...
AAACTCAACTTTAGTGCCAGGGGTATTGCTTCTAATATTAACGTGTCTTCCACATGAACCCTTCCAATCCAACAGTTTATTGACCGTAATAATTTGTCCACCACCAAATTCATAGGTTGCACCTCCTTTTAAAGAAAGTGTGTCTACAGTAAAACTTCCATCAACAAATGAGGAATTGCGCAATATCAATTTCCCGATTTTCGCAAAATTCAACCTCATATTATCAACGCGTTCGTGACAAATCAAGGTTTTTACGTTGATACCATTAAACTCTGCATCATTAACAGTGCTTTTTAATTCAATTTTATTAAAACTAGTAGAATCAATGCAATTGAAAAAATCACCTATCATGTCTCTTGAATACCTATATTCTACTGTGAGATTGTAAAAAACCGATTTTGGACTTTGTACCCTGTGGTAAAAACTCTTTCTCCAATCTTTATAGAACATAGTAATTTGAGATGTTCCAGCATCAAGATGGAAATTATTATCAATGGCGTACCAACCGTTCTCGCCGTCAACTAAATTCACTTTTGAACTTCCCAGAGTTAGTTTTCTCCAATTATTACCCGTAGAAATAAATGATCTTAGTTGTAATACCTTGTTATTTGATTTGAAATGACCATTGTAAAGTACAAGTCCCCAACCATTAACATCACCGTATAATTTCAATGAATCTTGCAAGGTCCATTCGCCATTAAGTCCCTTAAATTCAAACTTCTGAATTTTAAAATTGGCAGTGGTGATTTTGTTTCCGAGGGACGTTGATTCAAAGATGAAAAATCCATCGTAAGCGAAATCCATGTTTTTATCTAACTGCAAGTCTCCATAAATACGGATGAAGTAGCTTTTATCGCTGCTTGTAAATTTGGGCTTGTTCTTGACACCATTCCAAATGAAACTCTTACAAACGGCATTTGAAACATTTAAATTTACCGATTCACCGGTTGATGAAAAAGAATTTGCATCAAAGAAAACATCGTCTTGAAAAGTAGGAACTTGATTATGGTAAACAGATCCTCCAGAAGTTGTGGCCCAATGGGTTAAATCTGACCACGAACCACTACCTCCTACCCAATAGTAATTCGCTGCAAAAATGGAATTACTTACACTAATTAAAATAACTGATGTAATGATATTTAATACTTTACTCATGAACCCAATTTATCTGATTACTTCAATATTAGTTAATAAATAAACGACATTCAAAATGGGTTGGTGAATTATCGGACTATTTGATTCGTTCAACGAAGTTTCACCTTAAGAGCATTCATTTTTCGTACTTTCGCATTTTTATGAAGCGATTTCTAAAGTACTTTGGGGTATTCTTATTAGGTTTTTTCTCGTCAATAGTGACTCTAGTCATTCTGGTCGCTATTTCTGTTGCCCAATTTGGAGGCGAAAAAGAAACGGAACCTCTTTCAACAAATACTTGGTTAACACTCAATTTGCCTTCAGTTTTAAATGACAAATCAGACTCTAACCCTTTTGGAGAATTATTTGCAGGATTTGCAGGACAAGAATCTGTTGGATTAAACCAAATAATGACTGCTATTGAAAATGCTCAGAACAATGAAAATATTACAGGCATTTTATTGGACCCAGGTTTTTTTGCTAGCGGATTTGGACAAGCTGAAGAAATTAGAAACGCACTAATAACATTTAAAAAATCTGGCAAACCTATTGTTGCATATTCAGAGAACTACACCGAGCAAGGTTATTACATTGCCAGTGTTTGTAATAGAATATTCTTGAATCCAAAAGGTCTTATGGAGTTCAACGGTTTATCCAGCGGAATTGTCATGTATAAAGGCATGCTTGATAAACTTGGGGTGGAATTTCAAGTGTTTAAAGTTGGTAAATTCAAGGGAGCTGTTGAACCATTCATCCAAAATCAGCTATCTGATGAAAACAAAACCCAAATCAAGGAATATATAACTAGTATTCATAATCACTCTCTCTTAAAAATTGCGGAATCTAGAGGGATTTCTTTAGATTCTCTCAAATCAATTGCCAATAATGGCCAAGTATTTTTATCTGCACATGCTGAAAAATTCAAATTTGTAGATGAACTTGGATACAAAGACGAAGTTGATTCATGGATTGAGAAGAAATACAAAACAATTAATCACATTTCATTGCGTAAATTCTTGGAGAATGAAGTTGAATATAAATATTCCGAAAATAAAATTGCTATTCTGTATGCTGAAGGTGAAATTGTAAGTGGGGTTTCTTCACAATCAGGCAACCAAATTGCAAGTGATGATTTGGTAAAGGAAATTAGAAAAATTAGAAACAATGACCAAATTAAAGCTTTAGTGCTTCGCGTGAATAGTCCGGGCGGAAGCTCTTTGGCCAGTGATATTATTTCTAGAGAAATTGAACTTACTAAAAAGAAAATGCCTGTAATAGTGAGCTTTGGCAATGTGGCCGCATCAGGAGGTTACTACATCTCGTGTTTGGCTGATAGTATTTTTGCTCAACCTAACAGCATTACTGGAAGCATTGGGGTATTTGCTTTATTTCCAAATACACAAAAGCTTTATACAGATAAATTTGGACTTACATATGAATCTGTAAATACCGGAGAGAATTCTGAATTATGGAGACCAGACCAGGGAATTAGCAGCGTTCAGGGTGCTAAAATTCAAGCCATGGTTGATCAAATTTATGATGATTTTTTATCTGTGGTATCCAAAGGAAGAAAAATGAACAAAGAGGCGGTTCACGAAATTGCTCAAGGAAGGGTTTACAGTGGCTCGAGAGCCCAAGAACTTGGACTGATAGATGGTGTTGGTGGAATTGATAGGGCTGTAAAATCTGCTTCAAAGAAAGCAAAATTAAAGGATTACAAGATTATGATTTACCCCGAACCGAAAAATCCTTTCGAGGCTTTGTTGGGTGATGAATTAAGTGATGCATTTTCAAAACAACAGTTGAAGTTGGCTGAAGAATTAGGAATTCATTCTTCAGTAATTCAAGAACTTCAATCCATCAAATCCATGCAAGGCTATCAAATGAGATTGCCTTGGTCGATGGATATTCGCTGATTATCGATTTACATTTACATTAGGAAACTTTATTGAGCCAAATAGTTTCCAATGTTCTAAAATTCGGTAATTTTGCGCCAACTTTATGACAGAGCGGTTGGAGCTTGTACAGCGTATCATTGAAACTGCAGAAGTTTTATATTTTGAAAAGGGCATCAAAGCCGTTTCAATGGACGATGTTTGTCAAAGATTAGGCATTTCCAAGAAAACCCTTTACCAGGCATTTAAAGACAAAGAATCACTAGTAAAAGAGGTTGTTTTTAATCATTTTGGGCAGATTGAGTCTAGTATTCAAAGAATTGAAGTTCAAGAACCCCACCCCATTAAGCAACTACTCCAATCAGCAGAATTTGCTATAGAACAACTTTCTAAAGTAAATCCTGTTATGAACCAAGATTTAAAAAAATACCATCCCAATATTTACCAAGAGATGTTAACTACTCGAGGTAAATTCATCGCAAACCATTTAATGAAAAACATTCAACTGGGCAGAGAATTGGGTTGTTACAGGTTAAATTTCAATGCAGAGGCCATTGCACAGGCATTTTCATTGTTACTTTATGCCACTACAGACGCAATCAGTAGAGGGGAGAGTAAATTTTCACCAAATATTATCTCAGATATTATTTTCTATCACCTTAGTGGCATCACGAATGAAAATGGCACATTATTTCTCGAAACAAACAATACACATGAATAAATATATTCTATCATTATGCCTTTTAATTGGCTGTCAAATGAACCTTGCTCGAGCTCAAAGCGATAGTTCAGCAATGCCGATGTCTATTTCACTTAAGGATGCTATGTCTATCGCGGTAAAAAACAACTTCGAAGTAAAAAAAGCCGCGATTGATGTCAAGATTTCTCAAGAAACAGTAAAACAAACGGTAGCAATAGGACTACCTCAAGTTTCTGCTACTGGAAATTATCAAAGTTTTGTAACCATTCCGGGTCAGTGGATCAAAAATTTTGCTCCAACTCCTGGGGCACCAGACTATATATTCTTGCAATTCCAACAAAAGTATGTGAGTTCTGGTTCTTTGGGGGTGAATCAGCTTCTTTTTGATGGATCTTATTTGGTTGGATTGAAAGCCACACAAGAGTTTCTAAACATGAGCAAATACTTAGAAACAAAAACCAAGTATGATGTACAAGTTAATGTTTGTAAATCATATTTGATGGCTGCAAGTACAAAGATGAATTTAGAACTAATTCGTTCTAACATAAAGGCCGTAGATAAGACCTTGAATGATGTAAAGGCACTGAACAAAGAAGGATTTACAGAAGAACTTGATGTAAAAAGACTGCAATTATCCCTCAACAACTTAAAAGTTCAGGAAAAAAAGATTGAAAATGCCATCGAAACTTTGATGAATCTATTAAAAATTCAAATGGGAATTGACGTCACTCAGGGCATTATTTTAACTGACGATATTGAAAAGATAAATTCCATTTTTACCATTGATGTAAACGGAGATATATCCTTAAATTACACTCAAAATAGACCTGAATTTAACATTTTAAAGCAGAGTATCCGTTTGGGTGAATTAGATAAAAAACGTTATCAAATGGGCATATTGCCTCGTTTGGTTGGATTTTATCAGCACCAGGAAAATACCCAAAGACCAGAGTTTAACTTCTTTAAAGATCAAAATTCTTTAACCATCAATAATAGTTGGGTTCCATCTGATGTGGTTGGATTACAAATTCAATGGACCTTGTTTGATGGACTAAGCAATGTATCAAAAATGCGAGAAGTCAAATACAAAACCGATAAAGCGAAAACTGATTTAGCAGCATTTAGCAGCGCTGCTTACATTGAAGCACTCAACGCGCAAAAAACATACATTAACCAATTAGATCAAGCTGCTAGTCAAAAACAGAACATGGATTTGGCTCAAGAAATATATAAAATGGCCAACATGAAATTCTCTGAAGGTGTAGGAAGTTCATTGGAAATAGTACAAAGTGAGACCGAATTAAAAAATGCTCAAATCAATTATTTGAATGCATTGTATGATTTGGTGTTGGCTAAAATAGATTATCAAAAATCTATGGGATTGGGCATTAATTTTTAACAAAATGAAAACAAATAAATATATAATCGTAGGGTTAGCAATTTTGGGAATTCCATTTATTTCAAGTTGCGGTGGAGGTTCCACGAGTTCAAAAGAGGCTAAAATGGAAGAATTAAAAAAGATTCAATCTGAAATTGCCGCGCTTCAAATGAAGGAGGCGGCCTTAAAAAAGGAATTGGATGTTAAGGTAACACAAAGATCAAAATTAGTAGAATTAGATACTATTGCATTTGGAATTTTTACAAGCGCTCTTAGTTTGGAGGGTGTGGTTGACGCCAAAAGTAGCACAATAGCCACCTCAAAAGTTCCAGCCGTAGTTTCCGAAGTATTAGTATCAGAAGGTCAATCCGTAAAAAAAGGACAAATACTTGCTCGTTTGGAACAAAGTGCATTATTGAAAAGTAGATTGGAAATCGAACAACAATTGAGTTTTGCTAAAACCTTGTACGAGAAACAAATGAGACTTTGGAAAAATGGAATTGGTACCGAAGTTCAATATCTTTCAGCAAAAAATCAAAAGGAAGCATTAGAGAAAAGCCTCAATACCTTGGATGCAAATATTGATATGTATAATATCAAATCTCCCATTGACGGAAGTATTGAAGCCGTTGATATTAAAGTAGGACAAACAGCAGCGCCTGGCATGCCTTATTTTAAGGTTATCAACATGAGTTCGGTTAAAGTAGTTGCTCAGGTTTCCGAATCGTATTCAGGAAAAATTAACAAGGGTGATAAAGTTAAAGTTAATTTACCTGATTTAAATAAAGAAATTTCTGGTACTGTATCATTTGCAAGCAAATTCATAGACCCTTTAAACAGAACTTTCAAAGTAGAAGTTTCATTGGGTAATGTTGAGCAAATTAAACCCAATATGATTGCGAAATTAGAGATTGAAGATTATGCAAATAGCAAAACCATATCTGTACCTACAAATGCAATTCAAATTACGGAAAATGAATCTTTTGTGATGGTTTTGGTTGATAATTCAGGTAAATACACAGCAAGCAAACGCTCTGTGAAAATGGGTAAATCAAACAATACTCATTCAGAAATTGTTGCAGGATTAAATGTTAACGACATGATCATTGTGACGGGTTTTCAAGAACTAGCGGAAGGACAAGCGGTAGAAATTGCAAAATAAAGTCATGTCGAAATTCAAAGAATTCAAACCCACCAGTTGGAGTATAGATAATAGAACAAGCATTTATATTCTGACCTTTTTCATCAGTGTAGCCGGAATTTTTGCTTATGTAAAATTGCCTAAGGAGCAATTTCCTGACATTGTTATTCCTACCATTGTTGTTCAAACTGTTTATCCAGGTTCATCTCCAAAGGATATAGAAAACTTGATAACTAAACCTTTAGAAAAGAAAATAAAATCCATATCTGGGGTAAAAAAACTCAGCAGTCAATCAAAACAAGATTTCAGCATCGTTACCGTAGAATTCAATACCGATGTAGATGTAGCACAAGCAAAATCTAAGGTTAAAGATGAGGTTGATAAGGCAAAAAGTGACCTTCCTTCTGACTTGAAAATTGAACCGTCGGTAATGGAAGTTAACTTTTCGGACATGCCAATTTTGTATGTTAATATTTCCGGAAATTATTCACTTCAAGACTTGAAAAAATACGCCGAAATGGCAAAAGACAAAATTGAGTCTTTGCCAAGTATAACGAGAGTTGATATGGTTGGCGCATTAGATCGTGAGATTCAAATTGATTTGGATATGCCCAAAATGGTTGCGGCAGGTATTACTATTGATGATGTTTCGCGTGCAATTCAATATGAAAATATGCGAATTTCTGGAGGCAACATTGATATGGACCAAATGCAAAGATCTATCAGCGTAAGTGGTGAATTCAAGAATGCCGAAGAAATTGCCAATGTTGTAATAAGATCAAATACAGGTGCAACTTTGTTTTTGAAAGATGTAGCAACCATTAAAAATGGTTTTAAAGATAAGGAAAGTTATGCACGCTTAGAGGGCAAGAACGTAATTACCTTGAACATAGTCAAAAGAGCTGGGGAAAACCTAATTGAAGCTTCCGATAATTGCCGTGTATTGATTGAAGAACTTCAAAAAAACGGTAGTTATCCAAAAGGTTTGGATGTGGTTTTTACCGGTGATCAAAGTACACAAACTAGAACCACCGTTCACGACCTAATCAATACTATCATAATTGGATTTATTCTAGTTACCCTGATCTTAATGTTTTTCATGGGTGCAACCAATGCAATATTTGTAGGATTGGCTGTACCCTTGTCGTGCTTTATTGCATTCCTTATCATGCCTACAATAGGATTTAGTTTGAATTTTATTGTATTATTCTCATTCTTACTGGCTTTAGGTATTGTAGTTGATGATGCGATTGTGGTTATTGAAAACACCCATAGAATCTACCAATCAGAAAATTTAAGCATCATTGATTCAGCAAAGAAAGCTGCGGGTGAAGTTTTCTTACCTGTTTTCTCCGGAACTTTAACCACTATTGCACCTTTTATACCCCTAGCCTTTTGGCAAGGAATTGTCGGAAAGTTCATGTATTTCTTACCGGTAACATTAATCATTACCTTGCTAGCATCTTTATTGGTGGCCTATATTATTAATCCAGTATTTGCTGTTGATTTTATGAGCAAGGAGCACGGTGAAGAAAATACCAAGCCCAATCAAAAGGCCTTTATCAAAAGCACTAAGATTTGGGCTGTTGTAATTACCCTTTCATATTTGGCTTTTGGATTTGGATTTGGGAACCTTATGTTATTATTCTATGCTCTTTATGCATTGCATCATTTCTGGTTAAAGAGAGTCATAGACAGTTTCCAAAACCAACATTGGCCTAAAGTTCAAAATCAATATTCTAGAATGGCCACTTATACCCTTCAAGGAAAAAGAAGTATCTATATACTGTTGGGAACCGTTTTGTTATTATTCGGAAGCTTTTTTATTACAGCCTTGAGAAAACCTGGAGTAATCTTCTTCCCTTCAGCAGATCCTAATTTTACTTACGTATACCTAACTTTACCTACGGGTACTCATGCAAAACACACTGATAGTATAGTTAGAATAGCTGAGAAGAAAGTATTTGCCCTTCTAGAAAAAGACAACAATCAGGAATTGGTGGCCAGTGTAATTTCCAATGTGGCTGTTGGTGCAACGGATCCAAATTCTGGTGACAGAACAATCAGCAGCAATAAGGGTAAAATCACAGTAGCTTTTGTAGAATTTGCAGAAAGAAACGGTAGAAGTACACGTAAAGTATTAGAATCTATCAGAGAAAGTATTGGCTCCATGCCCGGAGTGGAAATCATTGTTGAACAGGAAAGAAATGGACCGCCTGTAGGAAAAGCAGTTAACATTGAAATTAGAGGTGACGAATTTGAGTCATTGGTGAATACAGGTTCTAACCTCAAACGCTATCTCGACAATAAAAACATTCCAGGTGTTGAAGAATTAAAAAGTGATTTTGTTAGTTCAAAACCAGAGTTAATGATTGTTGTAGACCGAGAAAGAGCCAATCGACTTGGCATTTCTACGGCCCAAATTGGTGGACTTTTGAGAAATTCAATTTACGGAGTAGAAGCTTCGAAGTTTAAAGATGAAAACGACGATTACCCCATCATGGTTAGATTGAAAAAAGAGTCTTCTAACAATCTTGAAGCGCTCTTAAATACACGAATTGCATATCGAGACATGGTTGCAGGTGGAATGTTGAGACAAATTCCATTATCATCTGTTGCCACTGTTGAACCCGCAAATACATATGGGGGAATCACTCGACTTAACCAAAAACGAGTGATAACATTGGCTTCTAATGTGCTCGATGGTTATGCCCCAAATGAAGTTGTAGAAAAAGTAACAGAGTCAATTGAAGACTATAAATCTAAATTCCCCAATGAACAAATAGAAATTGAACTAACTGGTGAGCAAGAAGAACAAAAGAAAACTGCAGCCTTCTTAGGAACTGCAATGATGGCTTCAATTGCTTTGATCATTGTTATTTTGGTTACTCAATTCAATTCAATTACAAAACCCATCATTATATTAAGTGAAATTATATTTTCAATAATTGGTGTGTTGTTGGGATTTGCCATATTCGACATGGATTTCTCGGTAATTATGACTGGAATAGGTATTGTAGCATTGGCAGGTATTGTGGTGCGAAACGGTATTCTAATTGTAGAGTTCGCAGATCTCATGAGAGAAAATGGCATGACCCTGAAAGATGCATTGATTGAAGCTGGAAGAACTCGTATGACTCCAGTGTTATTGACAGCAGCGAGCACAATTTCTGGTTTAATTCCATTGGCGGTTGGTTTAAATATGGATTTTGTGACTTTATTCACTGAATTAAATCCACATTTGTATTTTGGAGGTGACTCTGTAGCTTTCTGGGGACCCTTAAGCTGGACCATGATATATGGTTTAACTTTTGCAACCTTCCTGACCTTATTCTTAGTGCCATCTTTATATTATCTCAATGAAAAGTTCAAACAGCGAGTTTATCGATGGGTTGGAGTTTCATATGATCCCGACAAAGAATTAAGACCAAGTAAGAAATAAATAAAAAGGGCGGCCCTGATGGAGCCGCCCTTTTTTTATGGGTATTTTTTATTTAGTCTAAAACAAATGTATTTTTTTGTCTTAATAAACCTCTAGTCCAAAGTTCGGTAGTATACTTACCTTTCTTTAATTTACCTGCAAGTGTTCCTGAATTTGGGAACTTCCATTTTACTTTTTGCAATGCACCATCAAATGTAATATTATCAAGCATTGTAGTTACCTGAGATTTATCTTGAAGTTTCTTGTTTGTCAAACTCAAAACACCTCCATCTGGATCTATTAAACGTATTGTAACTTGTTCTTCTACAACCGTTGTAACCATTGGATTTTCAAGTACGTCAAAGGTGATTGTGAATTTATCGACTTTCTTAGCTTTGTTGGTCAACTCTCTTTTTTCGCTGAAAGCAGACGTAATTAAAGTTCCAAATTGAGGCATCGCGCCTTTTTCCAATCTCTCTTTTAGTTCAACATTTTCAACACTCAATGCTTCCTTTTCATTTTTAGCAACTTCCACATCTGTGATCAACTGGTTTCTTTCAACCACTATGGTATCAATTTGACCAGTAAGTTGTTTAATTTTCATTCTTGCTTCTTCCAATTGCTTCCTAATTCCAGTGAGGTTCACTTTAGATTTGTCTTTCGTAGTGACATTGATATCTCCACCTCCCACGTTAGTAATTTGAGTTAACTGCCTGCGCAATCGGTTGATTTCTCTGTACGCCGCAAGAATTTTAGGGTTATTGTCGCCTTCCAATTCAGTTACTTTGTTTACCAATGTGGTATTTTCAGCTTGTAAACTTGCAACTACCGCATTCAAAGAATCTTCCATTTTTAATAATTCTGCTTGCATAGAATCTCTCATTGCCACCAATTCAAGTTGCTTTTTCGCCACTGAATCTTGGTTGTTGTAATAGAGAAATGCATTGGTTCCAGCCGATAACAATAAGAGTATCAACAAGATAATTACTACACCTGTTCTTTTCATAGTATATTTAATCTTACAATATTAACGAATTCAACCGACTTATTGAGTACGATTGATATAATCCTCAATAGAATGGAGGCTAGAACCTATGTATAAAATTCTATTATTACGATCAAGAATAATGAACTGAGGGATTTTTTGAATGTTCAATTTAGATATTGTTTTAGAATCCGCAATGAGTTGTTTTACGTTCAACGAAAACCTTGAATTATACCCAGTAATGTATCTAATACTACCTCCAAAATTTATTAATACTGCATCAAATTTGGGATTTGATGAGTTCCTCCGTAAAATTTCATGTAATTGCGACGAATCATTTTCAAAATCTGAATTAATGGCACTCCAAAAATAGATTAACTTAATCTCGGCCCTTTTGTTGAGTGTTTTAGTGATTTTTTTCCTTTTTAATTTTCTCTGTAAATCGGCCTTCTTTGTGCTTTTCGGAATTACATATCCTTTAGATTTTGGCAATTTCTTTCCAATGGCAATCTTATTTTTAGAGCCTCTGAGCTTTTGAATTATTAAATAAATACCATCTAAGCGATTATTCACTTTAAATTGATAATCAAAACCTTTCCAAGAAATACGATTTTCTTTATTTAAAAGAATAGCGTTTTCGGCATCAAAAATACTGTCTCCTTCAGTTACAAGGAACATATCTCCCTCATCATTGAAAGTACCGTTAAAGTCTCTATCCAATAAACCAAAATTAGCATTTTCACTGCTATCGTAAATCGTGGTATATAACACCGACTTTCGATTCGCTTTTAATGAATAATTGCTACCCAGATATTTTCGTGGTCCTATCAATTCCTTCATAGCAGTATCATTCATTTGTGCAAACTTCCTGAACTGCGGCACAGGAAACCATTGTATATCATACCCGCCACCGAATGAATCCAACTGAAGAAACCACTTACCCTTTGATATTTGTTTGATGTTTGGTTTGGGGTCATTTGAAAAATCCCAATCTCCGTTAAAATCAATCCATAGATCCAATATATTGGTTGTTCTCTGATATAAGTAATCTGGAATTAATACTGCCAAATGTTCTCTTTTGGCTTTATTTATTGCAAAGTTTCTGTAAAGGTATCCATAAGAGATTGTCTTACCTTGGTAATTTGAAGGTAAGTTTGGAAGTATTACTTCATTGAACCCAACTGTGGTTTTGAAAATATCGGCGCCCGTCAAATCAACTGGCTCAAACATCTGTGATTCGGTCAATTCAAAAAACGGAACATGTCCCATAGATTGAAAAGCTGACTTTTCGTATCCTATTTTGTCTAATTTGTAAATCTGTTCAATTTCTATGGACTGTGATAATGCCATGGATGAACAGAAAATCCCCAAGAAAAGTAGTTTAAATTTCAAGGGTCATTCATTATTTGCAAAAACGAATCAACATGACAACCACGGCAAATAAGAACATGAAGATAGAAATTTTATTAATTCCATGCATCATTCGGAGATTGAAGTTTGGTTTATCGCCCTTTGATTTCTTAAACGTAAGATAATCAATCATTTTCTTAAATACCATAAAGTCAAAGTTAATTAATTTTTATTCAGATTTATGGGATTCTTTACTTTCTCAGATGTCAAGGCTAAATCTAAAACCTCAAACATATTTTGAACGTAATGAAAAGTCATACCTTTAAGATAGCTTTGATCAATGTCTAAGATATCTTTTTCATTTTGAATGCAAAGTATAATTTCCTTGATTCCAGCTCTTTTAGCCGCTAATATCTTCTCTTTAATGCCTCCAACGGGCAAAACTTTACCTCTCAAAGTGATTTCACCAGTCATTGCCAAATGAGATTTTACTTTACGTTGAGTAAACAAAGATGCCAAAGAAGTTAAAACAGTCACTCCAGCAGATGGACCATCTTTGGGGATAGAACCTGCCGGAAAATGGACATGTATGCCCCACTTTTCAAAAACCTCAGGAGATATTTCTAAATAATCTGCATGCGATTTCAAGAAGGTATGAGCCAAACTCACACTCTCTTTCATTACATCACCAAGTTGCCCAGTGACTTTTAACTCCGGTTTTCCAGGTATTAAAGTGCTTTCTACGAATAAAACTGACCCTCCAAGAGGACTCCAAGCCAAACCCGTTACCACGCCAGCGGTATGATTATTTTCATACATTTCCGGTTCCATCTTCTCTGAACCAAGAATTTGCTCAACTTCTTTAGGTGTGATATTGATTTTAAGATCTTCTAATGAAGTGGCGATTGATTTTGCGGTATGCCTGGCAAGTGCCGCAATTTTCTTATCCAAACCACGAACTCCACTTTCTCTCGTGTAATTTTCAATTATGTAGGTAATTCCGGCATCGTTTACTTTGAATTGCTTGCCTGTTAAACCATGAGCCTTTCGCTGTTTAGGCACCAAATATTTTTTTCCTATTTGGAGTTTTTCTTCCATTGAATATCCTGAAACCTCAATAATTTCCATTCTATCCAATAGTGCTGGCTGAATAGAATCGAGTGAATTTGCTGTTGCAACAAACAGAACTTTACTTAAATCATAATCTAATTCGAGGTAATTGTCATAAAAATTGGTATTCTGTTCAGGATCAAGGACTTCAAGAAGCGCTGAACTAGGATCACCTCTAAAATCACGACCTAATTTATCTATTTCATCGAGTACAAACACTGGGTTTGAACTTCCTACTTTCTTTAAGTTTTGAACAATTCTTCCTGGCATTGCTCCAATGTAGGTTTTTCGATGTCCTCTAATTTCAGATTCGTCATGCAAACCGCCTAAACTCATTCGCACGTATTTGCGTCCTAAAGCACGTGAAATACTTTTACCTAAAGATGTTTTACCAACTCCCGGGGGGCCGTATAAGCAAATGATTGGACTTTTCATGTCGCCCTTTAGTTTAAGAACGGCTAGGTATTCAAGAATTCTATTTTTAACTTTCTCCAGGCCAAAATGATCTTCATCAAAAACCTTAGAAGCATGTTTTAGATCAAAATTGTCTTGTGTGTAATCTTCCCAAGGTAAATCTAGGAGAAGTTGAACGTAATTTAATCCCACGGAATAATCTGGGGATGCGGGATTGACCCTTTGCAAACGATCAAGTTCTTTTTCAAAATGCTCTCGAATTTCAGGTTTCCAAGACTTGAAAAATCCTTTTTCACGAAGATTTTGTATTTCTTTGTCTGGAGAATCTCCACCCAATTCCTCTTGGATTGCTCTGATTTGTTGATGCAGAAAATATTCTCTTTGTTGCTTGTCAATGTCTGTTCTTACCTTATTTTGGATCTGGTCTTTTAACTCCAACATTTGAAGCTCTTTGATAACGAATTCCAAAACTTTTTGGGCTCTTTCTTTTGGATTTGTTGATTCGAGGATGCTTTGTTTTTCAGGTACCGAAATATTCAAGTTTGAAGCCACGAAATGAATCAAAAAGCTACTTGAATCGATATTGCTTATTGCGATGGAAGCCTCGCTTGGAAGATTTGGAGATAAACTGATGATTCGATTGGAGATATCTTTTACAGAAGAAATAATGGCTTTGTATTCCTTGTCATCTTTGATTTTATCGTCTGAAAGCGCTGTTACTTTCGCTTTTATGTAAGGTTCATTGGTTACAATTTCCCCAATTTGGACTCTTCTTTTTCCTTGGATTATTACAGTTGTAGTGCCGTCGGGCATTCGCATTAACTTGATAATCTTGGCAACAACTCCCACTTCGTATAAATCTGAGGCCCCCGGATCTTCAACTTCAGCATTCTTTTGTGCAACAACTGCTATTGTTTTGTCTGATTTGTTTGCATCTCTAACCAATTTAATGCTTTTGTCACGACCAACGGTTATTGGAAAAATTACCCCGGGGAATAGCACTGTATTCTTGATTGCTAAAACTGGTAATTCCTCGGGGATATCCATTTTATTGCTTTCTTCTTCCTCTTGTTTTGAAAAAAGAGGCAAGAATTCGGGTGACTCGTCTACATTATCGTCTTCCCCATTGAAATGGATGAAGCTATTTTTCTTTCCAAACATGCGTGTTGCGAAGATACAAGACGCGTGCCATACATTCAAAACCCGACATTCTGTCACCCATGTAATTTTTTATTCACCGATATTGATTTTAACATGGATTTATCGACATTTGTAAAAACCAAAAAAGAGAATCATGAAATTCAAATTACTATCATTAGCATTGGCATTGCCAATTATGTCGTTTTTAACATCTTGTGGAGGCGAAAAAGAGGCTGCAAAACCTACCATTACTCTTGAGGCTGGTGGAATTACTGCCAACAAAGAAGTTGACGCAGGTTCTAAAGTATCTTTCAAAATCAAAGCAGTATCTGCCTCAGGAACATTATCTGGTTTAACGATTGTTGCAACATATGGAACCAAAACTGTTACGGTTTTAGACACAGCTACTGGGGCAGCAGATATGATTTTCACAAAAACCATTGATGCGTTAGGATCATCTGGAGATGATGTTAAATATACTTTTACTGCGAAGGATGCTAACGGCGCTAGTAATTCAGTGGCTGTAACCTTATCAGTTGTTCCAGTATTAGGTTCAATAGATGGACAAAGTGGATTCAGATTATACAATGCTAATTCAAGCGGATTAACTACTTCATTTGATTTAGCCAAAGGACAGCCGATGACTTCTGGCGCTGCTCCAATTAAAGATATCATTGATGGCACTACTTCCGGGTCAGCGCAATGGTCAAAATCTTGGGCATCGGCTAACGGTTCTACTTTCTGTAAAGTGACCGCGAATGATTGGAACAATGCGAATTCAACCACTTATTTGTTCAACCTTTGGAAAGCAAATAAAGACAAGATGACAGCTACTTACACAAACATTACAGTAGGCGATGTGGTTTTGGTTAGATCAGGTCAAGATTTAGATTTTAACATTTTCATTTTGAAAGTTACCGCTGTTGTTGATTTGCCTGCTGTTGGTAACAACAACGATTATGCGCAGTTTGACTATAGAGGAGTAATTTTATAACAATATTTTTTGCACATTTTCCAAAACCCCCGTTCAATACGGGGGTTTTGTTTTTAATTCGTATCTGATTTATGGGAATAAAGAAAATTGGTGTTTTTACTTCTGGTGGAGATGCACCAGGGATGAATGCCTGTGTAAGAGCAGTCATTCGTGCAGGAGTTCACTTTGGAGTAGAAGTATATGGTATTCACGGCGGATATCAAGGGATGATTGAAAACAAAATCAGCCAAATGACCGCATCCAGTGTCGCTAACATCATTCAATATGGCGGTACTATTTTGAAAACTGCGAGATCAAAAGAATTCATGTCCCCAGAAGGAAGAAAAAAGGCCTTTGACAATATTAGTAGACATGGAATTGATGCTCTTGTTTGTGTAGGTGGAAATGGTACTTATACGGGTGCGATGACTTTCCAAAATGAATTTGGAATTCCCTGCATTGGTTGCCCAGGAACGATTGACAATGATCTCTTTGGAACTGACTATACCATTGGATTTGACACTGCAATAAATACCGCTCTAGATGCCATTGATAAAATCAGAGATACTGCTGATGCTCACAATCGTGTTTTTTTTATAGAAGTTATGGGAAGGCACTCCGGACATATTGCACTATACGCAGGCATTGCGGGAGGAGCTGAAGGGATATTTATCCCAGAAAAAGAAAATGAATTTGAGGATATCTCAAATACTTACATCAAAAAATCAAGGAACAAGCAATTCTCCATTTTTGTAGTTGCAGAAGGAGAAGAAGAGGGTCATGCTTATGAAATTGCTAAAAAGTTTCAAGAGAGATTTCCTGAGACAGATTCACGCGTAACAGTTCTTGGACACATTCAAAGGGGCGGAAAACCTTCGGCAAATGATCGAATTTTAGCATCACGTTTGGGTTCGCATGCCGTAAAATCATTGTTAGAAGGTCAACAAGGTGTTGCTGTTGGAATCATCAATAATCAAGTCACGTTTACCCCTTTTGAAAAAGCAATTTATGAGAAAAAAGACATCAATGAGAATCTTTGGATCATGAATAATATTTTGACCCGTTAAGAATGATAAAAAAACTCAGCATCAAAAATTTTGCCCTGATTGAGAACTTAAACTTAGAATTTCAATCTGGATTGACCTCTATCACCGGAGAAACGGGTGCTGGTAAAAGTATTTTATTGGGAGCTATTGGTTTGATATTGGGTAACCGAGCTGATATTTCATCCATAAGTCAAGGGTCTGAAAAGTGTATAATAGAAGCCGAATTCGATTTGGACAATCACGATCTAAGTCACCTTTTTGACAGCTTAGACATTGATTATGAAAACCCATGCATCATAAGACGTGAGTTAACCGTGCAGGGGAAATCTAGAGCCTTCATAAATGATACCCCGGTAACGCTGTCCGATTTAAAATTGATTGGAAGTTGCTTGGTAGAAATTCAAACCCAAAACACCACCACTCTTGTATCGCAAAAATCCGAACAACTCAAACTTTTGGATGATTTTCAGTATGGAAATCCTGTTTACGCCGAATACAAAAACCGTTGGAAATTATATCAATCTAAGGTAAAAAGTTTAGAACAGACTCGCACTGAATTGAGCAACTTAAAAGCTCAAAATGATTTTAAAACCTATCTGTATAAAGAAATTGAAAACTTCAATTTGAACATTGAATCTGACGCTAAATTAGACGAAGAACTTCAACTTTTATCGGAAGTTACGGATGTAAAATTGGCATTAAACGGCGTTCAAGAAATCATTTCTGAATCAGAATATTCCATACAAAATAGCTTGATTAAATGCTCTGGTTTGTTAAAGCCATTTTCTAGCAATTCGTCAATAAATGAAATATGGCAGCGATTAAAATCAATTCAAGAGGAAATTATTGATATAAACAGAGAATCTGAAAGATTTAAGGATCGTCTAACCGAAAATCCTGAGAGATTGTCATTTTTAAATGATAGATCTGCCGAATTGGATAGGTTGTTCAAAAAACATCAATGTACCTCGGTTGATCAATTGTTTGAAAAATTTGAAATCCTCGGTCAAGAACTAGACTCTACAGAAAATCTTGAGAAGTTAGAAATACAGTTGACACGAGAAGTTTCTGATAATCATAGAGAGTTAATAGATTTAGCAAAAGATTTGCATAATCTAAGAATTGAGGCTGCGAACACTCTTACTGAAAGTAGTAAAAAAATATTGGGTCAGTTGGCCATGCCACATGCACAGGTCAAATTTGACATTGATTTTATTGAAAGTCAATTAAATGAAAAAGGCGCTACTCAGGTAAGCTTGTTTTTCAATGCAAATCCCGGTGGAAAATTGCAAACGGTAGAATCAGTAGCATCTGGTGGAGAGTTATCTAGATTGAATTTTGCATTTAGAAGTTTAATTTCAGCGAGCAAATATCTTCCAACGTTGATTTACGATGAAGCTGATAATGGCATAAGCGGAGATATTGCTGGAAAAATGGGACAATTATTCCGTAGATTGGGTGAAAAACATCAAGTTATCTGCATATCTCATTTACCCCAGGTTGCAGCAAGTGGAAATCAACAGTTGGAAGTTTTCAAACAAGTGAATGGCTTAAAAACTTCGACTTCCATCAGAGTACTGTGTCAAGATGAACGGGTTCAAAGTATTGCGAAAATGTTATCTTCATCAGAATTAACCGAAGCTTCCATCAATAATGCCAAGGAATTGTTAGAAATCCAGAGTGCTTTCTGAATTTCTTAAATTCTCAAAAAACTGATCTACTTTGATTGGGTTGTTTTTAGCTGCAGTAGTTGCTAATTCATCGCAACGTTCATTTTCCTTTATACCTGCATGTCCTTTAACCCAATTCAATTCCAATTGAAACCCCTTCCGAGTTTCTAAAAACAACTTCCACAGGTCAGGATTCTTAACATTTTTAAATCCCTTTCTCACCCACCCTTCTATCCATTTTTTCTCGATAGAATCACAAACATATTTACTGTCGGTAAAAACTTTAACCGGTATAGATTTGTCTTTTATATTCTGAAGTGCAACTATCACAGCAAGTAATTCCATCCGATTGTTTGTAGTCATTCGAAAACCTTCAGAGATTTCTTTCCTATGTCCGCCATAAAACATCACAACTCCAAAACCTCCAGGCCCCGGATTTCCCAAAGCCGCACCATCGGTATAAACGGTTATCCAATTCGACATATAAAAGTTTCTTCAAAGATGAATAATTTTGCCTAATGAATGCTCAAATAATTACTATTGGTGATGAATTACTACTCGGGCAAACCATTGATACCAACAGTGTATATTTGGCGCAGTATTTGAGTCCACTTGGCATTCAAATTTCGAAGAAAATCGCTATTTCTGACAGAAAAGAGGATATTATAAATACCTTAAATCTTGCAATTGCTGAATCTGAAATAATCATCATTACGGGCGGATTGGGTCCTACAAAAGATGATATTACCAAAAAAACACTGGCTGATTACTTTCATTCGGGATATAGAATCGATCAAAAGGTATTAAATCATTTAGAGAATATTTTCAAATCAAGGGGTCGAGAATTAATGGAGACAAATAAACTTCAGGCAGAGGTTCCAGATGTTTGTGAAGTACTTTTCAACAATGAGGGAACCGCACCTGGAATGCTATTTAGAAGCGGTTTAAACGGAAATAAACGATGGATATTTTCTCTCCCTGGAGTTCCAAATGAAGTAAAATACATTTGCGAATTTTCTATGTTGCCCATTTTCCAAAATGAAATAAAAGGCACCGTACTGCGATATAAAACACTCTTAACATTAATGCAACCTGAGAGTTTGCTTTCAAGAGATTTGGAGGAATATGAAAATAATCTTCCAGAACACTTAAAGTTGGCATATCTACCCAGTTTCAACAAGGTAAAACTGCGACTAACGGAACAAATGGAAGGAAATGAGGAAACTTTTTACCAATATTGGAAGAAATTACTTGAAGAACTAGGTGATAAAGTTTTTTACGACTCAGACGTATCAGTTGCTGTACCTATAATTGAATTTGCCAAGAAAAATAACCTAAAAATTGCAACTGCAGAGAGCTGTACTGGTGGATATATTGGAAATCAATTTGTTCGAATTTCAGGTGTTTCTGAGGTTTTTGAAGGCACAATTTTGAGTTATTCAAACCAAGTTAAAAGCTCAATATTGGGGGTTAGTCCGTTATCCCTATCTTCTAATGGTGCTGTTAGCGAAGAAGTT
>Ga0172372_10004469_pt1 | contig 19873 bp, 20 predicted proteins | sample LakKiv5m_2_FD_114544 | JGI IMG/M metagenome (GOLD analysis project Ga0172372, IMG submission 114544) | Freshwater microbial communities from Kabuno Bay, South-Kivu, Congo - kab_092012_9.5m | ecosystem: Environmental > Aquatic > Freshwater > Lake | place: Democratic Republic of the Congo...
GATCGCTAGCAACTGGAAAACATTCACCATCGGTCGCGACGCTGCGCCGCTATGTGCAAGCGTGCGGCAAGTACCTGTACCTTCAGGTCCGATGATCAAGGAGAGAGAAAATGGCGTTGATCCGAGATTTCAAATTGACCGTGGTTGCGTAACCGGCCGTTGTTGTGTCTGCGAGACCCACACCACGCGGGGCTTTACGCAATTCTGCGCGTGTGACGACTCGGCGCGCGGGCCTTCGAAGGTGGGCAGTTCATTCAGCTGACTTTCACATCTCGGGCGCTGTGATCTGGACCTGATCAGGGGTGCACCTTGACGTCGAATCCGTAAAGTGGATGCTTGGTTTTAATACAAGTAAAGCGGAGTGTTGCAAACATGGCTGCCAAGACCATCAACGTGCGCTTGCCCGAAGCCCTCTACAACCAGATCGAAGAACTGGCCAAGGCCACCGCGCGGACCAACAGCTTCCTGACCATCGATGCGTTGACCCACTACGTGCAGCGCGAGTCCTGGCAGATCCGCGGCATCCACGAAGGCATCAAGGAAGCCGATGCCGGCGAGTTCGCCACCGACGATCAGGTCAAGGCTGTGTTCGCCAAATACGGCACCTGATCAATGGCGCAGAAGTGGACGAAGACGGCGCTGCGCAGCGTCGATGAAATTGCAGGCTTTGTTGCCAAGGACAACCCTGCGTGAGCAACCAGCTTCGTGCTGGAGTTGAAGGACGCTGTGGCCAAACTGCAAGTGCATCCTGCCATGGGCAGGGCTGGTCGGGTGCCCGGTACCCGTGAACTGGTGCTGCACAAGAACTACATCGCCATCTACCGTGTGCGTGCTGATGACGTTGAAATCCTGCGGCTGCACCACGTCGCCCTTAATCTATGAACAGTCCGGTTGTTAGCGCCGACCTCAATCCGCGATGATTTACCGATATCAGTCAGCACCTGTTTGCTGGCCGGTAATCAGTCCGATGAAGTGTTCGGAGGCCTCCAGCAGGTGTGCGCGGCGCGCCTCTTCGGTGGTCAACTGAGCGCCCAGCGGTCCGTCCAACACCAGGCAGGCCAGGCCGTGCACATGAGCCCAGTGCATGCTGGCCAGGGATTCGCTGAAACGGCCGTCGTGGACGATGCGTACAAGGCGTTCGCACTGCGCCCGGGCACTCTGCGCCGCCACCTGCGCGTGCGGAAATCGGTTGGAGTCGCAGATCTCGGGGCGGAACATCACCCGAAACACGCCGGCATGCTCCAGCGCAAAGCCCAGGTAGGCCTGCGCTGCACGCCGCAGCACCTCGGGTTTGCCGCCTTGGGCCGCTGCATCGTTGGCGGCGCTCATTCGTCTGGCGAGTTCCTCAAAGCCCTCGGTGACCAGTTCGGCCACGATCGATTCCTTGTCGGGGAAGTGATGGTAGGGCGCCTGATGCGTCACGCCTGCGCGCCGCGCCACCTCCCGCATGCTGAGGGCGGCCAGACCGCCTGAAGCAAGCAGTTCGCGGCTCGTCGCCAACACCCGGTCACGAAGATGCGGCGACTGGGTTGGGGGCGCGGGCTTCAAGGACGAAGAACTCGGGTTCGGCGGCTGCACGTCGCAAGTGAAATAAGGGTCGACCGACTCACTTTGGGGGAATGACTTGACACTGTCAAGACGCGTCTCTAGCATCGGCCGCACTTGACAGCGTCAGGTCATCACCTCATGAAAGATCCCAAGCTCGTGTTTCGGCTAACTTGCCGCCAGCCGGAGCCTGAGCGCCCACTCGGCCGGGTCGATACCCTCAGAGGGCTTTGCGCCGTCGGCCACCGGTACGTAGCCATCTCCACGTTGGGTCAAGTTGCGCCTCCTGATCGCTGAGAGGCGCGTACGCGGCGCTGCGATGGCGGGAATGGCACCCAACAGGCCTACGGTGCCCACACCAGGGGATGCAGTCCGCTCCAGTGTAGGCGGCAATTCGCCCTAGTGAATCCTGCAAATGAAGCGGTCGCGCCTCCCGTCCGGGATCAGCATCGATCAGCGATTGAACCACCTACCCTGCAGCAACGCCGCAGCGAAGCATCGCCAGGCCATCGATGCCCAGCAGAGGATTGATGAGCGCTTGCGTGGCAAGCGCTCCGACCCCTCCCTCGGCGTGCGGGCACAGGGCGCCCACCGCAAAGAAGCGGGTGGCGACAGCCACTCCGAAGGCACCGGCAGCGGGGTCGCGTGCAACAATTGAAAAGGTCATCGCGCCCCCTTGATCCACACTTTCATTTGGCGAGCAGCGAAATCGCCCCGTCGCCGCCCAGCTCCAGAGGGCCGGGGCGCGGGAGGTATTGCGCTTCGCTGTTTTCGATAACTTAACTCGGTTCTCTGAATCTGTGTCTGCACGCGACGGTGGCAGCCACCGTTATCACCAGTCAAAGCCCTCAAAGGGTGCGCCCGCATCGTCACTTAGCCAGTTCTGGGCGATTGGTGATGACGTTCAGCGCGCAGCGTGCCCGCCAGGTCGCTGACGCACGGCGCCCGACCGAGGAGACGGCTTTGAGGCTGGCGGACTACCAGCCAGTGCAGCCTTCACGAGCGAATCTGCCATCCAGAGGGCGATCTTTTCTACGCCGCGGTCCGACAGGCCCCAGATATCCTTGAGGACGATCCAAGTTTCTATGCCGTAAATCACGGTGAGCGCCTGGTGGAGCCGTCTGTGATCGGCAGCGGAGAGTTGGTTGGCCATAGGTCTGATCGCGTCCTCCACGATCCTGACTCGAAATCCGCGCTTGAACGGTTTTTCCTCGAGTAAGCCAGCCCGCTCTTTCGCCCAATGTTCTAGCGAGAGTTGCACAGCTGCGCGCATCTGCGCTTCGTATTGACGGAATCTCGGAAAAGTTTGCTCGAATACGTCACGTACGCGATTCGGTCCATCTGTGTGTCTTGATTCAAAGCGCCTGACCGGGCCGAGCGTTGCATCCATCACCGCAACAATCAGCGCACTGCGCGACGAGAAATAGCGGTAAGCGGTCGCTCGGGATACACCGCTGCGCTGGGCGACTTCAGCGACTGTGGGAACGTGCCCGGTGGAGCGGATCAATGTCATTGCAGACTCGAGCAGCATTTTATGTTTCTCGGCCCGAACTCCCCGCTCTGGCGCAGGTGGGCTTTCACTCAGTTTGTGCTGCAGACGTGTCATAGCGGGGGCGAGCGAACCTGGGAAGACTCGAAATCCCTAACTGAAAAAATCCTTGAAAAGTTCTTGCTGATTACCAAGAACAACGTCTATGCTGCAATTTAACAAGATGAGATTTAAGTCTCATTTACAAAGACAAGATCTTACCGCGAGTCGGCGCCCCGCGCGCCGTCCCTTGGCAGGTGAGACGTCATGGAGACGAATCAGATGTTCCGCAGGAGGCGTTCGGGCGCGGGTTTGTCGGCGCGTATTCGACGCATTGCCGCTCGGAGCGGCGAATGAATCTACGCTTTATCGACCGCATTGCAGTCGAAGATGAGGGCGATGGCGATCCCGTGGTCTGCCTGCACGGACTGGGCGGGAGTGCGGGAGTCTGGATACCGATGCTCGCCCCGTTGGCCGGTCATCGGGTGATCCGCATCGAACTGCCCGGTAGTGCACGATCGATGCGAGTCGACGGGGCGCTAAGCATCGCGCGTTTCGTTGAATGTGTCGAGCAGGTTTGTGAACGGCTGGCGATACGTCGGGCCCACTGGATTGGGCATTCCCTAGGGACTATCGTGGCCCAACACCTTGCGGTCGCCCATCCAGAGCGGATAAGAAGCCTCGCGCTCTATGGGCCGCTCGCCGAACCTTCCGAGCCGGCGCGCGCACCACTTCACGCCCGTGCCGCACTTGCTCGAACCGAATCCGTGTCAGGAATGCTCAAGGTTGCTGTCCAGACCGTGGCGGTTTCGCTATCGGCCGACACGCGTACCCGGCAGCCTCTTGCCATTGCAATGGTGCGCGAATCCGTGGCGCGCAGTTGCCCCGAGGGCTATGCGCGGAGCTGCGAGGCACTTGCCGAAGCCCGTAGCGCTGCGCTTGAGAAAATCAAGATGCCCGTGCTGTTGGTCACCGGCGATGAAGATGCTGTGGCGCCCCCTCAGGCGATGCGCTCACTCGCGGACCGGCTCACTGCATCGCCGCTGGTCAGGCAACTCGTCCTTGGTCGGTGCGGCCATTGGACACCAATCGAGCGTCCGAGCGAGTGCCTGCGCGAGTGGATCGAATTTACCAGCGCTGCGAGCCGATTGTCTGCTCGGGCCAATCGCACCACATTTGCCGCAGGAGTCACTTGAACGTGGCTGATGTTCTCTTTACCAATGTCCGGATCTTTGACGGTGGCGCTGAGGCGCCGTTCATGGGCGAGGTGCTGGTACAAGGTAACCGTATCACCCGAGTGCTACCGGCTCAGCGCGGTGTGCGATCTGCGCCGACCATGGGCGCACAAGTGATTGACGGCGCAGGCGCGTTCCTGATGCCAGGCATGATCGAATCGCATACGCATTTTTCATGGAACGATCAGCCGAGCCTCGATTCGATCCAGCGAATGCCGCCTGAGGAGCACATCCTTTGGTGCGCGGAGGTCGCCAAACGCTATCTCGATATGGGCTGGACTTCCTGCGTGGGTGCTGCCACGGCCAAACCCCGACTTGATGTCGTGATTCGCAACGCCATCAACGACGGCACCATCATTGGTCCCCGCTATCTCGCCGCAAGCCAGGAAATTACCGTTCCTGGCGGTTTAGGCGACACCACCGCGCCGCACCTGCCTCAACCAGAATTTGCCTTTGGTGCCGTGGTAAGTGGTGCAGAAGAAATGCGGCGCTGCGTGCGCATGTTCTGTAAATTCGGCGTCGATACGCTCAAGATCAATCTCTCTGGCGAATCGATCACTGGTATGCCCTCGGAGATGAGTCAATTCACCGAGGAGGAAATCGCCGTCTGCGTTCAGGAGGCGAAAGCCTGGGGGAAACGCGTTGCCGCCCATGCACGTTCCACGTGGTCGATCAAACAGTGCATCAAGCACGGTATCGAAGTGATCTATCACGCGAGCTTTGCTGACGAAGAAGCCCTCGATCTACTTGAGGCGCACAAATTCGATCATTTCGTTGCGCCCGGATTAGCCTGGCTCATAAATACCTGCCACAACGCAAGCGCCTGGGGCCTCACCCCCGAAGTCACCCGAAAAATGGGTTATCACCGTGAACTCGAGGCTGCCATAGAGAGCATGAAGGCCATGCGCAGGCGCGGCGTTCGCATCCTGCCGGGAGGAGACTACGGCTTTGCGTGGACACCTCATGGCACGAATGCCAAGGACCTTGAATATTTCGTCAAGCTCATCGGTATGAGTCCCATGGAGGCCCTGCTTTCAGCAACAGCCTGGGGCGGCCCGATGATGAAAATGGGTAAAGAGATTGGCTACATCCGTGAGGGTTGTCTCGCAGATATCCTGTTGATCGACGGCGACCCGCTAAGCGACATCACGCTACTTCAGGAGCGTGAGCGCATCCTCGCCGTGATGAAGGATGGCGAATTTCACCGCGCGCCACCTGGACGCTCGACTCGAACCACGCGTTGGGCCGTTTGAGCCCGAGTTGCCGACTCTAGTAATCGGAGACCTCGATGACCCGGGAACCTTCTGAAGTCCTCTTCACTAACGTCCGGATCCTCGACGGCTCAGGGCAAAGCGCCTACCCCGGTAGCGTGCGCGTGCGCGGCCCGCGCATTCTCCAGATCACGCGCAGCCTCGGCGGCGTGAGTGCAGGCGATGCCATGGTTATCGACGGCGCAGGTGCCACGCTTATGCCAGGCATGACCGAAGCGCACACGCATTTCTCTTGGAACGATGCGGCCTCGCTAGCAGCCATCCAAACGATGCCGCTTGAGGAACACGTTTTGTGGTCAGCCAAGGTGGCGCACAACTATCTCAAGGCGGGTTTCACCTCGTGCGTTGGGGCGGCGTGCGCTAAGCCCCGACTCGATGTGGTGATTCGCAATGCCATCGAGTCTGGGCAAATTCCCGGCCCCCGATATCTCGCGGCAAGTCAGGAGATCACGGTCCCTGGTGGACTAGGCGATGAAATGCTGCCCCATCTACCCTTCCCGGACTTCAGCTTCGGCGTGGTTGTAAACGGCGCGGAGGATCTGCGCCGGGTCACGCGTATGTTTCTCAAATACGGCGTTGATGCGATCAAGCTCAATCTTTCGGGCGATAACTTTGTGCCGGGCGCCGATGCCAAAACCACGTGGATGACCGATGCCGAGGTGGTGGCCTGTGCCGAAGAGGTACGTATGCGTGGTAAGCGAATCATTGCCCATGCGCGCTCGTGTGCCAGCGTCAAGCAGGCGCTACGGCACGGAATCACCATGATTTATCACGCCAGCTTCACGGACAGCGAAGCGCTGGACATGCTTGAGGCTGCTAAAGACAGCGTCTTCGTCGCACCGGGAATCGGCATTATCTATGCCCTCCTCAATGAGGCTGAGCCGTGGGGCGTGAGCCGCGAGAAAGCTGTATCGATGGGTTATGAAGAGGAGTGGGCGGCTGCCTGCGAATCGCTCAAGGCGATGCATCGTCGCGGCGTCCGCGTGCTGCCTGGTGGCGACTACGGATTCGCCTTCAACCCCCATCTGCAAAACGCCCGCGATTTGGAACTCTTTGTGCGATACCTGGGATTTACGCCGATGGAGGCGATTCGTGCATGCACACTTTATGGTGGGCAGGTCATGCAGCGACCCAACGACCTCGGGCTGGTTCGCGAAGGTTATCTTGCGGACCTGCTGCTGCTCGATGGCGACCCGCTGGCTAACCTTTCCATCCTGCGTGAACCCAAAAGAATCCTCGCTGTGATGAAGGATGGCGTTTTCGCAAAAACACCACCGGTGGATCGCGCCCGTACCTGGGTGAGCGCGGCATGAAATTGACCGCTAAGCACTGGGCCTGGCTTCTCATCGGCGGCCCATTGCTGGTTTTTTCGATTTGGGCAATCGCGGACAATACGCGGCTTTATTTCGTCACGCTGTTGAACGGCCTAACGCTCGCTGCGCTCTATTTCATCGTTGCCTCGGGCTTCACGCTGGTTTTCGGCCTGATGCGCAATGTCAATCTCGCCCATGGCTCCCTATATCTGCTTGGCGGCTATGTCGGTTTCATCGTTGCTGAAAAAACAGGCTGGTGGATTTTGGCTGTCGCCACTGGGTTTCTTGCAGCAGCAATACTTGGCCTACTGATGCAGGTGCTCATCCTTCGCCACATGCAGGGTCAGGATATGCGCCAGACCATGGTCACGATCGGGCTCTCCATCGTGATTGCTGACCTGTTGCTTTGGGCCTTTACCGCACAGGTCCACCAGATGGATGCACCGGAGTGGTTACACGGCCCAATCCGCGGCTTGCCGCTTATAAAGGCCTATTCGGCCTACCGGCTGAGTCTGCTTGGATTCGGCGTCGCCATTGGTATTTTCCTTTGGTGGCTACTTACGCGCACTCGCGTTGGCGCCATGATCCGTGCGGGTGTGGACGACCGAAACATGCTGGCGGCCTCAGGCGTTAACGTCAACCTTGTCTTCGCGATCACCTTCATGCTCGGCGCAGGCCTCGCGGGCTTTGGCGGAGTGATCGGCGCGGTCGAGTTGTCGATGGTGCCAGGCGAGGACACCCGGTTGCTCCTTGCGTCGCTCATTGTCGTGATCGTAGGTGGCATGGGTAGCGTGGTCGGCGCAGCCCTTGGGGCTGTGATTCTTGGACTGGCCGAAACCTACGGTCTAGCCTACGCACCGACTTACAGCGTTGTATTTACCTTCGTGATTCTTATTCTCGTTCTGGCCTTTCGGCCGCGCGGCATCCTCGGTCGACCAGCATGAGCGAAGAGTTAAGGTCATGAGCGCAAGTCGTTGGCGGCGCGCGATGCAGGGTGGCTTTCAACAGCCGGCCCTTCAACTGCCCGCGCGCTCCCAGCCGGCTGGATCGTCGCCGGCGTCGGCTGGTGGGGTTGAGACCGACCCTTACGCCGAAAGCAATGCGCCTCGTTGGCTGAAATTTCTCTGGCGTCATCTGTCAGCGCGTCATGTGCTGATCTTCCTTTTCCTTTTGGCATACCCGTTCGTCGCTACGCCATTTTTCACCTTTCAGGTCGCTGCACAGTCGCTGGTTCTCGGGCTTATTGCGCTATCGCTTACGTTCCTTGGCGGCTATGGCGGTATCGTTTCGCTTGCCCAAATGTCAGTGGCGGGGGTCGCGGGCTATTCGATCGCGATTTTTGGTGTCAGCAGCACCCCTATCAGTCTTGGATGGCCCTGGTGGGTCGCAGTTTTAGTTGCCCTTTTCATCGCATGCGCCTGCGCGACCGTGGTCGGGTGGTTGTCTGTGCGCACCGAGGGTATCTACACCATCATGATCACACTCGCCTTCGGGGTTGCCTTCTACTACCTCGTCCTGCAGAACTATTCCTTGTTCAACGGATTTCAGGGTTTTCAAAAAGTCTATCCGCCTGATGTCTTCGGTCTTAACTGGCGCGAACCGGTACCGTTCTATTTCCTAACGCTGTTTTGGGCGATAGCGGGCTATCTTGCAGTCAAGTGGCTGGTGCGAACGCCTTTCGGTATCGCGCTTCAGGGCGTACGGGACAACCCACGGCGCATGGAGGCGCTGGGCTTCAATATCGTGGCCCACCGCGTGGCTGCGTATGCCTTCGGCGGATTGCTTGCAGCCATTGGTGGCGTTCTGCTTGTTTGGTACAACGGGCTGATTACGCCTGGATCGATCAACGTTGGCTGGCAGATCAATATCCTCGTGATTGCGGTCTTGGGAGGCATGCGTCACCCGATTGGCGCATTTCTTGGTTCCATAGTCTTTGTATTGCTCCAGACCTTTGCCATTGATCTCATCGATCGCGAACGCTTTAACCTGGTGATAGGTATCGTGTTCCTCGCGATCGTACTGTTTTCTACCGACGGTCTGCTCGGTCTTTGGGACAAGCTTCGTACTCGTATGCGTCACCAGACATCAGATTCAGTTGCATCAACCCGGCGCCATTGAGCGCGCCTCTTGAAGGAGAAGGAAGTGATGGAGACGAAACGGACCTGGATTCGCTCGGTGACAGGGGCTGCAGTCGTAGCAGCCCTCACCAGCATGGCCTGGGCGCAGCAGGCGCCCGTCAAGATCGGGGTTTTGGCCACCCTGGAGGGCCCCTTCGCGGCGGGCGGTGCCGATGGCATGCGGGGCGCAGAGCTCGCAATAAGAGAGCGGGGTGGTGTGGTGGCAGGTCGCAAGATCGAAATGATCAAGGCGTCCTCGAATGCCAATCCGGATGTCGCCGTCAACGCGGTGCGCAAACTGGTTGAACAAGATAAGGTCGATATCGTCGTGGGTCCGCTTTCCGGTGGCGAAGGCATCGCGGTAAAGGACTACTCAAAAACCCAGCCGAACATGACCTTCATCAACGGCGGCTCAGGCGCTCAGGCAACCACCTTGGTCAACCCCTCGACCAACTTCTTCCGCTTCAACACCGAAGGCGCGCAGTGGATGGTGGGGCTCGGTCAGGCCGCAATCGGCAAGGGCTATAAGCGGGTGATGGTGATTGCAGAGGACTATGCTTTTCCCTACTCGCAGGTCCAGGGCTTCATGACCGAGTTTTGCAAACTCGGTGGCCGCGTCCCGGTAAAGGCGTGGGTACCACTGGGCGGTAAGGATTATTCATCAGTCATCGCGCGGATCCCAAAAGATGTTGACGCATTACTCGTCGTTTTGGGCGGTGCCGATGCAGTCAACTTCCTGAATCAGTATGAGGCCTCGGGCGGTGATAAGCCAATGATGGGAGGGTCCATTACCGTAAGCCAGGATGTCCTCAACTATCGTGGCAAGCGTCGTGACTCGCTGGTCGGAACAATTTCCGCTGGACCCTACGCCGACAGCTTTGATGGCGCAGACTGGAAGGCCTTCGTGTCGGCCTACCAGAAGAGCTTCCCGGTTTCATCCGGAGGCTACCCCAGCCCAAGCCTCTTTGCACTGGTCTACTACACCAACATGAAGGCAGCGCTCGATGCACTGGACGCGGTCAAAGGTGACCTAGCAGGGGGTCAGGCTAAATACCGTGATGCGCTCAGCAAACTCGAGCTGAAGATGCCTACCGGAACAGTGAGGCTTGACTCTAACAGGCAGGCTATTGGTACCACGTTCGTGACCGAGGTGGTCAAGGATGCACAGGGTGCCCTCACGACCCGCGTGTTGCGCAAGGTCGACAACGTGGATCAGATGCTGGGACTGAAGAAGGAAGAGTTCCAGATCGGTTCGCGTGACATCCCTAACTGCCCTTGATCTCGCTTCATCACAAGAGTTGGTGGATGGCCTGATGACCTCAGCCAACCACCACAGAAATTGGTCGGCCAGACGCACGCCTGCCGTTGGAGGCGTGCGTCTGGGGCCAACTGAGTCGCCAATCGCATCGTCCAACGCACTGGCGTTACAAAATGTCAGTCGTACCTTTGGAGCGCTTAGAGCGGTTGACGATGTCTCGTTCAATGTCGCCGCAGGCGAAAAATACGCTGTGCTCGGCTCTAATGGGGCAGGCAAGACAACGCTTTTCAACACCATCACCGGAGATTTTCTGCCCACAGCAGGACGTATCGAATTTTTTGGTGAGGACATTACGCTTCTGAGCCCTCATGACCGAATTCGAAAAGGCTTGCGTCGTACCTACCAGTCCTCACTTTTGTTTCGCGACTTGACGGTTCGAGATAACCTGTTCCTCGCCGTCCGCGGCGTTGCGAGCGGTCGCTTCAGCATGTGGCGGCCCTCTGCATCACACACGAGCCGCAGGGCTACCGAAGATTTACTTCACCGGGTACGGCTTGCGCACCTCGCAGATCAACTCGTCGCCAATCTCGCGCACGGCCAGCAGCGCCAACTCGAAATTGGTATGGCTCTGGCTGGCGCTCCTCGATTGATCCTGTTCGATGAGCCTGCAGCAGGACTATCGCCCGCGGAGCGCCGCGAACTGGTCCTGCTACTCCGATCACTACCTAAGCATATGAGCTTCGTGATTATCGAACACGATCTCGATATTGCGCTGCGCGTTTCCGAGCGCGTCACGGTGATGCACAACGGCCGTGTACTTCGCTCTGGTACGCCTGCCGAGATCGAGTCCGACAGTCAGGTGCAGGCCATCTACATGGGCGGGCGACGCTGATGCTGCCTCGCTACCGCGCAAAACGTACGAACACCAGCCGACCGTCCGCAAATACGGCGGTTGCGGCTCGCCCGCTCCTCGAAGTCGAGGGGCTTGATGTCCATTACGGTCGAGCCCACGCGCTGCAGTCGGTGAGCTTTACCCTTGAGAGCGGCGTTCTGGGAATCGTCGGCCGCAACGGCATGGGCAAGACAACGCTTTGCAATGCGATCACCGGTCTCGTCGCAGCTCAGGGCAGCATTCGACTAGACGGTCATGACATCCTGGGTTGGCCAGCCCATCGCATCACCCGGGCTGGTATTTCCTACGTGCCACAGGGCCGTAGGGTATGGCCATCGCTCACTGTCGATGAGACGCTACGCCTGGTGGCAAGCCACCGTCGCGAAGTCGACCGCGTCTACACGATGTTTCCAAGACTCGCCGAGCGTAAGTCCAATGGCGGCTCTCAGCTCTCCGGGGGAGAGCAACAGATGCTTGCAATCGGACGTGCGCTTTTACTCGAGCCACGCCTTCTTGTCATGGACGAGCCCACAGAGGGCCTTGCACCTGTCATCGTTGAACAGGTCGCAGAAAGCCTCCGTCGCCTCGCTCACAGCGACGGCATTGCGGTTTTACTCATCGAGCAGAATCTCGGCGTTGCGATTGAGGTTGCAGATCAGATCGGCGTCATGGTCAACGGACGCCTCGCGCAGGTCATGGCCACCGATGTCCTCGCCGCTGACCGTGATCTACAGGAGCGCCTGCTCGGCGTGCGATCAAGCGGCGATGAGGAGGAAGGTCTCGCTGATACCGCACCGCCAACTGCCTTACAGCTCACTGCGACCCAGGTGCTCACCGTCAAGCGGTCGCACGGTGACTCGCAACCCGCGCTTGACGCAATCGCGCCGCGCGCGGGCGCAGGTTTCAATCGCTGGAACCGTGTGAGTGCAGCACCACCGCTGCCGCAACCAGAAGTCGGCGCCCCTCAGAGTTCATCAAGTAGTGATACTGGGCGCCATGCATCTGTCGCCATACTGGCAAGCGATACTACTGCCAGCACCGGTTCGGTTTTCGACTTTCCAGTTTCGGTTACCAGCGCGCGCGCGGCTTACGTAGTCGGCACCTTTGATACCAAGGCGCGCGAACTGTTCTATTTGCGTCAGAGTCTGGAGCGGCTGGGGCTACGCGTTGTGACGGTCGATCTTGCCACCAGCGGTCGAACCTCTCTTGCAAACGTACACCCTCGAGAAGTCGCGCGGCATCATCCCCAAGGAGAGTCAGCGGTCTTCAGCGGTGATCGTGGCGGTGCCGTTGCCGCGATGGCGTTGGCATTCGAACGATTTGTCGCTACCCGCCGCGATCTGGGCGGCATCATCTCCGCGGGCGGTTCGGGAGGTACATCGCTTGCCACGTCGGGCATGCGGGCGTTACCGGTTGGCCTGCCAAAGGTCATGGTATCAACGATGGCAAGCGGCGATACCCGTCCCTACGTTGGCCCAAGCGACATCTGCATGATGTACTCGGTTACCGACGTCCAGGGCATCAACCGTATCAGTGAACGTGTGCTCGCCAATGCTGCACACGCCCTCGCAGGAATGATTACGCACCCGCCCCTGGCCACCCAATCGCTGCGCCCGGCGTTGGGCCTGACCATGTTCGGCGTGACGACACCCTGTGTGCAAATGGTCACCAAGCTGATCGGCGACCGCTACGATTGCTTGGTGTTCCACGCCACGGGCGTCGGCGGGCAATCAATGGAGAAGCTCGCCGACTCGCAGTTGCTTGCGGGTGTGATCGATGTCTCCACCACCGAAATCGCGGATGAAATCGCGGGCGGCACACTATCAGCCGGACCAACTCGCCTTGATGTATTTGCCCGACATGCCATCCCCTGGGTTGGGTCGTGCGGCGCACTCGACATGGTCAATTTCGGCCCCTGGGACTCGGTCCCAGACCGATTCAAGGGCCGCAGACTCTATCGGCACAATCCGACCGTAACCCTGATGCGCACCACGCCTGACGAATGTCGTGCAATTGGTGAGTTTCTCGTTAAAAAAATCAATGCCATGCGTGGACCGGTCCGGTTCCTGATTCCCGAAGGAGGTGTCTCAGCAATTGATCGTCCAGGCCAGCCTTTCCACGACCCCGATGCCAATCGCGCGCTGTTCGAAACCATCGAACAAGGCTTTCGCAGTGGGCCGGATCGCCAGCTGACCCGCCTGCCGCATCACATCAACGATGAGTCGTTTGCGCAGGCACTCGTCGATGCCTGGACCGAATTATCGCGGCCACCGGTAGCAAGACGCGCCTAGATAACGACCAAAGGAGAGCGAGCAGATGGCGAGAATACCCCGCGGGAAGATCCTGAAGCACCTTCGCGCCAAAGTCCGGCGCGGTGAGCCCATCATTGGGGGCGGTGCCGGAACAGGGTTGTCGGCCAAGTGCGAAGAAGCGGGCGGTATCGATCTGATTGTGATCTACAACTCTGGGCGCTACCGAATGGCCGGCCGCGGGTCGCTCGCTGGTCTACTCGCGTACGGGAATGCTAACGATATCGTCTGCGACATGGCGCGCGAGGTGCTGCCAGTGGTGAAGCGTACCCCGGTGCTCGCAGGTGTAAACGGCACCGATCCTTTCATGATTCCCGAGACCTTTCTGCGGCGGCTGATCGATCTGGGATTTTCAGGCGTTCAAAATTTCCCGACAGTGGGGCTGATTGATGGCACCTTCCGAGCCAATCTCGAAGAGACCGGAATGGGTTATGGGCTCGAGGTCGACATGATTGCGCGTGCCGCTAAGCTTGATCTGCTGACCACGCCCTATGTGTTCGATGCTGAGCAGGCGCAGACGATGACCCGTGCAGGTGCCGACATTATCGTCTGCCACATGGGGCTGACCACAGGTGGTGCAATCGGTGCCCGCACTGCGTTCAAGCTCGCAGATTGTGTCGAACCTATCGAACGCTGGAGCGCTGCGGCAAGAAAGATTCGCAAGGATGTACTCGTCCTCTGCCACGGCGGCCCGATTGCCACACCACAGGATGCGACCTTCATTCTGGATCACTGTCCCGGATGCGATGGATTCTACGGCGCGAGTTCAATGGAGCGTCTGCCGACCGAGCTCGCTCTGACCCGTACCACGCAGGAATTCACGCATATTCGACGCAGTACATTGCCTTCTAAAACGTCCCAGACTGCAGCGGGTTCTGCACCGCGCCGCGGTAAACGTGATGCCCGTGCCTGAGGAGATTGACCATGAGCGGTGCTGAATTCGGTAGCTTTATCCTCGGACTGATCGTGGTGGCGATTATTGTCGCCATTGCGGTCTGGCTATTGCACTGGCTGTATCTTCGGAGCTCCAAAGAGCGGGCCTTTGTTCGGACGGGCTTGGGCGGACAAAAGGTCGTGCTCGATGGGGGCGCATTTGTGCTGCCGATCGTACACGACGTTATCCCGGTCAATATGAACACCCTGCGCCTCGAAGTCAGCCGGGGCCGCGACAAGGCACTGATCACCAAAGATCGGATGCGCGTAGATGTAATCGCCGAATTTTATGTTCGTGTGGCCGCCGCGACTGATGCAGTGGCCGCTGCCGCCCAGACCCTGGGTCTTCGCACCATGGAACCCGAGCAACTCAAAGAACTGGTCGAAGGTAAATTTGTCGATGCTCTGCGTACCGCCGCGGCCGACATGACGATGGAAGAACTACACGAAAAACGCGGCACCTATGTCCGCAGGGTTCGTGAGGCAGTCGCCGAGGATCTGACCAAAAACGGGCTTGAGCTCGAATCGGCTTCGCTCACGCAACTCGACCAGACAGGGATGGAATTTTTCAATCCTAGCAACGCGTTCGACGCTGAGGGCCTGACGCGCCTCACCGAGCAGATCGAACGCCGAAAAAAGCAGCGCAACGATATCGAGCAGGACACGCTAATCGCAATTCGTAATAAGAATCTGGAGGCTGAAAAGCTCTCACTCGATATCGATCTCGAAAGTGAGAGTGCGCGACTTGCCCAACAGCGCGAGGTCGAGATGGCACGCGCCCGCCAGCGCGCCGAAGTCAGCACTGAAAAGGCACAGCGCGAACAGGACGCGGAATCAGCGCAAATTGCAGCGCGTCAGGCAATCGAGGCTGCGCGGATTCGAAGCGAGGAGAGAATTGAAAACGAACGTATCCGCAAAGAGCGTGAAATCCAGGCGGCTGAGATCGAGCGCCGTAAGGCACTTGAACTGGCGGAGCAGCAGCGCGCGATCGCGATTGCGCGCGAGAGCAAAGCCCAAAGTGAGGCACAGGCAGAAGCCGAAGAGGCACGCGCTACTGCCGTTGCAGCTGAGGAGCGAGTCTTTACCACCCGTGAAGTTGAGATGGCCGAGCGCAAGCGCGCAATAGAAATCATCGCCGCCCGGCAGGATGCTGAGCGTGAGGCCTTAAGGCTCACGCTGGCCGCGACGGCGGAGAAAGAGGCCAGCGCCGATCGCGGCGTGGCGATTCGCGCACAGGCTGAGGCAGATGCAGATGCCGAGAAGATTCGAGCGATCGCCCTTCGAGTACGGGCCGAGGCTGAAGCCGAGGCTACCCGCATGATGAACGAGGCCCAGAATGTACTCTCCCCTGAGGCGCGAGCGTCAGCTCTTCGGATTCGGCTGGTCGATAAAGCAGAGGCCATCATCCGGGAGTCGGTCAAGCCGATGGAAAAAATCGAAGGCATCAAAATTTTGCATGTTGAGGGTTTGGCCGGCAGCGGTGGATCCTCGCAAGGTGACGGGAGTGGCGTTGGATTCGCTGATGGTGTGGTGAATTCAGCGCTACGGTTCCGCGCGCAGGCGCCGATCGTCGATCAGTTGCTTCGCGAAATCGGGCTCGATGCGGGCGATATTCAGAAACTTACTGCTGGCGCAGCGGGAGCGGCTGGGGTATCGGCGGCGGCGCCGAACACTCCGCGACTTGACCGATAAATCCATGATCGTGGAGCCAGTACGGTGATTCGTGTTTATGTATCAAGCGTGATCGCGGCCAGCGCCGACAGCGTGTGGGCGCGAATAAGGGATTTCAATGGTCTGCCGCAATGGCACCCCTTGATTGCCGACAGCCGGATCGAAAACCAGCAACCTGCTGACCGGGTGGGTTGTGTTCGTGCGTTTCACACCCGCGACGGCGGACGTATACGCGAAAAGCTGCTCGCGCTGTCAGACTATGACTTCACCTGCACCTATGAAATTCTGGAAAGCCCAATGGGGGTGGCCAACTATGTTGCGACGCTCAAGCTCACACCAGTCACCGACGGCGATGCCTGCTTTGCAGAGTGGAGCGCAGAGTTTGATTGCGAGGAAGGGCGCGAACGCGAGCTGTCCGACCTGATCGGGCAAGGCGTGTTCCAAAGCGGATTTGAAGCGCTCAAGCGCTACTTCGCACGCCGTTGACCCACCCAAGCTTGAACGTGCTGCAAAAAGTCATCCGTTCTGCAGTCATCGATGCCCCGGTCGAAAGAGTCTGGGCCGTACTGTGCGACTTTAACAGTCATGATGACTGGCACAGTGTCGTTCAAAAGAGCAGGATTGAAGCTGGTCGAGACTCGGCCGAGGTTGGCTGCGTCCGCGCCTTCACCCTTCAGGATGGCAGCTTCATCCGCGAACAACTGCTCGCATTGGATGACAGCAACTACCGCTTCACCTACTGCATAGTCGAGGCTACGGTACCCCTGGAGCGGTACGTCTCAACCGTCACGCTCAAGCCCGTCACTGACGGTAACCGGACGTTTTGGCATTGGGAATCGAACTTCGGCACGCCACCAGGGCGAGAACGCGAGCTTGCTAACCTCGTCGCGACTGGCGTCTATGAGGCTGGCTTTGCCAGCCTGCGCCGACACCTCGAACAGGGTGCCGATCGCCGGATCAAGGGTCACTCTCCGATGCCTATGGCCTTGCCACTGCCCTCGCAACGCATAGAGATTGAAGCCTATGGTGGTCACGATGTGATGCGAGTCCGAAGCGCCGAGGTACCCGCCCCTGGGCCTGGTCAGGTTCGTATCCGACAGAGATTTATCGGCGTCAACTATTTTGATATTTACCTGCGTCGCGGTTCGATCCCGGATCTGTTGCCACTGCCCGGCACTCCAGGCATGGAGGCGGCTGGGTCAGTTATCGATATCGGCGAGGGCGTTTCGGGGCTTATGCCTTCAGACCGCGTCGCCTATATGGGCCCCTTGCCCGGAGCCTACGCCAGCACACGTTGCGTGCCCCAGGATTGGGTTATACGGCTACCCGCCCATATTGAGGACCAGGTGGCTGCGGCGCTGTTACTGAAAGGGATCACTGCCGATTATCTGCTACATGATCTGGCCCATATTCGCCCCGGCCAGCGTTGGTTGGTACATGCTGCTGCCGGCGGTGTCGGACTGATCCTCGGCAGTTGGGCGAGCCGTCTCGGCGCTCGCGTTATCGGAACCGTGTCTAGCCCCGAAAAGGCTCGACTCGCACGTGACCACGGTTGCGACCATGTCATCGTGACAGGCGAATACCGGTTCGCTGATGAGGCAAAGTCGGTATGGAGCGGTGGCGCAGACGTCATCGTTGACGGCCTGGGCGATGCAGCTTTCGAGGAGAACTTTGCCGCGCTGGCACCGTGTGGCCACTGGATCAGTTTAGGACAGGCCAGCGGCGCACCGAGAGCAGTTTCGTCAGAGCTTCTGGTTAGCAAGTCGGCGAGTTTTTCCAGGCCTGTTGCCTTTGCTTATGTCGCGACCCGCCAAAAGCTTGCCGAGCGGGCTGATCGGCTTTGGGCAGCGGTTGCCGACGGGTCGGTGAAGTTGCCGCCCATCGAGCCTCATTCGCTGGCCGCGGCTTCGCGGGCGCACGAGCGGTTGGAGTCGCGCCAGACCACTGGCGCCTTAGTATTGACGGTATGAGGACTCAACCATGATAGAGGGCATGAATCACTTCACCATCACTGCCGAAGATCGCGAACGCACTCTCGACTATTACTGTGGCCTCCTAGGTCTTCGCGAGGGCTTCCGCCCCGATCTCGGCTTTCCTGGGGCTTGGCTCTATGCCGAGGGATCCGAACAGGCCATCCTCCACATTTATTGGGATCGGCCGATGCCGGAGCCTCGCACCGGGGTAATCGATCATCTGGCTTTCAGCGCACGCGGACTTCATGCAGTGAAAGCTCGGTTTGACGCCCGCAGCATGAGCTATGACTTAAGGCGACAGGCTGGTAGCGGAACCTGGCAACTCTTTAGCTTCGATCCTAACGGCGCACGAGTCGAACTTGACTTTGACGCTAGCGAGGCAGTTGAGGGTTGATCCGTGTGCGAGCGCACACCGGCCTGCGGTTCGAAATCTACTCTTTAGGTGTTGTCACCGCGAATCGGGTGCTCAGTTCAGGGCGGGACCGGGCAAGCAGCGTGAGGACTTGTTGTCGGTTCATCGGTAGTGGGCGCTGGGCATGCGGCAGACACCCCCGAGCAGCGGGGTTCGAACCTGTGACCCCTGCCGTGTGAAGAGCATTCCAAGGCCCGTAGTGGGTTTCATTCAGCGTTTAACGTATCGCAATATATAATTCGAACAATGATCAAGTCTTTCAGATGCAAATCCACCGCAGCGATCTTCTCGGGCAGAGGTGTCGCTCGCTGGGTCAACATTCGGGTCGTTGCTGAGCGCAAGTTGCAGATGCTAAACCGTGCAAACCGGCTTGATGATCTGCGGGTGCCACCTAACAACCGGCTTGAGGCCTTGCGAGGCGACCGGGATGGCCAGTTCAGCATCCGTATCAATGATCAGTGGCGCATCTGCTTTCGGTTCGAGGCAGGCAACGCATTCGATGTCGAAATCGTGGACTACCACTGAACAGAGGATTCCCATGAAGGCTGTCAAAAACGGCATGCGCCCCATCCATCCGGGGGAAGTATTGCGCGAAGAGTTTCTGATTCCTATGAAGCTTACCGCTCACGCGTTGGCTATTGCGTTGCATGTACCGGCGCCGCGTATCAACGACATCGTCAGGGAGCGACGCGCGGTGTCCGCCGATACTGCGATGCGACTGGCGCGATTTTTCAACATGAGCCCAGAGTTCTGGACGGGGCTCCAGGCTGACTATGAAATGGCGCTCGCCCGCGACCAACTCGCGGAAGAATTGAAATCGATTCGGCCCTTCAGGCCCGCGCTGGCGGCGTAAGCCACGCCCATCCCCAGTCGATGGGGAAGAGCAGGGCTGGCAGCGGGGCTTTCGGGCAGCAGCTCGGCGTAGTCGTGGACGTGGTCTGCATCACACTGATGCTACGACACGCAGGCCCAGCGGGCGACCGAAATCAGGCCTGCAGGTTTGGTCGCTAGTCAGAGCGGACCCGCCTAAGCCCTGCTATCAGTTCTGGCACGTCGACTGTGATGATGTTCCACAAGGTGTCGTTGTCGATACCGAGGTATCCGTGGATCAGTCGATTTCGGGTAGCGATGATTTGCCGCCAGGCGATATGTGCGTTTGTGGCTCTTGCATTTTCCGGATTTCCCCGGCCACCACCTGCTCGGCGTACCGTTTGGCGATCATGGCCGCGTGAGTTTGGGCAGTCATGTAAGTATGAAGATTTCGGCTGTGTATTGACATCAGCTACACATCCAGTCAGGATCCGTGTATCGGCTGTGTATTCATTTGGAGATGCCATGCGTGACGCCGCCATCAATTTGCGAGCCCTGCCTCAACAGCGCGACCTGATCGACCAGGCCGCGCACCTGCTTGGGAAA
>Ga0172372_10004470_pt1 | contig 19869 bp, 18 predicted proteins | sample LakKiv5m_2_FD_114544 | JGI IMG/M metagenome (GOLD analysis project Ga0172372, IMG submission 114544) | Freshwater microbial communities from Kabuno Bay, South-Kivu, Congo - kab_092012_9.5m | ecosystem: Environmental > Aquatic > Freshwater > Lake | place: Democratic Republic of the Congo...
CACCCGCACCCACACCCACACCCACACCCACACCCACACCCACACCCACACCCGCACCCGCACCCGCACCCGACAGTCCCGACCCGAAGGTCGACCGGGCACCGACCCCCAGGCGCCTGCTGCCCCACGTGCTCGACGGCGATCGCGAGCTCGTGCTGCGGGTGGTGCCGATGCCGGCCGACGTCAACGCCAACGGCGACATCTTCGGCGGCTGGATCATGGCGCAGGTCGACGTGGCCGGCTCCATCCTGCCCTACCGCGTCGCGCGCGGGCGGATGGCCACCGTGGCGGTCAACCAGTTCCTGTTCAAGCAGCCGGTGTCGGTGGGCGACCTGCTGAGCTTCTACGCCCGCATCGAGCGCATCGGCACCACGTCCATCACCTGCCACGTCGAGGTCTACGCCGAGCGCAACCCGGTCAACCCGGAAGTCGTCAAGGTCACCGAGGCCAGCCTGACCTATGTGGCGATCGACGAACACGGTAAGCCGCGGCCGGTGCCGCGGGATTGATCGGTCCTTGCCTTCAACGAAACCCATGCCTGGAGAGTTCATCATGCCAACCTGCCTGATCACGGGTGCCGCCAGTGGGATCGGGCGGTGCACCGCGCTGTTGGCGGCCCAGCGGGGCTATGCCGTCGGGGTGGCGGACCTGCCTTCCGCGCGCAAGGGCGTGGACACGGTCTGCGCCGAGATCCGTGGATCGGGCGGGATCGCAACGCCCCTCACGATGGACGTCGGCTGTGCAGATGACGTCATCGCAAGCCATGCTGCGTTCGAAGCAGAGTTCGGGCGGCTCTCTGCACTGGTGAATGCAGCGGGGGTGTACCTGGAGTCGTCGGTCGACGCCCTGGACGCCGATGCGCTTGCGCGACTCTTCGCCGTGAACACGGTCGGCGTGATGCTGAACTGCCGTGAGGCCACCCGACGCATGTCCACGGCCCTGGGAGGTGAGGGGGGTGCGATCGTCAATGTCTCCTCGATGGCCGCGACGATAGGTGGTCGACCAGGCGCCTGCGCCTACGCGGCTTCCAAGGCGGCCGTCGACGTGTTCACCACCGGTTTCGCCCGTGAGGTGGCTGGACAGGGGGTCCGAGTCAATGTCGTTCGGCCGGGGGTCACCGCCTCCGGGATGACGACCCAGCTCCAGCACGACTTCGAACTGCGGCGACGTGTCGAGGCATCGATACCGATGGGCCGGATCGGCCAGCCGCAGGAAGTCGCGGCGCTCATCCTGTGGCTGCTTTCGGCGGAGGCGTCCTTCGTGACCGGCGCCCATGTCAATGTGGGCGGAGGCGGCTTCCAGGTCGCCGGGATGCGCTGAAGAATGCTGCGCCCCGTGGCTCGGCCCTTGGCCGAATCAGTTCAGCCGCCGATCGAGGGCAGGGTCGAAGAGATGTATTCGGCCTGAGCCCGGCTGCGGGCGCAGGTGTACCCTGTCACCGGGCGACAAGGTCTGGCGGCCTGCCAGCACCGCGTTCACCGTATGGTCGCCGGCCCTTGCAGACACCCAGGTCTGCGAGCCTGTCGGCTCGACCACCATGACCCGTGCCTGCATTCCGGTGTCCGACAGTTCGAGATGCTCTGGCCTGATGCCAATGGTCACAGCGCCGGGCCGAGCATCCTTCGGGTGGTCCTGCGTCAGGAGTTCAACGGTGCCCTCGCCTGGAAGATGCACGCAGCAGGGGTGGCCTGATGTCCAGCTGCCGGGCAGCAAATTCATCGAGGGTGAGCCGATGAAGCCGGCGACGAAAGGACTCGACGGCCGGTCGTAGACCTCCAGCGGTGGGCCGATCTGCTCGATGCGCCCATCGCGCATGACGACAACCTGATCTGCCAGCGTCATCGCCTCGACCTGGTCATGGGTGACGTATATCGACGTCGTCGCCAAGCGCTGGTGCAGGGCCTTGATCTCCGCCCGCATCACCACGCGCAGCTTCGCGTCCAGGTTGGAGAGCGGTTCGTCGAAGAGAAACACGCTCGGGTCTCGAACGATGGCCCTGCCCATCGCGACCCGTTGGCGTTGCCCGCCTGACAACTGTCTTGGCAGCCGCTCGAGGAGGTTGGAAAGGCCGAGCGTCCGGGCGGCCCGCTTGACGCGGTCCTCGAGCGAGTCGGTGGGGACGCCGCCGAGCATGAGCGAAAAGGCCATGTTCTCGCGCACGCGCATGTGCGGATAAAGCGCGTAGTTCTGGAACACCATCGCGATGTTCCTCGCCTTGGGCGTCAGCCCGTTGACGACACGTTCGCCGATGCGGATCCGCCCCGTGGAGACGCCCTCGAGGCCCGCAACCGCGCGAAGGAGCGTCGACTTGCCGCAGCCCGATGGCCCCACGAGAACCGTGAAAGACCCATCGGGCACCGTGACATCGACACCCTTGAGCACTTCCACCGCGCCAAAGCGCTTTGTCACGCCTTCGATGTCGACGCTGGCCATGGTGTCTCCTGCCTTGGCTGGGCCCGCTCCGGTCGGCCCGCGCCGCACCAAGGGCAGTCCTCAGAAAGCTCCCGTTCGTTCGGGATGTGAATCTTCTGGATCGGCCCTGATCGATCGAAGGCACCGTGACCGACGCCGCAGGCCCATTCCGGCATCACGCTTGCGACTCACGCTTCCAGCGTCGTCGCGAACACGGGCTTCTGGCCTGGGGCTGGCGAATAGCCGAAGTCGCCCCGCTCGATCAGCGCCTGAACTCCGCCGTTGCGCTCGATCTTTGCGCGTTGATCCGAGAAGGCCATGGCATCAACCGCCTCGGGGTCGATCAGACGACGCAACTCCGTCTCCATGTCGCGAAGGATGTCAACGGACGCGGGGTCGCCTGCGAGATCCCGGGTTTCGCCCGGATCCTCCTCGAGATCGAACAGTTCGGGTGGGTAGCCGACGTGATGGATGTACTTCCATCGGCCTTTGCGCACGAGATACATCGCCGTGATCGACCCGGCCGCATGGTATTCGCCGAGCGCGACCCGCTGCGCATCCGGTGCATGAGCGATGTCGAGCAGCGAGCGGCCTGGGAGCGCGCGATCCCCTTCGTCGGGCGTGATGCCGACGCTTTGCACGATCGTCGGGTAGATGTCCACGAGCGTCACCGGCGTGTCATTGACGCTGCCCTGCGGAATGCCAGGGCCCGCGATGATCATCGGTATCGCGGCCGCCTCCTCGTAGTGCACCGATTTGCCCCACATGTGTCGGTTGCCCAGGTTGTCACCGTGGTCGGTGCTGTAGATCACTCGGGTGTTCTCGGTCAGCCCCAGTTCCTCCAGTGCCGCCAGCACCTGCCCGATGTTGTCGTCGAGGAAGCTGACCATGCCGTAATAGGCCGCAAGCGCCGTGCGGACCTGTGACTCGTCGAAGTGATCGTCGTAGTCCATGCAGCGACGCAGCGCCTTGACCACCGGATGGGTGGGTTCATGCTCCGGCCCGTAGAGCCTGGGCATGGGGAGCGTATCGGGCGGATACAAGTCGAAGAACCGTTGTGGCGCGATCAACGGGAAGTGTGGCTTGACGAGCGAGACGAACAGAGCCCACGGCTTGCCCGGGCGACGACCGAACTTTCGCAGCCACTCGATCACCCCATCCCGGATGTTGCGGTCATATGCGGCATAGGTCGATTCGCCCGGGCCGGCCTGACGGGCCAGATCGGGTGTGCCGCCACGCGCTGCGGGAACCGGAGATCGGATCAGTCCGAGGAGGTCTCCCTGGCCATCCACCACATGCAGCGGGATGACTTCATCGACGAACCCGTTGTCGTCAGCTGCACTGCGGAAATGCAGCTTGCCGATCGACATGGTGTGGTGGCCCTCCGCGCGCAGACGGTGTGCCCAGCTTCGTATGGAGCCGTCGTACGGGTGGGCGTTGTCCCAGCACCTGTTCTGCGCGACGTAGGTCCCCGTGTGCAGGCTCGCGCGCGCCGGGACGCAGATCGGGCAATTCGTGTAGGCAGCGGTGAATCGAGTGCCGCGTGCCGCCAGCGCATCGAGGTGAGGGGTGCGGATGAAGGGGTGACCGTAGCATCCGGTGACGTCACGGGTGTGCTCGTCCGACAGGATGAACAGGACATTGCTCGGCTGGGCTTTCATGGTCTATGGTGTTCGTGAGCGGTTTGTAGGGGCGCGTCTGGGAAGGATCTCCGGTGGAGTCGGCGGCTGCATTGCCGGCCCGATCAGCGGACTTCAGGAATTTGTGCTCTCCGTCGCGGTTCGACTTGTTTCGCGAGCGAGCGTGCCGATGTAGGGCCCGCCTGCGCGCTGGGCGGTCCGCGGGGCGAAGCCATCTTCCAACTGAGGCGTGATCCGTGCCACCCGCTGCTCGAGTCGGGTGATCGCGTCCGAGCCCTCGACCACGGAAATCCGGCTGCGGTAGGTCCGCGATTCCAGGTGCTGCAGCCAGATCACCTCGCCCGCATGCTCGGCGTCCGCTCTAGACCCCCAGTGTGAAGTTGCGGGCTCCAGAGCAAAACCGTACACGCCTTCGCCGAAGGCTTGCCACTGCTGGAGGCAGCGGAAGGCCTTCGAGTCGAACTCGAGCCCGAAACCGAGGGCCAGTCGGTCATTGACCAGGGCCACCGGCACGCGGCCATCCGACTCGGCACGGAACCCGAGATCGAATACCTGCTGGACGTATCCCCTTGTCGGCGCGGCCTGGACTCGGTAGCCCGACTGCTGGATCGACGCAGGCATGTTGGCGCTGCGGATCTCCGTGACCGGCGCGATCAGCCTTGCGCCCTTGTCCAGCAGTGGCCAGCCGACATTGATGTGGTACAGGAGCATGTGCGGCGTCTGCGAGAACCCGTGGTTCGAGACGACGTCGACGATCTCGATGGCGTTGTCCCCGACCCGGCTCTCGATGCGGCGTGTCAGGCGCAGGTTCTCTGCGAACACCTGCGCCTGGGTGACGGTGCCCTGGCACCACAGCCAGCATTCGTCGTCCTCCCAGCGCAGTCCGTAGCCGTCCAGGGTGGCAGGTTGGAACGCGCCTCGGCCGTGCATCGGATAGTGGATCTCCCGACGCAGCGGCAGGTCGTAGTGACCGGCGGCGCTGCGGTCGGGCTGTCGGATGTGGTCGAGACCACAGGTGCACAGCAAGCCTGAAAAGCCACGCATGAACCCGGCGCCCTGTTCATCCATCGCGTCGAGCAGTTGCGGCTGGCGAAATCCCGTGGGTGACTGCCAGGCCATCGGAAGACCTCGATGGTCGAAGCGTCCGATGTCCATGCTCCGGTCCACGAGCACGGAGAAGGACAGGCCGGCGCCTGTGCGGAACTCGAGGCTGCGCACGCCGCGCTGCGGGCCGTCGGCATACTCCATCAACTCCACACCGAAGACCTGCCGTGCATCGCCGACGCGGCGCTCGAAGTCGCGTCGCGTCATCTGGATTCCATGAAGGGTTGGCATCTCTACTTCACTGCGCCCGTGGTGAGGCCCTTGACGATATGGCGTTGCCCGAGGAGGAGGAACAGCAGCGCCGGGATCAGCGACAAGGCCGCTGTCGCTGCCATTTCGCCGTACTTGATCTCGTAGCCCTGCGCGAACTTGGCGATCGCGACCGGCACCGTGGCTGTCTGCTTGGCAGTCATGTTCAAGGCGACGGCGAACTCGTTCCAGCTGAAGATGAACATCAGGATCGCCGTGGCTGCGAGGCCCGGCGCGATGATGGGCACGACGATCCGCCACAAGAGGTAGGGTGTGGAGCAGCCGTCGATCCGCGCGGCTTCCTCGAGTTCGATCGGCACGTCCCGGACGAAATTCGCCATCAGCCACAAGGCCATCGGCAGGTGCACGGCCACGTGGGCGAGGACCAAGCCGGTATAGGTGTTGTCCAGGCCCAGTTGCCGATACAGCGGAAACCAGGCCGCCACCAGCGTGATCGGCGGGACCATGTGAAACACCACCGACCATCCCAGCAGCCCGTGGACAATCCAGCGTGGGGTGTGCATGCGCTCGATGGCATACCCACCCACGGTCGCGATGAAGAGGATGACCAGCGTGCTGAGCGTGGCGACGATCAGGCTGCTGGCGGTATTGCGGAAGAATTCCGTCGTCTTGGAGAACAACACCTCGCGGAAGCTGTCGAGGGTGGGTTCGAACAGCAGCTTCCCCTGCAAAAGGTCGATCTGGGTCTTGAAGGCGGCCGCGATGATCCAGACGAAGGGCACCAGCACGAAGACCGACACCAGGATCAGGAACAGGTGTTCGAATCGACGGTGTTCCGTCAGTGCCTGCTTCATGCGGCCTCCCTACGCCCCGCGCGTCCTGTCGCCCAGGCCAGCACCATCAGCATCGAGATGGCGAACAACACCGCCACCGACATGGCTGATCCATAGCCCATCTGGTCCTGGGTGAAGAAGGTTCGGTAGATCGTGTAGCTGATCACCTCTGTCGAAGAACCCGGGCCGCCACCCGTCAGCAGGTAGATCTCGTCGAAGACCTTCAGCGATGTGACGAAGCGGAACAGGAACGTCACCAGGATGACAGGCATCATCAGCGGCAGGTACACATATCTGAGTTCCGTCCAGGCACTGGCGCCGTCCACCAGCGCCGCCTCGTGCAGATCCTGGGGCAGTGACTCGAATCCTGCCAACAGCAGAAGGAAGCAGAACGGTGTCCAGTGCCAGATGTCGACGATGATCACCGACGGCAAGGCCAGGTGCGGGGTGCCGAGCCAGTCCTGCGGCATCACTCCGAAGAGCATCAGGAAATCATTGACCAGACCGAAGTCGTAGTTCAGCATCAATTTCCAGATGGCGCCGATCAGGATCCCGGGCACCAGGATCGGCAGGATGAAGATCGTGCGGTAGAGGATCCGGGCGCGACGGATCCGGCTGACCGCCCAGGCGAGGAAGAATCCCAGGACGATCTGGATGGACACCGCGACGACCGAGAAGATGAGCGTGTTCACCATGCCGGTGTGCAGCAGCTGATCTTCCGCCAGACGCGCGTAGTGGGCGAATCCCACGTAGTCCCAGCTGGCCCGACCTTCTTCCCAGCGCACGTTGTGAACGCTCAGTGCGGCCAGGTTCAGCAAAGGCAGGATGGACAGCAGCAGGAAGACGGCGAGCGTCGGCGTCAGCGCGACGCGTCGCCAGAAGGTCAGTCTTCGTGCGTAGGGTGTGTGCATGGGTTGGAGCGGTGCCCCCGGAGCGTTCGCCCCGGGGACGTTACGCCGTCAGGAAAGGGCTGCGATCTTCCCGGTCTTGTAGCCTGCACGCTGCATGATCGAGTGCGCTTCGTCGGCGATGGCATTGAGCGCCTGCGCAGAGGTCATCTGCCCGATCACGGCCTGATTCAGGCGCAGCTCGAGCACATCACCGATCTGAGACCCTTCGGGAATGCTCCACATCAGGCGCGTGAAGGCCGAACTCTCCGCCATCGCAGGCATCCAGCGGTTCTTCGGGTCCTTCCACAGGGCCTGATCAGACAGCACATCCTGGCGCACCGGCGGAGCGCCAGCCTCCATGTACTTGATCTGGCTGCCCTGGCCCTGGAACCAGTTCAGGAATGCCAGCGCCGCGGCCTGACGGGCCTTGGGTACGTTGCGGGGTATCCCGCCGAGCCAGTGGCCCAGCACTGGCGCCGGTTTGCCGTTGGCAGAGCGCGGCACGCGGGCGGCGTTGATCTTGCCGACGACTGCAGACTTGCTCGGGTCATCCATCTGTGCCCAGGCAGCGATCACCAGCAGGGCGTGAGCCGCGCGCCCCGTGACGATGTTCTGGATGATCTGCGCCTGCGCCAGTCCGCCGGTTTGCGGGTGCCCTGCTTCCTTGGCCATGCGGATGTAGAAGTCGAGCGCGGCCTTGGCCTCCGGACTGTTGATCGTGATGGTGAAGTCGCCCTTGGGTTCGTCTCGGAACAAGCTGCCGTTGAAGCTGTTCAGGTAGGGCCACCAGTCGTACGAGATGTCGTTCGGCGCACCTCTGGCGCCGCGCTGGACGATGCCGTACATCCGCGGCGGGTTGTGCAGTTTCTTGGCGTTGGCCAGCAGGTCGTCCCAGGTGTCAGGAACCTTCAGCTTGTGCTGTTCGTACAGGTCTGCCCGGTACAGCAGGATGGGGATGTTCCCGTTGACCGGCACCGACATCAACTTGCCCTTGGGGTCGTGGGTCTTGTTCGCTTCGTTCCAATAGACGGTGTTGTCGTAGCGGACCATCTGGGGATCGAGCTTGAACGACGGGTCGATGTCGTTCAGCGGTGTCAGGAAGCCGCCGTGGTAGAACTCCTGGTAGTACAGCCCGTTCATGATCAGCAGGTCGAACATGCCGTCCTTCGCGCGCACCGAGGCGCGCTGCTTCTCCAGGCTTCCACCGAAGGGGTTGACGTCCAGGTTGACCTTGTTGCCGGTCTCCGCCTCGTAGGCTTCCACTGTCTTTCGAAAACCGTTGAACCAGGGCGAGTTGTTGATGACGATCGTGAACGGTGCCTGTTTGGCCGTTTGAGCGCGTACCGATCCCGTCCAGGGAATGGATGCCAACGCTCCGGCTGCCGCGGCCCCGAAGCTCACATCCCGACGCTTGATTCCACTTGACATTCGATGTCTCCTCTTCCAGTTGCTGGACACGCTGACCACATGCCTTGATTCACCAACGTTGTCCGCGAGTGGTCGTTGCGGACGTTCGGGGCTCAGGGCCTCGTTGCGCTGGCGTCCGAGTTCAACCCGACGCCGATGCCGGCTCCCTGCATCCTGCGCGCAGATTCGAAGGCGGCTTCGATGATCTGGACCGACAGCACGGCGTCGGCGAAGCTGCACGAGACAGTTCCACCATCGTGCAGCGCACCGAGGAATTCCTGCGTGATCCAGCCCGTGGCTGGCTCTGCCGCCAGCACTTCAGCGACCGTGCCATCCGAGGCCCACCGCGTCATCGTCCAGCCTGTGGCCAGATGCAGAGGTCGACGAAGTTCGATCAGGCCGTCTTCGCCGAAGACCCTGATCTCGTCCCACATGTGCAGCCCCTGATCGATGCACGTCATCTGGCATTCGACCCCGTCGAATTCCAGTTCGATGAAGCCCCCGTGGTCCGACCGGTCGCCGAGCGCCGGCCTGACACGGCTGCGAACCGACCGCGGCGTCCGACGCAACAGCCATGGGACGATGTCTGCCATGTGCGTGCCGCGGCCGGTGAAGGCGCCACCTCCGCCCAATTCCGGCTGCAGGAACCAGCCCGAGCGCTCGTAACCGAGCTGGACGGTCTGCACCAGACGGACGGCGCCGATCGAACCGGAGGCGATCAATTCGCGCGTGCGCCGGCAGCCCGGATCGAGCCGCCGGTTGAAGGCCACTGCATTCAGCAGGCCCTTGCGGTCCGCCTTTTCCCGCAGCCTTCTGGCGTCCGTCGTCTTCATCACGAACGGCTTGTCCACCAGCGTCGCCCATCCGCGGTCCAGCGAGATGTCCACGTGCGCGGCGTGGAGCGTGTGCGGTGTGGTCACCAGTGCTGCATCCGCGTCGGGCAGATCCTCAGGGCGGTCGACCAGGGCTGCGCCGCTCCTGCGCGCCAGATCGCGAACGTCGTCGTTCGGATAAGGGTCATAGATGCCGACGACCCGGGCGCGTGCGTCGGTCATCAGGGTGGGCACGTGGTATCGGCGAGAGAACCCGCCGCATCCGATCATCACGAAAGACTTCAAGGCATCGACTTTCAGGTTCAGCCTGCGGTCTGCAGATTTCGCTGGAACAGGGCGAACAGCCGGCTCCAGACCGTTTCCGCCGCGGGCTTGTGGTAGCAGTGGCGCTCCGGGAAGGTGAAGCCATGGTGTGCGCCGGCGTGGTGCTCGATGCGGTAGGGCCTCCCGCGCGCCGTCAAGGCGGACTCCACGGCCTGCGCGTGCGATCGCGGCGCCACGGGGTCGTCTTCTGCCCACCCGAAGTACGCTTCCGCGCGCATGCCGGCAAGACGCCGATGTGGCGAATCGGGCGCCTCGGTCACGAGCCGTCCCCCGTGCAGCGATGCCATGGCGGCGAAATCGTCCGGGAATGCCGCTGCCGCGGCAATCGCATGCCGGCCGCCCATGCAGTAGCCGATGACCGCGCCAGGCAGGCGTGCGACGCGCTGTCGCCTCAGGTATGCAAGGACCGCCCCGCAATCCGTGACCGTCATCTCCATCGACAAGGCGTCGTTGAGCGCTTCCATCCGCGGATCGAGCCATCCGGTCGACAGCGTCGAGGGGTCGAAGCTCGGCCCGCCATCACGGTGATAAAGGTTCGGGAGTGCCACCAGATAGCCGACGCTGGCGATGCGCCGGCACATGTCGCGCAACTCTTCGCGGATGCCCAGGGCATCCATCAGGAACAGCACGACCGGGAACCGATCTCCTTCGTCTGGGTGGACGAGGAAAGTCGGCATATCGCTGCCCTCCGACTGGAGGAGCACGGTGCGTTCGATCATCCCGATGTCCGCTGCTTGGGCTGGATGTCGATCCGATGTCGAGGGGCAGCGAGCGCCGACCTCAATTGGCCAGGACGATCCCGGTTCGTGTGATCACATCGCCCAGCCGTGCCCGCTCGGCCTTCACGAACGCACCGAAGGCTTCCGGTGTCTCGATCACGGGCACCGCGCCGGTGCTGCTGATGCGCTCGCGGACATCGGGGTGCTGCAGGGCCTTGACGACCTCGTCGTACAGACGCTTGACGATCTCCGGGGGCGTGCCCGCTGGAACGGTCAAGCCCCAGGACTGTGTGATCTCGTAGCCAGGGAGCGTGTCGGCGATCGTCGGCAACTGAGGCAGGCCCGGGTTGCGTTGGGGTCCGGTCGTGGCCAGGGCAACGACCTTGCCATTGCGGATGTGTCCCCCCGCTGCGATCGGCGAGGTGATGATCAGCTGCACTTGCCCAGCGATCACATCCAGCAGGGCAGGGCCGGCACCCCGGTAGGGCACATGGGTCATGCGCACACCGCCGAGCAGGTTGAACATCTCGCCCGCCAGATGCGCCGGCGTGGCGACACCGGCCGAGGCGTAGTTGACGGTCCCGGGCTTTGCCTTCACGAGTGCCACCAACTCCTCGATCGTGCGCGCGGGCAGCGAAGGATTGACCACCATCACATTGGAGGCGTTGGCGACCCTCGTGAGTGGCAGGAAGCCGTCCGGGTCGTAGGGCAGGTTCTTGCGCACGTTGGGCAGGATGGCCCAGACCGAGGTCGTGCTCATGAACATCGTGTAGCCATCCGGTGCCGACCGGGCCGCGGCTTCGGCTGCCACCAGCCCTGCGGCTCCCGGCTTGTTCTCGACGACCACTGTCTGTCCCAGGCTCGCGCCCATCTTGTCGGCGATGACCCGCCCCAGCATGTCCGGCGAGCCGCCGGGCGCGTCTGGCACGATGAGTTTGAGCGTGCGGGTGGGGAAGGTTTGGGCTTGCGCCTGCACTGTTGCAGTCAAGGACATGACGGCCAGGGCACCTCCGAGTGCCCAGGTCAGCATCGTCTTCGTCGCGGACCGGCCTGGGTGGGTGGCCCGTCTGTCGGCCGAGGGCTGGCCCGGGGTCCCGGCAAACCGGACGATGAGACTTTGCCGAGGCGCGGCTGCATGCACTTGCTTCATGGGAAATCCTTTCGTGTGGCAGGCGTGTGGCAGGGTCTGGGTCAAGTGGCAGTGTGGATGAGCGGCGCATTCGCGGTCACGTGGCGACCGTGGACGCTTGCATCTGTGGTTCGATCCCGGGTGGCGGTGTGTAGACCAGCAGACCCTCGCGACGGATTGCGTCGTTGCCGCCCCAGTGTGCGGCCTTGGCCTGCTGGTCCGCCCGGGCCCGTTCGTCGACCTCTCGAGGGTGGCACCGCTCCAGCAGTCGGCGCTCCAGGGTTGCCAGGGCTTCCGCGTGGGCGATGTCGCCCGCCAGGTCGACGGTTTCGTCCGGATCCTTCGCGAGATCGAACAACTGAGATGGTTCATCCACGTAATGGATGAGTTTCAGATTGGCTTCTCGCAGCATGAAACCACCCCGCCGGGAGCCCGCGGCGTGGTACTCGGCGAAGACCGGGCTTGAGTGCCCATCCCCGTCCAGCAGCGACCGACCCTGCAAGGTCGCTTCATCTGCTGACAACTCGAGACCCATGCCGCTGACGATCGTCGGATACAGGTCGACGTGCGAAACCGGTCGATGCTCCACATGACCACGACGAACGCCTGGACCACTCATCAGCAGAGGCACGCCTGCAGAGGGCTCCAGCAGATTGGCCTTTCCGAAGAGACCGTGGGCCCCCAGGGCCTCGCCGTGATCGCTCGTGTAGACGATTCGGGTGTCCTGCAGCAATCCCAATGTTCCAGCAGCGTTCAGAACCGTTCCGATCTGATGATCCAGGTGTGTGACGAGCGCCGCGTAGCAGGCGGCGATGTGCCGCAGGACACCGGGATCGGTCATCGCCTTGAAGCCCATGATCCGTCGCAGGTGCGCCAGCGACGGGTGTTCGGGGCGTTCCTCGGGGGCGAAACTCGGCGGCAGTGGCATGTCCTCCGCGGGGTATATGTCCAGCAGTTCGTGCGGCACCGTGAAGGGAGGGTGAGAACTGACGTAGGACACGAACAGTGCCCAGGGCCGATCCGATGCATGGGGCCTTCGGCGCAACCAGTCGATCGCCAGTCGGGAGATCTCCCGGTCGTAGTCCTGGTAATGCGTGGTGCCGACACCGGACTGCTCCATGTAGAGCTCCCACTGGCCGCGGTTGACGGGCTCCTCGTCGGACCAGCGCAGGAGCATGCTGACGCCACCCTTGCCACCCAGGATGTGCATAGGCGCCAGTTCCTCGGTGAAGCCGTTGTCGTCCTCCGTAGAACGGAAGTGCAGCTTCCCCACTGACGCGACGTCAGCGCCGGCATCGCGCAGGCGGTGCATCCAGGTGGGGACACGCCCGTCGTAGACGATGGCGTTGTCCCAGTACCCGGTCTCATGCGGGAAACGTCCGGTGGCCAGGGATGCCCGTGCCGGGCAGCACAGGGGGCTCGCGGTGTAGGCGCTCGAGTAGCGGGTGCCGCTGGCGGCGATCGAGTCGAGCACCGGTGTACGGACCCGGGGGTGCCCCGAGCAGCCCATCATGCCCCGCGCATGGTTGTCGGACATGAAGAACAGGAGATTCGGCGGCTTCATCGAGCAGTCCGCCGACATCCAGATGCCGCAAGTTGACGTCGCGTCAGGCGGGCTATCCCCGCGCCTGGTGCAAAGCCCCACATGGCTGTCTCCTCGATTGCAGAAGCATCTGCGCCTCTGTCACTTGTTTCGTGCGGCGTCTGGCGCCGTTGTCTTTACCTTGATTCTTCGGATTCCTTCATGATTCCGCAATAGATGGAAACCGATAACAGATATTCTTTGATCGAATATCGGAGCGCGATGCCGTCGGACAAGTCGAGCAGCAAAAGGGCCTGCCGACCTGCGCGTCCTATGTAGGCCATGCCGGCCATGGCATCATGACGCGAACGCCCGTGTCGACATCAGCTCGGGCCCGACGAACGATTCGAACCCGCCATGCTCGTCTTCCGTACCGATGGCCTGTTACGTGTAGCCGAACAGCCGCGGCAGGAACAGCGTGATGTCCGGGACATAGGTCAGCAGACCCAGGGCCACCATCAGGGTCAGTACGAAGGGCAGGACCGATCGCATGATCGCCGCCAGTGGGGTGCGGGTCAGGGCCGCCATCACGAAGAGCAGGAGCCCGTAGGGTGGGGTGATCAGACCGATCATGAAGTTGACCGTCACGACGATACCGAAGTGCGTCAGGTCGACGCCCAGGGCCCGGGCGCTGGGGATGAGCAATGGCACGAGCACCAGCATCATCACCGACCCGTCGAGGAAGCATCCGAGCACGAGGAATAACACATTGACCAGCAGGAGGAACTGCGCCTGCGACAGTTCGAGCGCGGCGATCGTCGTGACGAGCCGATCTGCCAACCCCTCGTTGGCCACCGCATAGTTCAGGATGAAGGCGCTTGCGATCAGCAACATGGTCGACGCCGACTGGCGGCAGGATTCCGCAAAGGCGTCCCTGGTGTCGCCCGGTCCGATGCGGCGATAGACGATGACCCCCAGGAAGAGGGCCCAGAACGCGGCAGCCGCTGCGGCCTCGGTCGGTGTGAAGATGCCCGACCAGATCCCTCCCAGCAGCACCACCGGCAGCGTCAGGGACAGTGCCGAGCGCGCGAGGACGCGAGGCATCTCGTGCCAGGCCACGGCCTGTCCGGCCGGCAACGCCATCCTGTGCGCCACCAGCCTTATCGTCAGCATCAGCGACAGTCCCATGAGTACGCCGGGCACCAACCCGGCGAGGAACAGGGCGCCGATGGACGCACCGGACAGCAGCGCGTAGATCACCAGCGGGATGGATGGCGGGATGATCGGGGCGATCGTGGCGGCTGCGGCAGTGATCGCGCAGGCCAGCCCTGGCGGATAGCGACCGACGTCGCGCATCATCCGAGTCGCCACCAGCCCCGGTCCGGACGCATCAGTGACTGCGCTGCCGCTCATGGATGAGAAGATCATGCTCACGAGCACCGTCACGTGGCCCATCCCACCGCGGAAGCGTCCGACGAGCGCGTCTGCCAGCGACCACAGGCGCTCGCTCACCGAGGCCGCGTTCATCAGGTTGGCCGCCAGGATGAACATCGGCACCGCCACGAGGACGTACATCGCCGTCATCTGGCTCATCACCTGCCCGACGAGCAGGCCAACGTCCTGACCCGTCCCGAACAGGTAGGCCGCCCCGGCAGCGAACATCACCAACGCCAGCGGCAGCCGCAGCAGCGCGCCGCACAGCAGGGTCGTCAACAGGATCCACAGCCCGGTGCTCATGGTGGCGGGGCGCCTGTCCAACGGCTGAGTTCGCGCTGCCAGTCCGGGCCGATCAATTCACGCACCGTCAGGCACAGCCGCACCAGCAGCACCGACAAGAAGAAGGGAAAGATGGAGTACACGACGTCGATGCGCAATTGCATCGCGTCGGTGCGCTCGCGCCAGAGAAACAGCGTGTAGTCCACCATGCCGGGCAGCGCTGCACCAATCAGCGCGATGAAACTGCCCGCGCCGACGGCCAGGCAGAGGCGTTGCCGTGTCGGCAACAGGTTGTTGAACAGGACATCGAAGGCGATGAACTCCGGCCACCGCAGCACGCACGCTGCGGTCCAGAAGGTCCCCCACACGCTCAGGATCGTCACGGCCTCGTCGATCCAGGACAGTGGTCGGTTCGCGAGGTAGCGCATGCCGATACCCAGCAGGAACAGCACGAAGACGGCTGCCAGGCAGCCGGCTCCGATGGCCAGCGCCGTCTTGCGCATCCAGCCGATCCTGTGCTGCACCGCGTTGGACTCCTCGTGGCGGACGCGCCGGCCCGACGCTCAGCGCACCGCTTCGATGCGGGCCAGCAAACCGGGGGTCCACTTGTCCATCAGCCCGGTCTTGGCATATTGGTCCATCACCGCCGCCCTGAAGGCCGCGACGTCAGGTTCGACGATACGGATGTTCGCCGCCTTGAAGGTGCCGATGGCATCTTCCTCGTCCTTGGCGGACGTGGCGATCTGTACCTCGGCAGCGGCTCTGGCGGCGGCGCGAAGTTCGGCCTGCTGGTCGGCCGACAATTTGTCGAAGAAGGGCTTGGCGATCGCGATGAAAACGGGCTGCACCAAATGCCGCGTCAGGACGACCTGCTTGGTCACCTCCTGGAACTTCCAGTCGCGCGTCATGTTCGTCGGGTTGTCCTGAGCATCGATCGTGCCGGTCTTCAAGGCGACGTACACCTCGGTGATCGGCATCGACACGGACGTGGCGCCGAGCGCGCGCGCGATCGTCTGAAAGGCCGGGCCCGGCGGCATGCGCATCTTGACGCCGGCTAGATCGGCCGGCACCCGTACCTGCTTGTCGGTGCGCAGATTGACGGTACGAGTGCCCAGATAGCCGACGTCCAGGATCTCGAGCCCCATCTTGGAGGCAACGTCGGCATAGAACTCCCGCCCGATCTCGCTGCGGAACGTCTTGATCATGTGGTCGCGGTCGCGGAACAGGTAGGCTGCGCCGAGCGCGCCCCACTGCGGCAGCTGGACCTCGAGTTCGGGCAACACGGGCGAGGCCATCTCGAGGTTGCCGCGCTGCATGGCGGGCAGTTCGGTACCCTGTCTGAACAGCGAGCTCGCGGCGTGCACCGACACCTTGACCTGCCCGGGGAAACGCGCCTCCATCCGGGCTTTTATGGTCTTGAAGGCCTCGGTCAGGGGCGAGTTGTTCGGTGCCGCCGTCGAGATGCGGATCTCGGTCTGGGCCAGGGCATGGGGAAGGGCGCCGAGCGTGGCCAGCGCTACGGCGACGGAAATCAGCTTGCGTCTCATCGTGAGTCTCCTGTGTCGAGTGTGGAATGAGGGGAGCGGATCGATCAGAGAATGTGTTGGCAGGGGGTGACGGTTCAGCGCGAGGGTTGGATCACCACCGACAGCCGGCCGATGCCTTCGATCTGCGCGTCGACCTGGTCGCCGGACTTCAGGAAGGTCTGCTTCGGCGCGCCGACGCCGGCCGGCGTGCCGGTCAGCACGACGTCGCCCGGGTCCAGGGTCATGATCCGGGATGCCGTGGCCAGTTGTTCGGCGACCGAGAAGATCATGTCGCTCGAGCGGCCGTCCTGCTTGAGTTCTCCGTTGACCCAGAGCTTCAGGCTGACGTCCTGCGGGTCTGCTATGGCGCGCCCGCACACCAGGCGCGGGCCCATCGGGCAACAGGTGTCGTGCCCCTTCCCGGCCACCCAGTCGAGCTTGTAGAAGGTTTCGGGCGCACGGTTGTGATCGCGTGCCGAGAAGTCGATCGCCACCGTCCAGGCGGCCACGTAGGTCAGGGCGTCCTCAGGCGAGATGTTCCTTGCCCGACGACCGACCACCAGTGCAAGCTCCACCTCCCAGTCGAAAGCCTTCGTGCCGATGGGCACATGCACCGTGGGCCCCTCGCCGACGACGGCGTTGCGTGGCGGCTTCATGAAGAAGAACAGTCGTTGGTCGGCCTTTCGGGCGCCAGGCATGCCCATTTCGGCCAGGTGGTCGAAGTAGTTGGCCCCGGCGCACAGGATCTTGCCGGGGAACTGCAGCGGCGCAAGGCGCCGCTCCCCAACCACCCGGTCGGCCTCGTCCAAGCTCGCGGATGCGTCGTCCAGACGTCGCCAACACCCGTCTTCGCCCGCGAACAGGGTTGCCACGCTGGTGATTCCTGGCACGCCGACGCGCGCCATCGAGGGTTCGAGCCTGTATAGGCGGTCGTCGAGCTCGATGCAGGCGAGCGGACCGGCCGGCGTGTCGATCGTCGCCAGGGCCCAGGCGGGTGTGGATGTGGACAGCACGTTTGTTGACCTCTTGATCGGCGATCCCCGTGGACCACCGCCGTCGTGTAACTTGCTTCGCACGACGATCTTCCGGCCAGCGCGGACGCCTTTGGCTTTCGTTTGACACCAGAGAATAATTTTATAAAATCCCTATGTCAACATAAATTTGCGGTGTTTGTGGAAAATCCTGATTCGCTGACGCGGGCCGAGCGTGCCTACCGGTACCTGCGCATGGAGATCCTCCACGGTGACCTGATGCCAGGCGAGCGACTGCGCCCTGCGGACTTGCAGGACCGGTTCCAGTTCGGTCTGACGCCCATCCGCGAGGCGTTGATGCGGCTTTCCGGCGAGAACCTGGTGGAGGTCGATACCCACCGAGGCACCCGTGTGGCCGATGCCGGGCTGGAGGAATTGCGCGACCTGATGTCCACACGCCGCGCCATCGAGGCGCTGTGTCTGCGCTCGGCCATCGCCTGCGGCGACACCGGGTGGGAGGCCGGTGTGGTGGCCGCGATGCACGTCCTGTCCCGTACGCCCTTGCCCGAGTCCGGCGAAGATCGCAAGGCTGCCGCGGCATGGGAGGCCTCGCACCGGGCGTTTCACTACGCATTGGTGGCGGCCTGTAGCGAGAAGTGGCTGCTGTGGTTCTGGAACATCCTGGCCGATCACTCGGAGCGTTACCGCAAGCAGCGACTCCTGCGCCTGCATGCGTCTGGGGCCGCCACGGTGGGACGCGCACGCGACGTCCAGCAGGAGCACCAGGCCTTGGTCGAGGCCGTCCTCGGCCGCGACGCTGACCGGGCCTGTGCCCTGATGGACGCGCACCTGACGGCGACCGAGCGTGCCGTGTCGGCGTTGTGGCGCGACGCTGCGGCCGAGGGCTCGAGCGCGCCGACGAATGAGGGCCATGAATTGCCGGCAGTCGACGCCAGCCTTCCCCGTCGTCCGCCACTGACGCCATCTGCGCAACCGGCACCTTCTGCGCCATCCCCCGCCCGGACGAGCAGCCCAAGCGCCAGGCCAGGGCCGCAGCCGACGAATCCAGACCGACGAAAGACCTTGCGATGATCATCCGCTCCGCCATACTCGAGGGCGTGGTCGCCGATGGCGACCGCGAGGCCTTCGATGCCTACATGCGTACCGAGGTGTTGCGGGCGTTGACCCTCTACCCCGGCATCTTGCGCGCGGTCCTGCGTGAACCGGTGGAGCGCGAGAGTGGGGCGCCGCCCATTCACATGGTCTTCGACCTGCACTTCGCGTCGCTGCAGGCGATGCACGATGCGCTTGCAAGCCCGGTGCGGCAGCAGGTTCGGGAGCGGATGGCGCCGTGGATGAAGCGGTTCCAGGGCCGGGTCTACCATCTCGTGACCGAAGAGCATCCCGCGCCATGACGGCAGGCCATCCCTCGGGGCCGTCCTCCGCGGACGGCACGCTGGTGCTGGGGGCCGGCTTGATCGGAGGCTTGACGGCTCGCCTGCTGGCGGCCCAGGGCGAGAAGGTCGTGTTGGCCGATCTCCGCCGGCCCACGGCAGACGCCTTCGGCGGTACGGGCTCCGTGGAGACCGTGGCACTGGACGTGCGGGATTTCGACGGGCTTTGCGATCTCGTGCGGCGCCATGCGATCACGCGCATCGTACACACGGCGGCGCTGCTGTCCACGGCGATCCGGCGCGACCCACTCGCCGGTGTGGCGGTGAACGTGTTGGGCACGGCGAATGTGCTCGAGTGCGCGCGGCGCATGGAACTCGGACGTATCGTGCTCGCCAGTTCCACCACGGTCGCGTACAACACGTTCGCCACGCATGGCCCGCAGCCCTTGCTGGAAGATGACCCGATCCGGCCGATCAGCGAGCGGCCTGCCAGTTTGTATGCGGTCACCAAGCTGACGGGCGAACATCTGGCGCTGGCGTACCATACGTTGTACGGTGTGGATGTCGTGAGCCTGCGTTATGCAGCCGTGCTCGGTGGCGACCTCGATGCGCCCACCAGCGTACCCGGCCGATTGATGCAATGCTTGGTGAGCGGCGCCCGTGAAGGCCGTGACGTCGTGCTCGACGACCCGCTGCTGACCTGGGGCGGCCGAGAGGAGTTCGTCGACGCGCGCGACTGCGCCCGCGCCAACGTGCACGCGCTGCGGGCTCGGGATCCGAGACAGCGTGTCTACCATGTGGCCACTGGCCAGTGGTGCACGCTAGCCGAGTTCGTGGCCGCGATGCAGTGCCTGCACCCGCGACTGCGCGTGGCCCTCGGCGTCGAGCCGACGACGGGCTTTGCGGGATTCGCGCATCGCCGCCCCGCGCCTTCTTCCACCGTCGCTGCGCAGCGCGACCTCGGCTTCGAGTGCGCGTTCGACCTGCGACAGTCCCTCGAGTTCTGGACTGCTCCTGCGGCGACTGCAACGCTGGGCGGGGGTTGACGGCGTTTATCCACAAGGGGGCATGGCATCATCCATATGCCCCTGTGCAATGCCAGCGAGCCCTGACGCCATGCTCGTCTTCCAACACGCCGACATCCTCGACGCCGCCTCCGGCACCCTGCTGCGCGACCGCTTCGTGCGGGTGGAAGGCGACCTGATCGCCGAGGTCTCCGACCGTCCGATCGACGCACCG
>Ga0172372_10004474_pt1 | contig 19863 bp, 17 predicted proteins | sample LakKiv5m_2_FD_114544 | JGI IMG/M metagenome (GOLD analysis project Ga0172372, IMG submission 114544) | Freshwater microbial communities from Kabuno Bay, South-Kivu, Congo - kab_092012_9.5m | ecosystem: Environmental > Aquatic > Freshwater > Lake | place: Democratic Republic of the Congo...
CTGTTGGTCGTATGAAATAATGTTCTTTCTAGAATTGCTGTTGACAAATCAGCAAAAGCTCCGGCGTTTTGATAGTACTTGACCTCATACGAAAGAATTTTTAATTCTTTATTTAAGCCAATTTTAAAATCAGCAGAATATGGATGACGTTTTCCTGTCATAAACATATCATCATGACGTGTCAATACAAGTTTAACTGATTGCTTGATTTTATAAGCGGCAAGCGATGCAAGTGCAGCCCAGCATGTTGCCTGATCTTCTTTTCCTCCGAATCCACCACCAAGACGCAGAACATCAACCTCTATATTATTCATCGGTATGCCTAAAATTCGGGCTATTACTCGTTGAACGGCAGTCGGACTTTGAGTTGATGAGAAAACTTTTAATCTATCTGCTTCAGATGGAATGGCAAGACATGCCTGAGTTTCAAGATATAAATGTTCCTGTCCTCCAATATCAACCCTGTCTTCTATTACATAATCACATTTTTTGAAAGCGTCAAATGTACTGCCGGCAGAGAAAATTACCGGGGGTACAATCAATTTACCTTTCCTTGCTGCATCGCGGGCTTCTGTAATTATGGCTAATCCCTCATAATCAATTTTTATTTTGTTTGCCGCTTTTTTTGCATTGAGATAATTATCTGCAATGACCAGAGCAATCGGTTCACCGATGTATTCAACTTCATCTTCTGCAAGAAGAGTTTCATCTTGAATTATATTGCCAATTTGATTTTGACCCGGAATATCATGATGTGTGAAAATTTTTTTTACGCCTTCGGATTCTTTTGCTTCAGTCAAATTAAGATTTAGAATTTTCCCGTGTGCTATCGATGATGTGAAAACGTATGCGAATAATGTTCCTTCTGGTTGAATTATATCATCAATAAAAATTGATTCACCCCGCACATGATTTATGATGTCATAATTTTTCAAAGTACTTCCTCTATTGAAATTTCAGAAGGAAATAGTTCTATCAAATGTGCCCGGATTAATCTTTTTAGCAGTAAGGATTTATATTCAGCAGAACCGCGAACATCAGAAATTGGGGAAATAGAACGATCAATTATTGAATCGATTACTTCATAATCAATTTCGTTAAATTTTTTTTGTGAAAAATATTTTGAAACATCTGATAGGTAAGAGGGAATAGGCGAAATTCCACCTGCCGAAATATTTGCAGAATTTATTATATCCTCATCAAAGATAAACAAAGCAGCCGAGTTAACACTTGCTATATCAAGATGTTTTCGCTTTGATACTTTTTCAAAATTAAATTTAAAGCTGCCATGTGGTTTTTCAAATATGATTTCTTCAATGAACTCATTCTCTGACAAATCAGTTTTTTTATAGCCCTTGTAAAAATTTATCAGAAAGACAGTTCGTCTTTCACTACCATTTGATATGACCAATCGGGCGTTCAGAGCAATAAGAATTATAGACATATCACCAATCGGAGAAGCATTTACAATATTGCCGCCGATCGTAGCAGAATTACGAATTTGCAATGAAGCAACTAATTCGAATTGTGAAGAAAGATTTGGAAATAAATTTTTAATGATTATTGATTGCATGAACTGCTGGAAAGTTGTTCCCGAACCAATTTTTATTAGACTTTCATCTTCTCTAATGTAGGATAATTTATTCTCAGCTAAATAAGTTGAACTTTTTTCAAGCATTTGATCAGGCATTTGAACAAACAAATCAGTACCGCCACCGACAAAATGGTTCTTTGATAATTCCTCTTTTTGATTTTTATTCAATTTGATAAGTCTATCTTTAATGGATAAAAAATATTCCGGGATAATTCTATTTTTGACAAGAAAATTTAAATGGTCTTGATTATTTGAACTTGGAAGTTGCTTGAACAATTTATCAACTGCTCGCTTTATTGATAAATATCCAGTGCATCGGCAAATATTACCATCAAATGATTTAAGAGCTAATTCATAATCATATTTTGAATTGCTCAATAAATATCCGGTAAGGGAGATGATGAATCCTGGAGTGCAAAAACCGCATTGTGAGGCGCCTTCATTAACGAAAACTTTTTGCTGGGGGATCAATTCTTCCTGATTAAGTCCTTCAATAGTAACAATGTGTTTCCCATTGCAATTGCCAATTGGATATATGCAAGATGTGATAGTTTTATAAGAGAGAATTCCTTGCGATAACTCGCCAATTAAAACGCTGCATGCACCACAATCACCTTCTTTGCAAACTTCTTTCGTTCCAGTAAGATGCTTTTTCTTTCGAATATAATCAAGCAGTGGAAGATTAGGATTCACTTCCTGCTCTATTAATTCATGATTCAAAATAAATGATAATTTTTTTATCATTTTTTATTCACTTGTTTTTTTGAAAAATAACTAAAAATTGTTTTAAAATAAACCTTAGTACTAAAATCAAAATATGATTTTTGAACTTTCTGAAGTATTTAAACGTTTTTAATGTGAACATTCATGGAGTAAAAATGAAATTATTTGCAAAATTTAAATTCACTCTTTCATTTATAATTCTAATCGCATTTTCAATATACATTTACGCTTTCAGCGGTGGAATCACAGGTGTAACACAAAAAAATGGAAATGGCTGCACATGTCATGGTAGTCAGTCGGCAAAAGTTTCGGTAGTGATTGATGGTCCTGAAACAATGGCTCCTGGACAAACAGAAAATTTTACACTTACTATTACGGGCGGACCTTTAACTGCTGGCGGAACAAACATCGCTTCTTCGGCAGGTGAACTAATTGCTGGCGTCGGAACACAATTATTAGGAAATGAATTGACTCACACACAACCGAAAACTTCCACAGCTGAGAAAGTAGTTTTCCCATTTAGCTTTACTGCACCAACGTCAGAGATGGATGTAACGCTTTATGCAAATGGCAATAGTGTAAATTTGAATGGCTCAAATAGCGGTGATCAGTGGAATTTTGCTCCAAACAAAACAATCTCAGTCAAAAATCCAACTGATGTTGAAGAAATTATTAATGTCAAAACATTTTCTCTTTCTCAGAATTATCCTAATCCATTCAATCCGACGACAACAATTAAATATTCAATTCCTGTAAAAGTTAAAAATTTTGTTGATGTGAAGTTAAAAATTTATGATTTGCTTGGAAGGGAAGTTGGAACGCTTGTAAATGAACCAAAAAGTTCAGGTAATTATGAAGTGAATTTTAACGCCTCTGAATTATCCTCGGGTGTTTACTATTATACTCTGAATGCAGATGATTTCTCTGTTACTAAAAAAATGATTTTGCTAAAGTAATCTTAAGATAAAATTATAGGGGGTTCTGAATATTTTTCTTATATCCAAAGAATGATAAATAAGAATTGCTGAACTCCCGTTGATCTGTAACTTCTTCCCCGAACCAGTCAGGTGGAATAAATTTTAGACTTTCATCTTCATTTCGGAACTCAACTTCTGCAATAATCAAACCATCAAGTTTTTCCTGAAAAATATCGAGTTCAATTATTAAACTATTATATGGAATTTTATACCTGATTTTTTTAATTCTTTTTCCTTCAGTCAAATTCCATTCATTGTTAAACTGCTCTTCAGAAATTTGTGTTTCGCTTTCAAGTCGAGAAAGAAATCCTCGCTTTTTAATTGTTTTGAAAAATATGCAGCCGTACTTTCTTAATCGCACAGTCACATCATCATTTGGATTTGATATGTAACCTTGTAGAATATCAACTGATTCAAATTGCTCAAGTTTATCAGGAAGTTTTTTTACCAGATACTTTTTTTCAATTTCAAGATGAAAATCATTTTGCATTTTTTTTAATCTCAAATTTTAGGCAATCAATTCCGGATGAAATTTTAACATCAATAGATGGAATATTTTTGGACTTAAAATTCAATGCTTTGCATCCGTATGGAAATTTATTATCCCATGTAATATAAAAATGCAAACACTTTCTGCAGTCTATTCTCTGATTTTCTTTCATTTTATGAATTGATGTATTAAACAAAAATTATTAATTTTCATTTGTAACATTCACAATTTAATTAATATTTCCAATACTACTTGCAGAGAATCCCGTTTTACGAAACGGGATTATTCTTTTATGATTTACAAAATAATATCAAACAAATATGATGAAAGATATAAAAACAAGCAGCTTCAAGGAGTTGAAAGCTTTATTTTGGATTTTATAAGAAAAAATAGTTTTGAAAAAATATTGGAAGTTGGCTGCGGCACCGGACATTGGTTGAAATGCATTGAAAATCAAAATCCTAAAGTTTATGGCTGCGATTTGACGTTGGAAATGTTAAATGTTGCAAAAGAAAAAAAACTCAACAAGATTTTTGCATGTAATGCCGAAATGCTATCAATCAAGAAAAAAAGTTTTGATTTGATTTTTGTCGTTAATGCGCTTCACCATTTCCCGCATAAAGAAAAATTTATTCATGATACCTACGAATTATTAAGAGATACTGGGGCTTTGGTTGTTTTTTGTGTTGATCCATCTGATAAAAAAGATTCTTGGTATATCTACGATTATTTTAAGAATGTTTATGAAAACGATTTAGTACGTTTCCCAAAGTGGAGTGAAATAGAAATATGGATGAACCAAAACCATTTTGTAAATGTCTCAGAAAGTGTGGTTGAAAGAATTACAAAGTCGTATCAAAATGATGATGTATTTAATGACAGTTTTCTGAGGAAGCATAATTCTTCGCAATTAGCATCTTTATCAGAAAACGAGTATCAAAAAGGAATTGAAAAAATCAAAACTGAAATTCACAATGCGAGGTTGAATTCATCAAATGTATTCTTCAATACAAATATCACTTTTAAAGCAATAACAGGTTGGAAATGATTTATAAAAATGATTTGAAATATATTTTAGAACTTATTGATGATCAGGATTCAGAAGTTAAAAATGAAATATCCTCGCAATTCGAAAATTATTCTGGAAGGCTTGAAGAAGATATAGTAAGCATTTTGGGTTATGTTCCATCAAATATTTTGGAAACTCTTGAGCCATGTATTGAATTAAACAGATGAAAACTTTTGGTGGATGGATTAAAAAATATTCCCACCGAGATTAATGAATATCAGCAATTAGAAGCAATGATGGATTTGATTGATGACTATCAGTTAGGCTATATGAATAATAAACATTTGCTAAAGATTTATCTTGATCAATTCGCTGAAGATTTTAAGTTATTATACACGGATGTGAATGCGTTTAATCTTGAATTTATTTGTTTGAATATTGTGAACTTGGTGGAAACCCACATGATTTTTATAATCCCGATAATAGAAATCTTATAAAAACAATAGAAACAAAAAAAGAACTTCCTATTTCTCTAGTAATTATTTATATGCTTGTTGGTTATAGGCTTGGGCTGAAAATAGCAGGGAGTAATATCCCTGGTCATTTTCTGGCAAGGGTAAATTTCAATGGCGAATCAGTTTATGTCGATTGCTATGACAAAGGCAAAACAATAAAAACAGAGTCTATTTATGAGTATCTGTTCTATATTCCAGATGATATTGAAGAAATATTGATTAACGATGTGACGCCAAAAGTGATTTACCGTCGTGTGTTAAGAAATTTATATAATGTATATAAAATGTATGATGAAAAAAGTAAAATGGATTTTTTCAGTCAGTTAATGACTAAAGCATTCTGAAATAATCATTTAAAGTTAGAATTATCTGATATAAAAATATTAGAATTCATTTTTTGCATAAAATGTATTCTTCAATATCTCACGACTTCTATGATTTTTTCTATATCTAAAAAAACCGAAAAGAATTATTAAAAATATTGGCAGAATAAAATTTGAATACTTTATAAAATTCTTTGAAGTTTCATCCAGGTTTGAATTGATTGGGCGCGTTGATACACCTTTAGTTCGCAATTCAATTAAGCCAGTATCATCACATAGCCAGTCAATTGCATTTGAAACAAGATTTATATTATCCGGCTGTAATTGCTGGGACTGTTGATTCACTCCATTTACAAAGAAATCACCGTCGCTAAATAAAACAACTTTCGCCCTGCTTACGGTATTTTCAATAGAAACGCCAATGAGCAATGATGATTTAGTAAAATCATTTTCATTCCAGTTTTTAGTAATATCAAAATTAATGGGCATTTTTATCTCTTCAGATTTTTCACTGCTAAAGACAATCGGCTTAACAACGAATTCCGGATTTTTCTTTAAAATTACTATTGGACTTATAAATGGGAAAACAACAGCTTCTACACCACTTGCAACAGGATGATCTGCAAATTTTGTAGCAATAGGTATGTAAGGAAAGTTAATCGGAGTGTTCATAATAAAATTTCCTTGCTGTTGACGTACCATAACACTGCTGCAGCTAGCATCAATAATTAATTTATCTTCAATTCTGACATTCAATTTTGATAATAATTTATCCAACCCAAAATTAATATTGATTCCCGTAGCACTTGAAAAATCTCCGTTTATTTTGTTGAGGGCAAACAGAACTCTTCCACCACTTGAAATGAATGCATCCAATTTTTCTTCAATAGTCTTATCAATCGAATCTTGAGGGGAGGCGATTATGATTGCCTTTATCTGTGATGGAATTTCCATTTTATTGTGCAATGAAATAGTATCTAAATCATAAAGAACGTTTAACTGTTCCAGCAACTGTGGAATCTCGGTCAAATTTGTTTCCCTCTGTCCATGAAGAAATGCAATTTTCTTTTTACTGCTATTTGAAATTTCTTTAATTGCACTTGAAAGTTCATATTCAATAGAGGAGTTGTTTTGAATAAGCGGAATCACTTTTTGTTTGTCTCTAAACTGAACAACGGCACCAAGATATGCAAGTTGCTGCTTTATTTGATCCCGCTCCCTTACGTTTATAATCACAGGAGCTATTCCTGCCCGCTGTGCTTCTGATTCTGCTTCCTTATTTTCATTCGGATTAATGAACTCGAAAGTGATATTGCCATTTGAAAGTTTGGAATATTCTACAAGGAAATCAATGAATTCATCTTTAACTCTTGCTATATCTGGTGGTAATTCCTTTGAAAAATAAGCTCTGATTTTAACACTTTCTTTCAGCTCAGATAAGATAACCTGAGTTGCATTACTTAAAGTAAATCTTCTGTCATCTGTCAAATCAATTCTGAAAAATAATTTTTGTGAAACAATGATTCCTGCTAATAAAATCAATATGATTACAAAAAATCCGAAATGATGCTTGTAATTAACCGGCATAATTGTTTTTATAAATTCCTTTTAGATAAATTAATTTTTGATAGGTATAATCCAATAAAAGTCAAAACAAAAAAATAAATGATATCTCTTGAATCAATCACGCCTCTTGAAATTGAATTATAGTGAGAATTGATGCTTAAAAAATCCAAAAGATATCCAATAAATCCGAAGTGGTTTCCTGATAGCATTTCAAATATTATCACGAAGAATACTCCTATAAAAATCGAAATAAGAAATGCAACAATTTGATTGTTTGTCACACTGCTTGCGAATAATCCTATTCCAATCAGACTCATGCTCATTAAAATTGTACCGAGATAAGCAGCAAAAACAGCGCCGTGATCCACTGGTCCTAAAAACCAAACCGAAAAATAATATGGAAGTGTAAATGCGAGCGTAATCAATATTAAAAATAAGCATGCAAAAAATTTACCAAAAATAAATTGCCAATCTGTAATTGGTTTGGTTAGAATTAATTCAAGAGTCCCGTTCCGTTTCTCTTCTGCAATCATTTTCATTGTAAGAGAGGGGATAAAGAAAAATATTGACCAATATGAAACCGCAAAGAAAGGCTGCAAACTTGCCTGACCAATAAAGAAAATATCTGTTCCGTACAACCAAGTAAAGAAACCTGAGAATGCAAGAAATACAACTATTAAAATGTAAGCAGTCAACGAATCAAAAAATGATTTCAATTCTCTTTTCGATATTAAAAATATTTGTCGCATATATTTATAAAGTAAGTTCTCTGAAAATATCTTCAAGTTTAGTTTCAACTGTTGTTAATTCTGAAATTACCCAATGATTGTTTGCACAAACATTAAAAATATTTCTTTTGACTAAATCAGCATCGCGAGTGCTGATGATAAAACTATCCGAAGTTTTATCAAATTCAACATTGGTAATTGTCTCACGCAATATTTGATATGCCGTATCTTGGTTTTGAATATCAAGCAACTTTAGTTTGATTATCGATTCTCCATGTGATTTACATTTAAGCATTTCAGCAGTTCCGTCGGCGACAATTTTTCCTTTATTGATAATTAAAATTCTGTCGCATGTAGCTTCAACTTCAGAGAGAATATGAGAGCTGATAACAACAGTTTTATGTTTTCCTAATTCACGTATCAATTTTCTTATTTCAACAATTTGATTCGGGTCTAAACCTGTAGTCGGTTCATCAAGTATCAGAATTTCTGGATCATGAATCAGAGCCTGAGCTAAACCAACTCTTTGTTTATATCCTTTTGAAAGCTCAAAAATATTTTTATGTTTTTCATCATTCAACCCAGTATTGCATATAATCTCTGGAATTATGATTCGCAATTTTTCTTCATCTAATCCACTTATTGCTGCGGAAAAATTTAGATAATCTATGACGTTCATTTCAGAATAAAGAGGATTGTTTTCTGGTAAATATCCAATAGCTCTTTTGATTTCAAGCGGGTTTTCATAAATAGAATATTCTCCTATTTTCACATCTCCAAAAGTAGGAAGCATAAAACACGTAAGAATTTTCATGGTTGTTGTTTTGCCGGCACCGTTCGGACCAAGAAAACCAACTATCTCTCCTTTTTTTACTTCAAAAGAAATCTCATCGATTGCTCTTTGGTTATCATAAATCTTTGTGAGGTTTGAAACAGAAATATCCATAATAAATTTTTTTAATGATTTAGTGTAAATACTTTTTTTAACTAATGACTTTCAACCAACTGAATTATCATTGGTTCCACTTTTTGTAAGAAATAGAATTTCATTTGGCAAAATTGAAAATTTAGCCGGAAGTTTTCCTAACAATTCCCCATCTGCTTCAACTAATGATGTGCTATCGCTTTCGACAATGCACGAGCTAACTTCCGAATATTGAATTTGGGGATGCATGATTTTATAGCCTTTGCGAATATTTATTAAATTTTTTAAGTAATCAAACAGACTTACATTTCCAGCTAAAAACAATGCAAGTTTGCCATCATCAATCTTTGCATGCGGAGCGATTTGCAAACCGCTTCCAAAATATTTACCGTTTGCAAAACATAGCACTAAAACATCACCCGAATAATGAAAATTATCTGAAAGAACTTTTAACCTTTGTTTCTTATATGAAAAAAATGCAAATAGAGATGACTTAAAGAAATTAAGTGTGGGATTTAAAATTTTGGAACCTGAATTCACTCGCCTTACGACATCCGCGCCTAAACCGACTTCAGCAATATTAATGAAATACTTAATCTCCCTTGTGTTTTCAAAATTGCTGACTTCAACTTTTCCTACATCAATCGAGTGAGAAAAATTTTTCTTAATTAGATTATAAAGTGATTTTAGTTCGGAATTTATTTGAATTGTTCTTGCAAAATCATTTCCCGAGCCAGAAGGTAAAATTCCAACAGCAACATTATTTCTTTTTTCTTTTGAGCAGTTCATCAAACCATTGACAACTTCGTGAAGTGTTCCATCACCACCGATTGCAATTAGAAAATTCGTTCCTGCCGAAACAGCATTCTGAGCAAGTATAATTGCGTCTTTGGGTTTTAAGGTAATCTTGAAATCAATTTCGAATTCATCAGAAAAATTTAAAATAATTTTATCTTGTAATTCATTTATTTTGCGAAGTTGTCCGTTTATTATAAATGTTATTTTATTGTTAGGATGCATTTATGGACAATTCTGTTTGGTAAATATTAATTTAGAAGTATCAAACTTTGCATTCTCAATTTTCTGAATTAAAAAATCAAGTGTCTGTTTTTCTAATTGCTTTGTGCGTGATAAAATCCATAAATATTTTCTGCTTGGTGTACCAACAACTGCCCATTTATAATTTTCTTTATCAAGGAAGATAATCCAATAATCGCCTTTGAATGGCCAGAAGAATTGAACTTTCAACTTTGCATTATTGCTTCCATCAACAACAAAAGCTTTACCCGAAGCAGTTTCAATTTCACCTTCTTTTAAACATGAATTGATAACTCTGATTGTAGTACTATCAATTATTTCATATTCTGCAGTCGTGCATGCGCAGCCTTCCTGCTGAGAGAAAGGAAGCCGAGCAATCTCATACCATTTACCGATATACTTATTTACATTAACAAAATCAGCCACATCAAGCGGAAGATAGTTTTTTGATGAGCAACTCAGAACCATGAAACTCAAAATTCCAACAAGTAGAATTATTTTACTCATTTTATTCATGGTAATATGGAATAATTTCACTGCCCATGAATTTCAGCACTGCTGTAATTACACCAAGGTCATCGAGATATCCGACCAATGGAGCTAAATCAGGAATGGCATCTATCGGACTTATAAAATATATCAATGCTCCAAGGATTATTGACTTTCTATACCACGCAACCTCACTATCTTTTAAGTAGCGGTAGAGTGCTTTTATATCTTTAGCAAAAGAAATTTTTTTGCCAAACCTTTCAAGCTTATACCATAGATTATTATCGACGAAAGCGGTTCCCTGATCAACTGAATCAGCGCTATCAAATTGACTTTCAAACTCATCAAGTGAATTTTGTTTTCCTTCTTGCATATTTAGCTCCTCTTGAATTTATCAAACCAATTAAAAATTGTGTTCCACCAAAAAATGGAATTTTGTGGCTTAGTTACAAAGTGACTCTCATCAGGAAAGTAAATAAATTTACTTTGAACATTTTTTTTCTGCAAAGCAGTGAAAAGCTCAAAAGCTTGTCCTTCAGGAACTCTATAATCATTACCACCATGAACTATTAACATTGGAGTTTTGAAATTATCGACATAGTTACTTGGTGACCATTTATCGTAAATATTTCTGCTTTCCCATGGTGTGCCGCCAAATTCCCATTCGGGGAACCATAGTTCTTCAGTAGTTCCATACATGCTTTTGAGATTATAAACTCCATCATGACAAACCAGAGCATTGAACCTGTCTGTATGCCCTTCAATCCAGTTTATCATGTACCCGCCGTATGATGCACCGGCTGCAAAAATATTTTTCTTATCAATAAAATTGAATTTATCAATTGCAAAATCAAGAGAATTCATCAAGTCTATATAAACTTTTCCGCCCCAATCTTTTGAAATATCATCGGTAAATTTTTGTCCATATCCAGTACTGCCACGTGGATTTGTAGCAACAACAACATATCCTTTAGCTGCAAACATTTGCAAATTCCATCGATAGTGAAAATCATCAGACCAATGTCCTTGTGGTCCACCGTGGATTAGAAATATCATTGGATATTTTTTACTCAAATCGAAAAAAGGTGGCTTAATTAATATTGACTGAACCTTCGCCCCCTCTGCTCCAATTGACCAAAAAGTTTCTGTGTTGTTCATTTCTAACTCTGATAAAATTCCTGCATTCAGAGAAGTGAGTTGTTTAAGATTTTTTGTTTGAATATCATAACTAAAAATTTCGAATGGTAGAGTTGATCTCTGCTGTTTGAAATACAATTTATTGCCATCCGGAGAAATATTTATATTAAAGTTATCATGCTGTTCCAGCAGTAATTCTGACTTCCCAGAAGCAATATCAATGCGGTAAATCGATTCGTTGATAGTGTTCGATGAATTGTAATAAATATATTTTGAATCGCCTGACCACACAATTTCGTTGACCGAATAGTCAGTATTTTCAGTCAGGTTTTTTAATTTTTTTGTTTCTCTGTCATAAAGCATTAATGAAGATTTATCTGCTTCAAAGCCTGCTCGCGACATTGAACGAAATGCAATATATTTCCCATCAGGAGAATAAACAGGTTGATTATCATTACCACTGCTTATTGAAATTTTCTGGTCAACAGGGATATAATCTGGATTCAAATTTTGTAGTGTAATCGTAAAAATATCATTATTGGTACTTGTCGCAACTACTTTATCTTTATTAATCGTAAATGCTACTTCCTTCCCATCCGGTGAAAAATTATAATCATTTGCACTGCCCAGATCTATAGGAGGTACATCTGATTTACTTGCTAATGTAAGATCGGAGTATTCGTTCTTTGTTAAATCATACAAGAATAAATGGTTTCGTTTATCACCACGCCAACTATCCCAGTTGCGATACATTAATTCAGTAATTACAATTGCACTAACTTTATTTTTATCTGCTTGTTCATCCTTTGATTTGTTACATTCTTGCGTCATACACTCAGGATAAACTGAAGATGTAAATAAAATATTCCTGCCATCATTCGACCATTTGACCTCAGAAACACCTGAATAAAAATCTGTAAGTTGAATATCATTCTCGCCATTAAAATCACAAGACCAAAGTTGTCCTTTTTTAATGTAACTGATTTTGTTTGATTGAGGAATGAACCTTGGTTGAGATTCACTTACTTCTGAATTTTTTACTGGACGCAGATTTTTCCCATCACTATCAATCATCCAAATATCTGTTTGACCTTTGTTTTCATTAAGGTCATAACTTGTTACAGAAAATAAAATGTGCCTCCCATCCCATGATAGTATTACGTCACCGATTCTTTTCATTGCCCATAAATCTTCGGGTATAAGTGCTCGTTTTGATTGTGAGAATGCTTGCTGGCTTAGAAAAATCACAAAGATTAAAAAATATTTTTTCATTTTTATTAACTCAATTTATTTATGTAATTCATCAATAATAATTTCATCAAACAATAAATGTTCAAAAGTTTCACGGCTCCTTGCAATATAAAAATTATTTCCATCAATAATAACTTCCGGCGGTCGTCTTCGGGCATTATAGTTTGAAGACATTACCATTCCATAAGCTCCCACAGACATTATCGCAAGCAAATCATTTGAATCAATAATATCAATCTCGCGTTCTTTCGCAAGGAAATCTCCGCTTTCACAAACCGGGCCAACAATATCAGAAATAAATGTGCCTGCTGAATTTATTTTAACCGGTTGAATGTGATGATAAGCTTTATAAATGCTTGGTCGAAGCAACTCTGTCATTGCTGTATCTGTCACAATAAAATTTTTGTTTGAATTTTTCTTGGTGTATAAAACTTTTGCAACTAAAATCCCTCCGTTAGCGGTTAAAAATCTACCCGGTTCGAAAAAAATATCGCAATTCAAACTCATCAAAATTGGAATCAATGCCTCAGCCAGTTCTTTAGGTGAGAATGGTTTTTCATCATTATAAAGAACTCCAATTCCGCCACCGATATCAAAATGTTGAATGTTAATTCCTTCAGCAATAATTTTTTTTGTAAGTTCAGCTAATTTTAGAGTTGCAGCAATAAAGGGTTTTACATCCGTAATTTGTGAACCGATATGCATATCAATTCCACAAACATTAATATTTGAAAGTGAGTCGGCTTCTTTGAAAATATCTATTGCAGTACCTGATTCGATGCCAAACTTATTCTCAGATAAACCCGTTGAAATATACGGATGGGTTTTTGCATCAACATCGGGATTAACTCTGATGGCAATATCTGCTATCTTATTAAATCTTCGGGCAACTTCATTGATTAAATAAATTTCCTGAAGTGATTCGGCTTTGATAAGCAATACATTTTTTTCAATTCCCAAAATAATTTCTTCTTCTGTTTTGCCAACTCCTGTAAGTAAAATATTTTTTGGATGTACTCCCGCTTTTAATGCACGATAAAGTTCACCAGCCGAATTTACATCGATACCTGCACCTAAGTCGGAAAATAATTTAATTACGTTCAAATTAAAGTTAGCCTTTGAAGCAAAAAATATTTTGTGGTTAACCGATTTAAAAGCTTCGTGAAATTCTGAATATCTATCCCTGAAAAATTTTTTACTGTAAATATAAACCGGAGTACCTGCCTCTTTGGCAATTTTACTTATTGAAACGTTTTCACAGAAAAGTTCTGAATTTTCATAATGAAAATAATCTGATTTAAAATATCGCATTAATTATTTCCCGAATTGTTTCAGTAAAAATATAAAAATCCCACTAAATTGATAAATAATTATATATAACCGTACGATGAATAAGCTTTTCTTGAAATCACGGGCCTTTTTTGATAAGTTTGGCATCGAATATTTAAGTTATATGTTAAGGAAAATTATGAAATATCCATTTCAGGAAATTGAAGAAAAGTGGCAAAAAATTTGGGAAGAAAAGCAAGTCTATAAAACTGATTTGACAGAAACCGAAAAGAAAATTTATTGCCTCGTAATGTTTATCTATCCATCTGCTGCCAAAATGCATATTGGACATTGGTACAATTACGGTCCAACAGATACTTGGGCAAGACTCAGAAAACTTCAGGGATACAATGTTTTTGAACCTATTGGTTATGATGCATTTGGCTTGCCTGCAGAAAACTATGCAATAAAAACCGGAGTTCATCCGCAGGACAGCACACTGAAAAATATTAATGATATTAGAATCATGCTGAAAAAAATGGGCGGTATGTATGATTGGTCGGCGGAGTTGATGACTTGTGCGCCTGAATATTATAAATGGAATCAGTGGTTATTTCTTCAGCTTTATAAAAAAGGATTGGCTTATAGAAAAAATGCACCTGTAAATTGGTGCCCTTCATGTCAAACTGTACTTGCACGTGAACAAGTCTTGAATGATGGAAGTTGTGAACGCTGCGGAACAACGGTTGTTCAAAAGGCATTGACACAGTGGTTTTTCAAAATAACAGATTACGCTGATGAATTGCTTGATGGATTAAATAAAATAGATTGGCCGGAAAAAACAAAGACAATGCAGATTAATTGGATTGGAAAAAGTTTTGGTACTGAAGTCGATTTTCAAATTGAAGGTCACGATGAAAAAATAACCGTATTTACAACACGGCCGGATACTTTATTTGGAGTAACCTACGTTGTATTAGCTCCTGAAAAAGAACTTGTTCAAAAGATTACCAAACCTGAATTTAAAATTGAGGTTGATAAATATATCGACTCAATTAAATCACTAAGCGAAGTTGATAGAACATCAACAGTAAAAGAAAAAACTGGAGTTCCGACGGGTGCGTTTGCAATAAATCCTGTTAATGGTGAAAGAGTTCCGATTTGGATTGCCGATTATGTGCTTGCAACTTATGGAACCGGTTACGTGATGGCTGTTCCTGCACACGATGAAAGAGATTTTGAGTTTGCTAAAAAGTTTAATTTGCCAATAAAAAAAGTAATCTTGCAAGATGGAACAAATCCTGAAGATGAACTATTGGAAGCATTTACAGAAGTTGGTACAATGATCAACTCGGATAAATACAATGGCTTGCGTTCTGATAATGGTGTGCGAAAAATTTCTGAGGATTTAGAATTAAGAGGAATTGGAAAACGCACAATCAATTATAGGCTTCGAGACTGGTTGATTTCCCGACAAAGATATTGGGGAACTCCAATTCCAATAATTCATTGTGAAAAATGTGGCGAAGTTCCCGTCCCTGAAGATCAATTGCCGGTTGTTCTTCCTTATAATGTCAACTTCAAACCTGATGGCGGTTCACCACTGGCAAGTTCAGAAGAATTTGTTCATACGAATTGCCCAAAGTGCGGAGGACATGCTCATCGTGATGTCGATACGATGGATACATTTGTGGATTCATCTTGGTATTATTTGCGTTATATGAATCCAAAATTTAATAATGGAATGTTTGATATGGAACTCGCAAATGAATGGACTCCTGTTGATACATATGTTGGTGGAGCTGAGCATGCAGTTATGCATTTATTGTATGCAAGATTTATTCATAAATTTTTACGAGATATTGGATTGGTAAATAGTGATGAGCCTTTCGCAAAATTGATTCATCAAGGAACCATTACAAATCAGGGAGCAAAAATGTCTAAGTCAAAGGGAAATGTTGTTGATCCAAATATTTTCCTTGAAAAATACGGTGCTGATGTTTTCCGGATGTACCTGATGTTCATGGGTCCATATGATATTGGCGGCGATTGGAGTGATAAAGGTATAGTTGGAGTTGATAGATTTGTTCAAAGATTTTATGCAGTTGCTATGGAACATGAGAACTTTTCAAAAATCAATCCTTCGAAAAATAAATATGAATTATTTGAACTAAATCCTGTTGAAAAAAATATCTATCGAAAGACAAATCAAACTATTAAGAAAGTATCTATTGAAATTGATAATTTCAGATTTAATACTGCAGTGGCAGCATTAATGGAATTGCTGAATGAAATAAAAAATCTCGATGGATGTAAAAAAGATTTGCAAACATTTATTCTTGAAAGGTTCACAATATTATTATCTCCGCTCGCTCCTCATTTTGCAGAAGAATGCTGGCAAATATTGGGAAATGAAAATTCAATCTTTGAAAGTAATGTTTGGTTCGACCCAGATAAATCCGCGATTACTGAAGATGAAGCAAACATTGCAGTTCAGATTGGAGGCAAGTTGCGCGCTACTTTACGTGTTCCGATTGATAGTGATGAATTGACAGTTAAGAAAATTGCTTATCAAAATGAGCAGGTGAAGAAGTGGACTGACGGAAAAGCAGTTATCAAAGAGATATTTGTAAAAAATAAAATATTAAATATTGTCGTAAAATAAACGGAGTATTGATGTTAGATATTAAATTTATTCGTGAAAATCCCGATTTGGTTAAACAAGGCTTGTTAAATAAAAACAGCAAAGATATTGTAGATGAAATATTATCGCTTGATGAGAAAAGAAGATCTTATATTTCTAAAACTGAAGAATTTAAAGCGAAGAAAAACCAGGTCTCGGCACAAATACCAAAACTAAAAAAAGAAGGGAAAGATACTTCGGCAATTTTTCAAGAGATGAAAGTTGTTGGAGATGAAATTTCTCAATTGGACGCAGAACTTAAAAACATCGAACAAAATATTGAAAATATATTGCGTCATACTCCTAACATCGCCCATAGCAGTGTTCCTATCGGTAAATCTGCGGATGAAAATGTTGAGGTCAGAAGATGGTTACCCGAAGGATTTTCATTTGAGAATGATTTCAAAATTCTGGATCACATTGAGCTTGGCAAAAAATTGAAGTTATTGGATTTTGAACGAGGCACAAAAATTTCAGGTTCAGGTTTTCCACTTTACACGGGGAAAGGTGCATCGCTCGAACGTGCATTAATAAACTTCATGCTTGATGTACATCTTCAAAAACATAATTATATTGAAATAATGCCTCCGATATTGGTAAATCGTGATTCAATGCTTGGAACAGGTCAGATTCCAAAAATGGAAGAAGATATGTATTACATTGAAAAAGACGGATTGTACCCAGTTCCTACTGCTGAAGTGCCGATAACCAATATTCATCGGGACGAAATTCTTGCTGAAAAAGATTTGACTATAAAATACGTTGGTTATTCTCCATGTTTCAGGAGAGAAGCTGGAAGTTATGGCAAAGATTCAAAAGGTTTTTTGCGCGTTCATCAGTTTAATAAGGTTGAGATGGTAAAATTCTCGAAGCCGGAAAATTCCTACGATGAACTTGAACTCATGGTTAATGATGCTGAAGATATTCTGAAGGAATTGAAAATTCCATACAGAATTTTAATGCTGTGTACTGGGGACCTAAGTTTTTCTGCAGCTAAATGTTATGATATTGAAACATGGTCGCCTGCTGAAAATAAATGGCTTGAAGCCTCGTCCTGCAGTAATTTTGAATCGTTTCAGGCAAGACGTGCAAATATTAGATTCAAACCGGAGGATTCGAAGAAAACTGAATTCATCCATACATTGAATGGAAGTGGGCTTGCTACAAGCCGACTTATGGTTTCGTTGCTGGAAAATTATCAAACACCTGAGGGGAAAGTTATTGTTCCAAAGGCTCTGCAGAAATATACTGGTTTCGAAATATTAGAGTAATAATGTGAATGCTAAATTGAACTTTCCGTACCAATTTAGCATTTTAAATTATATTTTGATTAAGGATCAAGTTAATTGCTGAAAAATTTAGTCCATCTGAAAAAATACTTCATCAGATACAAAAAGAAATTCATTTTAGGGTTTGTTTTTATTCTCATTTCTAATGTCGGACAAATTTATATCCCGATGTTGTTGCGTGATAGTATTAATGAATTGCAAACAATGATCAATATAAATTTGATTATTCGAAATGCATCTCTAATTGTTGCAACAGCAGGAGTCGCCGGTATTTTTAGATTTTTAATCAGACAAACAATCATTGTTGCCTCCCGTGACATTGAGTATGATTTACGCCAGGATTTTTGGCAGCACATACAAAAATTGCCGCTAAGATTTTTCCAGAATAATTCCACAGGTAATATTATGGCTCACGCAACAAGCGATATTAGTGCTGTAAGAATGTTTGTCGGACCTGCAATAATGTATTCAAGTGATACGGGTTTGAGATTTCTGCTTATTCTTCCAATGATGATGATGATGAGTGTAAAACTTACCTTATTAGCATTACTGCCGCTTCCAATTTTAAGTTTTGTTGTTTATTCGGTTATGAAAAAAGTCCATACGCGCTATACAAAAATTCAGGAAAAATTTTCAGATTTAACTACTCGTGCACAGGAAAACTTTAGTGGTATTCGTGTAATAAAATCTTATATGCGCGAAGAATTTGAAATAAAAGAATTTACAAAAGAAAGTAAAGAGTATTTAAAGAGAAATATGTCACTCGTTAAAATTCGTTCATTATTTCAACCTGTTTTTTTTATGATATCAGGATTGTCATCAGTAATTGTGCTTTGGTATGGTGGCAGTATGATAATTAAAAGTGAAATTTCTCTCGGTACTATCGTTGCATTTTTTGCTTATCTGATGATGTTGATTTGGCCAATGATCGCTTTTGGCTGGGTTGCAAATATGATTCAACAAGCAGATGCAAGTATGAAAAGGCTTTTGAAAATATTTAATGAACCTTATGAAATTTCAAACTCAGAGCTTACTGATAACAATATTAATAGTATTGATGGCGAAATTGAATTCCGCAATGTAAGTTTTAGATATTTGGAAAATTCAGATAATGTTTTGGATTCTCTTAATTTCAAAATTTTAAATGGACAGCGAATTGCTTTCATTGGAAATACTGGTGTCGGTAAGACTACTTTGGTGAATTTAATAACAAGGCTTTATGATGCTACTGAAGGCGAAGTTCTGATTGACGGGAAAAATATTAAATCAATTCCGCTAAATATTTTAAAAAAAAATATTGGGTATGTTCCTCAGGAAAATTTTTTGTTCTCCACTTCACTTGAGAATAATATTTACTATGGGCTTGATTATTATGATGAAAAAATTCTTCATACGGTTTCGGAAATTGCCCAGCTAAAAAAAGATGTTGAAAATTTTCCAAAAGGTTTTGAAACAATATTGGGTGAACGGGGAATTACTCTTAGCGGCGGACAGAAGCAAAGAACTTCGCTTGCACGTGCTTTAGCTATTGATCCGAAAATCCTGATTCTTGATGATTCATTCTCTGCTGTTGATACAAATACCGAAGAAGAAATACTCAAACGACTTAATGAGTTTATGAAAGGCAGAACAAGCATTATTATCAGCCACAGAATCAGTACAATTAAAAATTCAGATTTGATTTTTGTTCTTGATAATGGCAAAATTGCTGAGGTCGGAAGTCATGATGAATTAGTCACACTTGATGGAATTTATGCTAGTATTCATTATAAACAATTACTTGAAGAGGAACTTTCAGAACTAGAATAAAATGGCTGAAGAAAAAGATGATGAAATAGTTGGCAAAGCTTACGATTC
>Ga0172372_10004475_pt1 | contig 19863 bp, 19 predicted proteins | sample LakKiv5m_2_FD_114544 | JGI IMG/M metagenome (GOLD analysis project Ga0172372, IMG submission 114544) | Freshwater microbial communities from Kabuno Bay, South-Kivu, Congo - kab_092012_9.5m | ecosystem: Environmental > Aquatic > Freshwater > Lake | place: Democratic Republic of the Congo...
AGACGTCGAGGTCCTTGCAGGTGTGCCGGAGTCGGCGGTCGAGGCCGGCATCCGGGCGATCTTCGGCGCATGAGCCATCGTCGGCGCGGACGCGTCGTCATCGGACGCGCGGTCGTCTCGCGAAAGTTGCCGATTCCGTGCGCGTGGAGCCGATATCCCGCACCATGCGCGTCGTCTCGATCGTGAACCAGAAGGGTGGCTGTGGCAAGACCACGACCGCCGTCAATCTCGCCGCCGTACTCGCCCGGGGAGGCAATCGCGTCCTTCTCGTCGACATGGACCCGCAGTCGCACTGCGCCGCCGGACTCGGCGTGCCCGAGCAGACGCTCGAGCGCACGATCGCCGATGCGATGCTTGCCGACCACGCGCGTCCGCCGCGCGTCGACGAGTACGTGTGGGAGGTGTCGCACGGATTGCGACTGCTGCCGTCGAGCGTCACGCTCGCCTCGCTCGAGGCATCCAACGGCCCGCTCGCCGCGCGCTTCGATCGCGACCGTCGGCTCGCACGTGTCCTCGCCGCCTGGCAGGACGACTTCGACTGGTGCGTCATCGACTGCCCGCCGACGATCGGCCTCCTCACCTACAACGCGCTGCGCGCCTCCGATCTCGTCATCGTGCCGGTCGAGACCGGCTTCTTCAGCCTGAAGGGCGCGGAGAAGCAGATCGAGACGATCGGCGCGGTGGTCCGACGCTTCGGTCGCGACATCCCGTTCCGTCTGCTTCCCACCCTGTACAACGCCTCGCGCGCGCTTTCGCGCGACGTCGTCGTCGCGCTCGAGCGGCGCTTCCCCGAGGCGCTGCTCCCGGTCGTCGTGCGCGAGCATGAGGAACTCCGCGATGCGGCGAGCTACGGGCAGTCGATCATCGAGTTCGCGCCCGGTTCCGCCGCCGAGTCCGACTTCGTCGCGCTCGCGGAGTGGCTGGTCGCGAACGCGCCGGCGGCGACGGCGCTCGCCGAGCACGTCGGGATGCCCGCGCCGGCCATCGAGACCTTTGGCGATGCGGTGCGCGACATGCTCGCGGGCCGCGGCGTCTCGGCGACCGAGCGTGCGGTGCTCTCGGGCGGCCCGTTGGCCGATGCGATCGAGGGCGATGGCGCGAACCAGGGCGCGAACGCGCGCGCGAGCGATCTCGTCTCGCGCCTCCGTGCGCTCGCAGACCGCTCACGGCAGCAGAGTCCGATGGGCGGTGGCTTCGGGGTTCGCCTCACGCGCGACGGCACCATCGTCTTCAGCCAGCCGGCCGGTGCGCACGCGATCTTCGTCGTCGGCGACTTCAACGGATGGAATCCGATCGCCACGCCGCTGATGGCCAGCTCCGATGGTCTCCGCATGGAGGCGGTCGTTGAACTTCCGCCGGGTCGACATGCCTACCGAATCGTGGTCGACGGCGTCGAGCAGGTCGACGCATTCAATCCGCACCGCGACACCGAGCGCGAGGGGTCTGGTTCGAGCCTCGTCGAGGTTCCTAGTTCCGCGGTGACGACCGCTGCTTACGCGGCTGAAGGAGGCGCGCGGTGACGGCCAGTCCGCATGATTTCACGCTCGATGCGTTCATCGGCGGACCGGGCGTTTCGGACGGTTCCGCGCGAAGCGGCGGTCCGCATGGCCCCGAGCTGCGCGCGGTGATCCCGCAGCGTCGCACGCTGGTGGTCGTCGGCCACCTCCCCGTGATGAGCGGGCTCTGGATTTCGCAGTTCGCCGATCGCGAGGCACGCGAGGGTGGCGCGGTCTGCCTCGTGCGTCTCGAGCACGACGCGGTGCAGCTCGAACTCTTCCGCGCCGGCGGCCGTCGTCCGAGCGTGTCGCCGCAGGCGAGCATCGCCGAGGCTGTGCGCGCGATCGCGCCGGTCGCCTCGCGCTGGATGATCGTCCCGCGAGGGAACGGCGAACCCTCGATCCCCGCCGGCGTCACCGACATCGTGGTGCTCACCGGCGCGGACGACGTCGCCATCGTCGCCGCCTACGAGCTCGTGCGCGATCATCACGCACGCGCCGCGGGCCGCGCCGGAAGCGCGCTCCCGACTTCGGTCGCGGTGCTTGGTGCCGACGAGGAGGCGTTCGCGAACGCATCCTCACGGCTCCGCGCCGCTGCGCAGCGCTTCCTCGGCTTCGAACTCGAGGTCGTCGGCGGCCTAGAGCGCGTGGCACCGGTCGACAGCACGTTCCGCGGCACCTTCAACGCGCCCGCTCCGACTCTTGCCGAGGTCGATGCCATGCTCGACTCGGTCCAGCGCGCGGCCGCGGCTTCGCGTCCAACGCAGTTCACGACCGCATCGCTACGCACCCCGCACGGCGGTGCGTCGTCGGGCGCGCGCGAGCGCTTCGCGCCAAACACCGAGCGTCGTGGACCCCGCGTTCGGCAGATCGCCAGCGAGGATCCGATTCCCTTCACCGCCGCGCTGCCCCCGACACCGCCGTCGACCGCAGCCGCGCGCCGTCACCCCGTGCAGGCGTCGCGTCCCGCCGACGAGGACGCCACGCGCCCTGCGAATCGCCGACGCGCGTTCGACATGCCCGAGAATGTCACGACGCCGGTCGAGGATCTCGACGCGCTTCGCGCCGAGATCGCCCGCGCGTCGGCCGAGGCGCGCGCCGAGCGTCGTTCGGCTCCGGTTGCCAGCGAACCTGAGGCTTCACGCACGGTCGCGCCGCCCACCCGCCGGGTCGCCTCGCTCGAACCGTCGCCCGCGGTCATCGGTCGTGCCACCATCGTCGGGGACGTTGACGCGGATGGACTCGCCAGCCGCTTCATCGATCTCAGCGGTTCGCTGCGTCGGTTCCGTTTCCACGCGCCCGATGCTCCGGAGATCGCGATCGGCATCGATGACGACGGTCGCATGCATCTCGTCGGTCGCGCGACGGATCTCGTGGCGATCGGTAGCGTGCGCAGGTGGCTGCGCGAGAACGACGCGATGATTCGCGTGGTCGAGCCTTCGTACACGTCGCACGAGGCGCCGACCGTCGACATCGTCTTCACGAGCCTCGCAGAGGCGCGTCCGATCGATGGTGCGCGTCGTCATGTCGTGCAGCTCGTCGAGGTCGCCGGTCGCCGCGGCATGCTCGTGCAGCCGCTCAATCCCTGAGCAGTGCGCCGACGGCACGCTACGCCGGCAGCGACTCCATGAGGATGCGCGCGAGATTCGCGTGCGAGTATGCGCCTCTCCAATCGGCGGCGACATCGCCCGAAAGTCGCGCGAATCCGGCAACTTCGAGCGCATCGAGAAGCCGCACGTACTCGGCCGGAGACTGGATCTCGACCGGCAGCTGCTCGCGTCCGAAGCCGCCGTCGACGTCGCTTCCGAGTCCAACGCGATGCGTCCCCGCGATGCGCGCGACGTGCATCGCGTGCGCCACGCAGTCGTCGATCGTTGCGCGGCGACCGTGTGCGAGGAAGCGCCCGTAGAGATTGAGCCCGATCCAGCCGTCACGCGCGGCAAGCGCCGCGATCTGCGCATCGGTGAGATGCCGCTCGCTCGGTTCGAGCAGCGCCTGCGCGTTCGAGTGCGTCGCGATCACGCGGCGCGGAGTGTGCGCGAAGAGATCGTCGAACGCCGCGCGCGACAGGTGCGACGCATCGTGAAGAACGCCCACCGCATCGAACGCCTCGACCAGCCTGCGACCGACGTCCGTCAGGCCGCCCGCGCGGGCGTTGCCGCCGGCGTAGCGGCTCCCGTACGCCCAACTCATTCCAACGACGCGGATGCCGCGCGCATGCCACCAGCCCGCCTCGTCGGGCGAGCGAATCGGATCGGCGCACTCCATCAGGATCACGATCCCGAGTGGGCCTTCGCCAGCGAGCGCACGCGAGAGGTCGCCGCGCGTCCGCACGATCGAGACCTCTCCGCGACGCTCCATCTCCTCGTACCACTTGAGTTGGACAAGTCCCGCGGCGTGCGCGCCGTCGAGGTCGTCGGAGGAGCGGTACGCGACGCGCTCCTTCGCGGGGTCGCCGCCGAGCTCGGTGAAGATCGTGCCCAACGCGACTCGCACGCCGCCTTCGCGGAGCGATCGCAACGTGCAGGCGTGGGGGGCATCTGGGGCCACCGGCGCCAGCATGTCGCGTCCGTTCACGCCGAGATAGGCGAGATCGACATGGCCATCGATCCAGCGGGGGAGGTGCGCGGGGCGGAGGGCGTCTGCGGTGGGCATGTCGCGAAGGTAGCCGGATCGTCGCATCCGCCGCTACCCTGCACGGCATGTCGCAGCCCGTGCCGCCTCTTCCCTCCGTTCCGGCGCCACCAGCGCCCGACGCGGGCGGTGTCGTGATTCCGGCGCTCGAGCTGTCGGAGCTGCGCCGACGCTATCGGGCCGCCGCCTGGGTCGCGGCGGCAAGCGGGTCGCTCCTCGTCATCGCGTGGCTGCTTCCCCCTGCGGCCGATGGTTTCGGGACGCACCGGGCACTTGGGCTCCCGCCCTGTTCGTGGCCGACGCGCTTCGGGTTACCATGCCCCTCCTGCGGGATGACGACCGCCTTCGCCCTCGCGTCGAAGGGTCGGATCGTCGAGAGCTTCGCGACGCAGCCGATGGGCTGCGTGCTCGCCCTCGCGGCCGGCATGACGCTGGTCGGATCCATCTGGACGCTCGCCACGGGCCGGACGCTCTGGCCGGTGTATGGACGGATGTGGAACGCGCGCCTTGCGTGGATCCTCGGCATCGCGGCGCTCCTCGCTTGGGCGTACAAGTCCGCGCTGATGTGCGGATGGATTGGTTGACCGGCGCTAGCCGGCGAAAGACGGGTTGCATATGACGAGAGCCACTCACATCCCCGTTTGCTCCGCGCTCCGTCGCTCCGCGCTGCTCGCCGCGGCGGTCGCGCTCGCGCTGTCGGGCACGGGCTGCATCGCCGGTGCGGTCGGTGCGCTCGGGCAGCAGATCGAGCGCGGCAAGAAACTCGACGTGCCCGCGCAGTACGACGGCCTCGACGCGAAGACGTCGGCGGTCATCGTGAACGCCGATTACGCCACGCTTGTCGAGCACCCAGCGCTCGTCGCGAACGTCACCGCGAACGTTTCGGCGCGCATCAAGGCCTACGTGAAGGACTCCTCGGTGCTTCCGCCCGGCCAGGTGCTCGACTGGCAATATCGCACGCCGCAGTGGCGCGCTCTGCCGCACGGCGAGATCGCGAAGGAACTCGGCGTCGATCGGCTCGTCTATATCGACATCTACGAGTACCGGCTCAATCCCGTGGGCAACAGCTACATCTGGGACGGCGTCGCCGGCGCCAACATCGGCGTGGTCGAGGCCGACAGCCTCTCGCCCGACGAGTTCGTCTACACGACCAACGTCGTCGCGCGCTTCCCGAACAAGGAAGGCATCGGTCGCGAGAGCGCGCGACGCGAGGACATCGAGCGGGGCCTCCTCACGCTCTTCATCCAGCGCTCCTCGTGGCTCTTCTACCGGCACATCGAGGACAAGTACCCGGAGTACTGAATCCTGAGCACCGAGCGAATCCCGCCGGCGGAGCCTCCTCGGTCCGCTCGCCTAGGCCCGGGCCACGACCCGCGCGCACACCACCGACCGCCTGACGGAGCAACCATGAACCTCGCCTCCCGCGCCATCCTCGCATCCTCGCTCGTCGCGCTGCTCGCGACCGCCGGATGCAACATCGTGACGCCGGTCGCCTACGCGATCGAGGGACCCGGCCAGATCGACGCGGAGTTCGAGCTTCCGAACCGGAAGACCGTCATCTTCGTCGACGATCCTCGCAACATCCTTCCGCGCACGGCGCTGCGCACCGCGCTCGGCGATGCGATCAGCTTCGACCTGATGGAGCGCGAGATCCTCGACTCGACGGTCGCCTCGCGCGACGCGGTTGCGGTCGCGCGATCCGGAAGCAGCGGCAACGCCAATCAACTGAAGTCGGTCGAGGCGATCGGCAAGGCGCTCGACTGCGCGCAGGTCATCCACATCCAGCCGACGGTGTTCGACCTGACGGGCCGCACCGACGACCGCGGCATCCGTCCAACGGCGATCGTGCGCGTGAAGGTGATGGACCTCGAGCGTCGCGTGCGCATCTATCCGTCGGCCGATGCGATGCCCGAGGGTCGTGAGGTGACCGCGATCATCCGCGAGAAGAACGCCGACTCGCTTCGGACGCGCGCGGGGCGTACGCAGATCGAGGATGAACTTGTCCGCAAGCTTGCGGTCGAGATCGCCCAGCTCTTCTACCAGCACGACCGCGTCGATCTCGGTGAGAACCTCGGGACGCGCCGACAGTGAGCGCAGCGCCGTCGTTCGCGTCCACGCCTCCTGCGAGCGATACGCCGCGCACTCCAACCGTGGGCGCGGTACGCGTGGTTCCCGCGGATGATTGCGGTGATTGCACGCTCGCGCGCGTCGTGTCCGAGTCGCGCGGCGTGTCCGAGTCGCGCGGCGTGTCCGAGTCGCGCGGCGTGTCCGAATCGAACGGCGGCGACGACGTCGTCGTCCTCGGACCGGAGACCGTCATCCATCGGCTCCTCGAGCTTGGGCTCGCTGACGGCGTCCGCGTCCATCGTGTTGGTCGCTTTGCCGATCGATGGCGCAAGCGCGACGTGTCCGCGCTGCTCCGATCGCTCCGCGCGGGCTGGACCGGCGAGCGTCCGACGTATCTCTACGGACGCATGTCCTTCGATGGCCGGATCGCCGGCGACGATGCCACGCACATCCAGCCTGTCCCCGCAGAACTCCCGACGGCACCCGACTGCTCCGACGTCCGACGCGCGCGCATCCGGCGAGAGCTCGGGCTTACGCCGCACGATTGCGCGGTGCTGGTGGCCGGTGATCCCTCGTCGTGGATCGACATCGGGCTGGTCGCCCGCGCCGCGGGCATGGCGCACGTCGGACTCGCGGGTTCGGGTGTACGGGTGCGGATCGTCGTATCGCCCGCGGTCCCGCGGCTTGCGGAGCGCTCCCAGTTTCTCGTCGACGCGGTCGACGCTCCACCGATCATCTCCGACGCGCGCGCGGATCGTCCGTGGCTCCTCCTCGGCGCGGTCGACGCGCTGCTCGTTGATCAGGACGGGCTTGCCACCGATCCGGTCTCGTGCGCGGGCAACCGCTGCTCCGCCTCGCAGGCGCTCGGACCCGTCGCCGTCTCGCCGTTGCCGGCGCTCTGGTCGCTCGCAGCGGGACGCCCGACGCTCGTCCACCGTTCGGTCGACCTCGGTTCGCACGCGGAGGGCCCGCGCGGTGCGCTCGTCCACCGCTTCGACGACGACGTCGCGATGCTCTCGCAGACCCTTCACGATCTCGCGAGGAGCGCAAGCGCCGCGTCGCGGTAGAGGACGCGCAGGAGATCCGGTGGCAACGCAAGGCCGCGCAGCGCGGGGCCATCGAGCGGGCCGTGCCGCTCGGGAGCAACCATCGCGAGATCGGGATCCGAGATCGGGGACGGCGTCTCGCCGCTCGCCTCCCACATCATGCGCAGCGCCCAGTAGCGGCTCGCGTAGAGGTCGTGCGCGGCTTCGGGCGATGCGGCCTTCCGGCCCATCTCGCTCGCCTTCTCGCCGGGGCGAAGATGCTCGTCGGTGGTCACGGTGTCGGTGCCGAAGAGGATCCGGCCGCGCCACTTCTTGAGGAACCCGATGATCTCGTCGCGGGGATGGCGGCCGAGTTCGCGCACCATCCACTTCGTCGCGCTCGTGTCGAGGTGGAGGTTCGGGTGCGCCTCGAGCAGTCGGTCGAGGAACGCGAGATCCTCGGGGTAGCCGCCCATGTGCGCGGCGATCCACGGCATCGCGAAGCGATCGAGCGCGCGTCGCAGAGGTGTGTAATGATCGAGTTTCGCACCATACTTCGCGCGGTCGGTGTACTTCGCAGCGAACCAGGTGTCGGGGTCGGCGACGTGCGTCATGCAGATCATGCCGAGGCGTTCGGCCGCCTTCATCTGCTCGGTGCGCATGGGGCCGTCGAGCGCGAGGAAGGCCGGGTCGCCCGCCTCGATCCCGAAGTCGATGAAGCGGGGCGCGTTCCAGAACTTGACGATCCGAGTGCCGAGTTCGCGGTAGCGCTCGATGCGCTCGATGTAGCCGTGCCCGTGCGCATGGCGCCGGTCCGCGTGGTACCAGTCGGGGATGGTGATGAACTCGATCGCGTCGCCGAAGCGCTCGCGCATCAGCGGCACGTCCTCGAGGCGCGTCATCGAGAAGGTCTTCTCAATGCCGAACGCGCGTGCGATCGGCGCCCAGATCAGGCTCGCCTCGACGCCGTTCACGTGGGCATGGACATCGAGGATGCCGTAGCCAAGCGGCGGAATCCGCGCCGCCTCGCGGGCGTAGTCGAGGGCCAGACGGTTCGAGGGATCCTCGGCCAGCGTGGCCGGGGCAGGGGGCAGCCGGAGCATGCGCGGAGGATAGAGGCCGCCGCGAGATCAGCCGTTTGGCAGAACCGAACGCCCGTTGTTTCGCCGTGGTGCGGGTGCGGCCGGTGACGGAGCGCTCTTGGCGGTCGATTTGCCGCGCAGGCGCTCGGCAGGCGATTCGGCGATCACGGGCTCCGGCATGAGCCGCGGCCGCGGCACGCGTCGTTCGGTGCTGCGCGCAGCGTTGAGTGCGGCATTGAGCCGCGGCAACGGCGCGGAGCCAAGCCCCGCGGCGTGCACGACGCCGATGTAGAGCTCGTAGTTGGTCTCCATGTCGAGGTGTCGCACGACCTCGCAGTCGAACCACGCGGTGGCGCGGGTCACGATGGGCGCGCCAAGGACGCCCCGCGTGAACGGATAGGTCAGGAAGGGGTTCTCGCCGATGCGGCGGTCCGGGCCGAAGATCCGTTGGACCATCCGCTCGTTCGGGTCGAGGAGCGACACCGCGAAGGTGCGGCTGTCACGGATGAGCGGCGAGAGCACATGGCCCTTCTCCATCGCAACGAGAAGCATCGGTGGGCTGGTTCCGCACTGCTGCACCCGATCGACGATGCGGCCGTCGAGAATGTCGCCGAAGGCGGTGGTGAGCAGAAACTCACCGTTTGGAATCCGGCCAAGTGCCTCGAGTGTGGCGGCGGTGGGGGGTGGAAGCATGCGGTGCGTTGTGGGATGGCCCTGCGGGCGCCAACGGCCACACCACGAATCGTGGCCGCCAGATGCCCGTAACATCCTCAAGATGCGACGGTTACGGCGAACTTCCAGTCACGCGTGGTCGATTCTGGCAAAATAGGTCCCCAAAAAAGGAGACCAAAAGTGATGGATTGTGTGCCAAGGTGTTGAAAGGTGTGGCGTTGTGTAGTATCTTCACCACGTCTCAACTGGGTCAACCGCATGTTTCTCGGCGAGTTCGAACACTCTCTCGACGCGAAACGGCGATTGGCGATCCCGGCGGAGATCCGTGATTCCTGGAGTGTGGCGGATCACGGTGAGAACCTCGTGGCGGTTCCCGGTGCGAATGGGCATCTCTGGATCTGGCCTTCGAAGTCCTTTGATTCGGTCATGAAGGCGTTTCCGCGCGAGTTTCTGCGCGACCCGAATCTGGTCCGCTTCGAGACTCAGGTGCTCTCAAAGACCGCGAAGCTTCAGTTTGACTCAGCCGGTCGTGTGCGCATTCCGGATCAGTTGCTCGAGGCGTACGGCCTCCGCGACAAGGTGACGATCCTGGGCATCTACGACCATCTGGAACTGGTGGACAGCGCGCAGTGGAAGTCGGAGTCGGTTAATCCGAAGTCGGTGGGTGAGCTCTACGGCGCGGCGTTCGACGCGCGTCGTGCGGAGCGCAGGTGAGGTTGCTGAGGTCGATGACGCGGCCGGGCCCGAAAGGGTCTGGATGCGATTGGAACGAACACGCTGGATGCTCGACATGGATCGTCGTGCGGAAGGCCGCGAGGGAAGCCGGCAACGGCAGCTGATGGCAACGGCAGCTGATGGCAACGGCAGCTGATGGCAACGGCAGCTGATGGCAAGGGCGCAAGGATGCGCCCAAGCGCGAGCGTTGAGGCAACGCTCGAAACACAGCAGAAATCCCGCACCACGGGTGCGTGCGGGATTCCCGAGATTCGCTCCGCCTGGCCAAGGACGGCCAGGCAGTTTGGGTGGCCGACACGGAACGTCGGACCCCCAGGCTTGCGGGTCCGGCCCGAAAGGGCCGGAACCGCTTTTCACCACCATGGTCGCCCGCCCGCCCGCGGAGCGACAGACGAACGCGCGCGCCGAGAGGCGCGCGCGTTCGTCTTTTTCGATGATGGTTGTGGCGCTGTCGTGAGGGAGCGTGTCGTGAGGGAGCGTGTCGTGAGGGAGCGTTGACGCTCAACTCGACGCAGCGAATCGCAACGCAGTCGCCACCAGTTCAGCCACCTTCGGTGGCAGGGCGGATCGATCCGATGATGTCGCGCCCGTCGCCGTTGGCCTGCTCGCCACCGTTGGCGAGGATCTGATCCGCGACCTCGCGGCGGTGGACTTCAATCGTGCGTGGGAAGTCGAAGGCGACCCGGACGCGGTCGCCCTTGATCGCCACGATGCGAACGACACCAATCGGAGACGAGGGGTCTCCGATGACGACTTCTTCACCTTCGCGTCGTGTGATGACAAGCATTGGGGGACCTCCTGCCCAAGTCTTTCGACCTGTCTGCCGCCTGGCTGACCCGATGAGACTACCCGACGACACGCCGAATCGGAAGCACGAAGCCCGGACTTTCCTAGCGCAATTCCTGCCGATACCGGGATTTGGGTCACCGCGCGTCCGCGATTGGAGGAGCACGTGGATGCCACCGCGGTTCTGATCGGGGGCCGGGCCACCGTCGGGTGCTCGCCTCGACCGTCAGGGGCTCGCCTTCACTGCCTCGACCCGCACCGATGGGCCGAGTTCCCCCCGCAGCGTTCGTTCGATGCCGTGGTGGAGGGTCTGGTTGGCGGACGGGCAGCCGATGCAGGCGCCGAGTAGCCGGATCTGGACCAAGCCGTCCGGGCTTGCGGCGACCAACTCGATGTCACCGCCGTCGGCCTGCACGGCTGGCCGGATCAGGGCAAGCAACTGCTCGACCCGCGCACGGAATGCCACGTCGGGTTCGCTCGCCGAATGGTTGCTGGCCGATCCTTCCATCGTGGTCCGATGATACGGTCTCCCGCGCACCGCGAGGACCTCCTTTATGCCGAACGTCGTACCCCATCGGCCATCTTCCACCACCTCGGCGAGCCGGCGTGGTGGGCTCTCTTCCAAGCGCCTCCTCTCTGCGATCGCGGGAAGCATGCTGCTTGCCGCCTGCACCGGTGGCCCGGAGAGCGTCGAGAACCCCGCGGAGGTCCTCTCGCGCACGGGCCAGTCCCGCGAGCGGTACTTCGACGCACTCGAGGCTGCGCGGATGCGCGGAGTGGACCCGGCGACCAAATCGGCGCTGCGCCGCATGGTGTCGGCCGATGGCTACGCGATCGACGCCCGTGTGATCGCGTTCGACCTTCTGCTCGAGACCGACCGGAAGGCGCTCGTCGAGGCCCTCGAGAACAGTCTCCCGCGCATGTCCGACGTCGCCTGGCGCGAGCGCGCGTGCGAGTTGATCGGCGAGCGTCGCGTCAAGGAGCTCGTGCCCACCCTCATCCGCTCGTGGGCGAACCCCGCGCCCGGCATGGATCCGACGAAGCCGCGGCCGGAGCGCGTGGCGATCGCCGCGATCGTTGGCGAGGAGCAGATCGGCGCGACGCTCGTACGCACGATGCGCGAGTCAAGCCCAACCACGCAGGCGAACCTTCGCGCCCGTTGCTGGGAGCTGCTCATGAAGCTCGGGGATGCGCCACGGCTGCGCGCGCTCCTCGCGGACCCCGATGCGACACGCGGCGACGGCATGCTCATCGATCTCGGTCGGCTGTCGAGCGAACTGGGCGTTCTGCCGGTGACGCGCGAGGAGATCCTTTGGGCGCGCGAACTGTGCGAGCCATCGCGCGCGGAGTTCTTCGCCGAGGCGCGCGACGCGCTTGGGCGCATGTCGAGCGAACGGCGCGAGAGCCTCGAGATCCGCGCGATTCCGGTGGCGGTCGCCTGCTTGAAGCGTCGCAGCGATCTGCTCGTCGCCGATGAGGCGGCGATCTTCGAGGAAATCGCGCGCCGCATCGACGGACGACGCAAGGCTTCACCCGACTTCACTGGCTACGGGAACGGCTTCAGCGAGAACCTCGCGATGCAGCGCGACAAGCTCGTGTGGACCGACCTCGCGGCGATGGTCCTCGCGCTTGATCTCCTCGCGGAGAAGCCGCTGGCGCTCCACCTCTTCGAGCAGGCCGACCGCGACCGCGAGGACCGCACCACCGAGTATGGCGGCGTGGTCGGTCTCGACGCGTCAGGACAGGGTGAGATCCTCGAGTTCCCGCCGCGCTCGAAGACGAGCGACGTGCGCTTCGAGAGCCCGCAGCCGCTCTTCGACGCGCTCTACACCCGGCCGTTCCACTACCACAACCACACGCAGAAGTACGACAACTCCGACTACGCCGGTCCGCACATGGGCGACTTCACCTTCGCCGACAGCACCCGCTGCAACGGACTCGTGTTCACCTTCCTCTCGGCCGATCTCCTCGGCGTCGACTTCTACCGGCACGGCCGCGTGGTGGTGGATCTTGGGGCGATCGAGCGTCCCGAGGGATGACATTCGCTCCGCGTTCCCGAGGCCTGAGCCACCGGATCCACCGTCCGACCGGCCCACCGCGGTAGCGCCGACCGGGCTCCTCGCGTGCAACTGGCCATCATCGCCCAGCTCTCGATCGCGCTCCTCGCGGGTGAACTCGCGGGTCGGCTGCCGTTCGACCGGTGGTGGGGCCTGGTCGCGCTGCTCGCCGCGCCCACGATCGTGGTCGTGGTCGGTTCGTGGCTCTGTCGCCGCGCACTCGGCGGAATGGACCGTATGGAAGCCGGTGCCGCCGATCGGCTCTACGCGTTCGCGGATCGCGCGCGCTGGATCGCGACCGCCTGCATTCTCGTCGCCGCACTGAGCGAACTGCCCATCGTCTTGAGACACGCGGGCGGAATCCCGCTGGTCGTCGTCGCGCTCTTCGGCGCGGGCGTCGCGGCGTCGCTCGCCGTGTCGTGGATTCTCTGGCCAATCGAGCGGCGCGCGCGCGAATCGAGCTTCATGCGCGCGCTCGACGCCGGGATGGGCGTCCATCCGATGCCGTCGCGTGCGGTCTACGTCTTCGCGCAGGCGCGGACCGGTCTCCTTCCTGTCCTTGTTCCGCTCCTCGTTCCTCTCCTTCTCGGCGAACTCGGCGCACAGGTGGGGGCACGCCGCGAGGGCGCCGATCCCGAGGCCTGGCGGCTCGGTGGCATGATCGCGGGCGCGGCGCTTCTCTTCATCCTCGTACCGGTGCTGGTGCCGTTCATCCTCGGTCTGCGGCGACTGGCGCCTGGACCGCTACGCGACGAACTGGAGTCGCTTGCGGGCGATGCGCGCGTCGGGATCTCCGAGATCTGGGTGTGGCCCACGCAGGGGCTCGTCGCGAACGCCGCAGTGATGGGGCTCTTCCCGAGGCTCCGCTGCGTCATGCTCTCCGACGCACTTCTCGAGTGCATGCCGCGCGAGCAGGTGCGCGCGGTGATGGCGCACGAACTCGGCCATGTGGCACGGCGACACCTCACGTGGCTCGTGATCGTGGTGCTCGCCTGCTGGGTTGCCGCGGCCGAGATCGCGGAGCCGCTTGCGATCGCGGTCTTCGAGGAACTGAGTCTCGGTCGCCGTGACGCGGAAATCGCGGAGATCGCGCACTGGACCGCGATCGCGCGCGAGGTCGGCATGATGGTGGGTGCGCTCGTCCTCTTCGGATGGATCAGTCGGCGCTTCGAGCGACAGGCCGACACCTATGCCGTCCAGCTGCTCAGCGCACGTGCTGGCCGCCCCGACGCCGCGCCCGAGGCGGTCGACGCGATGGTCGGGGCGCTCGGATCGATCGCCTTCCTCAATCACGTGCCAAAGGAGCGATCGAGTTGGCGTCACGGTTCGATCCGTTGGAGGCAGGACTACCTGCGGGGAATCGCCGGGAGACCGCACGATCGGCTGGCGATCGACCGGCTCGTGCGCGCGCTCTGCTGGATCGCGCTTGTGATCGTCGTCGTGGCGACGCTGGTGCCGCGGTCCGGCGGCTGACGGCTTCGGTACACTCAAACCGTGCCTTCCACCCTCATGCGATTCACCAAGATGCACGGCATCGGCAACGACTACGTCTACATCGACGGGTCGCAATACGCCGGGCTTGATCTCTCGCACGCGGCGCGGCTCGTGAGCGACCGGAACCGTGCGATCGGGAGCGACGGACTCATCGCGGTGTGCGCGCCGACGTCGGCGGACGCGGACGTGCGCATGCGCATGTTCAACGCCGATGGGAGCGAGGGCGAGATGTGCGGCAACGGCATCCGCTGCGTCGCGAAGTTCGCGATCGACCGCGGGATGGCAACCGCGAACCCGCTGCGTGTCGAGACCCGCCGTGGCGTGCTCGGGGTGGCGTGGCGACGCGGCGCCGATGGACGCGTGGCCGAGGCGACCGTCGACATGGGTGCACCGATCCTCGCGCACGCCATGATTCCCGCGCGGATCGACGGTGTCGCCTCCGACGCGCACGTCGTGGGGCACCCGGTCGAACTTGCGCGTTGGAGCGACGGACCGCAGGACGCCTGGTGGCGCGAGGCGATGGTCGAGAGCGCGCTGACGCTGGTCTCGATGGGAAATCCGCATGTCATTTTCCGCTGCGCGGACCCGTGGAAGGTACCGCTCGAGCGCGTCGGTCCACGCATCGAACGCGATGCGTGGTTCCCCGCGCGGATCAACGTCCACTTCGTGCGCTACGGGCCTTCGCGCGGGGAGGCGGTCATGCGCACGTGGGAACGCGGCTCGGGGATGACGCTTGCCTGCGGAACAGGCGCGAGCGCGGTGTGCGTGGCGGGGGTCCTGCTCGGATGCGGCGAGCGCACGCTCGAGGCGCAACTTCCCGGTGGCCCGCTCGTCCTCGAGTGGCCGGCGGACGAAAGCGGGGGACTCGCGTCGAGCGTGCGGATGACTGGTCCCGCCACCGAGGTGTTCGAAGGCGAGGTCGATCTCGAGCAACTCGTGCGCGGGTCGGCGACGAGCGCCGGAACGTCGAAGGTCGATGCACGTCCATCGTGCGGAGTGGTCCATGCCTGAGTCCGCTGCTCTTTCGAACTTCTCACCGTGTGAATCCGAGATCGTGGCGCGTCTTGCCGCACGGCGTTCGCGCATGGAGTCCGATCTCGCGGAGTGGGTCGCGATCCCGACCTGTTCGGGATACGAGCCCGGACTGTCGCGGCTGCGCGGCCTCGTCCGCGCGAGACTCGAGGCACTCGGTGCCGAACTTGCGGAAATCCCGGGCGACCCAAAGCCTGCGTGGATCGTGCAGCCCGGTCAACCCGCCGATGCGCCGCCGCCAGTCGCGCTCCGCGCGGTCGTGCGCGGCGGCAGCGGACGACCGGTGCTCGTGACCGGCCACATCGACACGGTGCACGATGCCTTCGGCGCCTTCGATCGTCTGACGCGCGGGTCGGATGGCCGCGCGGTCGGCCCCGGGGCGATCGACATGAAGGGTGGTCTCGTCATCCTCTTCCACGCACTCGAGGTGCTCGCTGAGCTTGGCGTGAATCCCGCGTGGACGGTGCTTCTCAACTCGGACGAGGAAACAGGCAGCCTGCACAGCCAGCGCGCGATTCGCGCGGAGGCGCGCGCGTGCGCGGCCGCGGGTGGGATCGGCCTCGCGATGGAGCCATCGCTTCCCGATGGTTCGCTCGTACTTGAGCGCCTCGGATCGGCGACTTTCCGGATCGAGTGCGAGGGGCGCGCAGTCCACGCCGGCCGCGACTTCGCGCAAGGGGTGAGTGCGGTGAACGCGCTTGCCGCGCGCATTCTTGATGCTGCGAAACTGGTCGACCTCGACGCGGGCACCGTCGTCAACATCGGTCCACTCGAAGGTGGGAAGGCGACGAACATCGTGGCCGATCGTGCCCGGGGTTGGGGTAACGCGCGCTTTCGCGATGCCGCGCGCGAGGTCGAGTTCAAGCGCGGCCTTCTCGCACTCGCGACGTCACCGGACGCCCCGCTTCCACGGACGCGCATCGAGTACGAATCGAACCGGCCCGCGAAGCCTGAGATCCCGGCGGTGCGCGCGATGGCGGAGGAACTGCGCGCGATTGGTACCGCGCTCGGCCAAACGGTCGGCTTCGGGAAGTCGGGCGGCGTCTCGGACGGCAATCTCATGCAGGCCGAGGGTCTTGCCACGATCGACACGATGGGTCCGGTCGGGGGCAATCTCCATCGCACCGACGAGTACATCGAGCTCGACACTCTCGCCCCGCGCGCGGCGATGCTCGCAGTCCTATTGGCACGCCAGTGCCAGCGGTGACCCGCAAAGGTCCTGTAACCGCCGTCGATCTCGCAGCCTACGCTACAGCCCCCCTCCCCGAAGGGTCGAAGAGAGAGGGCTGCGTTCACGCAACGAGCGTCGACCGTCGCACTCACGCGCAGGCAAAGTCCTTCAGAAGTTCGGCCCACCGAAGCCAGGTCACCCATGAGCCAGACGATCACTGCCAGTTCTGCCGCGAGTTCCGCCGCGAGTCCAACGGTCGGCGCCGCCCTGCACGCGAGCCACACCATCGATGCGGCGATCCGATCGATCCGCAGCGAGGTCGAAGTGAGGCAGCGCGAGCTGACGGGCGCGCGCCCGGCGCGCGGCGAGTTGAAGGAGACCCTCGACGGCTGGCTCAAGCGCGCCACCGAGGTGCGCGGGCGTGGACCGCTCTATCCCTACCTTGGCTCCGGGGCAGGCAATGGCCCGCTCGTTGAACTCGTCGACGGCAGCGTCAAGTGGGACCTCATCAACGGTATCGGCGTGCACATGTTCGGACACGGCGATCCTGAGCTCGTCGAGGCGTCGCTCCGCGGGTCGCTCTCTGACCTCGTGATGCACGGCAATCTCCAGTTCAACCACGAGGCGATCGAGTTCGGCGAACTGCTCGTCACCGAGGCCGCGCGCAACTCGCGCATGAAGCACTGCTTCATCACAAACTCGGGCTGCATGGCGAACGAGTCGGCGTTGAAGGTCTGCCAGCAGAAGACCGGTGGCGCGCCACGCATCATCGCGTTCGCCGACTCCTTCCTCGGCCGCTCGACCACGATGTCGCAGATCGGCGATACCGCCGCGTACCGGCAGGGGATCGCGCTCAATATCCTCGTCGACTATCTGCCGTACTACGACCCTGAACTCGGCCAGCGCTCGATCGACATGGCGCTGTGGCACCTCGATCAACTCATACACCGCTACCCGGGCGAGCACTGCTGCCTCGTGGCGGAACTCGTGCAGGGCGAAGGTGGCTTCAACACCGCGCCGCGCGAGTTCTTCACCGCGCTCTTCGAGCGCGCGAAGGAAGCGGGCATCCCGATCTGGGACGACGAGGTTCAGACCTTCGGCCGCACCGAGAGCATGTTCTGTTTCGAGCGTCTCGGCCTCGGGCAGTACATCGATGTCGTCACCGTTGGCAAGATCACGCAGGCCTGTGCGTGCCTCTACACCGCGGAGTTCAATCCGAAGCCGGGGCTTCTCTCGGGCACGTTTGCGGCATCGACGAGTTCGCTCGTCACCGGTCTCTCGATCCTGCGGAGGCTCCAGTCGGGCGGCTACTACGGCCCGGATGGTCGCATTGCGAAACTCTTCGCTTCGTACAAGTCGCACGCGGATGCGTTCGTCGCGAAGCACCCGCAGTGGTTCCCACCGGTCACCAACTCGCTTGGTCGCACGACGAAAACCGTCGTTGGTGGGCACGGCGGCATGATGCGCTTGACGCCGTTCGGTGGCAACAAGGAGAAGATCGGCCGTCTTCTCAACAACCTCTTCGAGGACGGCGTGATCGCCTTCAGCTGCGGTCACGGACCGTATCACCTCCGCCTTCTTCCGCCGGTCGGCGTCATGAAGCCCGAGCACTTCGACGAGGTCTTCGCGATCCTCGAGAAGTCGTTCGCGCGCACGGCCTGAGTTCCGCGAGGTCCACGCATGTTCGTCATCCGCCCGGCCATCCTCGACGACCTTCCGACGCTGCTCAAGCTTGCGAAGATGGTGCACTTCATCAACCTCCCGGCGGACAAGGATCTGCTTGCGGCGAAGGTTGGGCGCAGCCGCCGCAGCTTCGCGGGCGACGTCGACGACATCCGCGAGCGCGAGTACATGTTCGTGCTCGAGGACGGCGAGTCGGGCGAGGTGGTCGGAACGTGCTCGATCCTCTGCTGCGTGTCGTGGGATGGCCGCCCGCACATCTACCTGAAGACGGGCAAGCGGTCGTTCTACAGCGAGGATCTGCAGCTGGGGCAGACGCACGTCACCCTCGAGCTCGGCACCGATACGAGCGGACCGAGCGAGGTCGGCGGCCTCATCCTCGCGCCCGGATTCCGAGGACGTCCGGAGCGACTCGGATCGCTGCTCTCGCTCATCCGTTTCCACTTCATCGGTCTCCACCGCGCGATGTTCGCGGAGCGCATCCTCGCCGAGATGATGGGTCCGCTCACGCCCGACTCGGGCACGCTCCTCTGGGAGTACCTCGGTCGCCGGTTCATCAACCTCTCCTACAAGGAGGCGGATCTCTTCAGCTCGCGCTCGAAGGAGTTCCTCCTGTCGCTCTGGCCGAAGGGCGAGATCTTCGCGTCGCTGCTGCCGCCCGAGGCGCGCGCACTGATCGGCAAGGTCGGGGACGAAACCGCGCCCGCGAAGCGCATGCTGGAGAAGCAAGGCTTCAAGTACCACGGTCACGTCGATCCCTTCGACGGCGGCCCGTATCTCGACGTTGCGATCGACGACATTCCGCTCGTCAAGGCGACGACCTCGATGCGCGCGGTCGCGGGGATCCCATCAGATGGCACCGACGCGTTCGTCTCGTACAAGGGGCGCGCGGGCTTCCGGGCCACGCGCAGCGCCTACGCGATCGACGGTGGCCGGCTGGTCGTGCCCGCCGAGACGCTTGCGGCGATCGGTGCGACGGCCGACGCGAACGTTGGCTTCACGCCGCTCCCGGAGTCGAAGCCGAAACCGCGCCGCACGAAGAAGGGTTGAGCGCCTCATGAGCGAATCGAAGCCGGCCGAGTCGAAACTGGCCTCGTGCGCGTACCTCGCCATGCCGCCGGCGGACTACATCGGTGGCGTGTTTCGTCCGCTTGCGGGCGACACGATCGTGACGCGCGATCCCGCGCGGCCTTCGTCGGTGGTGTGGGCGGGGACACCCGTCGCAGCGCATGCGGAGGACGCCGTAGCCGCGGCGCGCGCGGCGCTTCCCGCATGGCGCGCGCTTCCGTTCGAGGCGCGGCGTGCGCAGCTCGAGCGCTGGCGCGAGACGTGCGTGCGCCACGCGGGGCGGCTTGCCGCTGCGATCGCGAGCGAGATCGGTAAGGTGAAGTGGGAAGCGGAACTCGAGGCGAAGATCGTGGCCGAGAAAGTCACGATCACGCTCGAGGATCGCGTGCTTTCGCGGGTCGCCGGCTTCGAGGTGGCCGCAGGTCCCGGCAAGACCGGAATCTGTGCGTTCCGCCCGCATGGCGTGATGGCGGTGCTCGGGCCGTACAACTTTCCCGCGCATCTTCCGAACGGCCACATCGTGCCGGCGCTCCTCCTCGGCAACACCGTCGTCTTCAAGCCGAGTGAGAAGGGCGCGTCGGTGGGGCAGCTTCTCGCCGAACTTGCGCACGAAGCTGGGTTTCCCGCCGGGGTCTTCAATGTGGTCCAGGGTGGCGGCGCGATTGCATCGCGGCTCGCGACGCACCCCGAGGTCGATGGCGTGCTCTTCACGGGGTCGTTCCCGGTGGGGCGCCGGATTCTCGAGGCGAACCTCGATACGCCCGGGCGCCTGATCGCGCTCGAGATGGGTGGGTCGAACCCTGTGTACGTTTCGGCGCATGCCGATCTCCGGCGCGCGGCGATCGAGTGCGTACGTGCGTCGTA
>Ga0172372_10004477_pt1 | contig 19858 bp, 16 predicted proteins | sample LakKiv5m_2_FD_114544 | JGI IMG/M metagenome (GOLD analysis project Ga0172372, IMG submission 114544) | Freshwater microbial communities from Kabuno Bay, South-Kivu, Congo - kab_092012_9.5m | ecosystem: Environmental > Aquatic > Freshwater > Lake | place: Democratic Republic of the Congo...
AAATAAAATTTCTCAATCAATTCACAGAATTGAATAATCTAATTTCTAGAATTTAATTTATACAATTTGTAATTCAAGCTATCAATAATTGCTTTCATACTTGCTTTTATTATGTTTTCCGAAACACCAACAGTTGACCAAGTTGAATCACCGTCGCTTGATTCAATCAAACTTCTAACACGCGCACGAGTACCATCTCCATCCCCAAGGACACGCACTTTATAATCAACAAGACGCACTTCGGAGATTTCTGGATAAAATTTCACTAAAGCTTTTCTCAAAGCATTATCCAAAGCATTTACCGGTCCGTTTCCATCCGCCGCTGTATGTTCTTCTTTGCCATCGACTTCAACTTTCAATACAGCCTCTGAATATCCATCATCACCATTGGCACCGAATACAACATTTATCTTTGAATAATTCACCTTGAAAAATGGACTCAGTTCGCCCAATTCTTCCCGCAATAACATCTCAAAAGATGCTTCGGCGCCATCAAACTGAAACCCTTCATATTCCAATTCTTTAATGTTCTTAACAAATTTTTTACTAAACTCCTTTTCATCTGGTAATTCAATACCAAGTTCTTTCGCCTTGTATTTAATATTGCTTTGCCCGGATAAATCTGAAACAATTACGCGTTGTTTATTACCGACTGTTGCAGGATTAATATGTTCATACATTCTGCTGTCTTTTAATACAGAACTAACGTGAATGCCGCCTTTGTGTGCAAAAGCGGATTTGCCAACAAATGCAGCACGAGAGTTTGGATTAAGATTCATTAACTCGAATACAAAATTTGAAATATGAGTAAGCTGTTCCAGATTTTTTTGTACGCTTGAAGTGTAAGCAAGTTTTAATTGCAGGTTTGGAATAATACTGCAAAGATTTGCATTACCACATCTTTCACCAACACCGTTAATCGTTCCCTGAACATGAACTACACCTGCCTGAATTGCCGCTAATGAATTCGCAACACTTAATTCGCCATCATTATGGCAATGAATTCCGAGTGGAGTTACCAATATTTTTTTTATTGATTGAGTAATATCAGATATTTCATTTGGAAGCGAACCGCCGTTTGTGTCGCATAATACAATTGTATCAGCTCCGGCTTTTTCTGCAGCCAGCAACATTCTAACGGCAAATTCAGGGTCATCTTTATATCCATCAAAAAAATGCTCTGCGTCAAAAATTACTTTGCGTCCATGTCTCTTTAAAAATTCGACCGATTTGAAAATCAATTCTTCGTTTTCTGAATCCTGCAGACCTAAACTTTTTAGTGAATGGAATCGCCACGTTTTTCCAAAAATGGAGACATAAGGAGTTTCAGCCGAAATTAATTTATTAAGATTAACATCTGTCTCAATTGAATTTGGGAAACGCGCAGTCGAACCAAAAGCGCATATTTTTGAATGACTCAGTTTAAGCGATTTTACTTTTTGAAAATATTCTTCATCCTTTGGGTTACTTCCAGGCCAGCCTCCTTCAATTATATCAATACCAAAATCATCAAACTTTTCTGTAATCAAAAGTTTATCCTGAATCGAAAGACTAACGCCTTCTCCTTGTGTTCCATCACGCAATGTTGTATCGAAGATTTCAATATTTTTCATCATTCACCCGCTTCCTCAAGCATTCCACTTTTCCTTGCGTATTCAAACAAACCTCCAGCAGAAACTATTGGGAGAACATCGCCAAGTGATTTTAGTTTGAAGCTGATATTTTTTGTTTTGTTGATAAGTAATTTATTTTCAATATCCACTTCCAATTCATCGTTAGTATTAATTTTATCGTTTAGTTTTTCAGACGATTCGAAAGGAATTACAAATCCACCATCGACTGAATTTCGATAAAAAATTCTTGCATAAGATTCAGCAATGATTATTTTAACACCGGCTTTCTTCAATGCAAATGGCGCATGTTCGCGCGAAGAGCCACATCCAAAATTAGAACCACCTATAATTATTGAAAATTTTGATAAATGATTTTCACCCTCAATAAAGTGCACGCCACCATCAGGTAATCCGGACTGACTTATCGGAACACCTGACAAGGCAAACTGTCCATACTTTTTTGATTCATTTTGATCTGTCAAACTGAAAACAAGATGTTCGGCCGGAATAATCTGATCGGTATCAATATTATTTCCAAGTACAAATGCTTTTCCTGTTATTATATTTTCCATTCATCACTCCTAAATCAAAAAATTTCTTGGGTCAGTTATAAATCCGTTAATTGCTGAAGCGGCCACAGTAAGTGGTGAAGCGAGATAAACTTCAGATTTTTTACTTCCCATTCTACCTGGGAAATTTCTGTTGGTTGTTGATACCACCACATCTTTATCAACAGCTCTGCCAAAAGTATCGTCTGGTCCTCCAAGACATGCAGCACATGATGATTCTGCAATCTTGCAACCGGCATTTTCGAATATCGATTTAAGAGATAACCCATTAAAAGTTTCGTCTTCCAATTCCTTTGCTGTTGCAGTACTTGCAGGTACAATAAATGTAGGGATTTTTACATGTTGTCCAAAAAGAATTTTTGCAGCATTAATAAAATCTGTTAACTTCCCACCAGTACAAGATCCGATATAACATTTCGTTAGTTTTGTTCCTTCAACATTTCTTACAGTATCACGGTTATCGGGGCTATGAGGTTTAGCAACAAGCGGTTCTATCTTATTTGCATCATAATTATAAATGCTATGATACTTTGCATCCGAATCACTCTGGAAAATTTCATATTCTTTGTCTGTAATTGCTTTTACATATTCTTCGGTTACGGAGTCAGCTTTGATAATTCCACTCATTCCGCCAGCTTCAATTGCCATATTTGTCAATGTCATTCTTTCTAACATTGATAATGAATAAATAGCCTCACCATCAAATTCCATCGCACGATAAGTGGCACCATCGGTTGTAATATCCCCAAGAATCTTGAGAATTAAATCCTTAGCCGTAAGATATCCGGGCATCTGCCCATTAAAGATAAATTTCATTGATTCAGGAACTTTTTCCCATATTTTTCCCGTACCCATTATAAATGCAGCATCCGTATTTCCAACTCCGGTAGCAAACATTCCAAACGCACCCGAAGTGCATGTATGAGAATCAGTTCCAAATAAAACCGTTCCGGGAATATTGTAACCTTCTTCAGCTAAAGCAATATGACAAACTCCCTTGTATCGTGAAGTACCAACATCATAATAATTTCTTAAATCCTGTTCATCAGCGAATTCACGAAGAACTTGAACATTTCGATTTGCGTGAGTATTTTTTGTAAAAATATAATGATCTGGGAAAATGACCAGCTTATTTTTATCCCAGATTTTTGCGTTCGAGCCAAATTCATTTTTCCAAATTCCAATTGTTGGCGGACCACAAACATCATGAGTCATTAAAACATCTACATTAAGCCAAACATTTTCCCCGGGCTCGAGATAAGCACGTCGGGCAGACTTGGCAAGAATTTTTTCTGTTATTGTCATTCCCATTTTTTATTTCCTTTAAATTGCATCATTAATAGAATTCATATTATTTGATTTTTTTTTCTCCAAGTTAAAACGTTCAATCTGATTTATAGCTGATAAATATGCCTTCGCACTCGCTTCAAGAATATCTGTTGATACTCCTCTTCCACTGAATCTTTTATTATCAAAAACCATTCGTACATTTACTTCCCCTAATGCCTGCCGACCAGAAGTGACAGAACGAACATTGTAAGATTCAATTTTATATTTTTTTTCTAATGCTCGATCAATCGCATTGAATAAAGCATCTACAGGACCATCACCAGTAGATGAATCTGACATTTCATCTTCAGATTTGCTAATTGTTACTGTTGCAGTAGGAATTGAATTCGTTCCCGACATTACATTTATATATTTTAATTCATAATTATCGCTTCCCTTCAATACCTCATCACCCATCAAAATTCTAAGATCGTCATCATAAACTTCTTTTTTCTTATCAGCAAGATTTGAGAAAGCTTTGTAAATTTTATCAAGTTCATTTTCGCTAAGATCGTATCCCATTTCAGAAAGCCGAGTTTTCAATCCGTGTCTACCTGAATGTCTTCCGAGTACAATTGAAGTTTTGCTTACGCCAACACTTTCAGGAGTCATGATCTCATACGTCTCACGATTCTTTAACATCCCATCCTGATGTATTCCTGATTCATGAGCAAATGCATTCTGCCCGACAATAGCTTTATTTGGCTGAATCAAAATACCTGTAAATGTCGAGACCATGCGGCTTGTGTTATAAATTTCTTTAGTGTTAATCTCTGAAAAGTAATTAAACTTATCTTTTCTGACATTTAAAGCCATTACAAATTCTTCAAGCGATGCATTCCCTGCTCGCTCACCAATTCCATTAATTGTACATTCAACTTGTCGGGCCCCATTTTCAACTCCTGAAATAGAATTTGCAACTGCAAGCCCAAGATCATTATGACAGTGAACGCTGATTATCGCTTTTTCAATATTTTTTACTCTCTTTTTAATCTCAGAAATTTTCCAACCAAACTCTGCAGGGATTGTGTACCCTGTAGTGTCAGGAATGTTGATAGTCGTTGCACCCGCCTCAATTGCGGCTTCAACAACTTCAATAAGATAATTCAAATCAGTTCGACCAGCATCCTCAGCAGAAAATTCAACATCATCACAAAATGTTTTTGCGTACTTTACCATATCAAATGACATTTTCAGAACAGTCTCTCTTTTCCGCTCCAGACTTCTACCGTATTTATCACTTCCAAATTTTCCAATGATATGATAATCCGAAGTGCTTGAAAAAGTATGGATTCTCTTTTTCTCTGCTGATTTTATTGCCTCAAATGCAGTTTTGATATCAACCTCTTTTGCTCGAGATAAGGCTGCAATAACAACATTCACTTCGTCCGATATTCTCTTAACTGCTTCAAACTGCGCTGGAGAAGAAACAGGAAATCCCGCTTCAATTACGTCAACCTTCATTTTTGCAAGTTGCTTCGCAATTTCGACTTTCTCTTGAACATTCAAAGAAGCACCAGGTGATTGTTCACCATCTCTCAAAGTTGTGTCAAAAATTATAATTTTCTCTTTCATATTGATTCCCATTAAAGTGTGAAAACTCCAAGCGATTCTTCATTGAACACTTCTTCAAAACTTTCAATAACAAGTTCAGTCATTTTTTCAGTACCAATAATTTTATCATCAGAATTAAATGCAATATCTTTTGTTCTATTACCTTTTGATAAAGTTCGTTCAATTGATTTATCAATAAGTTCGCTTGCCTTGTCCATTCCAAATGAATATTTGAACATCATCGAAACAGACAAAATTGCAGCAAGAGGATTTGCTATGCCCCGCCCGACAATATCAGGTGCGCTCCCATGAACCGGTTCGTATAGTGCGTACTTCGTTCCGAGACTTGCCGAAGGAAGCATGCCCAAACTTCCGGTTACCATTCCTGCGATATCACTTAAAATATCACCAAATAAATTTGAAGTAAGAATAACATCAAACTGCTTTGGATTGCGCACTATTTGCATTGCAGTATTATCAACATACATGCTGTTGAATTCAACTTCAGGATACTGCTTAGCTATTTCAGTTACAATACTTCTCCAAAACTGCGAGACCTCCAAAACATTTGCTTTGTCAACACTTGTAAGTTTTTTATTTCTTTTTCGTGCAGCTTTGAATGCGAGATGAGCAATTCTTTCTACCTCATCTTTCGAATAAATCATCGTATTCCAGCCTTTGCATTCATCATAACCACGTGGCTCACCAAAATAAATACCACCCGTAAGCTCACGGAATACTACAAAATCAGTATCTTCAATTACTTTTCTTTTTAATGTTGATGAATCAATCAGTGATGAAAAAACTTTAGCCGGACGCAGATTTGCAAATAAGCCAAGCGATTTTCTTATTTTAAGTAACCCTGCTTCAGGTTTTAAATTATGTGGCAGGCTTTCCCATTTATAACCTCCAACAGCACCAAGCAAAACCGCATCTGAATCATAACAACTTTGCAAAGTTTTCTCACTTAAAGGTGTTGAATATTTGTCGTATGAAATGCCTCCGAATAATTCTTCTTTTGTTTTTACAGAAATCTGGAATTTTTCTGCAACATAGTTCATTACTTTAACTCCGGCTGAAACAACCTCAGGCCCGATTCCATCTCCGGGAAGTAATGTTATCTTAAATTTCATACACCAACCTCTTCCTTTGGATTTTTCTTTTTTAACCATGACATCATCTCACGGAGTTTGGCTCCAACTTTTTCAAGTGGATGCTCTCGGTTTTCTTTTCTAAGTTCATTCATATTTTTTTGACCCGATGCATATTCATTCAACCATTCTTTAGCAAAACTTCCATCTTGAATTTCAGTTAATATTTTTTTCATTTCAACTTTAGCTGATGGAGGAATAACTCTTCGACCGCGTGTCATACCACCATATTCTGCCGTATCGCTAACAGAGTAGTTCATCCGTGTAAGACCGCCTTCATAATAAAGATCAACTATTAATTTTAATTCGTGCATACATTCGAAGTAAGCTAATTCAGGAGGGTATCCTGCCTCAGTCAAAACTTCAAAACCTGATTTAACAAGTTCAGCTGAACCGCCGCAAAGGACTGCCTGCTCACCAAACAAATCAGTTTCAGTTTCATTCTTAAAATTTGTTTCTATCACACCGGCTTTTGTACCACCAATTCCTTTCGCCCATGCCAACGCTAATTCCATTGTATCACCAGTATAATCCTGATGAACTGCAATCAAACAAGGTACACCAGTATTTTCGAGATAAGTTCTTCTGACTAAATGTCCAGGACTTTTTGGAGCAATCATCATTACGTTCACATTTGCAGGCGGAACAATTTGTTTATAATGAATATTAAAACCGTGCGCAAAGACGAGCGTATCACCTTCTTCAAGATATGGAGCAATTGACTTACCATAAACTTCTTTTTGAATTTGATCTGGCAGCAAAACCATAATTACATTCGCCCATTTCACAGCTTCATCAACTTCCTTCACTTCTAATCCTGCATTTTTTGCTTTATCCCAAGAAGCACTTGTCTTTCGCAATCCGACGCAAACATTCATTCCGCTTTCTTTAAGATTTAGTGAATGTGCATGTCCCTGACTACCGAAACCGAGAACAGCAATTTTTTTTAATTTTAAGGCATCTAAAGATGCATCAGCGTCATAATAAACTTTCATTTTATTTCCCCTTAATTAGTTTGGACATATTCTTTTTTAGCTTCAGTTAATTGCTCACCGCGTTTTAATGCCACAGTACCAGAACGAGCCATTTCTTTTATTCCAAATGGCATAAGAACATTTACCGCAGCATTAATTTTTTCAGGTGGACCTGTTATTTCAATCATCATAGTTTTGTTGTTTATATCAACAATGTTTCCTCTGAAAATGTCACAGATATTTTTAATTTCCTCCATCGAACCTTTTTGATAATGAACCGTTACGAGTGCAAGCTCACGCTCAATATGGTTTGTTTCAGATAAGTCTGCAACTTTTACCGTGTCAATCAATCTATTTAATTGTTTGACAATCTGATCCATGATTTTATCATCACCTTCAGTAACAATTGTCATTCTCGAAATATCCGCTATTTCGGTTTCTCCAATAGAAATGCTGCTAATGTTAAATCCTTTACCCGAAAACATTGTTGCAACTCTGTCGAATGCACCAAATCTATTTTCAAGCAGAATCGTGATTGTTCTTTTCATTTTATATCATCCTATTTGGGTTTAATCTTTTTATTAACATATCTGAAATTGAAGCTCCGGCAGGAACCATTGGAAAAACCATATCTTCTTTGATGACTTTAAATTCAACAAGAACTGGTCTATCATTTATTGCTAATGCGTGATCCAAAATTGAATCAACTTCAGAAGGTTTATCTGTAGAATGAGCTTCGATTCCAAATGCCTCAGCAACTTTTACAAAATCAGGATTACTTTCCGACAAATCAGTGAAACTATATTTTTCTTGATGGAATAATTCCTGCCATTGACGAACCATTCCAAGAAAACTATTATTGATAATTATAAATTTAACCGGAACACTATAATATTTGGCTGTAATCAACTCCTGAATATTCATCTGAAATCCACCATCGCCATTAATAGAAATAATTGGCCTATCTTTTACTCCGAAGGATGCCCCAATAGCTGCCGGCAACGAGAATCCCATTGTGCCCAAACCACCGCTAGTAATATTCGATCGTGGGTTATTGAACTTATAATGTTGGGCAGTCCACATCTGATGTTGACCAACATCTGTAATAATGACCGCATTACCATTTGTTTTCTTTGAGATTTTTTCGAGAATAAATTCAGTTTTTAATTTTTTACTTCCATCTCCAGTAGAAAGCGGGCATTCTTGCTTCCATTTATTTATTTGAGCATGCCATTCCGAAGTATCAGGTGGCTGAGCAATCTCTGTAGCAATTTCCGCCATAATATGTTTAACATCACCAACAATCGGTAGATCAACAACAACATTTTTATCAATTGCGGTCGGGTCGATATCAACATGAATCTTATAAGCTTTTGAAGCAAAAGTTTCTACTTTCCCCGTTACACGATCATCGAAACGCGCACCGAATGAAACAAGCACATCGCAATGATTAACTGCTTGATTTGCCCAAAATGTTCCATGCATGCCAAGCATTCCGAGCGATAAATCATCGGTCATTGGATAAGATCCTAAACCTTGCAAAGTCATTGTTACAGGAATGTTATTTTCTTTAGCAAGTGTCCTGAGTTCATTTGCACCATTTGACATTATAACTCCACCACCGACATAAAACAATGGACGCTTGGCTTTGGAAATAACCTCAGCCGCTTTTTTGATTTGATTATAATGACCACGATAAGTAGGTTTATAACCACGTATATCGACCTCTTCAGGGTAAATAAATTCGCAACTTGAATTTATAACATCTTTTGGTAAATCAACAAGAACAGGTCCTGGTCTTCCTGTGGATGCAATAAAAAATGCTTTCTTAATGGTTGCAGCGAGTTCATTGATATCACGAACAAGAAAATTATGCTTAGTGATTGGTCGTGTAATTCCAACAATATCTGCTTCCTGAAATGCATCATTCCCAATTAAATGAGAAGGGACTTGTCCTGTAAACACAACCAATGGAACCGAATCCATGTATGCATCAGCAATTCCAGTAACGGTATTCGTTGCTCCTGGACCGGAAGTAACAAGCACAACTCCTACTTTTCCTGTTGCTTTTGCATAACCTTCAGCTGCATGAGTTGCCCCCTGTTCATGGCGGACTAATACATGTTTTAACCAGTCGATGTCGTATAATTTTTCATAAATTTTCAGTACAGCTCCACCCGGATATCCAAAAATTACATCGACGTTTTCCTTCTTCAAACATTCAAAGAAAATTTCAGCACCAGTCAGTTTACTTTTTGCTAGACTCATAAAGAACTCCTTTCTTAATTAATTTTAAGTACTGCGCCTTTGCTGGCGGAAGTAACCATTTTTGAATATCTGCCCAGGTAACCGGTTCTAATTTTTGGTATAAAATCTGGCAATTGGTTTAATCTTTTTTGAATTTCATCGTCTGTTAGCTCAACATCTAATTTATTATTTGGTATGTCTACAGAAATAATATCTCCGTTCATTAAAACTGCAATCGGCCCTTTTGCTGCTGCTTCGGGAGAAATATGGCCGATGCATGCACCTCTTGTTCCACCTGAAAATCTTCCATCTGTTAATAAAGCTACTTTATCTCCCAAGCCCAAACCCATAATTGCACTAGTAGGCGAAAGCATTTCGGGCATTCCTGGTCCGCCTTTAGGTCCTTCATAACGAATCACAACAACTTCGCCAGCTTGGACTTCATGATTTAAAATCCCTGCCATAGCTTCTTCCTGAGATTCATAAATTCTTGCGGGCCCGCGATGAACAAGCATTTTAGCTTCAACAGCTCCTGTTTTTACTACTGCACCTTCTGGTGCTAAATTCCCAAACAAAATTGATAAACCACCTTTCTGTAAATATGCATCTTCAATTTTTCGAATAACTTTTTCATCCTTTATTTCAGCATGTCTGATATTCTCGCCTAAGGTTTTTCCTGTAACGGTTAAACAATTTTCATTAAGAACATTTTTAGGCCTCAATTCATTTAATATGGCCGAAATTCCACCGGCTCGATCTACATCTTCCATATGTATATAATTTGATGCCGGACTAACCTTACACAAATACGGAACATTTTTAGAAATCTCATTCAATTCATGAAGGTCAAATTCAAACCCAGTTTCAATTGCAATTGCGAGAGAATGTAAAATTGTATTTGTGCTTCCACCCATTGCCATATCAAGCGCGAATGCATTTCTAAATGAATCACGCGTAATTATATCAGAAGGTTTAATATCTTTTTCAATCAAATACAGCAACTGTTTTGCTGCTTGTTTTGCAAGTTTAATTCGATTTTTATCGACGGCTAAGATAGTTCCGTTCCCCGGCAAAGCCATACCAAGCGCTTCCATCAGGCAGTTCATGGAATTCGCAGTAAACATTCCTGAACATGAACCGCAAGTGGGACAACTTACATCTTCCAATTCTTTTAATTGAGCAGAATTTATTTCACCCGATTTATATTTGCCAACTCCTTCGAAAACTGAGATCAAATCACTTTTCCGCCCATCAGAAGTTTTTCCTGCTTTCATTGGTCCACCGGAAATAAAAATAGTTGGTATATTTACACGAGCTGCTGCCATCAACATTCCAGGGACAATTTTATCACAGTTTGGAATGCAAATCATTCCATCAAGTTGGTGAGCCTGGACAACTGTTTCAACACTGTCGGCAATCAATTCTCTACTCGCCAATGAAAATCGCATTCCGATATGCCCCATAGCAATTCCATCATCAACACCAATGGTATTAAATTCAAACGGAATTCCTCCAGCATCTCTGATTGCTTGTTTAATCACTTTACCAAATTCCTGCAAGTGGACATGCCCCGGAATTAAATCGATGTATGAATTTACAACTCCAATAAAAGGCTTTTCAAAATCCTCATCAGATTTAATCACACCGGTAGCTTTAAGCAAACTTCTGTGCGGTGCTTTCTCAAAACCTTTTTTGACAATGTCAGATCTCATTTAACCTCCAAATTCATAAAGTATTTCCTATCAGGTCAACCCCGATCTTAAATTTTTACAAATATGGAAACTATTGATTAGTTCGGGATTGACTTATATTCAGCCTCTTAGTATTAGAATACCAAGTAGGCTAATAATAATAATCCCAATAATGTTGATTATATTAATAGGAAGGTTTATAGGCTCAATAGATAAAACACGGACTCTCTCAGATTGAGAAATGATTTTGGAATAATATTTACGTCCGTTTTTCATTTATTTTTAATTTTGTTTTAGCAAATATATAAGAGTCACTATCCTTTGTCAAATTTATTTTTTTTATCCAGCATATAAGCATTGATTAAAATCTATTAAAAATAATTGAATGTCCATGACGTTTGTAATAAATTGTGAAAAATTAATTTCGGAGTTCAATTTACTAAAAAGTGAATATGAATCATTTTCAGCAAAAACCTGCTCGATATCAACGTGTATTTTATTGATTTCATCAATTGTTTCTGAGGTTACAATTGCCCCGGCATGATTGGAATTACCATCATCTCCATCGGTTGCAAGACTTAAAAACACTGCATTACTAAAAGATGAAATGTATTTTGCCATGCGAAGTGATAGTTCATGATTTCTGCCTCCCTTTCCATTTCCTTTAATCTCGACAACCGTTTCCCCTCCTGAAATTATAAGGTATTTCCCCTGATGCGGAACATCACTTAAAAATTTTTTATAATAGTTTATTAATTTTATCGAAGCAGATTCGACGTTCCCTGTCACTGCCTCTTCAATAAAATGCACATTGAGATTTGACAATAATGCTATTTCACCAACCAGATGCTGAAATAAAATATTATCAGAAATAATGAAATTTTGATGATTAAATTTTTGTTGGTTGGCAGGCAAATTATTCTTTTCGAATTTTTGTCTGATGCTTTGCGGAGTTTCTTCGAATAAATTATATTTCATTAATATTGATTTCACTTCTGAAGTGTCCGGTTTTGATTGAAATGTAATTCCTGAGGCTATAGTTTCTAAATCATTTTTAACCACATCCGAAATAATCAATGATATTGAGTCAGAATTAAAGTAGGAAAATATTCCACCACCTTTAAATTCTGAAAAATATCTTCTGAATAAATTTAATTCCGAAATATCTGCACCTGCTTTCATTAGTTTTTCTGCAGTTGTTATTTTATCATAAAATGAAATTCCTTCGATAGGCTTTGTTAACAAGGAGGAACAGCCACCAGTTATCACAAAAATCACAAGTGTCTCATCGTCCGATTTTTTTAACAAATCAATAATTTCTTCAGCTGCTTTCAGGCTTGATAAATCGGGCTTTGGGTGAGATGCCCTAAGATACTTAACTCTTTTTCCTTTCTTACATTTGGATTTAATTGCAACAATACCATTTACAGTTATATCTTTGAACAATTCATCTAAATGATTCGCAAGTAAATGGCTAACTTTTCCACCACCGACAATTAATATTTTTTTGTAATTGAGCTTGATTCTGCAAACACTGCCACGAATGTCATTTATAATTAAATCTTCACCCTCACGGCTTATGACATTTGGTAATAAATTTTTAAGATTGACTCTAACTGCAGTTTCATCAACAATTTTCTGCAGAATATGCTTTAATTCATTTATGGATTTTTTCATTTTAATAATTTTATTATTTGATATTAAGTTAATTATTTCTTTGATTAATATCGTAATGTAAAATTTTTGAGATAAACTAATGGCATTAGACGAATACTTAAATAAAGAATATTTCCCTGCAATGCATTCTGCCGAACATATATTGAATCAAACAATTGTAAGAACATTCGGCATTGACCGCTCGTTTAGTAATCACATCGAACGAAAAAAATCAAAATGCGATTATCATTTCGACAGAAATTTAACACCAGAAGAAATATTAGAAATTGAAACGAAAGTTAATTTAGTGATTCATCAGAACTTAAATGTAACGGAAGAGTTTCTCCCCAAACTTGATGCGGCAAATATGTTCAATTTATCGAAAATTCCTGATCCTGATGTTGAGATTATCCGGATAATTAAAATTGGAGAGTATGACGCTTGTCCCTGCAGTGGAAATCATGTCAAAAACACTTCAGAGATAGGTGGTTTCAAAATTGTTTCGACTGATTTTAATGAAAATGTTCTTCGAATTCGATATAAATTAATTTGAAGTATTTATAAAAGAATTTATTTTTATTTCAAAAGTTTTTATAAATAGTTATTTTTAAACTGAACTCATAATTTTTTGAGAAGAGGATGATACCAGCAAACAGATTCGAAATTTTAGATAATTACAATAATCTAATAAAAGCCGCTTTGTTCGGGAAAGATAATTTTCCCGATGAAATTTGCAATTTTCTTGTTTCAGATTTTGAGTTTCAATCTGCAGTTTTATTTAAATATCTGCCAAATGGTGCATTTCAGGTTTTAGGGAAATCAAGTTCAGCACGCAAAAATTATTTAAGAGGTTCTGAATTTTCGTGCAGTAATTGTAAACTAAAGACCAATCTTAACGAATTTGCTATTTCTTCGGATTCAAATTGTGAGTTGCAGATTTCTGAATTTGTAATTTATGAAAGTTGTGTCGCCTTCAATATTAATACAGATGAAAGAGCTTTTTTGAAACTTGCAAAGAAAACTCCTTTCTCGCAGGCTGATTCTGATGCAATCCGCAAAATAACTGACTATATAAGATATATTTTGATTAATTGGTTGAATACACGGGGTGGAAATACAAGTCTTTCCGAAAAACCGTTTGGCGATTTAGTTTCGGAAGTAACCAATGAATTAAGAAATTTCACAAATGCAATTATAGGTGCAACATCAATACTTGGTGAAGATAATTTAACTTCATCACAGTATGAATACGTACATCAGATTAAAAGAAATTCTCAAAGTTTGCTTTCTAATCTTAAAGACTTATATGATTTTGCAAAACTTGAAGTCACATCACAAGATGAACATAAAAAAAATGTTAATCTAAAAACTATTGTTGATGAATGTATATCCAATATTACTTTGAAATATCCTTCCCCTAATAGAATTATAAGCTTCAATGCCGATGCTTCAATTCCTTCAATCCTCAATCTTGATGAAAATAAATTAAAAGTAATTCTCACTACTTTACTTTTAGTATCATCACGACTAACTGAAGCGAGTGACATCAAAATCCGGGCAAATGCTTTGTCGTCTGATAAAATTCAATTTGTAATATCGGATAACGGTAAAGGTATAAGTGAATTATTTCAGAAAAATTTATTTGAACCTTTCTCTTTGAATAAAATTGAAGAGTTTGCGAATACAGGTCTTTCTGGCTTAGCTCTCACATTGGTTCAAAAATTTATCAAATCGCTTTCGGGCGAGATTCGGGTAACAAGTCAGATCGACAAAGGCACTACTTTTAATTTTTCGATTCATGCGGATTTTTTAAAAAGTGTTGAAAATGATATAATTTCTAAATTGCCAAAAATTACAACTCAAAATAATATTCTCGTCATTGAGGATGATTACGCAACATCGAAATTATTAAGCAACTACCTTAATAAATGGGGTTATAGTCCCACAATAGTTAACAGCGAAGACCAAGTTTTTACCCAACTTGAAAAAGAAAAATATCTTGCAGTAATTCTTGATATTGAATTACCACACATAAATGGTTTAGAATTGTTAAAACGAATTCATGCTCTTCCACAATCTAAAAATTTACCTGTAATTGTTTGTTCCGTTGAAGTTGAAAGTCAACGCGCATATTTACTCGGAGCTGTCGAGTATTTCATTAAACCAATAAATTACAATTATCTTGTTGAAGTTCTTACAAGTTATAAACTTCGGAAAAATTCAAATGTACTTTGTGTTGATGATGATTTGCCAACCTTGAACTTAGTTAAACAAGCTATTGAGACTGCCGGATTTATTGCTCTCGCCGAGAATGTATCAGCAAATGTGATGACTTTGATTAGAGAAAAACAAATTGATCTCGCCATTGTTGATCTTGATATGCCTTATCCAAATGGATTTGAACTGATTAAAATGATTAAATCCGAACCACGATTTGCAAATCTTCCAATCATCATTTACACTGGAAAGGAAAATTTTCAAGAGGACTTAAAACAGATTGATGGTTTGTTCGATGAATTGCTTGATAAAAAAAGTACGCGAATTGAAGACCTTGCTGATACGATTAATAAAATGATTAACCGTTACGAAGAACCAACTCCTGTCGAAGAAGTAATTAAAAAACCTTCTGATGAATTAAAAATTTTGTTTGCTGAAGATTATAAACACTCTCAAATTATTGTTACTCGTTTGCTCAAGAAAAATGGATTTGAGAATGTTGTAGTTGTGGAGAATGGACAAGAAGCTTTGAATCTTGCAAAGAAAGATATGTTTGATTTGATTCTGATGGATATGCAAATGCCAATTATGAATGGTTTTGAAGCAACAGAACAAATTAGATTACTACCCGGTTATAAAGATACACCAATTATTGCTTTAACTGCTTTTGCTATGAAAGGAGACAGGGAAAAATGTTTTGAAGCCGGAGCAACTGATTACATTCCAAAACCAATTGACAGCAAGGAATTCATAGAAAAAGTTAAATACTACGTAAACGCTACAAAAAAATCATAAGGAATTTTTTTAGCTTCTGCATTTTTAATATTTTTGCACATCAAATTAATAACATCAGGCAACTGATGTTATTTTTTATTAACTATAAGGAATGATATGATAAATGAAACTCCAAGAGTAAGATTTGCCCCAAGCCCCACAGGTTATTTGCATGTTGGTGGACTTCGGACAGCTCTTTATAATTATCTTTTCGCCAAAAGAAACAATGGTAAATTTATTTTACGAATTGAGGATACTGACAGGAACAGATTTGTTGAAGGTGCGATTGAAAATTTAATTGAAACTTTAGAATGGTCTGGATTAATGACTGATGAAGGTCCAAAAAATGCTGGCGATTTCGGACCTTATATTCAATCGCATCGATTAGATATTTATCAGAAATACTCCAATGAACTTGTTGATAAAGGTTTTGCATATCGATGCTTCTGCACAGCAGAACGCCTTGAGCATTTGCGAGAAGAGCAGAAAGCACTGAAGTTACCTCAAATGAAATACGATAAGCATTGCCTTCACTTGAGCAAGGAAGAAATTCAGAATAACATTGGTGATAATCTGCCTTTTACAATCAGATTAAATGTTCAGCCAAATCAGAAAATTTTAATTGATGATATAATTCGTGGTAAAGTTGAATTTGACAGCAGTACTGTTGATGACCAAGTTCTTATTAAAAGTGATGGATATCCGACCTATCATCTTGCCAATGTTGTTGATGATCATCTTATGAAAATCACACATGTTATTCGTGGAGAAGAATGGCTTTCATCTACACCTAAGCATGTTTTACTTTATAATTTTTTCGGTTGGGAAGTTCCGGCTTTTGCGCATCTTCCTTTATTATTGAATCCTGATGGTTCAAAACTTAGCAAACGTCAAGGCGATGTTGCAGTGGAAGATTACCGTAGTAAAGGTTACTTAAAAGAAGCGCTTGTAAATTTTGTTGCTTTGCTTGGATGGAGTGCCGGTGATAATCAGGAATTTTATTATCTAAATGAACTTGCTGAAAAATTCACGTTAGAGAGAGTACAAAAATCCGGTTCGATTTTTAATATCGATAAATTAAACTGGCTAAATTTTGAACATCTCAGGAAAAAATCGCATCAAGAAATAATTTCTATGCTTCGTGATGAACTTGCAAAATCTGAATTTAGAAATATTAATTTTACAGATGAATATCTTTCCAAAGTAATTGATTCAATGATCGAAAGAGTAAATTTTGTTCATGAATTTATTACCAAATCTTCTTACTTCTTTAAAGCACCTCAGGAATATGAAGAAACTTCAATATTAAAAAACTGGAAGCCTGAAACAAAGCTACATTTAGAAAAATTGATTAATAATATTCAAAACATTTCTAGCAACACTCATTCACAGTATGAAAATGCATTATCAAAAACTGCTGAAGAATTAGGAATTGGAAAGGGAAAAATAATTCACGCATTGAGGTTAGCAGTTTCGGGTGTAAGCGGCGGCCCCGGCATTTATGATATTCTCGAAATTATTGGAAAAGAAGAAACCATAAATCGAATAAAGATAGCCATTGAAATATTAGGATAATAATTATTCCAAACCTTATTTCAGCAAGGTCTGAGGTTTGGAAATTTTAAAAATCACTTTTTGAAATTCCAACTGTCTTTTAATGTTGCGGTGCGGTTAAAGACCAATTTATCATTAGTTGTATATTTGGTATCCACACAAAAATAACCATTACGCTCAAACTGAAATTTATCACCTTTAGTAGCAGTGGATAAAAATTTCTCGAGTTTTGCATTCTCAATTACTTCAAGCGAATTTGAATTAATTGAATCAAGCCAATTATCGAGTGCTCCGGGATTTTCAACTTTAAAAAGTCTATCATAAAGTCGAACTTCTGCATCTATAAAATGCTGAGCAGAAACCCAATGAATTGTTCCTTTGACTTTTTTCGTGCTTGTCCCTGTTCCACTTTTTGTTTCCTCATCGTAAGTGCAACGTAACTCTACGATTTCTCCATCAGAATTTTTAATTACTTCATTACATTTAATTATATAAGCATATCGTAATCGAACTTCCCCACCAGGAATTAAACGATGATAACCTTTTGGCGGAACTTCCATAAAATCAGCTTGCTCTATGAAAAGTTCTTTGGTAAACTTAACTTTTCGAGTTCCGGCAGATAAATCCTCGGGATTGTTAACAGCATCAAGTTCCTCTTCTCCTTCATAATTGGTAAGAGTCACTTTCAATGGTCGAAGCACCGCCATAGCACGTTGTGCATGTTTATTTAAATCATCACGAATTGCAAACTCCAATAAAGAAATGTCCGTAAGTGCATCACGCTTTGCAACACCAATAATTTCAGCAAAATTCCGGATTGCATCTGCAGTATATCCTCTTCGACGATAACCTGAAATAGTCGGCATACGTGGGTCATCCCAACCGTCAACAAAATTTTCTTTAACAAGTTGTAATAATTTTCGCTTGCTCATCACCGTGTAACTTAAATTAAGTCTAGCAAATTCAATTTGCTGCGGATGATATATTTCAAGATTATCAAGAGACCAATCATAAAGTGGACGATGATTTTCAAATTCGAGCGTACAGATTGAATGAGTAATACCTTCGATTGAATCCTCCAATCCGTGAGCCCAATCATAAGTAGGATAAATGCACCATTTATTTTCCTGTCGATGGTGAACTTCGTGAACTATTCTGTACATGATGGGATCACGCAGATTGAAATTTGGTGAAGCCATATCAATTTTAGCTCGTAAAGTTTTTGAGCCATTTGGGAATTCACCATTTTTCATTCTCTCAAACAAATCAAGATTTTCTTCCACAGAACGATTTCGATAAGGACTTTCATTTCCGGGTTCCGTAAGAGTTCCTCTGGTTTCACGAATTTCATCTGCATTCAAATCACACACGTAAGCTTTTCCTTTTTTGATCAATGCAATTGCAAACTCATACATTTTATCAAAGTAATCAGAAGCAAATAATATTCTGTCTTCAAAATCGCCGCCAAGCCATTTAACATCCTCTATAATAGAATCAACATATTCCTGCTCTTCCTTTGCCGGATTTGTATCATCAAACCGAAGATTGAATTTACCATTGAAATCACGGGCTATTCCATAATTCAAACAGATTGATTTTGCGTGCCCGATATGCAAATAGCCATTTGGTTCAGGTGGAAAACGGGTATGAACTCTTCCTTGAAATTTACTGGTTTTTAAGTCATCGTTAATTATTTCATAAATAAAATTTTTACTTTTTGTTTCATTATTTTCAGTTGACATAAATACTCTTTTTTTTTTACAAAAATACTGAAACAATGCGACTCGGGAAAGTCCAAGAAATTATTAATTTCAATTCAATAAAATAAAAATGATTTTTGAAATGCAAATGATTATTTATATTTAGTTAAGTTAATCGTTGAATTATGAAAACATTTTACTTGCCATACAGCGAAAAACCGAATTACGAGCTATCTCCCAAAGTTATGTCAGAATTCATACATCCAGACAGCGTCGGGATGATTCCTGAAGTTTTATTTTTAGGGTACTGGAATTATAGAGGAATTGCGGGGAAATTCTCAATTTATGATAATTCAGTACTTGCTGAATGCGGCGAAGATATGATGAGCGTTTGGAATGATAGCTGTGTAGAAATGTTTCTGAAACCAACTGGATTTCAAGGTCATTTCAGTTTTGAATTTAATGCAATCGGAAAACTCTACGCCTGCTATATAAAAGACGAAAAACTAATCGATGGGAAGTTCAAAGAGTCATTTCCTTGCTCAATTGAAGAGTGTCAATCAGTAAAAAGAAATTCTACTATAAGGGAAATTATTTCTCCTGAACAGTTTGAAAAGATAAATTGGTCTGTAGAATTTTTTATTCCAATTGATTTACTGCAAAAATATTTTGGATTTTTTTTACTTGAAGAAAAACTACGCTTCCGCGCAAATTTTTATAAATGCGGTAACAATCTCAAATCCCCTCACTGGCTTTCATGGAATCCAATTCAAGAATTAAATTTTCATGTCGAAAATTATTTTGGTGAAATTATTTTAACTAAATAATA
>Ga0172372_10004478_pt1 | contig 19855 bp, 11 predicted proteins | sample LakKiv5m_2_FD_114544 | JGI IMG/M metagenome (GOLD analysis project Ga0172372, IMG submission 114544) | Freshwater microbial communities from Kabuno Bay, South-Kivu, Congo - kab_092012_9.5m | ecosystem: Environmental > Aquatic > Freshwater > Lake | place: Democratic Republic of the Congo...
CATTCCCGCACTGCCAATTACCAATCAGCTCGTCAACGTTCGCTTCGTAGGGGACAATCTCAAGCGGATACGTTTCACCATCCCAACGAATCGCAGGATCACAGCGGCGACTATCATAGCCGTAGTAGGAGCGTAATTCATTACTAATTAGTCGCCGCGTATCGCTCTCCACACAACTGTACTCAATCAATTGCTCGGGTTTGGTGTTCCCACCCGTCCAATCAAGTGGCGTATCTCGCTGTGCAATGGCCATCGTTTGAAAGCGAATTACGCCTACATCACTGGCATACGCATCGTTCGATCCACGGTACAACTCAAATGGACTCGCATGCAGTGCACCGATGCCCACATGTGCATTCCCTGCATTGCGCACCGGTTGCACCCGTGCACACGTTTTCGTTGCACGAGCGCTGCCTGTAGCACTTGGAGCAATCTCTACTCCAATCCGGTCTGCGTCCACATGTACCGCAACCACCGCAGTACGCACTTCGGGCCACTCACCACTGGTGTCACAATTTAAATTCCATGTTGCACCTGAACGAAACTCGTAGACTGCAACATCACTGCCACTGTCTGATGAAAAATCAGGCCCTAATGTTGTTTCTGCTTCTTTGAGTGAAAAAACCACTGCAATTCCTGAGCTCGCATCAACACGCCCAAAATCCCCCTGATAATCAACAAACAATACCGCATACCCATCTCGTTGCGCCACTACCTCAGCAAATACAGAATACGGGTAGTTTGGCAAAGCCTGGGTCCCATTGAAATCCCACAGAAAAGCGCTTTCAAAGTACTGGCGCACCGAGAATTCATAGGTACCATCAACATACGCGTTGTAGGGAGCCGGCCCCAATGCCACTTTTGGGCCCTCGTAGCGTGGCTCCCACCCAGACGTCGTATCATCAAACGTGTCACTCCACCGCATCTTGATGGGCATCGATGCAAACGATGTGAGCGCGGCCACTCCAGTAATTGGCTCAGGGGTTGCTGTTGGTGGCACAGGCGTGGCAGTCGGCGCCGGCACATCGGTGGCAACTACCGCCGTTGCTTCCGGTGTTGCTGGAACAATGACCGCAGTCTCACTCACGAGATTCGTGGTCGGCGCTGATTGCGTACATGCGGTAAGTAGGGACATCACAACCAAAAGAAAAAGAATTTTGTGGTACTGGTACATGTTTCGTTCTCCCAGTGTAAAGTCTACACACTGCTACCATAGCAAACAGTGAGAACGTTTTGTTCGTTATTTTTACCGAACGTCCCCGCCTACTCCTCCAGCGGCGGGATGACCGCATCGAGGCTGTGTTGGCTCTGCCAGAGTTCGCGGCGACGTTGGCCGGATTCTGCGTGGAGCACCAAGTCGGCGGGCATGGTATCGAAAAAGCAGTTCTGGGCGTTCCACTGGGTCACGTATTCCGGTGACCGGAGCACGATGAGCTCGTCTTTGGCGCGCGTCAGAGCCACGTACAGCACCCGCCGCTCTTCTTCGATGTCGGCCTCGCTCTCGGCCCGACTATGCGGGTACTGGCCAGCGTCCGCCCGCGCCAAGTAGACGATGTCGCTTTCGCTGCCTTTGGCCGCATGCACCGTGCTAATAATCACCGCATCACCGGGCGGAGTCACCTGGCTGGCATGCAACGGGTCGAGCAAAAATTCTTCGACAAAGGCCGCTAAACTGCGGAAGCGCCCCGCCACCCGTGCCAACAACTCGATGTCTTTGCGCCGCTGGTCCCAATGCTCAAACTGGTATTTCGTGCGTAACAACCCTTCGAGCGCTTGCCCGGCTGCCAGCATTTGCGCGGCCGGAGTCGCGTCGCTGGCCAACAGATGAAGCACGGGCATGGCCGGACCGTCGTTGCCTGGTTTGCTCCGATACAAAAACTCCGCGGCCTGCTCGAGGCTGTCGCAGGCGTTGATTTGTTGCACGTAGCGCTCCGCCGTGCGATCACCGACCCCTTTCCAGAGGGTCAAATAACGCATCCAGGCCACGTCGTCACGCAGGTTGATACGCACGCGCAACAGGCTGAGCACATCGCGCACATGCGCGGCTTTGAGCAGGCTCGTGCCACCCACAAACACGTAGGGCACGTTGCGCTCAATGAACGCCGATTCTACGGGGCGCGCCGACCACGCCGTACGCACCAGCACCGTCATGCTCGCCCACGGCATCCCGTTACGGTGGCGGCGTTGCACGTCGTTGGCCACCCACACCCCCTGCGCCAAGTCGTCGTCACACTCGACCAACAACGGCTTGGTCCCATGCCCGCGTGCCGCCACCAGTTGTTTGGCGTAGTTGAGCGGGGATGCGGCCAGCAACCAGTTGCTGACATCGAGGATGGGCTGAGTGGAGCGATAGTTTTCGGTGAGCCGGTAGACGGTCCCACCTTTCACGAGCGTCGCAAAATCGTGCACCGTGGCGAAATTCGCCCCGCGGAACGCGTAGATGCTCTGTGCATCATCGCCCACACAAAACAACTCGGCGTGTTGCCGGAGCGCATGCAACAACTGCCACTGCAATGTGCTGGTGTCTTGGATTTCGTCGACCAAGACGTGGTCGAAGCGCCCGGCCACCCGCTCACGCAGTGCTTTGTTGGTGGTGAGATGTAACGCACACCGGTACAAAATATCGTCGAAATCCAAGTAGCGCGCCTGCTTTTTGCGCGCCTCGTAGCGCTCGTAGACCTGCATTACCAGCTCGAGTTGCTCGGCAAGCAACAGCTCGTTCGCCACCAAGTACTGCCGCACCGGCACGTTGGTGTTGCGCGCATACGACAACCAGTCCACCAGCTGCCCCGCCTTGGGCATCGAAGTATCGCGTTCTTTGGTGTCGTTACTAATCAGGGAGCCCCGAGCGAGACGCATCAACTGCTCACGGTCGTCTTCGTCGATGACCGTGTAGGACTGGATGTCGAACGCTTGCGGCGCTAGTCGCATCAAATCGAGACTAATGCGGTGAAAGGTGCCCACGCGAATCCGCTCCGCCACCTCGCCGACTTCGCGGACGAGGCGCTCACGGATTTCTCGCGTGGCTCGCCGCGTAAACGTGACCATGATGATCCGCTCCGGCGCAACGCCACGGGTCAACAACTCCACGCCACGCGCAATCAAGGTGGTCGTTTTGCCAGTGCCCGCCCCAGCGAGCACGAGTGCGTGGCCACCAACATGACGAACGGCACGCTGTTGCGCAGCATTGAGTGACATACGGCTTCATCCTTGTTGACACGGCTTGTGCGTATTGTAGCAGGTCACGAATACGCGAAATGCAAGCGCTGGTACTCGGCGATTTTGTCGCTTGGGCCGGTATGTTTGCCCACGTGATCGCTCAATTTGACCGTGGCAATGCCGTCAACGGCCACCGCCTTCATCACGATGTTGAGGGGCGTGAGTCCCACGTCGTTGGTCAAACGCGTCCCCCAGCCGAACAAGACGCCGATGCGCCCGGCAAAATGCGCTTGCAAGTGCGCAATCGTGTCGATGGTCAGACTGTCGCTAAAAACGATACTCTTGCTCCGTGGATCGATGTGGTGACGCTGATACCACGCAATGGCCTGCTCTCCGAACGCAATCGGATCCCCCGAATCGTGCCGGAAACCGCGCCATGCCCGCGCTTGCGCCGCTGTAAACGTGTCGAAGAAAAAGCCGCTGCCAAAGGTGTCGGTCAACGCAATCGAAAGATCGCTCCCGTAGAGGTCGTACCAGTCGTGCAAAAAGTCTTGGTGCGACGCCCGCACATTGCGTCCCTGCTTTTCGGCCAAGGCCGCATAGACCATCGGCATCTCGTGTGCGAACGTGCCTATCGGGCGCAACCCCAGCGCTGCCGCCAAGGCCACATTCGAGGTGCCCACGAGTTGTTGTGGCACCTGCGCTTGCAACGTGGTAATCACATGCTGATGCCACGCCCAACCAAATCGCCGCCGGGTGCCGAAATCCACGAAACGCAGGTCGGGGATGGCTTGGATACGCGCCACACTCTCAGCGAGGCGCGCCTGCCCGACCTGCCATACCTCGGCGGCTTGGTGCGGGTGTGCCGCCAACCACCCGCGGAAGTAGGCCTCGTTGATGAGTGCCATCACCACCGTCTCCCAGAATGTCACCAACGGCCATGGACCGCGCGACTCGACGTGCACATCATCGCCCACCTGACGCACCTGCACCGCTGGCAAGCGCGTGGTCGCCAACATGCTGAGATAGTCCGTCGCAAACACCGGTTGCCCGTTACTCCGACGCAACGTCGCCAAATACGCCACCTCGGCTGCCGTAAATCCTTGGCTCCCGAGCGCGTCGAGGTGCGCCTGTAGGTGTGCCACGTCCACGTAGCACGCAAGGCGCACCGCACTGCGATTGATGAGCGCAAACGTGACTTCGGCCTGGGGAAAACGCTGGTATTGGAGCTGGCTCATCGTCAGCTTGTAGTAGTCGAGGCCCGCACTCAGGCAATCGACCGCCCATGGTTGCTCTGGCATATTCCGCTGTTTCTCCTGAGCTATGCGGTAAAAAACGCCGTCGTTGACGTCAAAAGAACCCCCGCATCACGCAAAGACTGTTGCATGGCCGCATCACTCGCCTCCGCAACCGCACGCGTGGCGTCGTAGAGCACGACCACCCGCCAACCACCCTGCTGAGCAAGGTCGAGCGCTGTGCGCCCAACACAGTAATCGAATGCCAATCCGGCCAAATAAATCGTCTCCACACCCCGCATGCGCAAAAAATCAGGCAGGCTCAACCCCGCAGCGCTGGCGTACCACGCGCTGTAACTCGTGTCGTCGGCGCCGTTTTGCAGGACTTCGGCCCCCTTGCGAAAGCGATGCGTCTCCGCAGGGAGTACGATGTGTGGGTGTAGCTCTGCGCCCGCTGTGTCCGCCACACAGTGCACCGGCCACGTGGTGGTGAAATTGGGCGTTGCACTGAAATGCGCCGTTTGCGCTGGGTGCCAGTCTTGCGTGGTAAACAGGGTGCCTCCCCGCGCGTGACCAACTGCCAACAACTGGTTCACCGTGGCCACAATCTGCTCCCCGCCCGCAATGGGGAGCTCGCCGAAACCAGCCACCCCGAGACGTATCCCCTCGTCTGCTGGCATGAATCCACGCTGTGCATCGATGATCCCTATGGCTTTGTTTGGCATGCTGACTCCTTTTCCTTCTGCGTGTAATTGTACTAAATACACTTACTCAATTCAACGGCAATTTGGGGTGCCGGGTTGCAGCATTTACATTTAATCGAGGCTCCGTGCAATGTCCACGAGGGTCTGATCGAGGAAGCGGTAGAGACGGGCGGGGCGATGCGCCCCATCACGATGCTGGAAGGGGGTGGCTTCGATGAGATTCAAACTCAGGAACGTCCGTCGGAAGTTGCGCTTGTCGAGGCTCCGCCCCATGATGGCTTCATAGGCATCTTGGAGTTGCGTCAACGTAAACTGCTCGGGCAGCAGTGCAAACACCGCGTTGGTGTAGGTGAGTTTGTTGCGGAGACGCGCGCACGCATAGGCGATAATGTCGCCATGATCAAAGGCTAGCTCGGGCAGATCAGCAACCGGCACAAAGCGAGGCGCCTGCGTATCACGTTGGCGTGGGGTCAACGCCGTCGCTAGACCCATGTAGGTCACCGACACCGCATGTCCGCGTGGGTCGCGCGCCACCGTGTCGAAGGTGTAGAGTTGCTCAATCAAGCGAATGTCGGTCAGCGCAATGCCAGCTTTTTGATCTAAAATACGCCCCAACGAGAACTGCGTCGTCTCGCCGGCCACAATATAGCCACCTGGCAAGGCTTCCATTCCTTGGAAGGGCTCATTGGCACGCTGAATCACCAGCACCTGCAGTTGTTGTTGCACAAACTGCAAAATCACCCCATCGACCGTCAAAATGGGCGCCTGATACGACCGCTCTTGCATACCCTCACTCACTCCTGCCACAAACCCGCATTGTACAAATCAGCCGGCATCCGCCAATCACCACGCGGACTCAATGCCACACTCCCCACTTTGGGGCCGTCGGGCATCACCGAGCGCTTAAACTGACTGCCCACAAAGCGCCGCACAAACACGGTGAGCCAGTGCGTAATCACTGCTGGTGTGTAGAGTCCCGCAAACGCATGGCTCGCCAACCACGCAATTTTGGCGGGTGGGTCGCCCCAACGCACAAAGTGGTACAAGAAAAAGTCGTGGAGCTCGTACGGGCCAATGATTTCTTCGGTCTTTTGACTCACCGAGCCATCACCGCTCGTGGTCAGCTCCGGTGAAATCGGTGTTGCCAAAATATCGTGCAAACACGCTTGAATTGCCGCTGGAGCGCCATCCGCCACATGCGCCACCAAGTGACGCACCAAGGTCTTGGGGACTCCCGCATTCACGTGGTAGTGACTCATATGGTCACCGTTAAACGTGCACCAACCAAGCGCAATTTCGCTCAGATCGCCCGTGCCGAGCACCATGCCCCCGTGCAGGTTGGCCATGTTGAACAAAATACTGGTGCGTAAGCGGGCCTGCACATTTTCGTATGTAACGTCCTGCGTGACTCCGTCATGACCGAGCGCCGTCAACTGTTGCGCCACCAACTCAGCAATCGGGATGACCGTACTGGTCACGCCGTGCAAGGTGGCGAGTGTGACCGCGTTGTGCTGGGTTCGCTCCGAGCTCGCAACGGCCGGCATCGTGTAGGTGGCCAATAGCGTCTGCACCGGGGTATCGAGAATCTCGGCCGCCCGACACGCCACCAAAAACGCAAGCGTTGAATCGAGCCCACCCGACAGCCCAAGGTGTAGCTTGGCACCGTGGGTGGCATGAATGCGTTGCGCGAGTCCATGGGCTTGAATGTTGATGATGTGTGCCAAGCGCTCGTGGCGCTCGCGTTCGTCTTCGCTTTGTGGCAAAAAGGGGTGCGCATCCACCTGGGGCTGAGGCGTCACAGCCGTCAGTGGCGCTGACCATGCAATGGTGCGGTAGTCGGGGCGGGTGGCCCGATTGGAATCACGCCGACGATCGTGACGGAGATGCGCCATGTCGATGTCGGCCCAGGTCAGGGCGGCTCCGCGCGCAAATGGTGGCCGTTCGGCGTGAATACGCCCGTTGGCTGCAATCAACTGATGTCCACTCATGACCACATCAATGGTCGATTCATGCCAATCACAGCCCGAATAGGCGTAGGCAGCGACCATTTTGGCCGATTGGAGCGCCACCAACTGGCGCCGATAACTCGCTTTCCCCACCAACTCGGGGGACGCAGACGGATTGCAGATGAGCAAGGCACCCGCATCAACGAGAGCGTGGCTCGGCGACTGATGCACCCACAAATCCTCACAAATCTCGACCCCAAAGGGCACACCGTGTACAGCAAACACGAGCTCGGCGCCGAAGGGCACCTGGGAATCTGCGACGGTCACCGTGGTCACTCCGGCAGTCCACCGTTGGTACCACCGCTTTTCGTAGAATTCCGCATAACTCGGCAAGAACTGCTTGGGCACAATGCCTTGAATCCGTCCATCGGCCAACACACACGCTACGTTGTAGAGCCCATTGCCCACCTGCAGAGGCATGCCCACCACCATGCAGGTGGCCTGGGATGTGGTCAGCGCCGCCAAACGTGCCACACCCCGTTCGGCGGCAGTCAACAACACCTGCTGTACGACCACATCACCCAGCGTGTAACCGGTCACACACAACTCGGGAAAGACGACCACCGCCACGCCGGCAGCTACTGCTTCGGCATAGAGACCACTAATCCGTGCCACGTTGGTGTCAACATCGCTGACCCGCACTTCGGGGCAGGCCGTGGCGATACGCAGATACCCATGTGGCAATTGGGGGTTCATCAGGGTTGCTCCATCTCAGCACCAACGGTGCTCACGTTGCACACACTATACCATTAACCACGGTATCGTGACACGCTCCGTGCTGGTAGCCTACCCGACCGGACGATAGACCTGCGTCAAGGCGGCACACACCAACACCTCACGTTGACGCGCAAAGTGCACCCCGGCCCCTCCGACTTGATAGGCGGCCATGCTGACGATGCGTGCGACTGCCGTGCGATTGATGTGATCGTGACTCGGCCGAGCCACTTGATCTTGCCACAACACCGGCCGCTGAAACACCGGCACCACCGACGTGGTTAACCAGCTCCAGCCCATAGCTCGCGTCAAGCCGCTCACCTGCTCAGCAGTGATGATGTGCCGCTGATCGCACGACGGGTTGGCCCATGGCCACATCCACGTTCCTTTGCGCAAATGGTACGAACCGAGCACCACGACCTGTGCCTGTGCAACGACCTGTTGCCCCTTGAAGTAGGTAATCCGACCGTGCGGCAATGACAACTCCCACGCACAGTGCGAAATCTGATAGGCTTGCTCCAACTGCTGCTGTTGCCCCCGCAACCACTCTTCACACCGCTGAAATACCTGCTGCCCGACCTTGTTTGCCTGCGACATTGTGTTTCCCCTCCACATCGTCTGTTTGGCTCCCATTCGTAGTATAGCGGGGCGTTTATTCACAAATGTGGTCGTTTGATGGCGTTTTTCTGCACAGGGGAATCCCAAACAATCGGAGCAGAAGCGGGCGTAGCTTTTTATATATAATAGGGACAACACGCACATCACATCATAGCGAGACAAGGCATCATCACAATGACCCAACTCAACGCATTGTTAATTGGGGCTGGCGGTATGGGCAAAAGCTGGGCCAAAAATCTCACCAGCAACAGCGACGTCAATCTGGCGGGCTGGGTCGACATCCGGCCCCAAGCGGCTGAGCAGGCCGCCCAAGAACTCGGCATCACCGCTGGGCACTACGGGGTATCGCTCGATGAGGCCCTTGCGCAAGTGCGCCCCGACTTCGTGGTCGATGTGACCATCCCCGAGGCGCACCACGACGTGACCCTTACCTGCCTGAACGCGGGCATTCCAGTAATCGGCGAAAAACCCATGGCGATTTCCATGGAGCAAGCGCGCGTAATGGTAGCTGCCGCAGAGCGCACTGGGGTGCGCTACATGGTCAGTCAGAGTCGGCGCTACGACGCCCGTTTATGGGCGTATCGTGAGCTGATGAGCCACATCGGCGACGTAGGCGTCCTCGACGCGGATTTCTACATTGGTGCCCATTTTGGTGGTTTCCGCGATGAAATGGCACACGTGTTGTTGCTTGACATGGCCATTCACACCTTTGATGCAGCTCGCTACCTGCTCGGCGACACTTATCCGGTATCCGTCTACTGCGAAGAATTCAACCCAGCATGGAGTTGGTACCGTGGGAACGCAGGCGCCACCGCCATTTTTACCATGGCCAACGGCACCCGCTTCACCTATCGTGGGTGTTGGGCGGCCGAGGGACTGCACACCTCGTGGGAATCCGAGTGGCGGGCGGTCGGCGCCAAGGGCACGGCCAAGTGGGACGGTCACGCCAACATCGTGGCCGATGTGGTCGTCGACAACCGTGGCTTCCACGCCAAATGCCACCATCTCACCGCCCAAGCCGCCCCCGACATTGCTCACGGCATTGCCGGATCGTTGCAGGATTTCGTGCATTCCCTGCGCACCGGTGCGACTCCCATGGGCGATTGCCGCGACAACATTCACAGCCTTGCCATGGTTTTTGGGGCCATTGAGTCCGCCAAAAGTGGCCACAAGGTCTGGTTATGATTTTTGCGTCGCCACTCTTTTTGTTCGTGTTTTTTCCTATGGTCCTAGTGAGCTACTTTTTTGCTCCGCCACGCTGGCGCAACAGCGTCTTGTTGGTGGCGAGTAGTCTGTTTTATATTAGTGGCGCTGGTTGGTATGCGCTACTCTTGTTGGGGCTGATGGTGGCGACCATCTTCATTGCGCCGTATACCGTACAGCATCGTGGCATCTTAGGGGCTGGAATTGCTCTCAACCTCATGCCGTTGCTGTGGTACAAGTACGCTGGGTTTTTGGCACAGGTGGGTCAAAACATGGCCGGCATCACCACGTACCACCCGCCGAGCGTGTTGTTGCCGCTAGGTATTTCGTTCTACACCTTTCACGCAATCTCGTACCTCGTTGATGTTGCGTATCAGCGTGTAGCCCCCGATCGGAAGGGGTGGTCATACGCCCTGTATATCCTGCTCTTTCCGCATCTGATTGCGGGTCCCATTGTGCGCTTCAAAGATATTCGCTCGCAATTTGCGGATCCGTATCGGGCGATCAACGCACAGAACATAAGTAGCGGTCTGCAGACGTTTTGTATCGGCTTCAGCAAAAAAATCCTCATCGGCGACCATTGTGCGCTGATTGCAGATCGTGTCTTTGCTGACCCGGGGAGCTACGGCAGCAGTGGGGTCTGGATTGGGGTATTGGCATACACGTTACAAATCTACTTCGATTTTTCGGGGTATAGCGACATGGCGCTCGGGTTAGCCCGCATCTTCGGCTACCGCTTCCCACGGAATTTTCGGCGCCCGTATGCGGCCCAGAGCATCACCGAATTTTGGCGCCGCTGGCATATCAGCCTGTCACGCTGGTTTCGTGATTATGTCTATATTCCACTCGGCGGCAATCGGCACGGGCGCTGGCGCACCTATTTCAATTTATGGGTTATTTTCTTCTTGTGCGGGCTGTGGCACGGCGCCAACTACACCTTTGTCATCTGGGGTGTCGGGCACGGCATCTGGATGGTCCTCGAGCGCATGCGCTGGTGGCGGCCACAGGGCTGGTGGGGGCAAGTGAGCACGTTCTTCATTGTCATGGCGCTGTGGGTGCCGTTCCGCGCCGTTGACGTGCAAAGTACGCTCCACATCTGGCAGTCCATGGCGGGTTGGGGCGTCAGCGTCGTCGCAGAGAACACGCTCCTCTTGTTCGAGCCCAAAAACGTGTGCATGCTCGCGGTCGGGGTGCTCATCACCACCACGCCCCAGGCCTGGTTTCAACGAGCAACCGTGTTCTTTGGGCAGCGCCCGCTCCTCCAAGCGAGTGCCATTCTCGGCGTGTTCGTGTTGGCCTTGATGACCCTGATTGACAGTGGATTTACGCCGTTCATTTATGCGAATTTTTAGTGACAACGCTGGGGAGCATCACGTGTTTGCCAAGTTTTTTCGCCACATCACGCTTCACCCAACCCCATTCATCCTGCGCATCTGTGCAGTGGCACTCACGGGCATCCTCGGAATCTGGGGATTCCCTACGCTCCTCAACCGGGATCCACAACAAACGGTCGCCATCAGTGTTGCTGACAACTATGCGGGGAGTCGGGCCTGGCAAACCGAATACACGGCACAGCAACTTCCGTTCCGCTGGGTGCCCAGCGAAGTCACCATCCCCGTCGCCCTCTGGTCACCAACCATGCTCTTCCACACGCACACGTGGCTCCATCCCGCTGTCGAAACGGCCACGCTACGCGTCGGCAATCTACACGTACCGCTCAACCCGCGTGACTTTCAATCGCCACGAGTCGTACATCTGCTCCTTGCGCCAGCAGCGTCCACACGCATCCAGGCGGGCATTGATGTGACTGGGAGCACCGCTCAGTGGGCATTCACCCGCATGCAAGTGCGTCCCACCGATCCGTGGCAAATGCTCCCGCAGGTCGCTGGCGCGTGGCTAGTGGTCTGGGCAGGTATGACGCTCATCAGCATCCGCTGGTGGCCAGCACAATGGCACTGGGGTGTGCTCGGGTCGGGGATGATGACCACCCTCGCGCTCAGCCAAATCATCCCGTTGGGAAGTGCCATCGCTGATCTGATACAGCACTCAGCACTCCCGTGGATCGTAGCCGGAGTTACTTTCATTGGCGTGCTCTGTTGGTGGGCACCTCCGTATCTGCGCTGGATGAAGCAGCGGGCTCACGTGCCTCGTTTCGTCATCGGTGTATACACGCTCATCACCATTGTGCCCCTCGGATTTACCTTCTTCCAATCAGAGTTCGCACCGTGGCCGATTGCCGAAAACCGCCAGCTCGCACCGTGGCCACAGTGGCAAGACCCCATCCAATACAGCGCTGCGGCTGAAGCGTGGCTGATGGATCATATTGGGCTACGTGCGCTGATGATTCGCAGCAAAAACGAGCTCGACTACCGGCTCCTACGGAGCTCGCGGCGCGTCTATTTTGGGAAAGATGACGTCTTGTTTTTGCGGCGCTGGAACGACGAGCGCTTCCCCGCACTGACTCACATCTTGACCGATCCTCGCCAACGCACCACTCTGGCAAGGAGTATTGCAACGGAAGTTGCCTGGTATCAAGCGCAAGGACTAACCTGCTACGTGATTATCGTCCCCAGCAAAGACATCATCTACCCCGAACTTTTACCGTGGTATGTACCCCGCTACAACTACGAGCGCATCTTGGCGTTTGAAGCGGAACTCCAACAACAAGGTATCCCGATGGTGCCAACACACCGTATCTTGGCAGACATCAAAGACGACGTCCCACAACTGTACTACCCGCAAGATTTCCACTGGAATCGGATTGCAGCATATCACGTAGGGCAACACATTCTTGCAGATCTGCAGACCCGTCAGTCCGGTCAAGCGGTTGCACTCCCACCGCTCTCGACCTCACGAAGTCCCGTGCCAATCCACGATCGCACCTTTGCTGCACTCCTCAGCGATGATTTACCCTATCCACCAAGCTATGAGGGGCGCATCGAGCGTGCGGTCAATTTCAGTCAAATCGTCAACCCCAAAGTTTCTGCGCTTCACTACACCGATAGCACGCCGGCACGGTACCCCCATGAAAGCCTCTTGGTGATAGGAGATAGCTTTAGTATTAGTTTGCAAGATACGGGGTTTGCAGGTGGGTTCCCGACTGTCTATCGCACTGGCCGACCGCGTGACCGTGACACATTTGCGGCGTGGCTCGCCACCACCGACATCACCACTGTGGTCTGGCAATTACGCGATGTGTCGTTGCCACTCTACCTAGCAGACCAAGAAGAGCAATAAAAACACCACCGTGTCTCCTACTCAGAGAGACGGTGGGTACGTGGAGCCGGCAACGAGACTCGAACTCGTGACCTGCTGTTTACAAGACAGCTGCTCTACCAACTGAGCTACGCCGGCAACAACCAAAATGATACCATGTGCGAGCAGGTGCGTCAAACACCGCTGTGGAGTTTGTTACAATGAAACACAACGATGAATGTAAGGATGTCCACCGTGCAAGACCAATATATTACGCTTGATAAAACGTTCGATCATGCCGTGTACTCACTCGTCACCTGGATTCATCCCCGTGACTCGTACGTGACTCGCGGTGAAGCCATCGCCATCTTGACCGATGGGGAATCACAGTACGTGGTAGTAGCCCCCTGTAGCGGACGCATCATTGCCACCTTTGTTGACGCCGGCGCTCGCGTATTGCCACGGAGTATCATCGGCAGTATTCGCGTCACCCATGACGCTCCAGCAGCACTTGGCACCTCGTATAACCTGATCGTAGCAGTCGGTCTCATCTTGATTGCCCTCCTCCTCATTCCACTGCTGAGTCGCATGGGGGCACCGACCGAGACGCCAGCGTTCCCCGTCGTCGATAATCCACAGCCCACAACAACGGCTACCACTGATACGCAGAATAGCACACCAGAAAGCCCGTTTCCGTCGTTTGATGACGTGTTCGGAAGTGGTCAAGATGATAGCGCTGCCTACCCAGAACCTGCCGCGCCAGATCCGGTGGATCCCGCACCAATGCCAACTCCCGAGGTTGCAGCGACAGTGGCACCTGTTGTCCCTACGGGGGATGACTCCTCACTGAGTGACGGAAGTTCGAATGATGCACTTACCCGCGACATGCTGACCTATCTCGAAATCATTCATTCCATCCAAGCAGAAAAACGCGATTACCTCGCAACACCGGTCGACCCCGCCACCTACGAGCAAATCGTACAACCGGCCATTACCGACCTCGAATACTACAAAGAACAAATCAACACCCTGGTCAACCAATACACGAACGACCCGGCACTCAACTCACGCAACCGTGACATCTTCACCATGTACCAGTCTTGGATTCAACCCTGTCAAACCCCCTTTGACCAACAAGCCTTGTATGTGAGCGACGGCACCATCCCAGACGCAGATATGCAAATCTACTTCGATCAATGTGATGCGCTCCTTGATACCATCAGTCAATACTCACCACCCGAATAGCCCCACCTCAAACACAATAAACCACGGCCTGCGCTGGTACCAGCGCAGGCCGTGATACATCTCCCCGAACAACCGTTACTTGGTAAGCATCACCGCATCACCGGGCTTCGCAGCCACGTTGTTGAAACGCACCGGTTGCAAGGCCGTGGCCACGTTGGCCGGCGTCGTACTCAACTCAACGTTGTCAATGACCACTTCGCTCCCCACCAAGAAATCACTGACCACCGCGAAGCTTACTCGCACACGTTGCCCAGCAAATGCGCTCATGTCGACCGCGCTATTCCCGGTCGTCACACCACCACACAAATCCATGAGTCCCACAGACGTATCGTTGATTTTGACTTCAAGGACGTCGTAGTATTTGCCACAAACTTCGTTGGAGCGAGCGGTATACGCAAAGCGAAGCGAGCGCACGTCAGCAGGGATAGTGACGTACTGACTAATGCGGTCACTGGCATAATTACGGGCCGGGTTCTGCCCACCGAGGCGTGCCACACCACCCGCAATGAATTGCCCGGACTGCAAACCGCTCATGCGACTCGTTTCAACCCATCCCTGACTGCTCGCAAAATCACCGGTAACAATGCTGGTGTTGGCGCCGATCGGCCCAAACCAGAGCTGATCGATCCACACGGAGCTCGGCGTGGTCGCATCATTGGTGACTTGCACGCGCACCGTGACGGTCTGACCGGCCCACGCCGAAGCGTCAAACTCGTACTCGGAGAAGTGCGTGAACACGTTCCACGCATAGGTGTGACACAGTGACCAGCTGTTGACCAATGTGTCCGCGATGTACAGGGTCGCCGTATCGTTGCCACAGGTACGCTCGTTGGAGTACGTGCCCATGTGGATGTGGAGCACAGGATTGGCCGCATCGATGGTCACCGCTTGTTCGAGACCACCGGTCTCAGAGAGCAAACCGCCCAACCACGCCCAGTAAGTCCCCAACCAGCCGTTGTAGCCACCCAACCAGCCGCTCATGTTCCAGCTACCGATGACGGGCGGCGGTGACGCCCAGGTCGAGGTTTCCGTCCAGCCAGTCCGGTAGGCTTCGAAGTTTCCGTTGACCACACCATTGCCCACAAATGCCGTAGGTGAGGGAGTAATCGTCTGTGTTGGCGTCGCAGTACGGGTCGGTGATGCAGTGCGCGATGCCGTCGCAGTGCGCGACGGGGTAGCCGTACGTGACGCAGTTGCAGTGCGTGATGCCGTCGGCGTAAACGTTGCAATGGGATCGCTGCCGATGGGCACTTGCTGATTGTACAGGCTGACCACCTCTGCAGCCGACATGGGGCCAGTTACAATCCACAATTCATCAACATCAAACGAACCAAACAACGAGCCCGACTTCCCGATGAGCCAACGTCCAGGTGCGACACTCATGGTCACCGGTGTTGCCAGCGAATCTGCAATGCCGTCCACAAAGACCTGCAACGAGCCGTTGATACCACCCTTGGCCATACACGCCACATGGTGCCATGCGCCGTCGTTGATGAGAGTACTTCCATCGACTTTGGTGGTTGTGATGCCATTTGAAATACTACAGCTAATCGCACCACCGACCACATTCATGGCAAGTGCAGTCCGCCCTTGGCTCTGCATGAGCACCGTGTCCGCAGTCACACGCACCCACATGCTCGCAAGCATGTTGCCAGGCGCTTTGGGCTTCAGCGGCGAAAGCGACATGAGCCCGTTTTGGTTGACTTGATTGAGTGAAACCGCTTGGCCACGCACGCCATCAGCAACCTCGCTCACACAAACTGTACGGAAATCGATACAGGCGATGCCGTTGTAGCCCCGCTTGCCCGCAGCGTTGTACGAAGCACCCGTGTCAAACGTTGACTGCAAGAGCACATCACGGCCAAACAATGGCGTGGCAGTGCGTGTCAATGAAGGAGTTCGTGATGGTGTAGGCGTCCGTGATGGTGTAGGCGTCCGTGATGGTGTAGGCGTAAGCGTCTCTGACGGTGTCAACGTGGCCGACGGGGTAAGCGTCTCCGACGGGGTAAGCGTCTCTGACGGTGTAAGCGTCTCCGATGGTGTCAACGTGGCCGACGGCACCGTACTCGGTGTTGCGGTCACCGCACCCACCTGTGCTGCTGCCACTGCCGCCCGCGCATTGGCGATACCACTGCCACAACGACTCGTGGTACACGGCACTGAGCCACTGTCAGCCGGGAAGGCGGTCACGTTGCCCTGCATGAGCGCCAAAATCTGACTTACCGACGCATTGGGGAGCACCCCGTATAACAGCGCGGCTAGGCCGGCCGCATGGGGTGTGGCCATGCTCGTCCCCTGCATGTTGGTGTAGGTGTACGAGCCACTCCCGAAGGTGGTCGTCCCCGAGTATCCGGTTGAACGCACCCGACCACCCGCCAGAGGAAAGGAGCCAGACAGATCCGAACTCCCACCAGGCGCCGCAATGTCAACCAAGGAGCCATAGTTGCTATAAAACGCTCGCTTGCCAGACGGACCCGTTGAGGCCACCGTCACCGCCTGCGCACAATTTGCTGGCGTCGAGTACTGTGCATCGGTGTTGCTGTTGCCGGCTGCGACCAACACCATGGTACCTGCCGCAGTGGCCGCTGATATGGCGTCTGCGTAATACGACGGACAGTAGCTCAAACCACCACCAAGACTCAGGTTCATGGCGTTAGCACGGACCGGGGCCAAGGGCACACCAGAAACAGACAAACGCGCCGACCAGCGGATGGCGTCCACGATGTCGGAGCTATACCCACCGCCAATTCCCAGCACACGCGCCACCAACAACTTGGCACTCCCAGCCACACCAGCCACGCCCAATCCGTTGTTGGTGAGCGCAGCAATGGTGCCCGCTACATGGGTGCCGTGCCACGAACTTGCGTAGTATCCATCGTAGTCGCCTTCGTCGCGTGCATCACCGTCACGCGCATTCCCGTCGCCGGCCATGCTAGCAACACTAATGAAATCATATTGGCCAACTACTTGGCCGGCAAGATCAGGATGTGGAATAATCCCGGTATCGATGACCGAGACCACCGCACCAGTGCCCGTTGCCCCCAAATCCCACGCTCCAACTGCATCCATGCCGACACCGCCGTTCGGCGTGCCCGGTGCAAAGTAATGCCACTGGTTGGAGTATTCCGGGTCATTGGGCACATCAAGTGCCCGCACAATCACATCGGGATCAATGCTCGCCACATCTGCAATGCCCCGCCACGCAGTCCGGAGCCGTGCAAACTCGGTGGCGTCAACCGCCCGATCCAACTTGAGCACATGCGCCGTGTTCCCCAACGATCGCGCATAACTGACCCGCACCGTGGTTGCTCGGGTTGCCGATGCATTAAACTGCTGCCAATAGCTCGTATCGAGTGCACTTCGTTGCACGCCAATACGCAAGGTCACGACCACCTGATCGGTGGGGTCGCTCATCGTTGGTGCCGGCGCATCCGACACCCATGCAGCCACCGGCGCATAGGAGAATCCGATACCCGAGAGCACCAAGGCGATGACAATCACCAACCGCTGCCACGTTTGTTTCATTGCATCCTACTTCCCGACACGAGCACCCGTGCCTGTTCACGCCATACGGTTGTGACGCTCGCTGGGGTCTGTTCGTTCCATCTGGTCATGGATTGACCGTAATCGTGAATGCTTGCGTGTACGGCGCATACACAGCGGAGCCCGTATTGGCGAGGGTCAACGTACAGGTGCCGGCTTTCACTGCGGTAATTTGCCCACTGACCACTTTACACACCGTCGATGGATTTGTGGTGGCTTTGAGGAGCAATGCCTGATTGGTGACAAGTGTCAGCGCATCTGCGTCGCCTATCTGCATATTGGCTGGCACACTGCCCCCATAGGTTTGCGTGAGTTTCGGGTCAATAGTCAACGTGCGTGTCAACGGGCTTGTCTTCACAATCGGCTCGTACATACTACTGCCCTTGTTCGTGTATTGCAACACACACGTTCCCGGACTCACCCCGGCCACTTTCCCACTCACCATACGGCAGATGGTACGATCAAGTGTCGTCCAGCTCCCTTTGATGCCTTCAACGGTCAACACCGACAAGACCGCACTCTGTGATGTGCCCGTCACACTTGCTGGGATTGCTCCCGAGTACGACTGTGTGAGTTTGGGCAAAATGGTCACCGTGCCCGTATATACGAAACTCTCGTAGAGACTCGTCGTTTTGTTGCTAAACACCACCGTGCATTCACCGGGCGACACACCCACCACCGCATCGCGCCCCTTCATCTTGCAGATGCTCGTAGTCACGCTCTTCCAACTCCCTGAGACTCCCTCATCACTCACATACGGGAACACGGGGCTCACAGAGGTGCCAATCACATCATCGGGCAGTACTTCGGTGTAATTCTGGGTCATTTTGGGCAGGATGGTCACCGTATCCGTGTATTGATAGCTCTTGTAGAACGTGGTACCGGTCTGGGTGAATACCACCTCACAATCGCCGGGCGTCACCCCTTGCACTTTGTTCGCCGAAATTTTGCATACTGCCGGTGTATTCGTCTTCCACGTCCCTTTGAGAAGTTGATCGGTTGTAATGCTCAACACCGCACTCAGAGACGTGCCAATCACCGAATCTGGCACCGTGGGCGCAAACGATTGATCTGCCTTGTTGACCGTCATTACGTGACTCATGCTGAAGGCACGGTAGCCTACGCTACCGACATTGCTGTAGTTGAGCGTACACGTGCCCACCCCAATGGCGGTCACGGTTGCATCGCCATTGAGTCGACAAATTTTGCTACTACTTGTGGCTACGCCCCAACTCCCCTCAATCCCTTCATCGGTCAGCTTCGTCAATGCATCGCTTGTTTCCCCGTATGCCATGGTATCGGGCAACACCGCAGAAAAAGACTGTGCCGGCAACAGATTGGCCGCACTTGCAATTCCCGCACCACACCCCAATGCAGCACATCCAGAGCCCGATGTATCGGTGGGAAAGCTCTCCGCCGTTGATTTGATCCATCCCTCAACTTCTGCCGGCGTTGCCTCCGGATCAAGGTCGTACCACAGTGCTGCAATCCCAGCTACGTGCGGCGCTGCCATGCTCGTGCCCTGCATGTAGCTATACGTGTACGTGCCCGATGCCCGGGTCGTCAGACCGGTGTGGTGAGTCGACAAAATCATCGTGTCTTTGGTATAATCGCCACCTGGAGCCGCCACATCCACATCCGCACCGTAGTTGCTGTAGTACGCACGTTTGCCGTTGCCACCTGTCGAGGCCACCGTAATCACATTGTTGCAACTCGCCGGCGAATAATCACTCGCATTGTCGTTGGAATTCCCTGCGGCCACAACTACGGTTGTGCCAGCAGCCACTGCCGCATCAATTGCCGATTGATAGGTCACCGAGCAGGGCCCATAGCCACCAAGGCTCATATTGATGACATGCGCTGGATGACTGGTAGTCACACCATCCACCGTAATCCCAGCAGCCCATTTGATGGCATCCGCAATATCAGACGTATAGCCGCCACATTTACCCAACACACGACCAATAATCAGCTTTGCATCCGGAGCAATGCCTGCAATCCCCATTGCATTGTTGGTCACCGCTGCAATCGTGCCTGCGACATGCGTGCCGTGCCATGAGCTGTTGCCCACGCCGCAATTTTTAAAATATCCAGAGGCATTTTCCGCAACAGTAATCCAATCGCCTTCATCGGTCGCATCGCTGTCACGTGCATTCCCGTCATTGGCAACGCGACTATCATGAATAAAGTCATACTGGTCGACCACCTTCCCGACCAAATCGGGATGGCTAAG